>JAEEGL010850853.1_pt1 | contig 10197 bp, 7 predicted proteins | sample 9134231 | NCBI WGS metagenome assembly JAEEGL01 (sample SAMN16246548, study PRJNA631951) | gut metagenome | biome: gut microbiome; feature: rumen; material: fiber-attached | host: Bos | place: Iran: Karaj | collected 2018-10 | reverse complement strand
CGCGGGTGATTGGAGAAGTCCAGTTTTTCTGCATGTATTCCGGAACGAGTCCTTCATTTATAGCTGCTTCAACTTCTATTTTTGCCCAGTCGGAAACTCCGCTGAGATCTGCGGCAGGCTGAGGTTGTGAGTCTTCAGGAGTGGTGTCCTGAGGCTGTGCCGATGCTCCTTCACTGGTGAGAACTATAGTGTTGAGCGTTTCTACTTTGGTATCATCGAAATATTTACCCCAAACGAGCCATCCTGCATATGCATGGCTTTCAAATGTTCCAACGGATGATATTCTAAGAACGGCGGTAGCAAGCTCAACTCCATTAAGATCCATTTTCTTCGGATTGAGTCCAATGTTAGTGAGCGGAATTGCGATAGTGCACTGAAGAACGCCTTCGGTATCCGTGTTGATATGAACATCGCATTCGGAAGCAGCATTAAAGCTTGATCTGGATTGAGTTGTTACAGAATAGTCATCCATATCAAGTGTCCAATAGAAGTCACATGTTGCTGAATTGAGGTTGTAGTAAAGACCTCCTTCAGGTTCGCCTGCAGTAAGGTTATATGTCTTTTTCTGACGTCCTTCGGTAGCTCCCTGAACAGCATCCAGCGGCTGAATCCACATTTGAACGCCGTCGCCTTCCCAGCCGACGGTAGTTCCGCAGAAAACATCATCCTGTGTCTTGAGAGCAAAGTACAGGTTTTTGTCATCCCAGAGATAATAAAGCTCTACATCGTAATCTTCGGGTTCAAAAGCATTTCCTGACTGGACATATCTTGAATATTCTCCGCCCGGAGTCTGTGTGATTGCCAGGTTTGTGGGAGTCCAGTAATGGAAGAGTTCGGTGTTTGGTGATTGTGAATTGATTGTGATTGCAGGCTCTCCCCATGAAGCGTCTACTTCATTGAGATTCGGAGCTGCATCTGTCTTCTGTGCGTATACGACAGTTCCCATTGCCGCGTTAGCTGCAACAGCAAAAAGTACAAGCATCAGAGAAGCAAGAATGATTGCAAAAAGCTTTTTCATGATTTTCTCCTTCATGTATTGTGTGATATGTAAAAAAGAATGACTGTTTCATAAAACAATCGATTTTCACTGTATGTTATGATACCATAAAACCCACATGATTTAAATACTTTTTTGACTATAATGATGAAAAAACAATAGTTGACTTATAGAAAAAAGAGTAAAAAAGTCAAAGTGCACAAATCACATATGTGGTTTTTGTGAATAATGACAGTGGAAATCGATGGTGTCAATACAAGAAAAAATCTTGTTTTAACATCGTGAAGTCTTTTCTGGAACAGTTTTGATTCTTTTTTGTTTACGAATAATCAACTGCGCATATGTCTTGTGAATGGTAAATATAATGGGTGCAAAAAGTCTCTGATAATCACCGTAAATCTTTACAAATTGCAATGAGTGTGATATCATTTACTCAACTACTAAATAGTAAATTAAGGAGCAGAAAAAAGTGAAAAAATATGCTATTGTAGGGACGGGAAACCGCGGAATTCTTTCATATGCAGTACCGATGGCAGAAGAATACAGGGATTGTGTCCAGATAGTCGGAGCCTGCGATATAAACAGGAAAAGAGCAGAGCTTGTAAGCGAGTTTACTCATCTTGATATCCCTGCTTATACTGATTTTGATCTCATGCTTAAGGAAACACAGCCGGATGTTGTGATAGTTACAACAAAGGACTGCGCTCATGCTGAATATATCATCAAAGCACTAGAATTCGGATGTGACGTCATATCCGAAAAGCCGATGACAACAACAGATGAGATGTGTGCCCGGATAATCGAGGCAGAGCGTAGAACCGGGCATAAAGTCACTGTTACCTTCAACTGCAGATTCTTCCCGTTTTATGTAAGAATAAAGGAACTTCTGAACGAGGGACACATAGGCAAGGTGCTTTCAGTCCATTTCGAATGGATGCTTGACTGTGTTCACGGCGCTGACTATTTCAGACGCTGGCACAGAAGACGTGAAAATTCAGGTTCACTCATAATCCATAAGGCAACACATCATTTTGATTTAGTAAACTGGTTCCTCGAAGAAGAGCCGGTCAAGGTCAATGCGTTCGGAACACGCAGATTCTACGGTCCGACCAGAGAAGAGAGATCAGACAGATGCCTGACATGCCCTTATAAAAACAAATGCGAATTTTACGTTGATATAAATAAAGTTGAAAACGGCATGCAAAAGAGACTGTATCTTGATTGTGAAGATCAGGATGGTTATATCCGTGATATGTGCGTTTTTTCACCCGAGATAGACATCGAGGATTCCGTAAGTGTCAATGTAAAGTATTCCGGCGGTGCTATCCTCAGCTATTCTCTTACAGCGCACTCACCATATGAATGTATGAAGATTGTGTTTAACGGGACAGGAGGAAGGCTTGAAGCAGATACCGCTTTTGGACGCGAAAACATTAAGATTTACAACAGGCTTGGCGAGGAGTTCAATTACAACCATTACAACAAAAAACCAATGCCGGGCGGTCACGGTGGATCCGATACAGCACTGAGAAACAACCTGTTCCGCGGATATGACTCTGATCCGCTTCACCAGATGGCAGACACAAGAGCGGGCTCCATGTCAATAGGAATAGGCATCGCCGCCAATAAATCAATGGCGGAAGACAGAGCAGTATACCTTTCGGAATTCCTCGGAAAATACTTTGGCGAAAACTGATAATCCAGAGGCGTTTTATGAAACCTATTATTTTTTATTCAGGTAATACCGTTGTCCGTCCGGGAAATGCGGTTGTCATAAGAGGAGAATATCTTGATGAAATCAGGGAGATAACCGTATCCGACGGAAAGTCAGCGGAAAAGGCGGAAATTCTTCAGGGAAACAGACAGTCGTTCAAGTTTATCATTCCAAACAATCTGCAGGAAGGCGTTTTCACTGTGAAAATGAAAACAGCAGACGGGGAATATGAAAGAAAGCTGAACATTCCGGTGGTCAGATGGGTTCAAGGGGATGAAGGTAAGGCTGCAACACCAGGCGGATGGATTAGAATAAATGGAGAATGTCTAAGAATCAATTCAAAGAGAAATCCGTATTTCACACTGAAATCGGAAGGTAAGAGAATAAGGATCAAACCTGAAAAGATATATGACGACTACTCTATAGGCTTTTTACTTCCAAAACTTGATGTCGGAGAATACAAAGCAGAGTTTTCAAACGGATATTCCACAGTCAGAAATCTTCACATCATTATAGCCCCGTCTCCGGAAGAATCCTGGAGAAAGAAAGTGTATAATGTGGTCGAAGAGGGAATAGCTACTGACCAGGTAACCGATGTTACCGATTTTATCCGGGACCTACTTAAAAAAGTAGACAGGGAAGGTGGAGGAGTCGTTTATTTTCCCAGAGGAAGATATCACGTTACCGGAACATTTGATATTCCATCCGGTACCGTGATTCGCGGAGACGGATACAAAAAAACGCAGATATTCTGGACAGATGTGTGGAATGAACAGAAAGAAATTCCAGAAGGTGGAACTCACTGGAGCCCCACACGCACACCGGATGGTATGCTCAAAGGAAAAGGCAATTTTGCAATAGAAGATATCGATTTTGCAGCATCCAGAATTGGCAGTTTCATTATAGCAGGTGATGAGGATCATCCTGCTGACAATATAAGAATAGATAATACGCGAATTTACGCCAATGCTTTTTCAGGTTGGTATCTGCATTCCAGATACGGTGCAAAATTTCACAGAGCCAGAAGTGAGGTCCTACTTGAAACTATGATGTGCAGGACCGATATGATCTCTATATGCGGTGAGAACATAAAAATAAGGGGATGTGATTTTCAGTGGTCTGCAAGACCTTTTGCATTCCGTGGCGGACTCAAGTATCTGCTTATGCAAAATAATAAATTTGGCGGACAGGCAGCAATAGATGACTGGATGCCACTCGGCAGGCTTGAGAATTCCATTGTTGAAGATTGTGAAGTTCATGAATGGATCAGTGGCTGCAGCGGTACGAATATATATTATGCGAGGGTGAAAATTCAGGACGTTATTGACAATGACAGGGAATCATTTACGACTGACATCTCATACGGAACTCAGTATCACGGGCCTATGTATAGAATCAAGGGAAATTCGTTTACATTTCCAAAAGAAGCTGACTTTTCAAGAGTGAGAGCGGGAAAGACTCTTGTGATTTTATCCGGAAAAGGCGCCGGACAGTACAGACGCATAAAATCCGTGAGAGGCAGAACAGTTGTAGTAGACAAGCCATTTGAGGTCCAGCCGGACATGGAATCTCATTTAACAGTCAATGACATGTTTACAAACTGGTATTTTGTAAACAATTCGATTACAAACGGTGGATCTCTGCAGCTTTATACCGCTCAGTGCAATACTGTCGTCGATGGAACGAAATTCACCCATTCCGCAAGCATTAAATCCTGGGGACAGGAAGTGTATGATACGATATCCTGCCAGTGGTATATTTCATTTGTCAACAACAGGCTGTCCGACTGCAATTATTATCACTATGCAGGGTGGTATATGAAGCCTGAACTTCCAGGTGCATCGTTCCTTTGCTGTTTTGGAGAAGGTGATGACACAACAAATATTGCCATGACCATCCGCAACAATTCACTTGAATACAACGGGACAATCAACATGAGGGGCGGAGTCAATGACCGCGGCATCGAGGATCTTGTGATTGATTCCAACAGATGTGAAGACGCAAGATGTGCTATTTATCTCGAAGGCAAGGGGGACAGGATTTTTATAAGTAACAATGAATTTGTTTCCTGCGACAGGGATATCGAATTTACAGATGAAAGCACCAGAAATAAATCACTTATTATAAATAAATAGGAGAAAGACATGAAAATCTACATAAGCAAAAATGCTGAAGAACTCGGAAAGAAAGCTGCAAGATTTGTGGCAGACAAAATCAATGAGGCTATAAAAGATCACGGATATGCAAGAATAGTCCTTTCCACCGGTGCCTCCCAACTTACCACAATCGATCCTCTCGTAACCATGGATGTTGACTGGTCAAAGGTTGAAATGTTCCACCTCGACGAGTATGTTGATCTTCCCGAAACACACATTGCTAGTTTCAGAAAGTACCTCAAAGAGAGATTTATAAACAAGATAAATCTTAAGGCAGCTCACCTGGTTGACGGAACTCCCGAAGGAATCGCAACTCTGACAAAGGAACTCCGTTCAGCTCCCATAGACATAGGACTTATCGGAATCGGGGAAAATGCTCACATAGCATTTAATGATCCGCCGGCAGATTTTGATACAAAGGAAGCATATATAATAGTAAATCTCAACGATACTTGCAAAAAGCAGCAAGTACGCGAGGGATGGTTTGCGACAGTTGACGATGTTCCGAAACAGGCTGTTTCAATGACTGTATATCAGATACTTAAATGCAAATCTATCGTGTCTATAGTTCCTTACGGAGTAAAAGCCGATGCAGTTGCAAAGACTCTCCACAACGAAGTTACAAATGAGATTCCGGCTACAATAATGAAGGGACATGATGACTTCACTTTATTTGTAGACGAAGATTCCTATTCCAAAGTTGATGTATCGAAAATCGTTACCGTAAACAACAAAAGCATCACCATAATCCCAGAAGATTAATGATATGAAAAGATTCGTTCTGCATGATGCATCTGTGATTTTTCCATATTCGATATCAGAGCATACTTCCGTCATTGTCGAAGACGGGATTATAGCGGATATTTGTCCTTCGGATAATGTAGATGCAAATGAAGAGATTATAAACTGTACGGGTTTGTATCTTTCTCCGGGATTTGTAGACATTCACGTTCACGGTGGAGGAGGATATGACTTCATGGATGGAACGGAAGAGGCAATACGCGGTGCGATAAATGCTCATATGAAGCACGGAACAACCACCATTGTTCCGACCACGCTCACTGCAGACGACTATGACCTCGCTTCCATGTTTGATGCCATGAGGGACATATGTATGTCTGAAAAAGATGCACAGACCATTCCGTATATACCAGGCGTTCACCTTGAGGGACCGTATATTTCTCCCGAAATGGCCGGAGCCCAGGACCCGAAATATATAAGAAAGCCTACCGAGGATGATTGGCTCAGAATATTCATGATGAGTCACGGACTTATTAAGATATGGACTGTTGCGCCGGAGCTCAGAGGAGCAATTTCGCTGTGTAAAAGACTGCGTAAAGAGGGTGTTGTGTTTTCTGCCGGTCACAGCAGTGCAAAATATTCGGATGTTCTATCAGCCATAAAAGCCGGATATTCTATGGCCACACATCTTTACAGCAGCATGTCCACTATAACCAGAGAAAACGGATACAGAGTCCCGGGACTTCTGGAAGCGGCACTGCTTCATGATGAAATAACCGCAGAGATCATAGCAGACGGGAAACATTTACCCGCACCGCTACTTAAGCTGGTTGTGAAAACAAAAGGTACCGATAAAATCGTTCTTGTGACTGATGCCATGAGGGGAGCAGGAATGCCCGACGGAGAATACATGCTTGGCAGCCTTAAAGGCGGGCAGCTTGTTAAAGTATTCGATGGAATAGCTCACATGCCGGATGGTATTTCCTTTGCAGGGAGTGTTGCAACATGTGACAGACTGGTAAGGGTGATGTTAAATGATGCAGAAGTTCCGCTAAGTGACGCAGTAAGGATGATGACTCTGAATCCTTCCAGAGAACTTGGAATCGACAAACGCAAGGGCTCGGTTGAAAAGGGCAAGGATGCAGATATCGTCCTGTTTGACGATAATATAGAAATAAAAAAAGTTTTCCTCAGGGGAAAACAGTCATACGATATAGAATTTTAAAATACAGCTCCAGAAAGAGCAGATGATGCTTTTTCTGGAGCATATTTTTTTACAGTGAACCTTTGAATCCTTTTCCGATGATTTCACTGCTTGTTGTGATGGTGATGAAGGAATCGGGATCTATCTCTTTTGCAGTCTTCTGAAGTTTTACGGCTTCAAGAGGTCTGCAGACAGTATATATTACCCATTTTTCAGAATGCGAATATGCTCCATGCCCTTCAACTATAGTGGAAGAATGATGCATGTTTTGCATTATGTATTCGTTGATTTCATCTGGCTTCGATGTGACTATCATAAAGCATTTGCATGTATCGAATGACTGAATTAGTCCGTCAACCAAAAACGCTTTAATGAGCAGTCCCAGAACAGAAAACAAACCGGTTCTGACATCAAATACCATGAAAGCACTTGCGGCAATCAAGCAGTCTACGCACAGAAGTGCAGTGCCCACATTTATTCCAAAGTGTTTCTTTATGATCAGAGCTATAATATCAGTGCCTCCGCTGGATCCGTTCCGGTAGAATATTAGTGCGGATCCGACCGAGGTAAGAAGCATTGCATAAATAAGTTCAAGAAGTGGCTGATCTGTAAGAGGCGATGTCATGGGAATAAGCCATTCAAGAATTTGAGTTGCAGCAGAGAAGAGAATGGTACAGAAAACAGTTCGGATTCCGACGCCTTTTCCAAGTGTAATAAATCCTATAATCAGCAGCGCTACGTTAAATATTGTAATCCATGTTGCAGGGGAAATTACAGAAATGCTTCCCAGAAGTGTTGCGGCTCCGCTGACTCCGCCTGTTGAGAAACCATTTGGGATTTTAAAAAAATATACTCCTGCTGACATTAGGAGAGATCCTAGAAACATCACGAGGTAGTCTGATATATATTTTTTTGTGTTCATGGTAATCCTGTTTAATGCTGAATTATATCTGATATGTGGCTTGACTTTCTTTTATTATATCATTAATTATACTGAAAAGCATCTATTTAGGACAAATTGTATGTATCTCGGTAATTGAATTACCGAGGATTAGGCGACGAGTGTCCTAAAGCCGGATACAAAATAATGGCAAACACAAACGAAAACATTGCATATAGATATCTCATTGATCATCAACATATGGGTAATATTCATTATGGAATGAAATATTGAAGGGATTTGGAATGAATCAGCAACTCCCGAGAAATGGAAAAGTTAATTGGTGATTAAAAATCACATGAGTGTATCTGCTTTTTGTTTGCTATTTCTCTATGAATGATAGTAATCTGTTCATTATAAGAATTGCCTGCTCGATTGTAAGTTCGCCTCCTGGATTGAATTTTTTTGAACTGACACCATTTATGATTCCATTTGCTACAGGCCATCCAAGCTCCAAATCCGCCCAGGAATAATCACTTGTTATATCTTTGAAGTGATGAGTGTATCCATCCGTGCTGTACCCCATAAAAGATGCGATTCTGTTGACGATTGCTGCCATCTGAACTCTCTTCAGTGTCCCGTCTGGCGAAAATTTCTTTGAGCTTGTGCCATTGATTATCCCAAGGGCATTTGCTGCATAAACATTTTCATCATCGGTGTCTTTGAACCTTCCCTTATTAATGACAGCGCCTCTCTCTTCCAACAATTCGTCAATTGTTTTTCCGGTTGCAGCTTCAAGGAGGTTTATTATCATCTCAGTAAACTGACCTCGTGTTACGGGAGCGGTCCAGTTTGATTGCAGATTTTCGGGTACAAGTCCCGCGGCGATAGCAGATTCAACTTCATCTTTTGCCCACTTGGATATTCCGCTGAAATCTGTGGTATGATTATCCGAATCAGTTTCGCCTTCAGGGGAGTTTTCCGGCGGTATGGTATCAAGAGGTTTGTTTTCAATTTCAGGGTCATCAAGAACCAGGGTAATCACATGATCGTCTCCCCATATCATCCATCCGGCCAGTCCCTCATCTGCGACTGTTTTTGAACTGATTCTCATCAAAACCATTGCAAGCGGAAGTCCGTCTTTAATCTCGCTTGATTTAATACCTATGTCAGAAAAAGGAATTCTGATCAGTGCTTCCATGCTTCCCGCGTCAAATGAGAGCACAGGTTCAAGATTCGTTGCGATATCTCCGTAATCCACCGTATAATCATCCATATCAAGAGTCCAGAACATCGAGAACATATTCTGACTGGAATAGTCATATGGATTACTTACGCTATTGCGGTGTTTTATCCATAGCTGGACACCATCGCCGCTCCACATTTCAAGGTATCCGCATGGGTCGTGATCTGGCGATTTGATGCCCAGATAAATATAATCATTGTCCCAGCAGGCATAAAACCTGAAATCACACGGTTCAGGGTCTATGAGAAGTTGTTCAGGGGATGCATCATTATCTTCCGTCCAATATTTTACAACTTTGGCATCTGGAAGATCATTTGTAACATGAATAAGAGAGTCTCCCCATGAGTCATCTATTTTAAACAGGTTTGGCGACTGTTCTGTTTTCGGAATATACAGTATCCTCTGAAACGGTGTATCATAAGCTGCAATTGCATTTGATGAAACAATAATCAGAGTTTGAAAAATCAAAACCGCAGTAATTACGGCTGTCAGTGCTTTTTTCATAAACCCTCCAAGGGATTGAATATTGCATGCAAATATCGTCCATAGTCTCGTCATGTTCCAGGCATTTCAGATTGCTTTGCAACTGATGGAGAACAGGGCGTTATCAGCTATGGATATTATACTATATATTAATGCTGTCTACAATGGTTTGCTTACTGTCGTCAGGGCTCAGGCACAAAATACAAATAAGAAAATGGAGCTGTCGACCGAAGTCGCAGCTCCATTTTTGAACAAAAGCAAATATTATTTGAGAGCGCCAAGTGCTCTGTAGGTGATAAGAATTGCCTGCTCTGTTGTAAGGTCTCCACTGGGATTGAATCTTGTGGAAGATACACCATTGATAATGCCCACAGTGCTCGGCCAGCCGAGTTCGGCATTAACCCATGCATAATTGTCTGTAATATCCTCAAAGCTGTGTGTATAGCCTTCAGTTGCGATTCCGACAACCTTTGCAACTCTGTTGATGAGAGCAGCTATCTGAGCTCTCTTGAGGGTTCCGTTCGGGGAGAATTTCGACGAGCTTGTTCCGTTGATAATACCGAGTGCATTTGCTGCATAGACATTGGCGTCATTTGTATCTTCAAATTTGCCTTCTTCTATTGTCGCACCTTTTTCAGCGATTATTGCATCAACTGTCTTTCCTGTTGCTTTTTCAAGAAGTCTGATGAACATTTCAGAAACTTGTCCACGTGTGATCGGAGAAGTCCAGTCTTTCTGGATATATTCAGGAACGAGTCCTTCGTTTATAGCTGCTT
>JAEEGL010229760.1_pt1 | contig 10197 bp, 5 predicted proteins | sample 9134231 | NCBI WGS metagenome assembly JAEEGL01 (sample SAMN16246548, study PRJNA631951) | gut metagenome | biome: gut microbiome; feature: rumen; material: fiber-attached | host: Bos | place: Iran: Karaj | collected 2018-10 | reverse complement strand
TTTTATTGTAACAGCTTTCGAGAGGTCCATCTGGTCGGTACTGTCAACCTCGTCAAGGTAGAGGGGTATGCGTGTCCCTGGGCGCACGAAGACAGGCATCTGGTCAAGAGGAACTTCCACATCGTAGTACCATCGGCCACCAGCCAGGCGCTCGCCCGTGAACAGGTTGACCCACGTGTTGGCATCCTCTTCCGTGGCACTGGCTGCAGACTGGGGTGAGGGCGCGGGCAGGTAGATGTCGCGGCGATTGTTGCTGTTCATGACGGGACAGACCAGGAACGCCGTCCCAAAGTAGTATTCGTCGTCGATGTGCCACGCCTGACGGTCGTGGGGATGATGGAACAAGAGGGCACGTATCATGGGATAGCCGCTCTGGGTACATTGCTCAGCCTGCCCGATGATGTAGGGCATGAGCTTGTAACGCAGCTTCCACCAGCGTCTGACAATGGGGGCTATGCCTGGATAGTGCCAGGGCTCGCGCTTGCAGGAGCCGTGATAGCGCATGTGAGAGGAGAAAACGCCAAACTGCGTCCAGCGGACATAGACATCAGGGTCGATGGGCGAATTCATGAAGTTGGGGGTGGAATGGAATCCAGGTACGTCATGACTCCAGAAGGCAAAGCCCGACAGTCCGAAATGCAAGCCGCCCTTCAGCGAGCCTGCAAGTCCTGCCCATGACGATTCAGAGTCGCCGCCCCAATGGAGAGGATAGCGCTGGCAGCCTGCCCACGCAGCACGGGCCCATACGATGCCGTCGCCCGTCACTTCCTGAGTCACTTCATAGGCTGCACGCTGGTAGAGCAGGGCATAGAGATTGTTCAGCCGTTCGGGTGGCATGGCATGGTAATGGTGGGTCATGTGGATGTTCTCGCCAAAATCGGTCTTGATGCATTTGGCACCCATCTCCAGCAGGGGCTTCAGCAAGGCGTTCTTATACCAGTCGGTGGCGCGGTCGTAGGTGAAGTCGATGGTGCCGGCATAGTCGAGTGCCGAGAAGTTGGAGGCGCCTCCCGTCGAGGTGTTCTCCTCCGACTGGGGCTGGCTGATGTAGTGGTTGCGTTTCGCCTCGCCTATCTGCTCAGCGCCGGCAGCGATGTAGGGCAGCTGCCAGAGTGACACCTTGAAGCCTTGGTCTGCCAGCTTTCGGATGAAGCCCTGAGGGTCGGGGAACCGCTCTGGATTGAACGTCCATTCGCAGAGCCAGTCGGTGCGGAACCAGCCTGTGTCCAGATGGATGACATCGCAGGGATAGTGCTCTTCGCGTAACCTGTCGCATATCTCGTTGACCTCGTCCGCAGAGAAGTAGGTCATGCGGCTCATCCAGATGCCAAACGACCAGAGCGGCAGCATGGGCGGGAAACCGGTCAGCATGCGGTAGGAGCGTAGTATCTCCTCTGGCGTCTGTCCTCCTATGAGGAATACGTCCAGCGTGGCGTAGTCGTTGAGGAACTGTACGGAGCGTGTGCTGTGGTCGGCCAGCGACAACTTGCAGTAGTCGGAAGTATGGTAGAAGCAACCGTACATTCTGCTACTCAGGTAGAACGGGATGTTCTTGTAGCAGCGGCGGTTGTTGACACCTTGTCCGTCCTGGTTCTTGAGCTGGAAGGTCTGTCCGCTGAGGTCCATTTTACGGAAACGTTCGCCCGTGCCTACGAAACACTCGTCAGGCTCGCAGCGGAAACTGATGGTAGCCCGCTCGTTGTGGGGCGTAGCGACAGGTTCGGAACATACGCTGCAGAAACCCAGCGGCAACGCATCATAGCGTGGCGGCGAGAAGTGGTCGTCGCTCAGGGCGATGCCTTTCTGAGGGTCACCGTCAGGATAGAACGTGATGAATGGTGCCGGCTGGGGAGCCGGTTGCAGGTCGCTCCAGTGGTCGATAGGGTGAACAGACAGGTCGATGTTGGCAAGCGTCTTGCCGTTGGCGGCCGTGATGTTGCCGCATCCGTCATACGAGAGCGGCAGTCGCCTGATGTCAGGAGAGAACTGCAGCATGTCGTCATCCTCAGCCATCTGGTCGCCGTTCATGGTGGTAAAGAGACGGACGATGTTGGGCTCGTAAGCGCGGACGATGAGGTCGTAACTCTGCTGACTGGCAGCGGTGTCAGGCGCCATGTCCTCTTGGTGCAGCTGCTTCTGATAGGGGATGGTCAACACTATGTCGCCGTCGTGTTCCTCAACCTTCGAGGGGGCGTATGCTTTCCAGAGGGCTTCGTCCTTCTGAAGAGTCGGATCGAAGTCCATGAAGTCGAAAAGATGGTAGTTGGTCTGTTTCATTGTTTGAAGATAAGGCTCGGACCTGGGTGGTTGTCACCAATCTCGTCGCGGCGGATGAGACGGCCCTCTGTTTGATTATTCTCAATGGTAAAACCGTCGGTATGGGCATCGAGATAGATGCAGAATCCGCGGTTGTTGGTGGCGTACGGAGCAGGGTAGGGCTGGCTGATGTCGTTGTCGCTGATGATGGAACCTGGTTGGTTCGACAGCGTGTAGATGCCGCCTGCATCGTAAAGCTGACGGGCATAGTCGCTGACCTTATTCTTATCAATACGGTTACGTTCCATGCCTGTATGGCAAGGCGTCCATCCCCAGCCGACACAGATGCCCGAATAGTTGACATGACTCACGGTGTTGTGCATGATGCGCGTATCGCTCACATATCCGCAGCTGATGGCTACCGTGCCCCAGTCTTCGTTGGTAGCATCGTGTATCTCGTTGCCAGAGATGTCTATATCCTGACAGCGTCCGGCCAGGTCGTCGTAGGGACGGTGTACCTCGCGCGGACTCTCTGCGAACGACCCCGCCATGATGGCCGTACCGCCAATGTCCTCGAAGTGGTTATTGACGACGGAGCAATGTCTTGTATTGTCCTGAAGGTCGAGGGCGGTGGCAGCAAGGTGTTGGAAACGGCACTTGCTGACCATGACGTTCTCGGCATTACGGATGGTGACGGCACTAACGGGGCGTTCTACCCAGGCTTGGTTTTCGAGGTCTTTGTCCCAGGGTAAGCCTGGAACTGCAAGCTTGTAGGCGTCAATCAAGGGGAAACCACCCTGGAGGGTGACATGGCCCTTGTGTAGCGGACGGTTCCAGCAGGTGTGCTCAAAGGTGAGGCCCTGGAAAGAAATATGGTTGGCTCCATCGACGATGACCAGTTGTTCGATGCCGTCGCGCTGCTCTGTGGTGCGCAGCAGGAACGAGCTGTTGCCTCGCTCACCGTCGATGACGGGCTGTGGCCAAGGATGCTCGAATTCCAGACGGCTCTCTGGTTCCATGAAGGACACCACGATTTTCCCGTCTTTTTGCTTCATCTCCTTAACACGGAGGATGGCAATGGCCCAGCGTTGGTGAACGACCATTTCCAGATGTGGAGGCGGAACCCATAGCGAATCGAATGCAGGGATGGTTATCGTTCGTGTCTTTGTATCGAAAGCAAGTATGCGTTCCATTCCCTCCTTAGGCCACACCTGCGTATGCTGCTGACGGGAATCTCCACAGATGACGGCACCCTCTTCGCCAACGATGATGGTCGGAGAGTCTGCTGTCCCGCTGTCTTCAGGACGTAGGAAGAGGGGTTCCTGCATGCGGTATCGTCCAGCCTTGATGCGTATGGTGATGCCTCCCTGACAGCGGGCGTCCTGGGTGCGCCGCCATTCGCGGGCCTGGCGCAGGGCATCGTGCAGGCTTTCGCCTGGTTGTACAACAATGGTACGGGGGGTATGATTATTCTCTGCCATCGTTGTCAGGCTGGCAGCCATGCAAAAAAGCAAGGTTAGTAGCTTCTTCATCAGGTCTTATTTCTCTTGAGGTTTGTATATAAAAATAGACGCAGAGACAGTCGAATTGTCATCAGGCAGGCATGGGCGGATTAGTGACAAAACGCTTCTTGGTGCGTCTAAACAAAAACGACAACGATGAAACAGAACATGAAACAATGGGTGGCAGATGTCATCAGGCAGAAGAATGTACTGGCTGTGCCCATTATGACACACCCTGGTATCGAGATGAACGGCCAAACGGTGCGTAGGGCCGTCAGCGACGGCAGGGTACACTATGAGGCCGTAATGGCTTTGACGGAACGGTATCCCAGTGCTGCTGCGTGTACCATTATGGATTTGACTACCGAGGCAGAAGCTTTCGGTGCGGATATCGCTTTTTCTGACGATGCTGTTCCGGCAGTTTCAGGACGCCTGTTGCCCGATGTGGAGTCTATCCGTCAGTTGCAAGTCCCTTCGTTGTCGGCAGGACGCATTCCTGCCTATTTGAAGGCAAACCTGTTGGCAGCAAAAGAGATACAGGATCGCCCGCTGTTTGCAGGCTGTATCGGACCCTTCTCCTTGGCAGGGCGACTTTATGATATGTCGGATATCATGGTGCTCATCTATGAACATCCTGAGGTTGCCCACGAGCTGCTCGGAAAGTGTACTGACTTCATCGAGAAATACTGTATGGCCCTGAAGGAGACGGGCGCCAATGGCGTGATGATGGCTGAGCCTGCTGCCGGACTGATGTCGAACGACGACTGTAGCACCTTTTCGTCCCAATACGTCAAGCGCATCGTCGACAGGGTTCAGGATGACAGCTTTATCGTCATTCTCCATAATTGTGGCAACACGGGCCATTGTACCAAGGCCATGGTGTCGACAGGTGCTGCGGCCTACCACTTTGGCAACAAGTGCAGGATGGAGGAGGTCATCAGGGATGTTCCCCCGACTGCCCTGGCCATGGGAAACATCGACCCTGTGTCGGTATTCAAGGACGGCATGCCTTTTCAGATGCGGCAGACGGTTACGGACCTGTTGGAGAAGATGAGGCCCTATCCTAACTTTGTGCTTTCAAGTGGCTGCGACACGCCTCCCCATACGTCTGCGGCAAACATCAGCGCCTTCTTTGAGGCGCTCAACGATTTTAACAGGCTGTGACACAGAAGACGCTGACATATGATGAGCTTCGTATAGACCTTGTTGATGTCTATGACCAGATGGGTTATCACGGAGAAGAACCTGACGATGAGACGCGACGAGAGACGCAGGCCGTTATCAGCGACGTGAAGTGCTGGCTCCGTCCACGGTTCTGCTATATCGTCGTTCGCGACTTGCCCGACTTTGACATGGGAAAGATTATCCTGCGCCAGTTGCAGGGTGCGGAGGCGTATGCCCTTTTTGTCTGTACCTGTGGCGTGGAGTATGAGGCCTATCAGCAAAGGCTGAAACAGGACGGTGACATGGTGCGTATGTTCATTGCAGATGCCTTGGGGTCTGTCATTGCTGAGAAATGTGCAGACCAGATGGAACAGCATCTGCAGGATTCGATAGATAAGCTGCGATGGTGTCACACCAACCGCTTCTCACCAGGATACTGTGGCTGGCATGTGTCCCAGCAGCAAAAGCTTTTCCCGTTGTTCGAGGGGCACACTTGTGGCGTGGTGTTGACAGACTCTTCTCTCATGTTGCCTATCAAGTCTGTCAGCGGCATCATCGGTCTGGGCAAAAAAGTCCGCAGGCTTGACTATTCCTGCGGACTCTGTAACTTCGAGAAATGCTATAAACGCAAGGTTGCTGGATAGACTTCGACGTTGCCGTCGCGTTAGTCTGTTCCCAGTTTAGAGATCAACATCCAGGGTAATACCGTTTTCTTTTGCTTCCTTCTCCAGTCGTTCAATCTCCTTCATGATTGGAGGATTGTTTGCCTCTATCTTTTCGCTGATGGCTGACACTTCGGATACCAGTTCCCCCTTCTCCTCAGGTGTCATCCCCGCGATTTTGGCATTGATGGAGTCGGAAACCTCCTTCATCTGTGCTTTCACTTCGTCAATCTTTTGCTTGAAGTCCTCTGCGTCTTTCGCATCCTTGATGTGTGCAGACTGTAGATATTCCAGTAGGCCGCTACTGATATCCAACAACTGGTCAGGGTTACCAATAACCACGAAATCCTGCTTCTCTTCCTGGACTTCTGTCGACTCTGCGGGCTGTTCTGCTTCCGCTTTTTTGTTCCCACAACTGACGATAGCCATACATAATACGGCGGCTATCGATAACTTTGCTAATGTTAAAACTTTCTTCATACTGCTTATATGTATTATGAATGAATATTTTATAGCTTCCCCAATAGATGCTTGGCAACGGTGACGGCCGAATTGGCATTGTCGCTATAGCCGTCGGCACCAATCTCATCAGCAAATCCTTGTGTGACAGGGGCTCCGCCAACCATGACCTTCACCTGCTGACGGATGCCTGCTGCCTCAAGGGCATTGATGACTTCCTTCATATAGCCCATCGTTGTGGTGAGCAGGGCCGACATGCACAGGATGTCGGGCTGGTTCTCCTTGACGGCTTGGATGAAGGTGTCGGCAGAAACGTCGATGCCGATGTTGACGACCTCGAAGCCGCAGCCCTCGAGCATGGATGCAACGAGGTTTTTCCCAATGTCATGCAAGTCACCTTTGACGGTGCCGATGACAACCTTGCCCAACGCTGTGGAAGTGGTGCCTGCCAGCATAGGCTTCAGCAGTTCGAGAGCTGCCTTCATGGCCCGTCCGGCCATCAATAGCTGAGGGACGAAGGCCTTACCGTCCTGAAAACGCTGACCGACTTCGCCCATGGCCCGTATCATCTGGCCGTTAATCAGGTCTTGTGGTGCAATGTGCTGGGCTAAGGCTTCGCGGGTGGCCGATTCTGCCTCTTCGCTCTTGCCGTCCAATATGGCATGATACAGCCGTTCCTCAGCACATGCTGCAGTTTCCTGTATTTGTTGAGCTTGGTGGTCGTTCTTGGATATGACGCTTGTAGCTTCGTCTGTCCGCTGTTCTTCCTTTGCTGAGTGGGGCGATAGTCTTAACCCAGGAATGGGCTCGATGGCACGGGCTATGAGGCCGATGTGTGCATCGGTTGTACCGCAGCATCCACCGACGATGTTCAGCATGTGATTCTCAAGCAGCATCCATAGCTCGGACACAAGGTCTTCGGGTGTTTTGCTATAGTGCCCGTTCCCATCGGGTAGTCCCGCATTGGGGTAGAGGCTTATTTTGGTGCCGAATCGCGCCAGTTGACTGACCAGCGGTAACATGCCACGAATGTCCGCCACACAGTTAATGCCTACCGAGATGATGCCATTGAGGTCTAACGTGCTGATGAATTGCTGTATGTCTTGTCCTAACATGTTATGTCCGTCAGGTGTCGATACGGAGAAACTCAGCATGAGGGGCAGCTGTGGGGCAACGGCTCTGGCTGCGTCAATGGCTACGCGGGCATTCTCGGTGTCAAAGATGGTCTCTATCAGCAGGGCGTCTACACCACCGTCTGCAAGAGCCTGTATTTGTTCTGCATAGGCTTCTCGCAGCATTGCCTTATCCAGTGGCTCACCGCTGGTGGCTACAGAGGTCGTTCGGTTGGTGGGTCCTATACTGCCCACCACATAGCGGGGCTTGTCGGACGTGGAATACTCATCGGCACATTGTCGGGCAATCTTGGCAGCGGCAAGGTTGATGTCACGACAATCATCCTGTAAACCGTAGTCGCTCATCGATATGCGTTGGGCATTGAATGTATTGGTCTCGATGATGTCAGCACCAGCCTGTAGGTATTTTTGGTGGATGTCGCGAATGACAAAAGGACATGTCAGCGACAGGATGTCGTTGCATCCTTTGAGATCGTAGGAATGCTGGGCAAACTGGTATCCGCGAAAGTCCTCTTCTCGCAGTTGGTATTGCTGTATCATGGTACCCATGGCTCCGTCAAGGACAAGAAGGCGGTCATCATGGAGCAGCTGGCGACAGCGGACTGTTTCAGACTGTTTCAGAGTGTCTGTGTGAGTCTGTTGCTCAATTCTTTCGATGATGGCGGCGACTTCGGAGTCTGCATTGTCGGTGGGAGAACCACCGACTACGGGATTGGCCTTGGGCCGGGATGGGTGCAGGTTACGGGCATGGCGGTATTCCTCGACGATGGTCATCGCCTGTTCTACCTCATGCTCGTTGTGGAAGTCCATCTCTATATGGACACCATCGCCACCGATATGGTCGAGCAGGGGACGTAGCTCGTCCAATGTCACCCAGCAGGCCATGATGCTCTTGCCGTTAGCCAATATCCTATTGTAGAGGTCGTACCATTTGGGACTGCCGCCTTGTGGCTCGCCCACTCCTGGTGTCCATTGTATGGCGTTTAGCTCGTCGATTTCAAGCAGCGCATCCAGATGGTGCATGGCACCCACTCCGTCCAGATGGTAGAGTGTATAGTCAATCTTCTGGCATTGCTGGCGGATAAACGGTTGGACGAAACGGCGGTAGTCATCGGTGCTGATCATGGTCGAAATGTCGCTCTGCAATTTTGACATCTTGGCTGGTGCCCAGCTCGAGAAGTAGCAGAAGGCCATCTCGTCACCCTCGCGAATGATGTCATAGAGCTCGTCGAAAACCTGGAAGTAGATGTCGTTTATCTGTTGCATTTGGTGTTCCAGCACCTCAGGCTGCATCACCGTGTCGAGGAGCACTTTGTCGGTGCCTTTCAGCGCAGCCAGTACGTCGAGTCCTTCCATCAGGTCAGGCATGCCGACGTAGTAGTGCCCTTGGGCTTTCTTCTTGCAGGCTTTCAGCAGTTCCTTGTGTAACAAGTAGTTCGGATGATTCGGGTCGAATGTGATGTCGTCTGAATAGTTGGGGTTGGGGTGAATCCAGATGGTGTCCTCGCCCCCTTCAAAGACGCCACCGAGGATGGCGGCCAGCGAACCGGGCCCCAGTTGCGTGTTGGCTACTGGCAGCATGTCGGCTTTCAGGCACGAGTGGGCGACATACCAGTCTAAGTATTCTGCTCTCCACTCTGGATCGAACCATCGTTGATTCAGGTCCTTGTAGGGTTGGGGTGCTGGTATGTCGGCAGAGGGCTTGACGCCTTCTTGGAAGTGTTCCCACATATTTAGCACGATGCCCTTGTGGTTCCACCAGTTAATGTATCGTTGTTTAGTCTCTTCGAGGTTCGGTTTCCAAGTATTCATGTTACATGTGGACTTTAATAAAAATATGACGCATGTCCCATGTTTTTGTCATCGGGGGACATACCTCATGTTTTTGTCATCGGGTTCATACAAGGATGAGTCCAGCCATGATCATATCGCTGACAAATAGCCCCCGTCGGGTTAGTACTAGCCGGCTGCCGTCCTGACGCAGCAGTCCGTCGGCCAGGTATTTTTGGGCTTCGCGAAGGCAATAGTTGCGATGGTAGTCCGACAGCGTGCTCAAGTCGAGTCCGTCGCTGGTGCGCAAGGCTACGGTAATGCGGTCGTTATAACGGGTATCGTCATCCAGCACCTCGCACTCGCAAGGAATGATCCCTCGTTCTATGGATTCCATGTACTGGTGGATGTCGGCAACATTCCATTGTCGGCTCCTGCGGTCGTAGGAGTGTGCTGCTGCTCCGAGTCCAATGTATGGGACATCGTGCCAATAGCTGCTGTTGTGGCGCGAACGGCAACCTGGCTGGGCAAAGTTTGATATCTCATAGTGTTCGTAGCCTGCTGCTTCCAGCTTGTCGACCAGCAACTCATACATCTCGCGCTCCAGCTCCTCGTCCATAGTCCATTGCCCGTTTTCCATTGACCATCGGTGGAGTGGTGTCCCTTCTTCTATCATGAGACAATAGGCTGAGATGTGTTCTACGTTCAGGCTGATGGCTGTGTCTATGTCGCTTTTCCAGTCGTTAAGCGTTTCTCCTGGGAACCCGTACATCAGGTCAATACTGATATTTTGGAAACCTGCTCCTCTGAGCGTATTGACGGCCTGTGCCACTTGTCTGGCTGTATGGCGACGATGCAGGAAGTGCAGACGCTCGTCATCGAAGGTCTGGGCACCCATGCTGATACGGTTGACGGGTAGTTGCGACAGTTCCGTGACATACGGGAGTGTTGCATCGTCGGGATTCATCTCAAGGGTGATTTCTGTAGCACCAGAGGGCAGTACGTCGAAGAGTTTGACCAGTTGCTCACATTCCAGCTGGCTTGGTGTCCCACCGCCCAGATAGATGGTGTCCAGTGGTTCTTTCAGTTCGTCTTTTCGTAGTTCCCACTCACGGCAAAGGGCATCGGTATAGCGCTGGCGGAGTTCCAGTCCTACGGTGGAGTAGAAACCGCAATAGACACAGCGGCTTCTGCAAAAGGGTATATGAACATAAATACCAGCCATAATCGTTGGCAAAGTTACGAAAAGTC
>JAEEGL017052495.1_pt1 | contig 10198 bp, 10 predicted proteins | sample 9134231 | NCBI WGS metagenome assembly JAEEGL01 (sample SAMN16246548, study PRJNA631951) | gut metagenome | biome: gut microbiome; feature: rumen; material: fiber-attached | host: Bos | place: Iran: Karaj | collected 2018-10 | reverse complement strand
TTAAATTGCTCACCGTGCTCCAGGCCAGGCGGCGCTTCACGTGCTGTTCCCGCACGGCCCGCACCGCGCCGTACACGATGGTGGCGGCGGACAGGATCAGCATGGCCGTCTGCACCCAGGTGCCCTGTAAGACGGAAGGTGGCAGGGCATAATACAGGAACCGGGTCACGGCGAATACACCCGCATTCACCACGGCCACCGCGTGCAGCAGCGCCGTTACCGGGGTGGGGGCCACCGATGCCGTGGGCAGCCAATGGCACAGGGGCAGCACCGCCGCTTTGACCCCAAAGCCCAAGAAACCCAGCAAGCATAAAATCTGGAACCAAATTCCGTCTGCTCCGGCAATTTCAGCTAAACTGCTCTGAAAATCCCCCACGCCCCAGGCTTCCAAGCCCATCATGGCAACGAAGCCCAGCGCCGCGCCGCCGATCAAAAACAGCATGTACTGCAAAGCGGCCCGGTTGGATTCCTCGTTCTTTTCGTGCCATACCAGGGGAACGGTGCAAAGGGTCAGAAATTCATAAGCAATGTACAGGGTCATCAAATTCCCGGCCAAGGCCAGCAGAATGGCCGCCGCGTAGGTAAGCAGATACCAGGAAAAAAAGCTTCCCTCCCGATGCTCGTGCCGCATGTACTCGATGGCATACAGCACCGCCAGGGGCCATAAAACGGCCGCCACACCGATATAGACTTTTCCCAATCCATCCAGGCGCAGCGACAGATGAAACAGGTTTAACGTCTTGTAGCCCGTGCCTGCAATCATCGCCCATACCACCGCCAAAGAGGCGAGGCAGGTAACGATCAAGGCGCATATTTCCCGCGCTTTCCGGCTGCCGATGCGCCGGATGCCCAGTGCTGAAAGCACCAGCAAAAGCGCAATCCCCAATAAAACCATGGCAGCCTCCTTACAGCAGCGTATGGGCCAGGGTTTCCAGATAGGTAATGATGCCGCCGGAGAACATGCCCAGCAGCACGATCAACGCGGCATACACGCCCATGGGCAGCAGCATGCGCCATCCCGCCTCGCAGGAGGGCTCGGGCTTCACTTCTTCCCCGGGGAAGCAACCATGGATCACCACGGTAAACAGGTAGCCCGCCGTCAGGATGGCGGAAATCAGCAGCGCCGTGGGGCCGATCCAGCTGACGGAAATGCCAGTCGCCAGCGCGCCCTGGGCCAGGTTCCATTTGCTGATGAAGCCGCCGGTAGGCGGGATGCCCACCAGGCCCAGAGAGGCCACGGTAAAGAAGGCGTAGGTCCAGGGCATGCGGCGGCCCAGGCCGTCCATTTCGTTCACATAAGTTTTTTCGGTTTTATGAATGATGGAGCCCGCGCTCATGAACAGGGTGTTCTTCATCAGGGAATGGAAGATCACATGCAGCATAGCCCCCACAAAGCCGAATTCCGTCAGCGTGAACAGACCGAACAGCACATAAGAAACCTGGGAAACGGAGGAATAAGCCAGCCGCTTTTTCAGCTTCTTTTCTTTCAGCGCCAGCAGGGAGCCCATAAGAACGGTGAGCAGGGTCAACCCCAGCAGCGCCATCTGCACCCAGGTGCCCCGCAGTCTCTCCGCGCCCGCGATGGAAAACACCACCCTGGCCGCGCCCAGCACGCCCATTTTGGTGATCACGCCGGACAGCACGGCGCTGGCCGGGGCCGGGGCCACCGGATGCGCCGTGGGCAGCCAGCCGTGCAGGGGGAACATACCGGCCTTGACGCCAAAGCCCACCAGCATGGCCATGAAAATGCCCATGGCCAAGCCTTCCTTGCCCGCCAACTGTTCCGCAGTAAGGGGGCCCGCCGCCGCCGAAAAGTCCCCGGTCCCCCCCACAGCGCCTACAAAGAAAATGCCGATCAGGGCGGCGGACGCGCCAATGACGGAATAAATCAGGTACTTGATGGCGGCGGCCACCGCTTCCTTGTCCATGTTGTGCAAAACAAGCGGCACGGTGAGCAGGGTCATGGCCTCATAGAACATGTAGAAGGTGACCAGGTTGCCGCTCATGGCCAGGGCGTGCAGGATGCCCTGGGTGATGGTATAGAACAGATAGAACCGCTCCGGTTGGGCGTCATGCTCCAGGTATTCCGTGGCGTACAGCGCCACCCCGGGCCAGATCACGGCGATCAAAAGCAGCCAGATTTTGCTCAATCCGTCCACCCGCAGGGACAGGGTGAGCATATCCGTCCAGCGCAGGGAAATCTCCCCCGCTTCGGGCAGCAGCGCGTTCACCGCGGCCAGCACAGCGCTGACCAGGATGGTGCACAGCGTGGCCACGTTCAACCGCTTGCCTTTTAAATCCATCCGGCGCCACACCAGCGCCAGCGCGATGGGAAGCAGGATCGGCAAAATCAACAGCAGGGTTTTCATATAAAATCATTCCTCCCCACGATCAGGCAAACATGCGGATGCCCTGATCAATCAAATGCAGAATCTCATTTCCGAAAATGCCCAAACCGATATTCACGATCATCAGCGCCGCCATGGAAACGGCGAAGGATACCGAATTGCCGCCGTATACCATGGCGGTGGGAACCCCTTCCTCCTGACGGTACAGGGTCAGAACGGTGCGCAGCATATAGGCCACATTCAAAAGGGTGCTGATTGCCAGCGCAGACAAAAGCACGATCATGCGCCAGCCCCCCGCGTCCACCCCCGCCTGGGCCAGATACACCTTGCTGGCAAAGCCGCCCAGCCCGGGAATGCCCACCAGGGAGCAGGCCCCCACCGTGAAGGCCAGCCCCGCCAAGGGAGCGCGGAAACCCGCGCCGCGGATCGCTTTGAAGGTATCGTCCCCGGCGGACACCTCCCGCAGGCGATTGGTGGTCAGAAACAGCATGGATTTGGCCGCGGAATGAGCCAGGATATGGTACAGAGCCGCCGCCATGCCCGCCTCCGTTCCCAAGGAAATGCCAAGAAAAATATAGCCGATCTGGGCCACCGAGGAATAGGCTACCATCCGGGAAAAATGCCGCTGCCGGATGGCGTGCACCGAACCCATGATCATGCCCAGCACCGCGTAAACGATCAGCACTTCCTCGATCCTGAGGGCGAATACCTCCGTGCCCGCCGCCCGAAGAAAAATCTTGATCAGCAGGAAAATATACATTTTGGAGATCAGCGAGGACAGGATGGCGCTGGAGGTGGAGGTGGCGCTGCCGTAAGCATCCGGCAGCCAGGTATGGAAGGGGTACAGAGCGCTTTTCACGGCAATGCCCATGGTCATGAGCAGAAAAGAAAGATACAGGGGGATGGGATACTGCCCGCTTTCCAGCAGCTTGATCACGCTTTCTCCCAACTGTGGAAACAGCAGATGCCCCGTCAGGCAGTACAGGATCGACAGACCCAGCAGAAACAATCCGCTGCCCATCAGGTTCATGATCATGTACCGGGTGGCCGCGAACAGCGTTTTTCCCTGGTTGCTGGCGCAGATCAGGGCGCAGGCGGCGATGGTGGAAATTTCAATGAACACATAGGCGGTAAACAGGTCGTTGGTGAACACCATAGCCGCCATGGCCGCTGTGAGCAGGCAGATCATGGCGCCGTACAGGTTCATGCGGGATGGGGCCACGTCCCGGGACAGGCTTTCCCAGCCGCCCAGGATGGATAAAAGCATGATCAGGGAAAAGGCCAGCCCCACCAGGGACTCCGTTACGCCGATGCGCAGCTCATTCCCAAAGGGTGCGCCGATTTCGCCCATGGCGTACACATAATTGATATTTCCCGTGGAAGTATAGTACAACAAGATCCCCATGCATACGCATTCCAGCACCGACAGCGCCGTCATCACCGCCCGAGCCGCTTTTCCCTTCAGGGCGGAGCAAACGGCCGCGCATATCAAGGGGCATACGATCTGAAACAGGGGAAGATTCTGCCACCACGTCATGCGTCCTTCCCCTCTCCCCGAATCCGCTCGGCAATTTCATCCATATCCAGGGTATGGTATTTCTCATACAGCCTTACCGTCAGCCCCAGCATGATAGCCGTCACGCTGACGCCCACCACGATGCCCGTCAGCACCAGGCCCGCGGGCAGGGGGTTCACGTAGGCGGCGGGATCGGTGATCCCGTCCGCATAAATGGGGGCCAGGCGGGATTCAATGTAGCCGTACGAAGCCAAAAACAGGTAAATGCCCGTATCCATCATGGAAAACCCGATGATTTTCTTGACCAGATTTTTATCCAGCAGCAATTGGGTGAACCCGATGCCGAACAGGATCAGCGCCGTGATTTCGTCCAGGTGCGTGTACACGATCTGACGCATCAGAATTCCCCCTTTCTGAACATGGTATACAGGGCGTACATGGTGCAGGCTACCACCATGCCCACCACGATATTCAGCGGCAGCAGCAGCCCTGCCGAAAAGATGTTGCCCGGGATGCCGGGAGAAATGCCGCTGTCCAGGTGATTGGCCCCGGTAAAGAAGTGGTAGCCCTTGGCCAGGGAATAAAACAGCAGCGAGCATACCGATACCCAGCGGAAGGTTTTGAAGGTAAAGAATTTTTCGATCTTTTCATACCCGAAAGCGTTCTGATACAGGATCAGTCCCGCCCCCAGGATGGCCCCGCCGGAAAAGCCGCCCCCAGGCGACAGGTGGCCGTTAAAAATGATATACAGGCCGAACACCAGCGTCAGCGGCGTCAATATCCTGGCGGCGGACTGCAGAATCACATCGTGATCCGGCTCAAAGCGTTGTTCGTAATCGCTTTCCAGCAAACGTTTTTCCGCGTCCTTTTCACCCCGGATGCTCAGCATCAAAAGCACCGTGCACACGGCGATAAACAGCACGTGGGATTCCCCCAGGGTGTCAAAGCCGCGGTAATCCAGGATAATCCCGGTCACGATGTTCACAGCCCCCGTTTCCTCCAGGGTATGGGTCACATAATACTCCGTTACCTCGCTGTTGATCAATGTATCCGCGCTGCCGAACCGGGGCATGCGCATCGCGGCGTACAAAAGCAGCCCGATCAGGGCCAGGCACACCGCTACCGCCAGGATTCTGTACCACCAGGTATCGGCGTAAGCCCGTTTTGGAGCAGCAGCGCTTTTGGAAACGCTTTTTTTCGTTTTTTTCTTTTTTTGCTTTGCGCTTTCGGAAAGCGTGTTTTCCCCCTCTTCCGAAAGGGATCCCTCCATTTCCTCCTCCAGCGCCTGATCGCCGTTTTCCAGCCAGTCCAGCAGGCGGGAGAAGGCGTCAGGCTTTCTTTTTTCCGTCATCGCGCTTCTCCTCCTCTCCATCGATGGCGCGGATCTTTTTCAGCGCCGCAAACATGAGGATGGACGACACTCCCGCGCCCACCGCCGCTTCCGTGATGGCCAGGTCCGGCGAGCGCAGCAGGATCCACACAATGGAAACCACCAGGCCCTGGGCCATAAAAATGATCACGGCGGACAGAAGGTTTTTCGTCGCCGCTACGGCGATCGCGCAGGCGATGATGAACAAAAGCAAAATCATGTTCAGGACTTCCATTCCTTCGCCTCCGCTTCAAAATGCTTTTCATCCGTTTCCCGCACCAGCCTGCCGATCAAATGGCTGCACACAGGGCTGGTGATCCAGAAAAAGCCCACCACAAAAATGATTTTCAGCGTCACCGCATCCAAGCCCGCGTACACAATGGCCGCCAGAGCCATCAAAAGCAGGCCCAGCGTGTCCGCCATACCGGCGGGGTGCATCCGATTGACGGCAAATTTGAAGCGGTTCACTCCCACCACGGCGGTGATTTGGATGATCAGGCCTGAAATCAAAAGGACCGCAAACACGATCAAGCGCAGATATTCAAGCATCCCTTTGATCCTCCTTTTCCTTCCGGGCCCGGTGAACCCCGATGGCGATGCGGCACAAAAGCACCACCGCCAGGAAGCTGAGCATGGCGTAAATGAGGGCGATATCGATCAGGTACCCTTCGTTCAGCAGCAGCGCCAGAAACAGGATCAGCGCAATGGTGATGGTGCCCGTCATATTGACGGCGATGATCCGGTCCGCCGAGGAGGGGCCCCGGAACGCCCGGAACAGGCACACAAACAGGCACACCCCCAGAATGATCATAGCGGCCTGCATGAGAATTTCAAAGATATTATCCATGCAGCGCCTCCTCGATCCTTTTAAGCTTTCGCTCAAACACGGTGTTTTCCAGCCCCTCCGCCATATCCGGCCTCAGGCAGTGCACCGTCAGTTCATCCCCGCGCACCGCCAGGGTGATGGTGCCGGGGGTCAGGGTGATGGAATTGGCCAGAACCATTTTTCCAAACCGGGTTTTCAATTCCGTACGGATGGTGCGCACAACGGGTTCGGGCTTTCCCGCATAGATCACCCGGCACATCGTCAAATTGGCCTTTATGATTTCCCATATCACCGTCAGCGCGTACCCGATCATGCGAGGCAGCGCCAAATACAGCTTTCCTTCCCGCTGAAGCGACCAATCGCAGGCTTTGCATAAAAAAAACATGGCCAGGGCGGCGACCCCCGCTCCCAGGCAAAGAATCTCCCCCGTCAGCCTGCCGTTCAGCACCACCCAAAACAATAGAATCAGCAGCGCCATTGCGTCCTCTTTTCCTGCGAAATCGCGCCGTTTTCTTGGGATCACCGCGCTTGTTTCGCATCAATTTCTACATTAAAATGGATTGTTTATCAGTTCCGGATCAGTATACACGAATTTGCCCTGCCGCACAAGAGAGGAATGCGCAAAACTTCTCTATAATTCATGACGAAAACAATACAATTTTTCATCTTTTCTGTTAACAAAATATATCAAAAATTTGCTACAATTGTACGAAAATAACCCTTGTGTCTCAATTGCTTCTTTGTTATAATACATGAAGAAATATCTGCCCGTTATGCTGCCATAATGAGCGCTTATTTTCATGTCCTAATAAAAGCGAGGTTTTCCATGAATCAGCGAATTTCCTTCCGTTCCCTATTGGCGCTGTGCGCTGCCGTGATCTGCGTTTTGTACGGCGTTTGTTTTCCCGCTTCCGCGGAGGCGAATTATACCAAATTTACCCGCCGGGAAACGAGCATTTTTGATACGGAAATCAGCTTTATCGGTTTCGCTCCTTCGGAAGAAGCGTTCGAGCGGGCCTACGCTCCCCTGATCGAAATGCTGGAAAAATACGATCACATTTTCGACGCCTACAACGCGTACGGCGATTTGCACAACCTGTATTATGTAAACCGCCATGCCGCCCAGGAGCCCGTGGAAATCCCGGACGAGCTGTTTGACCTGATCTCCTGGTGCAAAGCGCAGTGGAACGCGGGCATGCGCACCACCAACATTGCCATGGGCGCGGTGCTGACCATTTGGCACGAATACCGGGAAGCGGGCCTGGCGGATCCAAATAACGCCAAGCTACCCCCCATGGAGGATTTGATCGCCGCCAGCGGACACACGAATTTTGACGATGTGATCCTGGATGATGAGAACAAAACCGTGTATTTCTCCGATCCGCTCCTGACATTGGATATTGGGGCGGTGGCCAAGGGCTGGGCCGCGGACGCCGTGGTTCCTTATCTGTACGAAGCCCTGCCTTCCTTCCTGCTGAGCTTGGGCGGCAATGTATATGCCGGCAACGCGCCCATGGACGGGCGAACCAACTGGGCCGTAGGCGTGCAGGACCCCCAGGCTGACGCGCTGACTGTGGCTGTAGGCGGCACGGAAATTCTGGATGTGGTGGACGTGCACGATCTGACGGTGGTCACCAGCGGCGATTACTGGCGCTATTACATGGTGGACGGCGAGCGGTATCACCACATCATCGACCCGGATACCCTGATGCCTTCCCGGCAGATGCTGTCCGTCACCGTGGTGTGCGAAAGCTCCGCTCTGGCCGATTTTCTGAGCACCACACTGTTTGTTCTTTCCTATGAAGACGGGTTGGCGCTAGTGGAAAGCCTGAACGGCGTGGAAGCCATGTGGGTGCTGCCGGACGGCTCCGTGCAGGCCAGCTCCGGCATGGGCCGCTTTGCCCGGAAAATCAACTGAGGCACGGAGAAGAATATGCAGAACGATCAAAACAAGTCTGCGGAGACCGCGTCCAAGAAAACCAACCTGATCGTGATCGCCGCCGTGCTGCTGCTGGCCGCCGTGCTGTTCATTGTGTCCCGGGTGATTCCCAAGCCCAACGAGGGCCTTTCCAAAGAGGACATTCATTCCCAAATTGCCGCTCTTGCCACCCCGGCTCCCACGGCCCAGACCCAGGAAACCGCCAATCCTGCCGCTGAGCCCCGGGAAACCGGTTCTCCGGCTCCCAAGGATCAGCCCACGGAAACCACCGTGACTGCGGATGCGGATGCCTATCTGTTCATCATTCTGAACAATCGGGTATGGGGCATCGAGCCCTTGGGCGAGGAAAGAGAAATCACTGTGGATCAGGGGGACGGCGTGGTGAACGTGATCCATTTGCTGCCGGATGGCTTTTATATGGCCTCCTCCACCTGCGACAATCAATTGTGCGTGTCGGAGGGCACCGTCACGGTGGATAATTACCAACGGCGCATTCTGGGCGCCTCGGTGCTCTGTCTCCCCCACCATCTGGACCTGGAGCTGGTAGTCCCCAGCCATACGCCGGACCCCAACGCGCCGGACATCTAAAATGAGGTAGGAAGTTGGAAGTAGGAGGTAGGAGGTCTTTGTTGAATAACCTCCTACTTCCTACCTCCTACCTCCAACCTGATTTATGTTTTCCCAGGGCCTTTGGGAGGCCCTTTTCCCGGGTTTCCGGGGATAAAGAAGAAACTGTTTTCCTTCATGGAAACAGCGCAAGGAGGACGGAACCACGTGAAGAAACAACTTCCTGGCTGGGCTGTGCTGCTCATCATTACCCTGGTAGCTGGCCTTGCCCTGGGCGGCACCTACGCCCTGACCAAAGACCCCATCGAGCAGCAGGCGCTGCTGACGGCGGAAAAAGCCCGGAAAGCCGCTCTGCCCGATGCGGAAAGCTTCGAGGAACTGACGCTGGAGGAAGGCGCGTCGGTGGATTGGGCCTATGCCGGGCTCAAAAGCGGCGAAACTGTGGGCTATGTGGCCCAGAAAACTGTAAACGGTTTCGGCGGCAAGGTAGAGGTCATTGCGGGCGTGGATACCCAGAAGGCTCCCGATACCTTCTCCATTGGCGGCATTTCCGTGGGCGGTTCCAATTTCTCGGAAACCGCCGGCTTGGGCGCCCGTTCCAAGGAGCCCGCGTTCACTGATCAGTTTGCCGGAAAAGTATATCCCGTCAGCTATATCAAAGCGGGCGGCACGCCCACGGAAAGCACCGTGGACGCGCTGACCAGCGCCACCATCACCACCACCGCGGTGGTGAACGGTGTAAACGACATTGTGAAATACATCAAGGGCGACGTCATGGGCATCGCGGGTGTGGAAATGCCCGCCAAGCCCGCGGACGGCGTTTTCAGCGCATCCGAAAAGGGCTTCCGGGGCCCCGTGTACGTGGAAGCCGCCTTTGACAACGCCGGAAAAGTCACCTACATGTCCGTTGGCGATGAAAACTTCGCCGAGGACATCGGCATGGGCGTTGTGGAGCCGGACTTCATGATCCAGTTCATCGGCAAGCAGATGCCCCTGGAAGTGGCGGATATCGACGTGATCGCCGGCGCTACCATTTCCTCCAGCGCTGTGGTGAAGGCCCTGAACACCGCTTACGCGGTGGCTGGCGGCGCTGAGATCGTGGTGCCCGAAACCCCCACCATGCCTGAAAAGCCCGCGGAGGGCGTGTTCAGCGCGGCGGAGCAGGGCTTTGCCGGTCCCGTGTATGTGGAAGCCGCCTTTGATGAAGAAGGCAAGATCACGTATCTGGGCGTCGGCGACGACAAATTTGCCGAGACCGACGGCTTCGGCGCACGCGCTCTGGAACCGGAAGAACAGTACCCCTTCATCGGCAAGCAGATGCCCCTGGAGCTGGGCGATGTGGACGTGCTCACCGGCGCGACCTTCACCAAGACGGCCATCGTGAACGGCCTGAACAAGGCTTACGCTGCCTCCAAGGGTGAAGTGATCGAAGAGCCCGTGAAGGAAGAAGCCGCTCTGCCTGAAAAGCCTGCGGACGGCGTATTCAACGCCGCTGAACAGGGCTTTGCCGGTCCCGTGTACGTGGAAGCCGCTTTCGATGAAGAAGGCAAGGTTTCCTATATCAAGATCGGCGATGACAAATTCGCGGAAACCGCCGGCTTTGGCGCTAACGCCCTGCTGCCTGAAAACCAGG
>JAEEGL016835590.1_pt1 | contig 10198 bp, 7 predicted proteins | sample 9134231 | NCBI WGS metagenome assembly JAEEGL01 (sample SAMN16246548, study PRJNA631951) | gut metagenome | biome: gut microbiome; feature: rumen; material: fiber-attached | host: Bos | place: Iran: Karaj | collected 2018-10 | reverse complement strand
GTGTTTTTCTGCCATTGCACAGGGAAAAGCTGGTGCAGCTGGTTCAGATGCTCTTGGTGAAACAGGAAAAGGCTTTGCTCAGTACATCATGGTTGTAGGTCTTTGTGAATCTGTTGCTTTGTTTGCTATGGTATTCTCTTTGATTGCATAGTCAGCCTAACCAATAAAAAATCCGCTTAGGTCGGATTATTAGCCGGGGTAGTTACCCCGGTTTTTTTTTGCTATAATTAAACTATGACAAACGAGCAGATTACATCTAATGACGAAATTCAGGAAAAAATTAATTCTCTAACAGGCAAAAAAAAGAAACTTGATGGAAGCCGAACTCTTTGTGCTTTCCTTTTTTGTATTTTTCTTTTTGACTGGGATAAATTTATGGCGGGAGATCCGTCAAAACTTCTTATTGGAATTTTTGCGGTAATTACAATTGTTCCTATTGGACTTATTATTTATGAAACAAAACTCATTCAAGGCTTAAAAAAAGAAATAGCAGAACTTACTTCAAAACTTAAAATTGAAGAAGATTCTGAAGACGATGAAGAAGAATCTTCTGAGGAAGACGGCGAATGATTACAAAAGAAGTAAAACTTGGCTGTAAGGGTATGACTCGTCCGCTTATTATTGGCGGAAACAATCCTGTAACGCTTCAGACAATGTGGAAGGAAAGCATTACTGACATTCCACAGAATAATGAAAAACTTGAACGTACTTTGCGGGAACTGAATGACCTTTCTCTCCTTGGCTGCGATATTGTTCGTTTTGCAGTTCCAGATATGGAAAGTGCAAAGGCAATTTCTATGATTGCAGAACGTACATCAATGCCTCTTGTCGCAGACATTCATTTTGATCATCGGCTTGCACTTGAATGCCTTAAAGGAAATACTGCTGCAATCCGAATTAATCCTGGTAACATTGGCTCACTAGAAAACACAAAACGCGTTGTAGAAGGCTGCCGTGATAACGGAGTTGCAATAAGAATTGGTATTAATTCTGGAAGCCTTCCAAAAGATTTACAGGAAAAGATTGCAAAAGGTGAAATTACCCGTGCGCAGGGACTTTGTGAGACCGCCGTACGTGAAGCTGAAATATTTGAAGATCTAAATTTCAATCAATATGTAGTCAGCATGAAGTCCAGCGATGTTACAGAAACAATTGAATGTAATCGCTTTTATGCGCAGAAATACAATAATCCTTTGCACCTTGGTGTAACAGAAGCTGGTCCTTTAATTGGGGGCGTTGTAAAATCTTCTATTGCTTTTTCAACCCTTTTGAATGAAGGAATCGGCGATACAATCCGTGTAAGTCTTTCATCAACTCCAGAAAACGAAGTAATTGCAGGGCTCAATATTCTTAAGGAATGCGGAAAACGGAAAGGCGGTGTAACAATTGTAAGCTGTCCTCGTTGTGGACGTATTGGTTTTGACGTTCATGCTTTTGTTGACCGCTGGCAGACCCGCCTTCTTGCAATGAAAAAGGACATTACAGTTGCCGTAATGGGCTGTATTGTAAATGGGCCTGGTGAAGGCAAGCATGCTGATATAGGAATTGCCGGTGCAACAGATAAAGTAATTATTTTTAAGAAAGGAAAAATTGTGCAAACAATTTCTCCAGAAGATGCCGATAAAGTATTTGAACAGGAATTGAATTCTTTATAGGTATTAAAATGAATAAAAAATTAACTGCTTGTATTATCGCAATTTTCCATATCTGTATTTCTTCGCTTTTTGCACTTAATCTTAGTATTAATGAAGACAGTATTAAAGCTTACCGTCAGGCTGTGCAGTGTTTTGAAAGTCAGGATTACGGAACAGCTTTAAGTTATTGTGAAAATGCCATCTTATATCGCAAGCAGCTTTCAGAATCAAACAAAAAATACCTTGATAAAAGTATGTCCTCCCGCAGAGTTCAGCGTGCAGGAGACAGCATTTCTGCAATTCTTGCAGTTCTTGAAGAACGAAACGAGCGCGATTCAATAGATGTAATCAATTATTATTACAAAAAGAAAGGGGCCTCTTATTTTGAAGATTCAATCACTAAGATGATTGATTATATAGATGAAATAAAGGATTTTCCCGAAGCTCAGTGCCTTATTGGCGATATTTACCTTATGGAAGGCGAGTACGACTTTTCTGAGCAGTATTATCTTACAGCAATCAGTAAATCAAAAGTACTTGATATTCCAAATCAGAAATTTGAAATTTACTTAAAACTTGCCCGTATTAGCGAACTTAAAAAAGATTATTCAAAAATGGAAGAGCGGCTTCTTGCTGTTCTTACAGAAGATAAAACTTTTATGGATAAGGCTTTATTCAATGCAATGATGAATACTGTAAAAACAAATCACCCTGATTCAATGGAAAAGTTCTTTCAGCTTTATCGTGCAGACAGTTATTATACAATCATTGCTTATGCAAAACTATGCGACTATTATTTTTCTCTTGGTGAGCTTGAAAAGGCGTTGCAGTTTGCTCTTCTTTCTGTGCTAACAGATTTTTCGCGCATGGATGAAGTTGCTGCTTCCAGAAATATTGATTATTCCTACACAAGTCTTGAAAAACTTTTTGAAGAAGTCAGTATTTATCCAGATATTCTTGAATGGTGTAATAAAAACAATGTGTGGAATGCGTTTTCTACATTCTGCGATATTCTTTTAAAACTTGAATATGATAATTTTGCAAAGTCATTATTAAAAGTTCTTTCAACTTCATGCCCTGAACCATACTGGCAGAGACATGCAGTTTTAGAACTTTCAAAACTAGAATAGCTTTATTAGTAATGTAAGCCAAGACCAATAGAGAGTTCGTACTTTGAACCGGCTCTCCAGTCATTTTCTATAGGCATCTTGAGTTTTTTAAGAACTGTTCGAGCCATATCAACGCCGGCACTAATTCTGAATACAAATCCAGACCATTTAAGAGGGTAGATAAGAACTTCCAGACCTCCGCAGTAGAATCCGTCACGTGGATCAAACCATCGGTCTGTGATTTTATTGTGTGTAAGTGCAAGGTCTACAAAAGGCGAAACCTGTACATCTACATTAAGCTTGTTCAAAACTTTTGTTTCAAAATCAGATGTAAAGAAGTGAACAGGCATATCAAGATTCAATACAAAGGCAGAAATTACGTTACACATTTTTGAATCTGTATCATCATATTTCAAATCGTCGCGGATACCTCGCAGGCGGGAACCAATATTTGATCCGTTTACCATAATGTATTTTCCGTGAGGATCTTGAATTTCGTAGAAGGCATAGAAATCTGCTGCCAATCCAAGACGTGCAAAAACATCATCCATATCTTCAAAGTAAATTGATTTAAATGCTTTTACTTCGGTGTTTACAGAAGGTGTAAACATTCCTCTCTGTGTATTAAAGGAATATGAATTTCCTACAGATAAACTAAGTCCATTTCTAAGGTTATCAGCCCAGTTAATTCTTTCAGTTCCTATGGAATGGCCAAATGATAAAACAGGACTTGAAAGATCTGTATTTAAATCTTTTATTCCATCAAAATCCCAGTTGTATGTTATATCTGCATAAGGTGTATAAGTTACTTTGCCCCAGTCATCAATTCTTGCAACTATAATAGGAACTGAGAACTTAAAGTATTCCTTAAAATATGTCGAGTCATCAAATTGATCATAATCAAGATTTTTTATGAATGACTGGTCAAATTCCCAAACGTAACTATATTTGTCAAATGGAAGTTCAAGTTTTATACCAGTTTTTGCATCCCATTCTGGAGAAGAGGCATCAAGATTGTAAGAAAATGTGTAATCATTAATCCATGTTGCGTTGAATGGACCTGCTCTAAATGGATGGTCGTAAGAAAATCCAAAACCAATTTTATTTTTTGAATCTTCAGAAGCTGAATCTTTAAGGCTAAAATCAAATTCCAGTGACATATCGTTCATGGAACCTAAAAAGTTATTGTCTTTGCCTTTCAGTTTAAATGTAAAACCTTTGTTTGAGTCATATTTTGGGTATGGAAATGCCAGAATATGAATTGCATCTACAGTATGAACAAAAAGATTTACTTTTACAATTTCGCTTGAATCAGTGCTTTCAAAACTGTGTTCAACTTCTACTTCTGAAAAAAGTCTTGTATTTTTAAGACGCTGTATATAATCCTCTTTGTAGTGAAGAAAAGCATCTTCTGAATAAAAAACACGTTTTTTATCAACTTCAACATTTAATGCAAGGGCATAAGGATTAGTTTTTCCAAATCCAAAAGCACCTTCAGTTTTATACTCAACGTTTGCAATCTGATAATTTTGCGCAAAAACAGACGCTGAAATAGCAGCGATAAAAGCAAGAATAAATTTTTTACTTTTTTTAATAAACATTAGTAAGCACCTTTTCCTAAAAGAACTACCCAAACCGATTTTATTAAAATCCAGATATCAAGCCATATAGACCAGTTCTGAATATAGTATGTATCATAAGAAATGCGTTCTTCGTAACCTGTATCGCTGCGGCCAGAAATCTGCCACATACCCGAAAGACCTGGTTTTACAGAAAGAACGTAATCTTTATAATCTCCATATTTTTCCAGTTCCGGCTCTGTTACCGGACGTGGACCTACAAGACTCATCTCTCCAAGTAAAATATTTATAAGCTGTGGAAGCTCATCCATACTTGTTTTTCGTAAAATTTTTCCAAATTTTGTAATGCGCGGATCATGTTCAAGTTTGCGGTCTTTTTCCCACTGAATGCGCATTTCTTCGTTTTCTGCCAGGAGTTTTTCCAAAATTTCCTGCGAATTAACTACCATTGAACGGAATTTCCAGCATTTAATTACTTTTCCGTTTCTGCCAACACGTTTATGACCATAAAAAATTGGTCCACGTGAAGTTATTTTTGTAAGAATTGCACAAATAATAAATACAGGAACCCATACCGGGGCCAGCGCTAGAATTACAAACAAATCAAGTAAACGTTTAAGAAGTTTATTCAATCTGAAAGTAAGGTTATGAACAGAAGAGAATGCAATAATTCCTGCAATATCCTTAAGCTGCTGTGTAGAAGTAAAGGTAGTCTGCTGTTTTGATACAGTGATGGTGTAGCGGTAAGAAGACATAATCTTTCGCATATCGCCATTATAACTGCAGATTACCGCTGTTTTTACATTATGTGCGCGAATATTATCCAGCATTTCTTTTGAAGGCGGAATTAAAGGAATCCCTTTGAATTCAGAAAAGCCTGTAGCAGCTGAATCTACTATAACAGCCGGATGATATCCAAGATATGGATTTTTAATCAGTTTTTCGATAATAAAATCGGCACTGTGGTTTGTACTGTAAATTACTGCAGGAACTCCCCACCATTTAAATCTACCAAAAATTGTTTTTGCAAGTTCACGAATACCTGGCAAAAGAATAGTTGCAACCGGGAATGTAATTGCAAAGGCAAGAATAACGGCCTTGTCTGCAGAATCTTTGATAATAGCCTCTGCAATTGTGTAATCATTTATATCTGCAATAACAATTCCAAGAGTCATTGCTCCAAGTGCAAAAAAAGTACAGCCACAGAATTTTTTTACTTCTTCTGTTGGCGGAATCATAATGCCGGGGTAAAGCCCAACTGCGGCAAATGTTAATACAAAGACTGGAGAAAAGAAAAAATAATTTACGACTGATTTAAAATTTAAATCTGATGTGAACAGCAGGTTTACAATAAAGAATCCTATTCCAAGAGACAGCATGATAACAAGCAAATCTACGAAAAATAACGATAATCCTGAAATAAAAGAACTTGTTTGGGGATACTTACTTTTTAAATAATTCAGTAATTCATCTGAAGTCATACTTAACATAATAACTTATAAACAAAAATTTTGCCACAAGTTACTAATAATTTTCCGCTTGTTTTATAGAAAGAAAATCATTAATATTGAATTATGAAACAATTAAAAAAGTTAGTTGTTGTTTTTTTGATGACAAAAATTTTTCTTCCTGTTTTTTGTCAGGGATACGGCTCTCAACAACTGATTCCCGCAGGTCACTGGGTGTATGATTCTATAAATACACTTTGTCTTGAAACAAAATTTCTTTCTATTGCAGATAATGCGCCTTTGAGCGTAAAAGAACTTAAGTTTTATTTGTCACTTATAGATTATGACAGTCTTTCTGATGGCGGAAAACTTCTTTACGATAAAACTCTTGCTTATCTGAATCAGGAAAAATTCACAATTAATTTGCATCCCGTAAAAATTGGCTTGAATCTTTTTGTAAATCCGACTGTTCTTGCCAGAAGTAATGATGAAATTGAATGGTCTATGGGAACTGACTATACAGGAAAGAGAACTGCAAATATTGAATCTGATGAACTTAAAGAATCCGTTCTTATGAAGGATGGGTATGCCGCGGAATCTTCATATTCGAACAGCGATTTTTCAAAACCTTTGCTTATCGTGCCTGTTACTTTTGATTTTGATGATTTATTCATCATTGAAACTCAACTTTCTATTGGAAAAAGTCAGCTTGATATGTTTGACGGTGATTATTTTAATCACAATGTTCTTACAAATCCGTCTCAGCTTGATTTTTACAATCCAAAAATTGCAAATGCTTCTGTTACGCATGTTTTTGATTCAGGCTGGGGCTTTAACCTTCATGTGGCCAGAAGCGGCCTTCAAATAGGTAATACATCTACAGGTTCAATAATTTACAATAACACCTTTGATACAAACGTTTATTTTCATACAGAAGTTTTTTCCCGTCAGTTTAAGTATGAAATGAACGTAATAGAAATAAATCATACAGATAACGAAGAAAAGTTTATGTACCTGCATTCAATGGAAATTATTCCGTGGAAGTGGCTTAAACTTGGCTTTCTGGAAGGAACGCTTATTAACGGCGGATTTTCGTTACGCTATATGAACCCGCTGATGATTCTTCATTCTTTTGGAACCTGGACAGAACTTAATTCTGACTGGGAAGAAGATGTGTATGGTCAGGCTCATACATGTGCCTATATGGGACTTAGCCTTGAGCTTCTTCCTTGCCGTAATACCCGCATTTATGTTTTGTATGCTCAGGATGAAATGCAGCCTCCTAATGAACTTACAAGTGATGAAGGCAGAGCTTATCCAGATGGCTGGGGGTATCAGGGTGGTATAGAAGTAAAAATTCCTGAAAAGCACGGCGGATGGTATGCTGCTGGACTTGAAGCAATTTATACAACCCCGTTTTTGTACATAAAACAGGCTAAAGAGTGGTCTTTGTACAGCTACCGCTATAATATGCAGAGTAATGGTTCTGTGCCGCTTTGTTCCTGGATTGGAACTTCGTTTGGACCAGATGCAATTGGACTTCAGGCAAAATTCGGGTATAATAAACCAGAAAAATGGAGCATAGAAGGAAATTATCTTTTCCTTGCACACGGAACAAATTCGTTTGGGATTTTTAGTGAATACAGTACATATACTGATTCCGATGGAAATAAATATATGTACAACAGCTATTATCCAACTGTCAAATTATATACTGGTGAGGTTTCTGCCGATGAGGCTGCAAATATTGCCCGCGATTTTAAGTTGACAGGAACCGTTCAGTTTACAAATCAGATTGCAGTTAAAGGAAAGTATGTCTTTAATGATCATTTTTCTGCAAACGGGCAGCTGATGTACGAGTTTGTATTTAATAATGGAAATATAAGTGGAAATTTTCAGCAGGGCATAGAGCTTGCATTAGGCTTGAACTGCTCTTTATTTTAATAAAATGTAGGAATGTTTATGAAAAAAATAGCATTACTTGGATTAATTCTTTTATCTTTTTCTGTAAATGTTTTTGCTCAGAAGAATATTTCTGTAAGTATTTATGATGATATTTATGAAATTATTGAGCAGGCACAGCTGAAAGGACTTTGTTCAACAATCAGCGGTGCAAAACCATATACAAGACAGCAGATTAAAAAAGCAATCAACGAAATTTACGACAGCGGTTATGAACTTTCTGATCGCGAAGCAAAGATTCTTGGTTTTTACGTTGATAAAATGCGTGCCAATGAAGAAGTTAAAAACAATGTTTTTCATGCAAGCGTAAAAAATGATAATCCAGATATGCCGCTTTCAATTAATTACAACTTTGGTTTTGAAATGGTTGGCTCAATGGGTGTTTACAACGAAAGCTCCTATAAAAACTATCTCTTTGAACTTATTCCAAGTTTTACTTTTGAAGGTGATTTAACAAATCTCTTTTCTTACAATGTCTTTGCATTTTTTGACGGAACAAAAGCGAGCCTGGTTGATATGGGTACATATGACATCGGTTATTGCTGGTTTGGAAATGATAAATATAACAAAGATGAGTTAGAGGATTATCTGGATGGAAAAATTTCAATAAAAGATTATTCTAAATTTCAGAATGAATATAAACGCAGAATCAATAAAAAACTTTTGACCTCATACATGCCATATAAATACAATAAAAAATGGGACGGTCAGGTTTATTTCATTTCTAACTTAAGTGCAAGTGGACTTGAAGGCTGGCCGCAAGAATTAAGTGTTGGCGGTGGTATTCAGGGCGAAATTAACTTTTCTGCACTTGATGACAAAGTTCTTATTAAATTTGGTCGCGTAGATCGTGAATGGGCCGGTATGGATAATGGTTCCAGTCTTGTTTTGAATGCTCAGGCAGAGCCATTCTTTGGTCTTGAAACAGATATTGTTATTTTCCCCTGGCTAAAATATTCATTTATGGTTGGTGGTCTTGAATATGCAAATCAGGACTATATTGCTGAAGATTCATGGCCACAAGATACAGGAACAACTGACGACTCGTATTTCTTTCAGAATGCTTTTTCAATCAATATGATTGAGCTTGATTTTAAGCATTTTCATTTTGACTTTGGTAGTACTGTAATCTGGCCAAAACGTTTTGAGCTTGGTTATATGTTCCCGCTTACAAACTATGTTGTTTATCAGAACAGTGTAGGCGATAACGATAACCTTGCGCTTTTTGGAGACATTCGCTTTCAGAAAGCAGGCCTTGGACAAATCTGGTTTTCTGGATATCTGGAAGAAGTTACAGCTTTGCTTAAACGTAATGTTTTTGAATCAACCCGAGCAATGTTTGCTTACCAGGCTGGTATAAAATTCCCTATTCCAAAATTAAGTTGGGCGTCTTTTGCTCTCAGATATACAAAAGTTGAACCATATTGTTATACACACCATTCAATCAATTATGCACCATGGTACAGCCATTATATTTTTGAAAATTATACAAATGCCGGCAGTTGTATTGGTTATTATATGCCTCCAAACTCAGACGAGCTTCTTGCTGAATTTAAATTTAATATTGATCCAACTCTTTCTGCCCATTTCTGCTATCAGTTTAGCCGTCATGGTGCAGATTTTGGAAGCCAGCAGGTGCCTGGAAGTAACTTGTATTCAGAAATGTCGCCATATAACCGCAATGAATTGCATAAGGTATTCCTTCATGACGGTGCCTATAACTGGATTCATGCATTCACCTTTGGTGGAAAGCTTAAAATTAAAGACAGACATTGTCCTGTAGAAATTACAGGAGACTTAGGTCTTGTACTCAGCTATTATACTGTTATTGATGATGCTAAATATGATCGCAGCCTTCCTGGTAATAACGGAAACTGTGCTGATGTAGGTTGGGGAACTCCTTACCACATTGCAAACACAGATGAATATCCAACAACAATTGGTGTAGTAGTTAGCGTTGGATGTAAGTTGTTCTTCAAATAATGTTAAAATGATATAAAAAAAGAGCCGTATGAACGGCTCGTTTTTTGTTCGTTATGATTCTAGCATACTCCAATTGAATGCATATAATCACGGAGCACACATGTAAAGTGTGTCATTTCTTCCGGCTTAATGTCTCCCATGTTGGCAATACGGAAGGTGTCGATGTTGCCAAGCTTTCCAGGGTAGATTGTAAAGCCAAAGCTTCTTGCATAATCATGGAGCTCATTAAACTTGTATTTTGGTGTTTCTGGAATCAGAATTGCTGTAATAAAGTGGCTCTGATACTTTCTGTCTACGAGCATTTTAAGCCCGATTTCATCCAAAGCTTTTACTAAGATTTCCCAGCATTCTGTAAAGCGCTCAAAGCGTTTTTCTACAGTTTCTACCTTTGTTTCAATAATTGCCTGACGCAAAGCATAGAAAGTCTGTACCGGTGGAGTAAAGCGTGTCTGCTTTGTTTCAAGGAAGTATTTATACTGATC
>JAEEGL016709837.1_pt1 | contig 10198 bp, 15 predicted proteins | sample 9134231 | NCBI WGS metagenome assembly JAEEGL01 (sample SAMN16246548, study PRJNA631951) | gut metagenome | biome: gut microbiome; feature: rumen; material: fiber-attached | host: Bos | place: Iran: Karaj | collected 2018-10 | reverse complement strand
CGCTCCTAATTGACCCCCTAATACTCCTTCTTTCATCGATACGAAAAATGCAGGCTAGACGGATAAAAAACCATACTAGCCTGCATTCTATTTAGGATTTCCTCTTCAGGCCCTGGGGGTCACTTTGAATCGGAACAGGGGGTCAGTTTGAAATCGGAACAAGGGGGTCACTTTGCGTCGGAATTTCCAGTAGTCTTTCTTCGTAAAATCATCAATCTTGCCAATGGCGACCCTGTCGCGACGGGTCTTGATGCCGGAGACACCGTTGCCCTCGAAGGTGACGATGGTAACGTAATGCTGCTGGTCGGGGTATTCTTCCTGGTTCTTACGTATGCCGCTGAGCACTTCGTTAATGCCGGTGAGGGCCTGGTTGTAAATGGCGGACATGCTGCCGCTCTCGTCGAGGATAATCACATTATAAACATTCATGGCGCTAAGAGTTTAAGGTGTTTCTCAATGCAAAAATACCCCGCGTGGGCGAGGTATAGAAATAGATGCAAGCCTTGCAAGTATTTGTTTATCAGAGGTGATATTTAAGTATGAATCTCCGCATCCGCAGAGTCGAACGGTGAGCCTCCAGCTCCGCCTTAAAGGCCGTCTTGACTGCGGACAGAATGCGGGCTGTGGTGTCGTTTTCCGTGAATGCTTCCATATCCCTGCAATCAAGAATGAACCGCTCACATTCATCCAAGGAATCTAGTTCAGCAAGAACCGTCTCATCCAGATAATCTTCAAAGCCTATCAGGAAGTCGGAGAACTCCCGATCTCGCGCCAGAAGCGACATCTGGTCGAAGAAGGTCATCCCCACTCGTTTGAAATCGTCCTGAGCCATCGCTGCCATTTTGGTTGCAATCTGTCTAGCGACTCTTCGCCCAAGTCGGTTAATGATTGAGGTGGCTAGCGTTCCGCTACGCTCGATTATCCTCTCAATCCTTATGCTATTATCCATCGGTTTCCGTATGTTTTCTATTCAGTGCGCTTTGTAGTTGTACACAGGACGGATAGTACGCTCGACATCCACAGTAGGACCGATCTGTCGGAGGATAGACTCCATCGGCTTGTACGCTCCGGGAGCTTCGTCCTTCGTGGTATCGCATACGGACCAAGAAGCGATTCCTTCCATTTCCTTCTTGAAGTCATCCATCCGGATCCGGTCGAAGGCGTCGGACCGGGACATGAGGCGACCGGCACCGTGAGGAGCGGAGAAGTTCCAGTCGGGGTTTCCCTTGCCGATGCAGATCAATGAACCGTCACGCATATTCATGGGAATGATTACCCGCTCCCCCTTTTGCGCCGAGATAGCACCCTTCCGGAGAATCATGTTCTCAATGTCAATGTAATTGTGGATGGTCTGCCAAACGTTCTTTGGCTCCAGTCTCATCCCTTCGAGGATGACACGGACCATTGTCCGGCGGTTCAACTCAGCGAAACGCTGGCACAAGGACATGTCGTGAATATAATCCACGAAGGACTGACCGTCAAGGTATGCCAGCGGATCCCGATCTCCGAACTGTTTGGGTAGTTTCTTCAATTCTGCCTGGATGTCCCGTGCGCGGCCCTCGGCCTTCAACCGGGCGATCAGTTCCGCTACTGCCCCCTGCCCGGCCTCATAGCGCTCCCGCTCAGCACGCCGCTGGTAATAGTCGCAGACCTTCTTCCCGAGGTTCCGGGATCCAGAGTGGATGACCAGATACATATCGCCCTCGTCATCCTCGTCCAGTTCGATGAAGTGGTTTCCCCCTCCGAGCGTGCCAACAGACAGGGCATTGTACTCCCTTCGACCGCAGGGACAGCGGAGGGCGTCCACAAGGGCGAGCCCTTCTTCCGTCTCGGTCACTTCCTGCTCCCGAACCTTCATTCCTGAAGGAATCTCCTTCTCAATCAAGTGCTCCAGTTTGATGGGATCGACGAACACGTTCCCCAGTTCGGCTACGATCATCCCGCAACCGATATCTACGCCGACAAGGTTGGGCGTTGCCTTGTCCGTCAGGGTCATCGTCGTGCCGATGGTACAACCGATGCCCGCGTGTGCGTCGGGCATGATGCGGATCTTCGAGTCTTTGTATGCCTCAAACTCAGCCAACGCACGCACCTGCTGAAGCGCCGCGCCTTCTAGGCCTTCACAAAATATTTTCAAATCAGTGTTCATTTCATATAGAATAATGGGCTGGCGACGCTTTCACAATACTGTATCTAACATCTTTTTAGTTTCAAGCAGTCGACAATCAGTCGAATTCTTATCTTTCTCTCAAAGGTAACTATCTCACGCGCCACACGGTAATTCCTGCAAGCCTTGCAAGGGTCAGCGCGTGAGTTTGCGCCCAGCAGGGGCCATCATCTGGCGAGAACGTGCCAAGCAACGACGTAACCACTGCCGCTCGTCCTCTTCCGGATCTCGCCCCCAGTCTCCCCTGCTGTTCCCTCCACCTCCACCGTGATTCTCGGCAAAGGTCGTTGCCTGGTCGACCATTCCGAGGAAGAGAAGTGCCGCGCAGGCGATGATCTTCTGTCCCCGGCGGCTCATATCCTGAAGGAGCGAGTCGTCGAACCCGGAAAACAACTCCGAGGGAAGCGTTACTTTCAGTTTCTGGAAGTCGCTGAGTACCGTCCAGAGCGCCTCGGTCCCAACCTTGTTCAACGTAATCTCCGACACCTGGGAGTTGGCAGATCGGATCTGCTGCTCCAGTTCGTCGCGCCGCTCCTCAGAGCGTTCCAACTCGTCCTTCAGCTCAACAAGCCGTTTCTCCGCGTCTTGGAGTTTGCCACGTTTATCCGCGAGTTTAGAGAAGATATCGTCGAGCTTCTTCTGAAGCGACTCCTGCTTGTCCAGATAGAACTGTTTTCGGTTACTGTCCATCCAATCGGCGGAGAGGGCTGTCCTGACAACGTCGATCTTGTCCTCTATCCTCTCCCTCGCAGACTCCAAATTTGAAATCATTGTGGATAGGGATTTCTTCTTGACTTCGGCGATACGGACCTGCTTCTCAAGGGTCTCCAGTTTGGCAGACTTGCTTTCCACCTCCCGCTCGAGCGTATTGCACTCTCTGGCAAGTTCCCGGCGGTATTCCTCGTGGCTGACCTTCTTCGCGTGGGTGACGGCCACGCTGTCCCCACGATGGAGGCCCCACTTCCGGTTGACCTCCCCGAACGCGTCATGAAGGGCCAACGAGCGACTCCGGTATTCGTATTTGTCATAACCGCTGATGACCTCCTTGAAGGATATCTTGTTGTCCTTGCTAACCGGGATAATGTCGGCATGGATATGAGGTGTTCTTTCGTCAAGATGGACGATAAAGGACAGGATGTTCTCCTCCCCGTATTTGCCAGCGAGCACATCATACATATCTTGCGCCCACCGCTCGATCTCCGGTTGTCTCCGGACCCCGCCGTTGTTGGCACCGGGCGACAGGTTCACCTGCTGGTCGCCAAAAGCCAATCGGCAAAGCGTGTCGTGAGACCCGCTGAGGATGAAATCCACGACGGTACGGATTTTCGGGTCGTCGGGACGGTTCACGTTCGGATCCTTGATCCCCCGCGCCTGCAGGTTCTCCCGGAACTTCTCCGGGATGGACTTGGACTTGTCGACGGGCTGGATCTTCCCGCCCCAAACGACCTCGAAGTTCAGCTCAGTCCGGGTCCGGTCGATGCGGCCGTTTGCATTCGCATTCTCCCAGCCTTTCTCGGTCCACCGGCGCTGATGCTCGTTGCTCTGCGCTGTCGTGAACCCCTTCTTAGCCTGGAAGTGTACCACCTGTTTTTGAATATCCATAATTCTGCTTTTCCCTTATTCTATTTCCCTTTCTTCTGTGCCCAGCTTGCTGCCTTATCGGCACTCCCTCCTCTTGACTTCGGGTCAAGGGGGTATTAAGTTACCCCCTTCCCTTTGTTCGTGGCAAACGGGCAAGCCCGCCGCCAAAAAAATGGGAGTCTTCCGGATCACCGGGGAGATCCCGAAAACTCCAGGGAAAATCCCTTTCATGCCCGTTTCCGGGCATTGAGGACCCGGCTGGACGCCGGGCAGGCCAATGCGATCATTTTACTCGTGGATGTCCGGTATAAGCAGATCTGTGAGAAGCAGTCGAAAACACGTGACGGTCTTCTCGACGGTGAGGTATCCAAGAGTCGTGAGACTCTCCAGGAAAGCAGTTACCGTATGGCGGTGCCAGCCCCAGTCGACGGAGAGTTCGGTAATCGTCACCTCTATCGGATCCGCAAAGCTTCTTGACAAGTCTGAGGCCTGGATGGCCTGCCGCTCCATCAGGTCGCGGAATGCGTCGAATCTGCTGTACCTTTCCCCGGTTCTCTGATGGAGAACATCTGCCAGCCTCTTTGGCAGGCAGTGGATATAGTCAGGGCACTTAAGTGTCTTTTTAAGTTGTTTTCTTCGTTTCATTTGATGTATTACTTTAGATAGTTGATATACCGCTGCTCTCATGGCATTTATGGGCCCAGGAATGCCACCTGGCGTTGGCATTTGATAGTCAGAAATAGAGGCTTACGAGGTCTTTGTCTGTCAGTTGAAACTCCAAACAAGATTGAGAGAGCGATGCCTGTTCAAGAATCGTCCGGGACGGGTAGAACATCGCCGAAGAGATGACCAGCCCCATCGATGCGCTCATGGGGTAAAGCTCCGGGACAGTTAGCGATAGCAGCCACAGTCCGAAGGCAATGCCTAAGATCACCCGGTCGGCGTGCAGCCATTGGAGGATGGCATCCGCAGCCTTATCGCGGACCATCACGAAACCAAGGGCAAGCCCGGGGACTTGCCAGAGACTTGCGCCGTCCAATGCGAAGAACGTATAGTTGAACAATAGAACCGCGATAGCGAGGATGAGCTTGTATTTCTTCCTGCGCTTCGGTTTCGTTGCCATCGTGATGCAGAAGGCCCGCATCCGCGGCCCCGTCCTCTTATAGAAAACGAAGGGGGCGGAGAGAAGCATGGCCGGGACGGCCAGTTGTATGCATCTTAAAACTATATCCATGGCATTATTGCTTTAATTCGAAATGACTCATTACGCAGAGAAAAGGCGGAGTCGCTTGAGACAATGAATCAGAACATGTTCAAGTGTATGACTCCGTGCGTGGCGTCGGCGACGACCTTCTCGACGTCGTACCGGTCCAGACCGCAACGCCTGGCGCGCCACATGAAATCCGTGTCGCTCTCCGCGCGATCGTGGATGGCCCGGTGCAAGTCGCTCAGCGGGATGTACCAGGTATGCCCGCGAGGATATGTGCCATAGGCGTATGCCGCCACTAGTGTCAGGCAACGGACCAGCACGGTCCCGCCGGAGCCGCTTCCCATGTTCGTGAACTCGTGGTATCCGTCGGCATCCCCCACGACGATATGGAAAGAGTGCCTGCGGATGACTGCCACCAACTGCCGGTAGAGCTTCTCGTCCATAGGCGGCGCTACATGAAGTCCGATACCAGCCTGGAAGTGGTCATCTTGCTGATGACCACACCGCCCCGGAGGTGCTGCGCAAGGTCGTCCTTCAACGCCTCGAGCATCACCTCGAGCGAATCGAAGATATACACGTAAAGGGTGCCTATTGTCTTGTCCTCGCCCGTCTGTGCGTTGAGCTTGTACATCCGACCGGACGTCGGGACGGAGTAGGCGCAGCAATGCTCCCCGCGTCTAGTTCCAGCGAACGTCGCGATATGATAGAGGACGTTCAGTTCCATGTTGTCTTCCATATCGTCTAACGCATCCGCGATGGGAACCGGCTTCTCCAAGGTGTAAGTCAAGAGTGCATAATCTCCGTAATCGTCGATGCTATCAAGTCGGTTCGCGTCGATCAGCCGGGGAAGCATCATCGGACCAAGGGTCCGGAAGATGTCGATTTGATGATGATTCATGTTTTTTCGAGTGAGTATACTTTTGTCTAAAAAAATGGTACTCTGATCTGAATCAGGAACGTCCTTCAAAACCGAACGACCGCCGTCGGGACGCAGGAGATCCTCCTTCGCGACGGATCCCGTCCGGGAGGTCATCTCGTTTCCAGCATAGGGGGAAACGGCTTCTCGCATCAAGCCGGCCAGTTTGGTTCATATTAAACCTGTATTTCATACAAACACACTGATTCCTAGTCATTTATCCTATATTCAAGTTACTCATTTTTGTCCAAATCACAAAACGATTTCCGGCACTGTTTCCCCAAGATGGCGACAGCAGAGTAGCAGCCTGATGTCCGAGTCTGGATCTTATTTGGCCACCAGACGGGTACTCCGAACATTTTCATCCAAAGTACCATTTGATGTGTGAACTTTAATTTGTAAATTAGCGGCACGAAAGCTCCGACTATATGGCAAAAATCGGTTATCTGTTCCTTTCGAAGAATCTCGCGACCCTTTCTGAAGACCGGACCTGGATGAAGGCGTTCGGGTGCGAGAGCATCATCGAGGAGGAAGGCGTCCATGAAAAGTTCCGTCCCGAATGGCGGCGAATGCTCTCTCATGTCAAACCGGGTGACGAGATCATCGTAAGCAAACTGAGCAACGCCCTGCGCGGCATACGCGAGCTCGGTGTCTTCCTGGATCTCTGCCGGGAGTATGACATCCGCCTCGTCAGCATCCAAGACAAGATAGACTCATGCGGGGAGCTCTTCCCTACCACCACCATCGGCGAAGTGCTGGAGGTCATCGGCCGTGTCTCGAATGAGGCAACGGCCATTCGCAGGTCTGAGGCTCGCATCCTGAGCCGGCGCAAGGAGATGAAGCCGAAGATGCAGAAAGACGCGATCAGACTGAAGAGGGAGAAGACCATAGTCACCATGTACAACGCCGGCCATTCCATCGACGACATCTGGAAGGTCAGCGGATACCGCAGCCGAACAAGCGTATTCCGCGTCTTAAACCGGAACGGGGTGCATCTCAACCGCGGCCGCCACCAGGGCCCGATCGCGAAACGAACCAAGAAGAATCAATAAAAGGGAAAGAGATATGACACTGCTTGAAGCAATCGAGGCACGACACTCTGTTAGAAAGTATACGGACGAAACCATTCCCGGGGAAGTCCTCTCCGTCCTACGGGACAAGGTCGACGAAGTCAACCGGGAGGCGGGGCTACACGTTCAACTCATAACGGACGAGCCGAAGGCGTTCAAGGGCCTGATGTCCTACGGAGCCTTCTCCGGGGTGAAGAACTACTTCGTGATGGCCGGAAAGAAGGGAGATGACCTGGACGAGAAGATTGGCTACTGGGGCGAGCATCTCGTCCTTCTTGCCCAAACCCTCGGGCTCAACACGTGCTGGGCCGGGGCGAGCTACACCAAAATTCCCGGGACGTATGTACTGGAAGAAGGCGAGAAGATCGGATGCTACATCGCGCTCGGCTACGGGCAGACACAAGGCTCTGGACATAAGGTCAAACAGGTCCGCGACATAAGCAACGCAAGCGACGTGACCCCAAAGTGGTTCAACAAGGGCGTCAAAGCGGCCCTTCTTGCCCCCACGGCCGTTAACCAGCAGAAGTTCTTCCTTGAGTACCTCGGCTTCAGAGATTACGGCAAGGTTCCCAAAGTAGCAGCAAAGCCGGTTTTCTCTATGGTCGGTTATAGCAAGATGGACCTCGGCATCGTCAAATACCACTTCGAGCTCGGCGCGGGGAAGGAGAACTTCGAATGGATGTGAAAGGAAGAAACGTTGCATGGTTTTTGAGAATCCCTGGGGCATATGACCAATCGAAGCAACATACTGACTTCTATTCTTGTCTCCCTGCTCTTTCTGTGGACTTCCGCGAACGGACAGAGCGTGCGTGTCTCTGTCGAGAATCACGATAGCCTGACAGTCTATTATCCCCATTTCACGAGGATTGACTTCATCACGGAGGAAATGCCGCAGAAGAGCGAGAAGGATGTCATCTTCGTATGTGCAGCGTCCTTCACCGGGGAACTGCTCGACGAATTCAAGCATTCGAACATAGCTGGGCACCATGTCTCATCGGGCACCTTCTATCACGGCTACAAGTGCGGCCCCTACAACGGTGTATTCACTTGGAGTCCCAAGAGCGGATGGAAATTCTTCAACTATTCCCACAAGAACTCCGAGCCGCCGCTGAGAACCGTCGCTCAGGAAGGTGGGATGGGCTTCTGCCAAAGCCTCCTCTTCCATAACGGGAAGCGGTTCAAGGGATGTATGAAACCAGATCGAGTCAACCGTTACAGGGCTCTCTGCGAAATCGGAGGGAATCTATGTATCGTAGACTGCGCCAGGAACCTCCCGTTCGGCCATTTCATGGAGGGTCTGGAGAAACTTGGAGTCAGGAACGCGGTCTACTGCGACATGGGACGGGGCTGGAACTACTCCTGGTACCGAAAGGACGATGGGACAGTGAAAGAGCTCTTCCCCACTCCAGGTCTTTACACGACAAACTGGGTAGTATTTTACGACAAAGACTGATGCTAAAGATGAGAGACACACTCGGCTACCTTCTTGGTTTTCTGATATTCGTCGTAGGGGTTCCCGCCCTGATGTGGTTAGTGTCCGGACGGCCTTTTCTGTGGGCTCCTTCGTGGCCTTGGGTTATCCTCGCCGCTATCCTCATGGTCATTGGTCTTACGATGAGTATTTGGTCCATCGTCCACATGAGGAAAGTTGGGCAAGGCAATCCGTTCGACGCCTACAACCATGAAGTGGCACCCCGGACTAAACATTTGATGACAGACGGACCTTATGGGTTTTCTCGGAATCCCATGCTCCTGGGCATCTATATCTATAATCTTGGTATGTTGCTTTGGCTCCACTGCTGGTGGCCGTTCGCGGTCTTCGCTGTGGAGATCATCCTTCTTTCCCTGCAGGTCAGATCAGAAGAGAAGCGCCTGGAGGCGGATTTCGGTGACGAATACAGAGACTACAAACAACGGGTCCCACGCTACTTCATCAAGGAAAGGATTTTTTAATATACGGCGAGGACTGCGGTCAAAAAGGAAACCAATGAAAGCGAAAAATAAGAAGAAAACGCTTCGGATCACGGAAGCCGACTATATGCTTGCTCAGCGCCGCGCGGCGCGCCTCGAGGAGATCGAGGTGCACGGGAAGCCAGTCTCTTTCAGGAAAGCCCTCCACAAGTCAAAGAAAGCGTATGATCGCAAGCGTCTGAAGAAGGCGGGCATCAATCCCGATGACCTGCCTTCCTCATCAAAATGATAGCAGCGATTGCTTCGACCAGACCCAGGACGAAATAAATGTTGCTGAGGGCGTTGAACCCCCACACCCACCATTCCAGGATAATCCAGAGCATCAGGATGACACCGCAGGCCAGGACGACTCCATTGGCCCAAGGGTGCTTCTTGAAAAGCATCAACGCAGCCAGGAGTTGGGGCAGACCGTTTACTGCCAGAAGGGCATAGCCGGAAGGTGTGAAGTCCTTAAAGAATATCTCCGGCCAGGGCATCTTGGCCCGCAGCAAATCCAGCATCGGCACCCCACCCCAGCTGACGCCAGTCGGGTCCATCCACATCATCACAGAACCACCGACAGCTCCGACGGCTATGAAGATGGTCAGTATTTTCAGAAACTTCGTCATAGTGTTTGCAAAGATAGGGATATTCTTCTGCAACTCCGTTGGACATATACGACGATAGCCGGCTGCGTCATATGCCGCAGCCAACCTACTCAATGATATGCCTGTCCTATCTTACCGTCAGCACCCTACCGGTCTCTGCGATGCTCCGAACTGCCCAGGCCACGCAGAATGGCGGCAAGCAGCGGCTTAAGCAACAAGCAGAGGACGATGATCAGGACTAGAGTCAATACTTCTTCCATAACCTCGAACTATTTTCTTTTCCCTTTATTCAGGGCCTTCTGGCCCCGGGATGCGTATATTTTTCTGCTTTCGGAAAGCGAGCCTCCTGTCGATGGAGGCAAGCCGGAGACGAGTCTCCCCTACCAACAGGTTGGCTTGCCGCCACGAATGGCGAGATTAGTTTTGCAGGAAAGGATATACGCCAATCACGGGGCCACATAAAAGGATCGATTCTTTCCGTCCAGAAGAAAAAAGATCCGCCCCGGAGGTTGTCCGGGGCGGCGCAGAAAAGCAAGCGGGAGCGGAGAACCCGTCTCCCCGACGGTTTACTGAAGCGTCCCGCCGATGACGCTGACCTGGGATGCAAGGATCTCGGTGACGGTCCTTTCTACACCGTTGGAGTCGGTGAAGCGGTTGTTGCGGAGGCGGCCCTTGACCTCGACGCCGGCGCCTCTG
>JAEEGL015624557.1_pt1 | contig 10198 bp, 9 predicted proteins | sample 9134231 | NCBI WGS metagenome assembly JAEEGL01 (sample SAMN16246548, study PRJNA631951) | gut metagenome | biome: gut microbiome; feature: rumen; material: fiber-attached | host: Bos | place: Iran: Karaj | collected 2018-10 | reverse complement strand
ATGTGAATGGTACTCAGACGTGCACAAAATATGGTGTGGTCGGCGATCCCTGCGGCGAAGAGAGATGGTGTGGCCCCAAACTGACGTGTTTTGCTGATGTTTGCTTCGAAAATGTAAAAATAGGTGACCCCTGCGGGGAATACTCATTGTGTGATTCCGGCGAATGCCGCGAAGGTATATGCGCTTCCATCTCAACGGAGTATGGCCCGTGCAATGAACAGCTTGCCTGTCCGGGCGGCAGCGTTTGTATCGATAAAATTTGCGTTCCCACCAAGGGCAGCTGTACTTCCAATGGAGAGTGTACCGGAGATTCCTATTGCTGCCTGGATGAATCCTGTAAGGAAAAACTCAATATCTGCATACCTTATTCCAGTGAAAAACCTTATGATCCGGAATGCAAATTCAAAATTAAAGAGGGTATTTTTGAGGCCGCAGTGCAATGCTACTGGCAGCCGAAAGTTCATCCGAATTCAAATAATCTTTTGAATTCTGTTGCTGTCGGAAAAGTTCATAATAATCAGAATATCGAAAAACCGCTGATAGTCTTTATCTCAACCGGAACGAGCTATTCCGATGATGGAATGCTGCGGATTATTCATTCGGAAACATGCGAAGATGTCGAGAGTATTCCTCTGAGTGCATCCGAAAGCAGGAATAATCTTGCTTTGGCAGATTTTGATGGCGATGGTTATATGGAAATCGTGGTCTACAATGAATCAAGACCGGTGATTTATAAGTGGGATGCGGGTTCGTCATCCCATAAGCCAACGACGCCAAATCTATCCCTGGGGATTGGGCGCATGTTTGGTACGTTTTCCATTCATGATCTGGACAATGATGGAGTCCCGGAAATCATTGGTACAAATGGTACTATAGTGCATGCCGATGGAACTGTCCTCTCCAGCCAATCGATCGTAAACGGTGATTTGGTATCGCCTGCTCTCGGTGATCTCAATGGCGATGGTAATGTCGAATTCATTACCAATGGGGCTGTATATCGCTGGATGCCTGCTTCCAACGGATGGACGATGCTGAGCACTTTCGATGCCGCAAGCGCTCGAAAACAGATTGCCTATGCCGATTTCGGAACACCAGGATCAAATCCGTCACAATTTGATTTTCAGCATTTGGATGGAAAGGCTGAAATTGTTCTTGGCGGAATTGGTTTCCTCCAGGTCTGGGCGATTTTTGGCGCTGATGGTTCAGTGCTTCCCAGTCCGCAGAGCATTATGAGACAGCAATTTGTAAGTGGCGGATATGCATATCCACCTGCAGTCGGCGATTTTAACGGCGACAAAAAACCCGAAATCGGTATCGCTTCGCGTTCCACTTTTGGCGTGTACGATCCCAAATGTAAGGAAGCTGTGCCTGGCAAGTGCAAAGCGCCCAATATTATCTGGGAGAGCCCCACTCAGGATCTTTCCGGTTTCGCGGGCGCGTCTGCTTTCGATTTCGATGGAGACGGAAAGATCGAAATCGTTTATGGCGATGAATGTTTCACGCGCGTTTATGATGGTCTGACCGGTGAAGTCCTGTTCTCCAGTTACAGAAATTCCGCAACAGTTATTGAGTATCCGGTGATTGCGGATGTCGATGAAGATGGAAGTACTGAAATCGTCATCGTCTCTGATCATTACGCATGCGGAAAAAACGTGGATAATTCGCACCGCGGCGTCAAATGCGAAGATGATTCAGACTGTTATTCACGCTCCTGCGTGGGCGGATTGTGTCGGTGTACGGATGATACCCAGTGCAACTGGCAGACCATCAATGATGAAGTGTTCAAACAGTACTCATGTCTCGAGCCTCTGGCCGGTGATGCTGGCGGCGGAAATGTCTGTCGTGCTGTTCAGGGAAAAAAGATGCCTGGGGTGACGATTCTGCGCGATCGCCTCGATCGCTGGGTTTCGTCAAGAACCGTATGGAATCAGCACGCCTATAACATCACGAATGTCAACGACGATGGTACAATCCCCAAAACAAGTGACTGGAAGCAGAATTTCCTGATTGAAGGCCTCAATAACTATCGCCAGCAAAAACAAGGTGCGACGGGCACGGGGGTTGCCCCGGATATTACCGGACGATTCACCTCTGCTGCAGATGCATGCAGGGGCGATGCAAGTGGCATTTCGCTTAAAGCTCAGGTTTGCAACCGCGGTACAAAGGCTGTCGGTTCCAAAATGCCCGCTGTGTTCTACAAAGGTACTATCGCTCCAGAAAATATTCTCTGCGTCTCCTATACGTCCGAGATGGTGCCGGTGCAGGACTGTCGCGATGTTTCATGCTCCATTACCAAGCAGCAGGCTGAGGAACTCACTAACGTAAAAATCATTCTCGTCGTCAATGACGATGGCAAAGGTGGAAAAACCACCGTTGAATGCAACGAAGCCAATAATACTGACGAAATTACCATGGCCGGTTGTCAGATTAACTAGAGTGTTTTCTTTTTCCGGCCGCGGCTATTGGCGGCTTTGCCGCCAATACGCCTCGCGAAAACCGCTATGCGCCAGGGCGCATACGCGGTTTTGGGGCCATTCTTCGTGGTTAAGCTGACCATTGCATTTTGTCGACAGCCATTCTTCGCAGTTAGGCTGACCATTGCATTGTTCAGACCTTCCCTAAGTAATCTCTGAATAATTAATTCTATATTTCTGAAACCCGCTTCCCCTCGCCGTTTACGGAGAGGGAGCTGTGGGGCAAGAACGCAGAGTTCTGTTTTTTGTTGTTTTTTTGCCTGTCGCCCTTTCAGGGCTTAGTCCCAACAAACATCCAGCTTTTTGCAATTTTCATAAGACCTTCCCTAAGCTTATCAACACTCTGGCAGTACAGATCCATAAATATATATCTTGCTTGTATATGATTTATTACAAAAGATCGTCAGAACTCAGAATTTGCAGTGTCCCGGTTGCTGCACTTCGGATTTCGGGGAGTCCAGGGGGATGTGTCTTATGCGTTTTGAGGCTCTGGTATCCTGGTGCAGCCTGGTTCTCAAAATGATCGACGGGCGTATCGATGCCGGGAGACGGAACGGATCCCGGCGAGGTAGCCGCGTCGCCGCACCGTATCGAGGCGAAGAGACGGTCTTCAGAACGTCTCGCGGCGAGATAGGGGCGGAAAAAAAATGACTCGCGGCGAGATAGGGACGGAATAATAACACAAAATGCAGCATCCATCTTGCATGCCTCCCACGATGATTTTTCGGCCGTATTGCCGAAGGCAATAGGCCGAAAGGCGAGCTGTAGAGCCGTGTCGTGACACGGCTCAAAGCGAGCACAGATATGATTATAAAGGCCGTATTGCCGAAGGCAATAGGCCGAAAGGCGAGCTGTAGAGCCGTGTCGTGACACGGCTCAAAGCAAGCCACAATATGAGGTTGCGAACGCTCTGTATTCCTGAGTATAGTGAGCAATGACGTGGCTATGCCGATTATGTAGGCTGGCTGTAGAATAAAGGGTTCATATCAATGTCCAAAACTGTTTATCTTGGTATTACCGGAGACATCATCCATCCCGGGATTATCAATATCATCAACGAGGGCGCAAAACACGGTGAGCTGATCATTGGCCTTCTGACTGATTCAGCCATCGTTTCGCACAAACGTCTGCCTTATCTGACGTATGAGCAGCGCAAAACTGTGGTCGAAAGCATCAAAGGTGTGAGCCGGGTGGTGCCGCAGGAAGAGTGGAGCTACGTTCCGAATCTCATCAAATACAAGCCGGATTTCATCATTCACGGCGATGACTGGAAGACAAACTATCTTTCGAAAATTCGCGAAGATGTTTTCGAAACGATGAAAGCATGGGGTGGGCAGGTCATTGAAATTCCCTATACCCAGGGCATTAATTCCACCGAACTCGCCAATAATGCATCCGTGATTGGAACGACGCCGGATGTTCGCCTCAAAAGCCTGCGGCGGCTCATCGCAGCCAAGCCTGTCGTGCGCATCATGGAAGCACATTCCGGCCTGAGCGGCCTCATTATTGAGAATATCGAAGTCAATAAAGAGGATGGCATCCACCGTTTCGACGGCATGTGGTCTTCGTCATTGACCGATTCGACCAACAAAGGTAAGCCGGATATTGAGGCTGTCGACTTGACGACGCGCCTGCAGTCGCTCACCGACATTCTCGAATGCACGACCAAACCCATCATTTATGACGGCGATACAGGGGATATTACCGAACACTTTGTCTTTACGGTGCGCACGCTCGAAAGAAATGGCGTTTCTGCCGTCATTATCGAAGACAAAAAGGGACTCAAAAAGAATTCGCTTTTCGGAACCGAAGTCAGACAGGAACTCGCCAGCGAAGAAGAGTTCTGTCACAAGATCGCCGAAGGCAAAAAAGCCCAGGTGACAAAGGACTTCATGATTATTGCCCGCATCGAAGAGATCATTGCAGGGCGTTCTGTCGACGAAGCGCTTGCCAAAGCATTCGCATGCGTAAAAGCGGGTGCCGACGGCATCATGATCCATTCCAAAAATAAGTCCGGCGAAGATATCAAGGAATTCTGCCAGCGTTTTCGTCAGGAATATGCAAAGATCCCTCTTGTTTTGGTGCCGACGACATACAACCAGTTTACGGAAAAAGAGCTTGCATCGTGGGGCGCGAATGTCATCATCTATGCCAACCATATGCTTCGGGCAAGCTATCCTGCCATGGTAAAGGTGGCCGAGACGATTTTGCAGGCCGAACGTTCCCTCGAAGTGAACGACTTATGTATGCCGATTAAACAGATTCTTGAACTTATCCCGGGAGGGAAATAATGAAAATTGCCATCCTCTCAGATATCCATGGAAATCTGACAGCATGCATGCGTGTATTGGAAAAACTACAAGATTACAAAGAACTTGAGGGGATACTGCTGCTCGGAGATTTAATTGACTATGGAATGAAATCCAATGAAGTGATTCAGGAAATAAAAAAAATAAATTTGCCTATTTTGTGCAATATAAGAGGAAATCATGAAGCTGCCATTTTTTCCGACCAGGCTTCGAGATTTTCCAGCGAAAGAGGCCGTTTGTCATCTGCTTATACAAAAAGCATTTTGACGGAAGAAACAAAAGTATATATCACAAGCCAAATGTCCGAAGCCGGTTTCTGTGAGTTTTCCCTGGATGGCAAAAAATGTCTTGCCATTCACGGTAGCCTGAAAGACGAATACTGGAAGTCAATTTCTCCAAAAGATGATTTGTCACCTTACAAAGAATATGACTACGTTTTTTCAGGACATTCACATAGACCCAACATGTTTGAGGAATACTTCCAGGCGGATGATAAGGAAAGGCGCAATCAAAAGAAAACGATCTTTATTAATCCCGGTTCTGTCGGGCAGCCTCGGAATTTAATACCCATGGCTCAGTTTGTCGTTTTGGATACAAAAACAGAAGAATGCCGGTTTGTAAAAGTCTGTTATGATGTCGAAAAAGAACAGTCATATTTTACAGACAAGGTGGATGAGTTCTATAAAAACCGTTTGACTTACGGTGTTTGACATAAGGAGAATATGATGAATCTGGTCATCATAAGCGGGGCAACAGGCATGACTGGAAATGAACTTTCCAGACAACTTCTCAAAGATGGAAACGTAAAAATTATCGGATTTGATAATTTTTTTGCTTCATCGATCAAAACTGTTCAGGATCTTTTACCTGACAAAAATTTTTCATTTCATGAATGGGATTTGAATCACGAAGGTCAGATGGCTGAACTCAAAGATGAGATCCTTTCCCAAAAGGGAAAATATGAAAAACTCATCTATATCAACTGTGCGGCAGTCGTTCACACAGAACATTTTTATCATGTAGAACGAACATTTGAAACCAATGTCGTGGGCATGAAAAAATTTCTGGCACAGGCCATTGAACTCAAGGCAGATATCTTCATCAACTGCTCCACTTCGGAAGTGTACAGTATGGATTCATCCAAAGAGGGAGGCGTAAAAGAGTCTGATTATATCCTTATGGCAGACGCAGAACATAGCCAACGAACCTCTTATGCAGTAGGGAAATTGCTGACTGAATTCTTTTTAAAAGATGCTGTCGATGAAGGAAAAATTAAGGGAGCCTCCATCCGATTTGCAAATGTGTACAGCAAGAACGAACTTTATCCGAAACATATTATTCCGCATATTCTCCATCAGTTGAAAGATAACAACGGAGTGGTGACGCTTCTCGAGAATTCAAAGGTCAATAAAAGAACTTTTCTTCATAACGACGATTCCTGTTCTTCGGTTCTTGCACTGATTTCCCACGAAGATGCATTGGACGGAACTATCTACAATGTCGCGACTGACGAAGAAATTTCAATTATCGATTTAGTAAAACTTTGTGCTCAAAAACTCGGGATCGCGAACCCTCAGATTAAGTTCGAGGGATTCAGAAAATCAGACCCGGAGAGAAGACTGTTAAATACAGACAAAATTCGTTCAAGAACGGGATGGGAACCCAAAGTGACACTTGAACAGGGCATTGAGATGTGCGTAAAGGAAATGATGGAAAAATGAGAGTTTTAGTCATTACGGTTGCCGGCATTGCTTCGCGTTTTAGCAAATCTTTGGGATATAGCGTTCTGAAATGTATTTATTATAAAACATCACCGAAAGAATCGCTCCTTTATAGAATCATTCATTCTGTCGAAGATTTTGACAAATGTGTCATTGTCGGAGGATTTGAATTTGATGCATTAAAAGCATACGTCGAACAGGATCTTTCTGAGTGGAAAGACAAAATCCTTCTTGTGAATAACCCGTACTACAGAGAATATGGTTCCGGATATAGTCTTTATCTCGGGCTTAAAGAAATCGTTCACATGAATTGTGATGAGGTTTTGTTTGCCGAAGGCGACCTGTTCGTCGACAAGAGCAGCTTAAAGCGTGTGGTAAACTCAAATCGAAGTGTAATTACCATCAATAACAAGCCTGTCATGGCCGAAAGCTCAGTCGCAATGTATTGCGATGCCAATTGGAAACTTCATTACATCTTCGATACAAATCACGGACTTCTGCAGATTAACGAACCATTTAAAGCGATTTATAATTCAGGTCAGATTTGGAAATTTTCAAATCAATCCCATTTCCTAAAATCATTTGAATCGCTGTCTGAAACGGAATGGCAGGGAACAAATCTCAATTTTATTCAAAAATACTTCGGTTCCTTGGAGAGGTCTGAGTACGAAATCATCGATTTTAAAACCTGGATAAACTGCAATACCATTCAGGATTTCGAAGAATCACTCGCATAATCAATAGGAGAAAGCTTATGAAACAATTAAACGAACGACTTTCATTGCTTAGAAAATCTCTGCATAACAGAGCTGCTCGCGTCATGATTATAGGCCTGGGCAGCGTCGGTGGATATCTTTTGGATTACCTCCTTTCGACAAAAGATGAAAATCTTGAAATCTATGTCGTCGGACGTGATAAAAATAAAATGCAATCCGACGTGAATATCAATGTCATTGCATCCTGTATCAGACATCAGAATCGTTCTAAAGTAACCATCATCGACGGCGTGGATTTAAATGATATCGCCAAAATTACAGAAACACTAAAAAGTGTTCAGCCGGATATCATTGTCAACGCAAGCCGGGCTTATCCAGGATTAAAATACGGAAGCATTTCCTGGCCAAAACTCAGGGCTTATGGCATTTGGACACCGCTTTCCATTAAATTCACCAAGAACATCATGGAAGGCGTCGAAGAATCACAATCAGACGCCATTGTCATCAATACTTCCTATTCGGATGCTGTCATTCCATGGCTGAAGTCTGCCGGAAAAGCCTATCCTGACTTTGGAAGCGGCAATGTCAATCACCTGATTCCTCGTATTAAACTGGCGGTCGCAGAGCTCGAAAACATCGACGATTTCTGGAACATCGACATTACTTTTGCGGTGGCACATTTTCATGATGTCTGCATCAGCAAGGAAGGCCAAACCGAAGGTGTGGATATGCTCATTGATATCCATTACAACGGGAATAAATTAGATCCGGATATGAACAAAGTGTTTGAACTCTGCAGTATCCCAATGCCTGTAGATGCAAAACGCAATATGATGAATGCATCTTCTAACTTCGAGATCATTGAATCTATTCTCGATGTTTGCAGAAACGGCGGAAAGAGAAAGCTCCATTCTCCGGGATTTGATGGAAATATCGGTGGATACCCCGTCATGCTGGATGGTTCTGCTGCCGATGTAAAAGCGTATGTGGATGAAACCTATTTCTCTCTCGAAAAGATGATAAGTAAAAATCGTGAATCCATATATCTTGACGGCGTCGAAAACGTCTGTGACGGAACATTATTTTATACAGATGAATTGATTGCAAAGGTCAAAAAAGCGTTTGGCATTGATCTCATGAAATCTGTAAAATTTGACGAAATATCAGAAGCTGCAGCGTTCATCATTGACAACATCATTACTCCGCAAATCAATATGGACAAATAAATGAAAGTAGAATCATTCGTAAATATACTTGGCGCCGATTTTTATACAGGTGTCCCCGACAGCCAGCTCAAGGCGCTTTGTAATTATCTGATGCATGTCTATGGCATCGATCCCCATCATCACATCATCGCCGCCAATGAAGGCAATTGTACGGCACTTGCAGCTGGTTACCATCTGGCCACCAAAAAAGTGCCCGTCGTTTACATGCAGAATTCCGGCGAAGGCAATATCATCAATCCCGTTGCATCGCTCCTCAATGACAAGGTTTATGCGATTCCCGTGATTTTTGTCATCGGCTGGCGCGGTGAACCCGGTGTACACGACGAACCGCAGCACATCTATCAGGGCGAAGTCACCCTCAAACTCCTCTCAGACATGGATATTGCTCACTTCGTCGTTGGCCCCGATACAACCGAAGACGAACTCGCCGTTCAAATGGAAGCGTTTAAGGCGATCCTCGATGCCGGAAAAGATGTCGCCTTCGTCATTCGCAAAAACGCACTCAATTACGGTGAGAAGGTGGTTTATCAAAATCACTTCACCATGAAGCGCGAAGAGATCATCCAGCATATTGTGCGCGTAAGCGGCGAAGATCCGATCGTTTCGACCACGGGAAAAGCCAGCCGCGAACTGTTCGAAACCCGCGAGTCCAATGCACAGGCCCACAAATATGACTTTTTAACCGTCGGTTCGATGGGCCATTCCTCATCCATCGCACTGGGCGTCGCATTGAACAAACCCGATCGCAAAATCTGGTGCATCGATGGCGATGGTGCCGCGTTGATGCATCTGGGAGCCATGGCTGTACTGGGCGCAAACAAACCCACAAATCTCGTTCACATCGTCATCAATAACGGATCGCACGAGACGGTTGGCGGCATGCCGACAGTCATGAATCAAGCCGATCTCGTTGGCATCGCCCGCGCGTGCGGCTATCCCCGTGCGGTCAGTGTCGATAACTTCGAAGACCTCGATAGCGAGCTCAATTCGGCAAAATCCCGCAATGAACTTTGCCTGATCGAAGTCAAATGCGCGATCGGAGCGCGCGATAATTTAGGACGACCGACCATCCCCGCAATTAAGAATAAAGAGAACTTTATGGAATTTCTTGCGGAATAGATTAATTCGTAATTCGTAATGCGTAATGCCTAATTGCACATTACATATTCTTTGTTGTCTTGGTGATAGACATAAGAATTTTCAAAATTTCCTGGCAATCTGAAAAAATACTGTCAAAAACGGCTTTATCCAGGTAACCGCTTTCGTGAAGCAACTCCAGCCAATATTCCGTTTCGCTTGCCTCTTTCAATGCGATACACATTTTGGCATGGAAGTCGGCCTTACTTTGTCCTCGAATCGCCTCTTTAACATTTGCACCTATACTTGTTCCGCTTCGAAGCATTTGTCTGGAGAGCACAAATTCTTTCTTCTCACAGCAAAGATGTTGGCATACCTTGATAATCCTTAAAGCAAAAGACTTACTTTTATCTACGATCACATTACTCATCTTGCCCTCCATCAAACATTAAACATCAAACATTTATGCATTAAAAATTATGCATTATGCACTATTAATTGCGCATTATGCACTACAAATTGCGCATTGCGCATTACGCATTGCGCATTACGCATTACGCATTGCGCATTACGCATTACGCATTACGCATTGCGCATTGCGCATTACGCATTACGCATTACGCATTACGCATTACGCATTACGCATTACGCATTACGCATTACGCATTACGCATT
>JAEEGL015609468.1_pt1 | contig 10198 bp, 7 predicted proteins | sample 9134231 | NCBI WGS metagenome assembly JAEEGL01 (sample SAMN16246548, study PRJNA631951) | gut metagenome | biome: gut microbiome; feature: rumen; material: fiber-attached | host: Bos | place: Iran: Karaj | collected 2018-10 | reverse complement strand
GCTGGACCGGGTCGCCGCCCCGGACAGCCCCATCCGCATGACGGGCCGCCCCGGCGGCTCCACCGGTGCGGAGCTGGCCGACTTCGTCATGGACGCCGTCCGCTGAACGCGCGCCGTCCCCGCCCTTCCTCCCCCGCCCCCCGGGGCGGAACCTTCACAAAAGGAGCGACTCGCATGAGCAGAAACAGTTTCATTTCCATGGCCGTCATCCGCCGTCTGCCGCGGTATTACCGCTATCTCAAGGCCATGCACGACGCCGGCGTCCAGACCATCTCCTCCCGCGAGCTGGCGGACTGTATGGAGCTCACCGCCTCGCAGGTCCGCCAGGACTTCAACTGCTTCGGCGACTTCGGCCAGCAGGGCTGTGGGTACGACGTGGATTCCCTGACCCGGGCCATCACCGAGATCATCGGGCTGGACGAAGAATATCGCGTCGTCATCATGGGCGCCGGGCGCATGGGCCGCTCGCTGATCGAAAACTTCGGTTTCAACGAGCGGGGCTACCGGCTGGTGGCCGCCTTCGACACGGATCCCGCCCGGTGCGGCGAGGTCTGCGGCGTCCCCGTCCTGCCGGTGGACCAGATCGGATCCTTTTTCGCCGCCAACCCCAAGGCGGACATCGGCGTGCTGTCCGTTCCCGTGACGGAGGCGCGGCGCGGCGCGGACCTTTTGATGTCGTGCGGCGTCAAGGCCATCTGGAACATCACCAAGGAAGAGCTGCCCATGGCCGAGGCCAACGGCATCCTGGTGGAGAACCTCCACATCTCCGACTCGCTGATGACCCTGTCCTACCGTCTGACGGACCTGGAAAACAAGCTCTACGGCGGCTGATCCGTCGGACGCGGGCCTTCTTTCCAGAAAAACCGAAACACGAAAACGCCTCGCAGCCGCAACGGCTGCGAGGCGTCGTTTCTGTTGGTCCCGGCATCGGCCGGATCGAAAGACACGGCCATACGTTCTTTTCAAAAGCCTCTTCAAAGGCGGTTATCTTCCGATCTTCTTTTTTCGTATCTCATTATTGAAGTCCTTAAAAACGCCTTTTGGTCTGACCGCATCCAAAAGCTCAATCATTTTTCTAATCTGTGCATCCGTCAAATCGGGATTCCCGACAACATTCCTGAATTTGGTACTTACAACGTAGAGGCAAATATCTTCGACACTCTCCCCTTCGTCGATCATCTTACGGACCCTGCTGCTTGAATAAGCGAACTTAATCATGTCTTTGTTTAAAAGATCATACGACAGCTTGCCGCTTTTATCAGTGTACTTTTCAACGATTGCTTCATATTCTTCGCTGTCAACAATAACCTCTTCCTCGGCCCATTCTTCCGAGACAGCTGCTTCTGCTGTTTTTCTTCCTTTCAGCTGTACTTTGCCCTGCCTTCTATAGGGGAGCCCAGCTGTAAGGGCCATCGCCTCTTCGAAAGCCTCCCGCGGAAAAAGCTTCAGAGAAGTGTTTGCGGTCGGGATCGCTTCTCCTGACGTTTTGCTGATGGATGCAATCCCGGGCTGGGCCATGTTCGACCGCACGATCACAATGCCGGAACCGCCGGAAGGTAACTTCTGCCTGTAGGCAATTCCTTTTATACTGGTTAAATTGACAGCATCCGTTCTGATCATTTTCACTTCTCCCTTTCAAATATAATATTGATCCTTATCATTTATTTTATCACAGATCGACTCGACAGGCAATACAATGATCACGATGGCTCATCCGTCTTCCTTCCGGACTCTTCCGTCGGTATGTGTCCCATAGGTCATAACGGAAACGATGCCGGTGCGGGCAAAACGGACAATCAAAAATCCCCTGGGACGATCAAGCTGATCCCCTTGTCGCTGAAAGCCGGGGGCTACGGCTGTCTTGCCGCCGGCCTTGCTTCGTCCTCGTTCTGGATGTCGATATAGTTCGTGTCGGCGGCCCAGGTCCACCGCATCTCGAACGGCTCACAGGCGCCGTCGATGGGGATAAAGAGCTGTTCCCGCGCACCGCGGAAAACCGCATGTCCCATATCGATCCCGCCCCGGTCCGTGACCGCCTTGGCGCTGCCGCAGGCATATTCGGCAAAATGGCCGTAGAATTCGATCCGGATCTTGTCCTTCGTCCGCTCCACGGTGCCGCCGACGAACGCGGCAAGGGTGCCGAAGGGAATAAACCAAGTCCCGTCCCGGAAGACGGGCGGTGTCGACCTCATGGCAAGGCCGGTGTCTGCGCCTTTGAACGTCAGGCGCGTGCGAAAGTATTTCGGCGCCGCGGCGTGCGGCAGGATCTCATCCCGTTCCCGGTCGAGGGTGAAGTCGTCAACGATCCTGCCGTCGTCGAGAAAGCCGGTGACGCGTATCTTGCCGCCGCTGACGTGGACGAGGCCGAACATCGAGACGTGCTCTTCCTGCGGGTAAAAGGCGGCGTGCCAAATCTTCTGCATCGAGCCGCAGGAAGGATTGTCGTTGCTGGAACCGAGCATATAGTGCACCGTTCCCTGCGAGGGGCGGTCGTACAGATTGTCGCCTTTGATGGGGAAGGTGCGGGCGAAGTTGTGCTCGTGTCCGGCGAACATGATATCTTGCCGCTCCATCGCGGGCCGCAGCCACGGATAGGCGTCGAAATTGTGGCCCGGCGGGATCGACGGATAGATCGGAAAATGATATACCCCCAGCTTCCATGTCTTGTCGGTCCTGTCGAGGTCTTTCATCGACCAGTCGTTGACCAGCTCCGGCGCATTCACACCGTAGACCGTGAAATGGCAGTTTCCGTAATCGAAGGAGTAATTCTCCGGCTCCCAGCCCGCCGGACCGGTCTTCGGGTAAGAGTATTCGAGCTGCGCGTTGAAGAATTCCGCGGGCTCGGCGTAATAGCGGTCCTGTTCCGTGGGAAAATACTGCCGGAAGCCCCGGTTGTCGTGGTTGCCGCAGCTCATCATATAGGGGATGGATTCGATCACGCCTTCCATGCCCTCGAACATGGCGTTCCACTGGATCTCGTGCTGACCGCAGTTGGTGTTGTCACCGAGGGTGAGGAGGAACCGCACCTCGGGGTGCTCCCGCAGGACGCGCTTCAGCAGGGCGTTGAACGGCTTGTAATCCGGGTTTTCGTGGCAGTCGTCCTTCTGATGATCTGCAAGGAGCAAAAACGAGAAGTCGACACAGCCATCCTCCTGCGTCGTGAAAGAATACTCCGCCGAGCGGGATTCACCGCCACAGGTGTAACAGTATTTCGTGCCGGGCGTCAGGCCCGTCAGCCTTGCCCAGAAGAGGTGAGACGTGCTCACGTCTCCCGTAAAGGGGTTCATCACCGCCGGGACGGTGATCTTCTCTCCGCCGTCCGCCGCGCGGTACTCAACGGACCCGGCGGGAACGGTCGCGTCGGCGCGCCATGTCACGGTGATCTCCGTGCGCGGATCGCCCGAAAAGCTGAGCATGATATGGTCGGGATACGGTTTTGCTAGTCGGTAGTTGATTTTCATTAACATCCACCTCAAAAGTATGATAGCTTGACCGATCGAACATACAGAGAATGACCCTGATTCCGATGCTTCATTGTACTCTATTATCGGAATCGTGTCAATCCTTCCGGAGCTGTGCGAAACCGAACAATGGCATGATACCGCGAACCACCGGAACCTGCAGACAACGGCAGGGAAACAATCTCCGACCAAGAAAAAACGCCTGGACAAAAGGGTATGCGTCCAACGGGGGATCCTAATCCAATCGGCCGACGGCTTGTATTTTCAGCGCAAATATGGTATACTGATCGGGTAAAAAAACGATCCGTTCGCTTCGTCCCTCCCGGGCACCGCGGCGAGATCCCCAAAACACGCAGGAGGAATCTATCATGAGCGGCAGCAAACCCGTTCCCGGCAAAGACGGCAACAAATACGTTCCCTTTGAAGACCGCACCGGAAACAGTTCTCCGGTTTTCTTTACACGCGACCTGTCCGAAAACGGTCTGAAAAAGATCTTTGACAAAGTGAGCTCCGCGCTCTGCGGGAAAGTTGCGGTCAAGCTGCACACCGGGGAAGCCGAGGGGCCGAACATCATTCCCCGCCCCTGGGTGAAGGAGCTTTTCGCTTCCCGTCTGCCCAATGCCGCCGTCATCGAGACCAACACCTACTACGAAGGCAGCCGCTATACCACAGAGGACCACCGCCGGACGCTGGAGATCAACGGCTGGACCTTCTGCCCGGTGGATATCACCGACAGCGAGGGCATCGCCGCGCTGCCCGTCCGGGGCGGCAAGTGGTTCCAGGAAATGCACGTCGGGAAGAGCATGCTCACCTATGATTCCCTGCTTGTGCTGACGCATTTCAAGGGCCACACCATGGGGGGCTTCGGCGGAAGCAACAAGAACATCGGCATCGGCTGTGCGGACGGCCGCGTGGGCAAAGCCGCGATCCACACCGCCGCGGGCTCGGACAACATGTGGAGCATCGCGGAGGAAGAACTGATGGAACGCATCAGCGAAAGCACGAAAGCCACCGTCGACTTCTTCGCCCCCCACGTCGCCTATATCAACGTGATGCGCAACATGTCCGTCTCCTGCGACTGCGAAGGCCCTGACGCCCAGCCCGTCGTCACGCCCGACGTGGGCATCCTGGCTTCGCTGGACATCCTGGCTGTCGAAAACGCTTCGATCGATCTGATCTATCACCTGCCCGACGGCGGCGGGAAAGACCTCATCGAGCGCGTCGAGACGCGTCACGGTCTGCGTCAGCTCAGCTACATGAAGGAGCTCGGCATGGGAAACGACCGCTACACGCTCGTCGACGCCGACGCCGGGGACGCCGTGATCACCGCGGCGCAGGCGGTCAGGGACGTGCAGCCCGGATGGAGACCGGACCGCTACAATACGTTCTGGGGCCGCAACCGCCGCGGCTGAATCCTATCCCCCTGTTCTGCCGAAGTTCACCGGCTGTGTTTTGGGGATCCCGTCCCGACAGAGTCGATCTGTTCCCGGAAAAGCGGCGTTTTTCGTGTATCCCGACACGGTCGCCCCGCGCAAAACGGCCGGAAAACACCTTGCCCGACAGAAACCGTCCTGCTGCCCGCCCTGCGCGGGCGGCTTTTTTGCCTTTTCGCGCGTCCGGCGCGATAAAAAGGCGGAGGCACCCGTTCCATGGTTGCCGAAACGCCCAAAAGGGAGCAATCGCCATGCGCCGTTTCAATCCGCAATAACAAGGCGACAACATATCACGGAAACATGCAGCCAAGTATCTCTGACGTTATGCTTTTTCAGAACGCATTTCCTCATTATACCGTATATTTCGCTTTCAAGAACCGTTTTCAAACACTCGTCATCTTTCGGTCCGCAAAGCACCGAGACGAACATGTTTTTCGCGCGGCGCAAAAGCCATCCAGTCCTTCGTGTTGTGTTAGCCTGAACGGTTATTCCAGCAGTATATTCCGGATCGAGTCAACGTCGTGTTGGGTAACGCCGATGCTTTCCAAAAAGCGCATCGACTTTACACAAAGATCTCCGCTTCCAAATTCCGGGCGGTCAAGAGCCTTGACCAGTCTTTGAAAAAGCTCCCCCCACCGACTGCGTCTCATATCTGGATTCAAGGCTGAAAGCAGAGTCTGTTCGTACTCGTCAAGCAGAGTCGCTTCATCCAGTCCGAGAATTACGCCGAGCATGAAAGCAAGTGTGCCGGTTCTGTCTGCTCCGCCATAACAGTGAAAATATACCGGATAAATGTTAGGATCTGTGAACCGTGTGACAAGTTGTCGAATCGCACAGGGATCGTTGCAGAGAATGAACTCATCATATGCGCCGCAAGGGTGGTTTTCATAGCGAACCTCTTGTCCCAGGGGAGACTCGGTCTGTAAACCGACCACCTCCGCCCTTAAATCGATCTGGGTGCGTATCCCCAGCTCTCGCAGCATTTCGATGCCTTCCGGTAAAGCCCATCCTTCAATTTTGGCGCCTCGGAAAAGCAATCCCTGTCTGATGCGTCTTCCGCTGCAGTTCAGATATCCGCCAAGATCTCTGATGTTGGTGAGATTTTCCGCGTAAATCCACCTGGGAAGGGCATTTTCAGTGAAAAATATATAAATCTCTGATCCGCTGACTCGCCAGAAATACTTGGTTCCGATTTTGAGATTATAAACGTCTTTTTTATAGCCTTTTACAAGATACCGCCTGCAGATGGAAAAGTCAGGCGTTTCCGATATTTCAAGAATGGATTCATCGCGATCAGAGCGCCAGATCAAACTGACGGGCAGGGGGTAGGTAAAATTTTTGAATCTGGTGTCAAGCGATACAGCGGCCTGTTTTGCGGCCTCTTGGGTTGTTTCGTCTTCGGAACAAGCATTGCAATGACCGTTTATTTTTGCCATCTCCGCGACGACGGAACGTTTTTCTGATTCGGTATGTGCGGAATTGAACTGTCGTTGATAGTACGTCAGAATGGGAACAGTGACACCATTGTCGGGCGAGATTAATTCACAGAATGACATACGAACCTCTCCTTATACTAATAATTCAATCGATCCTGCCGCAGAGGAGGCAATAAAACGGCGCGGGTCTAAAAAGAACAGGAGCATTGTAAAAGCGAAAAACGGTTCAGAGACGTGCCGTGATAGACGCAGAACCACACGGCGGCGCTTTCATGCCGCAAATACAGACCCTTGTGGAGAGCTCGCTGCAAAGCGATGGATCGTTTTTTATATACGCGAGCACCCCGCTAAGTCTTGGCATGGATAAAACCCATCATCTCAACATGCAACAAAACAGCAGATAATCGCCGCAGATAACAGCAAAAAATAAAATTTGGTTGTAAAAGCGGAGATCTTAAACAAAGCTTTAAGACCCGCTTTTACAGTCGAACCCGGCTTTTTTGTGATAGACCATAATAATTCAGAGAGCAAATACGGTATACTGCCGGCAATGACAAGCCCCACTCGCGAAAAACCACCAATCACGATGTCGAGAACAAAAGTTCCAATGCAAACGCCAAAGGATATTATCGTGAAAACGACCCTGCCCTGCCTGTCCTCAAGCCTGTCATAAGAACACTTAAGAGAAAGCGCAAACAGCAGCATGAAAACCGTCATAAGCCGTGCGGCCGGAAGAGAACAAAGAAGAACCGGAATCAGAGGTGCTACGTTGAACATGGGCCTTTCCAAGCAATCCATTACAAAGGAGTTAAAGTGCAGTCCTTTTCTGGAACCGTAGAACTGCAGGGCATTGATAAACCAGAGCCCCAGCGCCAGAAAGCCCATATATACCACAACCGGAACATCAAAGCTTTTTGGCAGCGTGGTCAGTCCTTCGGCGGCTATTGACGCGTTGATTTTTTCAACCTCTGCATATGCAATCCAAACCCCTGCAGCAATGCCGCAAGCGCCGATCGTGCCAAGTACGTATTCCATGACCCCCCAGCCACCCACATATTCTTCGAAAAAACGGTGGATTTTTTTCCCGAATAAATACCGGCCGTTGGAGAGGGGATTTTCAGTAAGCCAATAAAAACCTATCGCGACAATCCAGCCTATAGCACCGCCGATAAACCCACAAAGAGCCATAACAAGGCCCAGAATATCTCCGCTCAATGCCGTAAAAACGACGAGAAGGGTTAAAACGCCCGCATTGCTTCCCCACTCTTCTCTGCTTTCATAACTAAAATAGGTCTTTGGGGTTATTTTTTTAGCCCTGTCATAAGGTTTGTTGAAAATATAGTATCCAACTGACTGACATGGTGGGATCAGCAGGCAAAAGAGCAAAAGCTGCCATATTGCATAACGGCCCCCCATCGCTGACAGGGAAAGGCCGATTATTCCACCGCATATTGAAAACCAAAGGGCCCCTTTAAGCGCCAGCCCCGCCACTCCCTTAAAGGGCGCATGCCAAGGAACCCCTTTATCAACAACAAAGGAGATCGTGTCGCCGTACGGTTCAATTCCCCCAAAACTCATTCCAATTAATCCAGCAGCTGCGGGAATCCAGAAATACTCTTTGATTCCTCCACCGACAACTGTGGAAATCACGAGCCCGATCAGCAACCCGGGAAGCATCGCTCCCTTCTCGCCGCCAATAACCCAGCCCCGCATCCCCCATCCGTAGCAACCCGCGAAGCCCGCAAAAACAACCAAACGAATCCCGTCTACGATCTCCATAGAATGATTCGCCTCCCCGCTTGTAATAACCGTGTGATAAATTATACCACACTTCTGCATACCGCTCAATAGTACCAACCACGAAAAGGCCGCTAAATCAGAACATCCGCAGCTTCGAAGAAGCAGCTCCCCCGGCGATCTGCGCGCAGAAGAGCTGCCGTGAGCTGTTCTGCGCTTGCGGCAAGTACGTCGTCACCGATATCCCCCGCCGCGGGACACGCTCATTCGGATTGTGTCACGGAACTGGAGTCGTCGGAAACGCAGGCGGGCCGCGCGTCCTGTCATTGTCTCAACTGCGGCGAGGTCCGGACCAGACCGCTGGATGTCTGCCGCCCGGCAAGCGCCCCCCCCCGCCAGCCCGGAAGTTGCCTGCGGTGTCTGTTCTTATCCGGTCAACGAAGCACACCGTGCGATCAGACTGGCAGCCGATTACGATCCGGAGGGGAACGACGGCGACGGGATGCTTGACCCGGACTATGCCGATAATCCGGATATTAATGTCGGCGGACAATGGCTCGGCCTGATCGAAAAACCGGATTGGAGTGAAAACGGCTGGTGGAGAAGGATGAAATATACGCTGCCCCCGGTCTATCACCGTACGATTCCAGGTGAACAACACCTTTTTCTCCATTGGCGGCGATCCGGCGGCTTTTTTCTTCTCCCTTCTCCCTTCAAAGCGCCCCCCTGCGCGGCCGACAGCCGCACAGGGGGGCGATAAACAGGCCATTCCGCTCGCATCCGCCGAAATCGCCATCCGGACAAGCGCATCGACCGCCTGCAGAAGCGCCGGCTTCCGCAGACTTCTCAAAGGCATGCGTCCGTTTCGATGTAGTCCACGCCCATTTCCCGGAGGGCGTTCAGCTCGTCCCAGTCGTTGACGGTCCACACGCCGACCTCGAGTCCGTGGCTGTGGAAGTCCGCGAGCATCTTTCCGGTCAGCGCCGTTTGGGAAACGTCGATCGAAAAGCCGTGGTCAAAGCACCGCTCCCAACTCTCCTTTTCATTGTCGCCGTAAGTCAGCATCAGCGGCAGGCCGGGGAAAAGGTCCCTGACCCGCAAAAGGTTCTCGAAATCAAAGGACTGCAGGATGCACCGATCCAGATCGTAGACCTCTCCGGCAAGGTCGAACACGCCCCGGATCTCCTCAGTCGTAAAGGGGCCCTTGAGCTCAATAAAGCAGATCATGCCGTACTTTTTCATGACCGTGAGGTACTCCCGGAACGTGGCGAGATACACGGTGTCCCCGCTCTCGTCGTTTTCCAGGGGTTTTTGGCGCAGCTCCGCCAGCGTGTGTCCCTCGACCGGCAGGCTCGTGCCGTCCGCGAAAGCCGCGTCGTCGTTGTGACAGCACACGTACACGCCGTCGGACGTGACCCGGATGTCGGTTTCGGCGCCGCCGGCGCCGGAACGCCCCGCCATTTCGAAGGCGAGAACGGTATTGTCGGGGTATTTCGCCGAATACCCGCGGTGCGCGATGATCACAGGCGTCTTTTTCATCTTTGTTTTCTCCTTTTCCGCAGTACGCCTAAAGGATACCACACGATCCGCGGGAAAGTCAAGGACGAAAGGCGATTTTCACGCCCTTCCGGTCAGAAATCCGCGCATACGCTCCGGCCGCGTCCGGATCTCCGCATGGGTTTCTCTGTCCGGCGGGCCGCGTTTTCCCGCCCGCGGCGGTCCGGCGGGCGGGTCCGGCCCCGCTTTGGAAAAGGCGTCCCGCGGCGGTCCGATCCCGCAAATCTCTTGTATTCCCGCCGGCTGCGTGGTATACTTATTGTGGAATAATGTAAATATCGGAAGAATCCGGGAAAAACGGCGCGGCCGCGTATGGGAGGAAACAGAAATGTCGTTCGGGCTCTTGAAGAAAAGCGCAGGACCCGCCTTCAAAACAGGGTCCGCAGGGAAGATCGCTCTGACGGCGGCTTGTCTCTGTCTGATCCTGCTGTCTCTCTGCGGCTGTGCAGGCCGGCAGGAGGTCGCCAAGCGCTCCGATCTCCGCTATATCTTCGTCCACGGTCTCTCCGGCTGGGGCAGCTATGACGACGCGTACCGCGTGGTGCCCTACTGGGGCATGTTCGGCGGAGACCTG
>JAEEGL015601833.1_pt1 | contig 10198 bp, 10 predicted proteins | sample 9134231 | NCBI WGS metagenome assembly JAEEGL01 (sample SAMN16246548, study PRJNA631951) | gut metagenome | biome: gut microbiome; feature: rumen; material: fiber-attached | host: Bos | place: Iran: Karaj | collected 2018-10 | reverse complement strand
GCAATTTCAACTATTTCTTTGTTGCAAAGACCGTCACCTGCAACAAGAGTATCTTGTATATGAGATTCAAAAGTATCATCTTTATCGGTAACACAAGCAACTCCCCCCTGTGCTTTACCGGTAGAAGAATCAAACAATTTTTTTTTGGTAACAAGTGCAACATCGTTAGTTTTACATGCTTTGAGTGCAAAACTAAGTCCCGCTATACCGCTGCCGATAACTAAATAATCTGTTTTTATCATTTTATTTCTGCTCTATTTTAAACCATTGTGTAAGTTCACTGAGTAAATGTTTAGCCTTATCTGTTTCACCGCTGTCTATTGCAACTTTTATTGCATCTATTTTTTTTCTGTCTTCAGATACAGCATTTCTAACGTTTGTAACTGCTTCGTTCATACTTGTTGCAAGTTCTATAGTTTCATCTTTTTGTCTGTGATGAATAATCATAGAAAAATCACCTTCTTTTAATCTTGCCATAACTTTTTCAAAGAAAAATATAGGTCCTATAAGTCTGTGAAAATAAAATATACTCTCTATTAAGACCAATGCCATAAAACCAAGTATTGCCCAAAAGAAACCGCTGGTGTATGATCTTACAAAGTTTTTAACCGCACCGGCACTTAATTGGTCCATTCCGGGAGAATTTAATAAAGAATCTAAAAACATATAATAAATCAATATTGACGAAACAACAATAATAGCTGCCAAAATAAGCAAATATTTTATTTGCAATTTTGGTTTAACAATATACTGTCTTCTTTTTATTGTCATTTTTCCTCCAAGAAAAATTTTATTTTTTACAAACTATATTATCTATCAATCTTACATTTGCAACTTTAACGGCAACAGCTATAACTATTGATTTATCTTTATCGGTTGCCAAATCTAAACTTTCGGAATTTCTTAATTCAATATAATCTATTTTACTTGCAGGTATAGCCAAAATATTTTTTTCAATATTCTTTTTTATATCTTTTAACTTTTTGCCGGCAGAAAATTGTTTTTTTGCAAAACACAAAGCTTTATATATTCCGCAAGCATCCTGCTTTGATTTTTCTGACAAATATGTGTTTCTGCTAGACATTGCAATACCTGATTTTTCTCTTACTATCGGGCATCCTATAACTTTTATATTAAAGTTTAAATCTTTTGCCATTTGTTTAACTATTATGTATTGTTGATAATCTTTTAATCCGAAATATGCTCTTGCAGGCATAGCAATGTTAAAAAGTTTTGATACTACAGTACAAACACCCTGGAAATGTATAGGTCTTGTAACACCACACATTATTTTTGCCAATTTATTGTTGTATATGTATGTTGAAAAATTGTCATTGTACAATGTTTTATTTGTAGGTAAGAATAAAAAATCTACTTTATTTTCTTTGCAAACTTTAATATCGTGTTCTACAGGTCTGGGATATCTTTCATAATCTTCGTTCGGTCCGAACTGTATAGGATTTACATATACGGATACAACAGTAATATCGTTTTGCGATACAGACTTCTTCATTAAAGATATGTGCCCGGCATGTAATGCCCCCATAGTAGGAACAAGACCAACCGTTTTACCTTTTTTCTTTAATACTTCAATTGCTTTTTGCAGTTCTTCAGGTTTTCTTATAATTTTCATTTGTATGTATTTACCTCTTGCGGAAATTTTCCTTCTTTAACTTCTTTGCTATATTGTTTTGTTGCTTCTTGTATCACTTGTGCCAAGTTTGCATATTTTTTTACAAACTTAGGTGTAAAATCGGTAAACATTCCAAGCAAATCGTCACTTACCAAAACTTGACCGTCACAATATCTTCCTGCACCGATACCTATTGTAGGAACATCCAATTTTTCGGTAACCGTTTTTGCTATTGCTTCAGGAATTCCTTCAAACACTATCATCGATACACCTGTTTTTTGTAATAATAAAGAATCTTCCAATAATTTTTTTTGAGACTCTTCGTCTCTGCACTGCACTTTATACCCGCCCATCTTTTCTATAGATTGCGGCATAAGGCCTAAATGACCTACTATTTTTATACCTTCATTAATTATGGCTTTTATTGATTCTATAATTTCCAAACCGCCTTCAAGTTTTACCATATCTGCACCGGCATCAATAAGTTTTTTAGCGTTTTCTGCTGCTGATTTAGGATTATTTTCATAAGACTTGTAAGGCATATCGGAAACCAAAATAACCTTTTCTTTGTTTGTCCCTCTTGCTACAGCTTTTGTATGATGTATCATATCGTCCATTGTAACAGACAACGTGTTTTCATAACCGAGCTTTGTCATGCCTACGGAATCGCCCACCAAAAACATATCCACATTGGAGTTAGACATAATTTTTGCCATGGTAGCATCATAACAAGTTACCATAACGATTTTTTCTTTTCTTTTTTTCATTTGCAAAATTTTTTCTAGCATTTCTTTCTTCCTGAAAATCAGTTATTAAAAAGTTTATAATTTACATTTTTTACATCAAAATCCAACGGATTAAATGCAGATGTTGCTATCAAATACCAACCTGTTGACGATGATGACGACACCCACGTTCCGTTTTTTCCTCTTGGAATTTCCCAATCGTTAGCAAAGGTCGTAAATATTTGTTTATCCTTTGGTCTTTTAGAAGTATACGGCAACGATTTATCTATCAAATTTATTAAATCAGCTGCTTTTTCCATATTACTTAAAATCTCTATTGCTTGATTTTTATATTGTTGAGCAAGTTCTTTTTTTCCTGTTTTTAATGCATATTGAGACATTGTTTGAAGTGCCGTTATATGAAAACCTGTTCCTTCAAACCAAACCATTCTATAATCTTTTCTTCTTCCTTGTTGATTGGTAAAATCGTATCCTTTTATTTCAACATTTTCAATTTTATCGGTAACCAAATAATTATCTTCCGCAAATTGCATCATTTCAAAAGGATCTATACCTAACTCTTCCAATCTTTTAGGAGTAACTGCCGGTATCGTCCAAGAAACGGTATCTAATGCATCAGTTCTATCTACTCCGTTAGCATTGTATCCCATATTAAAAGATTTTTTCTTTTTATCGAAAATGAGTTTCGTAAGCCACCTTTCAACATTTTCCATTTCTTCGTCTATATCTTTTAATCCGTATTTTGCTTTTTCAAAATACGATTTAACATCTTTATTTGAATTATTATAAATATACTTCAACATTCTTAACACTGCATAATAATCTATAACATTCTCTGTTGAATATACGGTAGACCAATCAGGCGGTTGCCAACCATATCCCATACTTGGAGCACCTTTTTTCCCGTTTGAAAAATTATAGTGTTTTATTTCCTTTGCCCATTTAACCATATCAATTAAAAACGGAATATAATCTGTTTTACCCGTTATAGCCGTATATTGTAAAACTGCTATTGCAATCCACATATTAGGTCCTAAATGAACTCTATTTCCGTCTATTCCCGGTTTTAATCCCCATCTTGTTCTTGGAACATCTGTTTTATAGGCGTTGCATAATCCGTAGTAATCACCTTTTGAAGCCGCAAACTCTCTTTGAAAAAGTCTAAACAATTTTTCAGCTTTTTTATATTGACCGGAGAGAATATAACTTAATGATGCAATTGAACTGTCGTAAATAAAGGCTTGAGCATCAAGAACACCTTTTGAACCGACTATAAATGATCTTGTAAACAAATCGTAAGAATAGTTTGATGTTCCTCTAAAACTTTCTACAAGTCCGTTAACAGAAGATGTTTGTCTGTCATAAAAACTTGCAGTTCTCATTTGATGTCTGTAGAACTCTTTATTTAAAGTTTCTGTGGAAAATTGTTCTCTGTACGACTTATCTACAATATCAATACAATAAGCCGCAGAAAAAATTAAAGTAAATAATACAGTAAAAAGTATTTTCTTCATAATTTAAAAAAGACACCATCCCTTAAAAGAGATTGTGTCTATATTATATCATTTATTAAATATAAAAACTAACTAACAGTAACATTTACAGAAACGGACATACCTTGACAAGATAACGTTATTTTTCCGCTGTTACTTGTTTCAGCTGTAAACACAGTATTTTTGGAACTTGTAGAACTAAAAGAACCTAAATCGGAAGGAGAAACCGACCATCTTACTGATTCATCCATATCTTCCATTTTTATATTTTTTACAATTGCTTTTAAATTAAAATCTTCACCTACACCTACACTGATATCGCCTGCAGGTTCTATTTGTAAAACCATATGATTATTTGTTAATTTATCTCTTTTTGTACATGCACCAAAACAAGCTACTAAACAAACAAATAATGATAACAATAATATCTTTTTCATATTTTTTCTTCCAAACTAAATAGAAAATCTGGTTTTATATGTTAACATCACACCATCTTTTCCATAAGTATCAATATTAAATTTTTCAAAAGCATATTTTTTAGATTCTTTTTTTGCAACCAAATAAGCATCTACAACAGCAAATATCCATGCTGCTGCTGCAACACAACCGAAAATTCTTGAAGTGTTTAAATCTTTTTCATAATCATCGTAATAAGAAGAATTTCTTGAACCAACTCTTTCATAAGTTACATAATCACCATCAGCCTTGGCAAGGTAATAAAATGCTCCAAATACAGAAACGGCAAATACACCAAATACTATCCAACCTTTGGTTTTTTGTCCGTTCCAACCTTGTCCCCAACCCGGCATAACAGCAGAACGAAGAGCTGCATTCATTTCCGTATACTCGGAAAAATCACAAGTAAGTGTACATGCACTTGCATTTGTACAATTTAATAACATAACTGAAATAATGATTACAATAAATTTTTTAATCATAATTAATCTTTAGTAAACCTTATATCATCTAAATAAACTGTTCCGCCATTTGTTATTCCGTTTGCAATTAATGCTATAGAAACATCGTACTCTATTTCAGACATTTCTTCTATATCAGGTAACGGTATAGCATATTCTTTCCAATTGCCGGTAATTTCAACATCTAAATCACGACGAACCCAATATCCGCCGCCTCTTTTAGGAATTTCTATTCTAAATGTACAATTTGAATAAACATTTCCCCTTATCCAAAATTTCAAGTTTGCATAACCGCTATTAGATAAATTAACAATTCCACCCATATACTCTGTTGCCATCAAACCAAATCCAAAGAAACTCTTATCCGGATCATTAACATTTCCAACCCAAGTAAATTGTATACATTTCCTTCCGTTTTTAGGATGACTTATACAATTAAATTTGAGTTTTACTTTATTCCAATCAGCACAATAAGGATCATCTTCCCATCTATATGGTGCCAATGAACCCTTTGTATTTATTTCATCATCATAAATATACCAAGGATCCGGCCAAGAATCTATCGGTTTTGGAAGTCCTAATAAAGCTCTCACCGGATATCTTTCACAAGCAGTAAAAAATATCATAAAAAGCAAACAAAATGATAATAATGTAATAAATCTTTTATTCATATCTTATATCATCCAAGAAAACTGTGCATCCTTTAGGATTATCCTTTTTGGAAAAAACTATACAAAATCCGCCGGAAATAGAACTTAAGTCCGATTTAGATAAATCTATAGTATATTTTTTCCAACTACCTGTCAATTTTATTCTCTTTAACCAAGCAACATCAGAATCACTAAAGGCTCCGGAAATGCCACCTATTTTTACTTCAGATATTATTTCGTAACCATTTGCACCTTTTGCCCAAAAAGTTAATTTTGTAGCTCCGGTCAAATTATATCCGCCTTTTTTGTCTCCCCAATTATTAACAGGATGTTGCCAATAAATTCCTGCCCATTGTTTTAAACCTTCAGCATTGTATCTCATTTTTATACAACTTTTACCATCATGAGTTTCCTGACTATAAGACTGATCTAATTCCAAATTAGCAACATCTCCCATCCAACCTGACGGGGCATAATGATTTTTAGGAGACATAAAATCTTCGTATACATAAAAAGGTTCAAAAGTATTTTCTGTATTACCGGTATTGCTTGATTCCGAACCATCAACACTTGCGGCACCGGATGCAGCTGTCTCATTATTTTTATTTGCTTCATCTTTTACGGTTTTTGAAGAAGCACATGCACAAACAAAACAAGTTAACAAAGCAATCAGTAATAAATTCTTTATATTCCTTTTCATTTTTATTTGAGGCAAATTATTTTTGCCAACCTCTCTCCATTATAAATCAATTATTCATACATAATATCATCTAAATAGATTACAAAACCTTGGGAATTGTCATCTTTAGATGCTGCAAAACAAAATCCGCCGATTATATAACTTAAATCTTTTCCTGCTAAATCAATTGAATATTGTTCCCATTTGTTTGTAAGTTCAATAGGTCCAACAACTGCTGAATCCGAATCAGGATATTCTCCTGTAATTCCACCCATTTTAAATTCAGCTATTTTCTCGCCGCCTTTTGCACCCTTTGCCCAAAAAGTTAATTTTGTAGCACCGGTTAAATCAAATCCGCCTTTCTTATCTCCCCAATTGTTTGCAGGTTGTTGCCAAAATATACCTGTCCATCCTGCAGCTTGTTTCATTTCAGCAGTATATGTAATTTTTATACAAGTTTTACCTGTTTTTGGACTTTCTGAACAAGCTTGATCAAGTTTCAAATCTCCAAAATCTCCCATCCATCCTGATGGTGCAAAATGATTTTTCTGAGACATAAAATCATCATATACATAAAAAGATTCAAAAGAACTTGAAGACTTTGAAGAACTTGAACTCGCACTAGCAGCCTTATTTGTATCCGCACTTGATTCGTCTTTTGCAGCTTTCGAAGAAGCACATGCACAAACAAAACAACTTAATAAAACAACCAACAACAAATTTTTTATATTATTTTTCATTTTTTTACCCACTCTTTACGGGGCAGGTTTTTAAACCCGCCCCATAAAAAAATATTAATTATTCATAAATTATGTCATCTAAGTAAATGATGAATCCGTTAGGATTGTCATCTTTAGATGCTGCGAAACAGAAACCACCAATTACATGGCTCAAATCTTTTCCTGCTAAATCGATTGAATATTTCTGCCATTCTTTTGTCAATTCGATTGGACCAACTGCTGCTGAATCTGAATCAGGATATTCTCCTGTGATTCCACCCATCTTGAATTCAGCTATTTTTTCTCCGCCGTTTGCTCCTCTTGCCCAGAATGTCAATTTCTTTGCTCCGGTTAAATCATAGCCACCTTTCTTTTCTCCCCAGTTGTTTGCAGGTTGTTGCCAGAATATACCTGTCCATCCTGCACCTTGTGTCATTTTTGCACTATAAGTAATCTTAATGCAATTGTTGCCGCTTCTTGGGCTTTCTGAACATGCTTGGTTCAATTTCAAATCACCAAAATCTCCCATCCATCCTGATGGTGCAAAGTGATTGTCTTTTGAAGCATTTTCTACATAAACTGCAAATGCTTTAAAAGATGATGATTCAGCTTTTTCAGCTGTTTTTGCTTTATGTGCTGCAAATGCTGCACCTGCTACTGATTCCATGAAAACGGTTGCTACTAACAAGCTCATTACCTTTCTCATTTTTTTTCTCCTTTTTTATTTTTTTCGTGGATCATACTCAACATTGGCTTCTTTTGTTGTTTTGTTGCCTTCTGAATCCTTCTTCAATATGAGTATTTCCACTCTTCTGTTCAATTCTCTTCCTGCAGCAGTCTTATTAGTTGCAACAGGATATTTTTCACCTAAGCCGACAGTTGACATTCTCTTTCTGTCAACACCCAACTTCGTCAAGTAATTTGCTACTGATCTTGCTCTTCTTTCTGACAAGCCTTGGTTGTATTCATCAGAACCGTAAGCATCCGTATGACCTTCAACGCTGATATCGTTTCTAACGTATGAATTCAATATTCTTGTTGCTTCTCTAAGTATCTTATCTGCACTCGGTTTAATATTTGTCTTATCAAAGTCGAAGAGAACTTTAGATGAGAAGGACAACTTGAGTCCTCTGTCTGTTTCAACAACTTTAAGTTCAGGTGTAATCAATCTTACCTTACAAATATTTGATTTTGCTATATTACCGAATGTATCACTTACTATCAACTGTGCATCATAAACATCATCAGGTAAATATCTGTTTTCAAAATCTTTACCATTCCATTTAACAGATTCCGGACATTCTCCCAATCCGTTAAATGTATATACAATTCTTGAATTTTTATCTAATAATCTGATTTCCCATGTTGCTATACCGTTTTCATCATATGCCAAAGGATATAATGTTGTCTTTTGACCTTTTGAAGGCATAATTACATCCGGATCCAAACTTAAAGAACAAGTAGGTAATGTTTCATCTTTTTCAATTCTGGGTTTGGTTCCGAATTTAAATAATCCTTCAAATATAAGTCTTACATAAGTTCTTACTTCATCAAATGTTCCAAGCTCATTTCTTGATTGTGCACCGCCGGTTGTCGGATCTCCGGCATCTATTTTCTTTACTACATAATAATCTGTTTTTCTACCGCCTACATAATCAATACCTGCAATTATACATTTTGTAAATTCTCTTGAAATTTGAGCATAATAAACTTCATCATAAGAAGCACCGTAATCTCTATGCCAATCATCCGGTCCCCAAACATCTTTTCCATATCCCATTCTAAATTTATATGGTGCTTTATTGATTGCTAAATTTGTTTTGAAATATCCGGTTATTTCTTTTAAGAAAACTTCCTGTGAAGTATATGGCGTTGATAAAGTTGCCGGATCTTCACCAACCTCAAAATCATATATAACTTCATAATCATCAAAGAATATTCTTGTTAAGAATATCAAAGATCCTAAATATCTTTCAGTAGGTAATGCTCCATATACAGGAAGACCTGAATAACTTTCCCAAACTATTTCACCATACTCATTTCTTGGTGCTTGTCTATCAGTTCCACCCATTAATCTTGTTAACTTAACTTGTGCGGCAAAAGAAAGTAAAGCATCTTCTTCAGGATTTAAGTTCCATGGTTCAAGAGTATTAGGTTCGTATTGATAAAACCATGTATCCGGTGTAGGATCATAAGTAAATGTGAATGTAAACTCATCTGTTTCTCTGTTATCCCAACCTGATTGAGGATTTCTCCACCATACCCAGAAAGGTTGATTTGGACCTCTTGCTTGTATTAAATCCGGTCCCCACTTACTTGCTCTTGCAGGTATTGCCTGCAATAAAGGTTTTTGTCTCATATATGCAAAATGACCTGTAAGAGAAGGCCCTATTCCCTGTTGAACAGCAAAATCAAATTTTTGTTTGTTACCTGCAGCAAGGCCTTCATATATATAACCCATTGTAACAACATCAAACCATAATGTTTTCGGTATAGAAAGTTTTGCTGCACCGCCGAAAGCATCCGCCATATTTATTCTATCCTGTTCAATTAATAAATCCGTTCCGTTAGTCCCTTGATTATTAGGTACATTTCTTTCTGCCACATAATCGTATGTATCACCAATTCTAAAAGGTCTGAATTTTGCACCTAATTGCAGTGTACTGCCGCTAATATTAAAATCCGTACTAACTTCGGCAGTTCTCATTCTTTCATTTTCGTCACCATAAGGAATTTCATGATCCACATAAAATAAATTTATGTTACTGCCAAAAATATTTTTATACTTTAAATAAAATCCCTGTTTGTAATCTGTAATAGGTTCACCGTATTGTAATTCAATGTCACCGGCTTTTCCTTCCATATTGAGTTGATACCATTCAGGCACCGATCTTCCTGTTATCATTAACAAATTGTAAGGATCTGTTTCTGCTTGATAAATATTAAATAAATCTCCTTCATATCCCCAATGATAATGAAACTGATTTCTGTTATATTGTAATTTTGCCCAATCATTATGAATTTCTGCTTTTGCGGTATTCCATGAAAATTTTGGAATTATTTGCCCGTCATCGAACATTCTGTGAGGATGGTTAACGGTTGTCCAATATCTTGAAGCATAATCTGCAATAAAACACAAACCAAACTGTGCACTTGCCCATGTTGCAGGTTTAAATGCAATATCCAACCACATCGTTTGACCCCAATGATCTTTCCAATCTTGATCTTGCAGGTTTCTGTCGGTAGAATTATACCTAAAATAATTATTCATCAAATTAGGTACTGTATACCAACCGTCACCTCTTTTATTAAAAATCCCTTCAAATAAAAGCTCTGCCCTGACAGCAATATCATATACATC
>JAEEGL015433735.1_pt1 | contig 10198 bp, 9 predicted proteins | sample 9134231 | NCBI WGS metagenome assembly JAEEGL01 (sample SAMN16246548, study PRJNA631951) | gut metagenome | biome: gut microbiome; feature: rumen; material: fiber-attached | host: Bos | place: Iran: Karaj | collected 2018-10 | reverse complement strand
GATAGAACCGTCCTCGTTGAGGTTGTTCTCGAGGAATGCGATGAGCATTCTGGGCGGAGCAACAACGGTGTTGTTAAGGGTGTGGGCGAAATATTTATCCTTGCCTGCCCTTACGCGGATGCCAAGTCTGCGGGCCTGAGCGTCGCCGAGGTTCGAACAGCTGCCTACTTCGAAATATTTCTGCTGTCTGGGCGACCATGCTTCAACATCAAATGATTTAACCTTTAAATCAGCCAAATCGCCGGAGCAGCACTCGAGCGTTCTTACGGGAATATCCATGGATCTGAAAAGATCTACGGTGTTCTGCCACAATTTGTCAAACCACATTTTGCTCTCGTCAGGATGGCATACAACAATCATTTCCTGTTTTTCGAACTGATGGATGCGGTATACGCCTCTTTCCTCGATACCGTGAGCACCTTTTTCTTTTCTGAAGCAGGGCGAATAACTTGTAAGTGTCTTGGGAAGTTCTTCCTCGGGAATAATCGTATCGATGAATTTTCCGATCATCGAATGTTCGGAAGTACCGATTAAATAAAGGTCTTCGCCTTCAATCTTGTACATCATGGCATCCATTTCGGCAAAACTCATAACGCCCGTAACAACATTGCTTCTGATCATAAAAGGAGGTACGCAGTATGTAAATCCTCTGTTGATCATAAAGTCTCTCGCATAGGAAATAACTGCGGAATGAAGTCTTGCGATATCTCCCTGCAGATAATAAAATCCGTTTCCTGCAACTTTTCTTGCGGAATCGAGGTCGATACCGTTGAATTTCTCCATGATTTCGGTATGATAAGGAATTTCAAAATCGGGAACTACGGGATCGCCGTATTTTGTAACTTCCACGTTTTCCGTATCGTCTTTACCGATGGGAACCGAAGGATCGATGATATTGGGAATAACCATCATGATCTTTGTTGTTTCTTCTTCGAGTTCCTTCTGCTTTGCATCAAGTTCTTCGAGTTTCTTGGCGTTTTCGGCAACCTGTTTCTTTACCTCTTCCGCTTCATCTTTTTTACCCTGACCCATCAGAGCACCAATCTGCTTGGAAAGCGTATTCCTGCTTGCTTTAAGGTTATCTGCTTCCTGCTGGGTTTTTCTTCTTTGCTCATCAAGTTCGATTACTTTGTCTACAAGGGGCAGTTTGTCAAACTGAAACTTGTTTTCGATGTTTTTCTTAACTACTTCAGGATTTTCTCTTAAAAACTTAATGTCTATCATATTCTCTCCTTTTAAGCACTTTTTGCTCAATTTTATGATTTTGAAAAATCTTTTAATACACTCTTTGGGGGCTTTTTCCCAATCCGATGGTCCTAGTCCCTGTCGGGCTCGACATTATCGGGTGCTTTGGCAATTTTCATTTTTCTTCTCGTTGCCTTATCCACCGCAAGCTGCTCTTCTTCGCCTAGAATTATATCGCATTTGCCGTTTTTGATCTTTTTGGCGTAACAGAAACATCCGGAGGTGTTATGAATTGAATTGATTAATATTCCTGTGTCGTTTTCGTCCAAAAGAACCAGGCAAAAGCTCAATTTTCCGCCCATTTCCTTAAAAGCGTCGTATTTCACCAATCCGACCTTTTGGAATGCCGACTGATGCTTTGTGAATATTTCCTTGATTTCTCTTGAATGCTTAAGCCCGAGCTTCCTCAAAGAATCCTGCTCTTCGCACATCTGAAAAATCTTTTCTTCGAGACTTTCGGCTGTTGAGCCCTTCATGAATTTTTTGTAGGCTTTTTTGAATCTGATATTGTCGTAAATGACATATGCCAGTGCGGCTGCCATTAAGACGAGCACAATAAACATTATCAAAAACAAATAACCGTAATCTATACTTCCAAGTCCTATTTTGCTTAAAAAGGCACTGTTCATTAATTACTCCATGCTATGTTATGTAAACCTATATGCTTTTTCGCACAATCGGAAACATATTATTTTTTATTTGAAACAACCCATGATTCTATTTGAAACAATCCATGATTCTTTCGAAATCTTCGTTGGAATAGAATTCAATTTCAATCTTTCCGGAATTGTTTTCTTTGAGACTGATACTTACTTTGGTTTCGAGTTTTTCTTTAAGTTTGGTCTCGTAATTCTTGTAAGCATCGGAAACCTGCTGTACTTTTTTATCCTGTACTTTCTTTTCTTTTCCGATATTTCTTACTGCTTTCTCTACTTCTCTTACACTCATTTTCTGATCGAAAACCTGCTGTGCAAGGTTGTACTGAAGTTCGGGATTTTCGACACCGAGAAGTGCTCTTGCATGTCCCGCGGAAATCATTTCGTCGATAAGCATCTGCTGAACTTCGGGACAAAGTTTCAAAAGTCTCATTGTATTGGTAATCGCAGTACGACTCTTTGATACTTTTTCCGCAACTTCGTCCTGTTTCAGATTAAATTCATCGATAAGTCTCTTGTATGCCTGTGCTTCTTCGACGGGATTCAAATCCTCTCTCTGAATGTTTTCGATAAGAGCAAGTTCGACTATCTCGAGCTCGGTAAGATCTTTGATTATTATGGGGACTTCCGTAAGACCTGCAATATTTGCAGCTCTCCATCTTCTTTCGCCGGCGATTATTTCATAATATGACTTTCTGTCCTGAACAATAAGCGGCTCGATGATACCATGTTCTTTGATGGAATCCGCCAGTTCGCTCAAAGCATCTTCGTTGAAATTCTTTCTGGGCTGATTATGGTTAGGCTCAACCTTGGAAATATTCATCATTACGATGCTGTCTTTTAACTTTTCGTTCACTGCGGGCTTTTCTACATTTGTATCTATTAATGCCGCAAGTCCTTTTCCTTTATTTAATCCTTTGCTCTTGTTAAGACCGGCCATGTCCGTCTCCCCCTAAATCATACTTTTTGAATTATACTATAATTTTCATTCGTTTGCATTATCAACTTGCATTATTTTACTTTATTCTGAGCAATTCATCTGCAAGATTGTTATAGCTTTCGGCGCCTGCCGATTTGGGATCGTACTCGACAATGGGTTTTCCGTAGCTGGGTGCTTCCGCAAGTCTTACATTTCTGGGAATCGTTGTTTTGAAAATTCTTTCTTCGAGCGCATCTTTTACGCTGTCCACTACGTCCTGGGAAAGGTTTGTACGGGAATCGTACATTGTAAATACAACACCTTCCATTGCAAGGGACGGATTAAGTTTTGTTTTTACGAGATTAACCGTATGGATTAACTGGCTCAAACCTTCCATTGCATAGAACTCACACTGAATGGGAACGAGAACGCTTCCGGCTGTGGTCATCGCATTTACCGTAAGCATGCTGAGTGAGGGAGGACAGTCGATGAAGATGTAATCGTACTGATCCTTAATCCAGTCAACTTCGTTCTTTAAAACAAATTCTTTTTTGTCTGTATCTATCAATTCGATCTCAGCTGCTGCGAGATTTACATTGGACGGTATGACGGAAAGGTTTTCATAAACGTCGGAAATGATACACTGCTTAATCGGACATTCTCCGAGCATCAGTTCATAAACCGTATTATCAAGTTCGTTCTTCTCAATTCCGAATCCGCTGGTTGTATTTCCCTGAGGATCCATGTCTATAACAAGAACTTTTTTGCCTTTCTTGGCTACTGCAGCAGATAAATTAATTGCGGTTGTAGTTTTTCCGACTCCGCCTTTTTGGTTGGCAATTGCTATTACTCTTCCCATTTACACTCTCCTTGTATTTTTGCTTTTATATTTCAAGTCATAATAATAACATTATTATCATTCTTTATCTACCGAAAAAATTCACTAATTTATTTACGGTAAGCTGCTTTTATATTTCTTATACTCTATATCTTGTTTTTCATTTCTGTTTTGTTTCACATGAAACATACTATATATATAATTATTCATTTCTTTGTTTCACATCTTTTTTCAAAATATAGTATGTATATGTTTCACGTGAAACATTATCTTGATTTTTCTCTGTATTTGTAAAAATAATGTTTCACGTGAAACAACTAAATATAGATTTTCAAATATGTTTATTTTTTCAATATATAGATATGGCAGAATTATTTGAATTAATATTCTGTTTCTATTTCCGAAAGATTATAAGTTTTTTTGAACAATTCCTCATCCGATGGAGTTTTAATCAGCATTACTTCCGTAAAATGACCGTCATCAAAATTCTTAAAACCCGCAACTTTCTCTCCCGTACAAATCGAAGAACGAATTACGGGATACTGCTTTTCGGGATTATATTCAAATATCGTCTTATTATTATCTTTCTTCCAAAACATTTTTTATAATGCTCTCTGTAAAATCAAAAATATTATATACTTTTTATTATTTGGTAATCTCATACGAAAGCTCAATAAGATTACGGATCTCATCGCCTTTTACGGAACCGTCGAGGATAACGGTAATCCAATGGTTTTTGTTCATATGATAAGCCGGCCGAAATCCTTTTTGATTATTTAAATTAATTATCATATCGGGGTCCAGTTTGACATTTAATATATCAATCATTCCGTCGCCTTCGATTCCGACAGTTCTTTTAGAAACTTCCATTACAAGTCCAAACCACTTTCGGTTAACCTTATGTCTTAAGACCATTGCATTCGGAGTACTCTCCCAGGGAAAGTCAGGATCAATATTAAAATTATCTTTTACATATTTTACTATGTCTTTTCGATCAAACATTATTCAACCTTTGCCTATTTCTATTTTTCAAACCTCATGGAAATGCATGTTTTCTTTAATCCCATACTTTCCCGGAATTTCATGCCGGAAACATTTCGGGGTAAAACATCAATATCAATATTATCGGTTTAAAGATAATCTGTTAATAATGTAAAAGCTTTTTGTCCGAAATGTTTACTACATAATTCTCTTTCAATATAAAACTGTCTTAAATATATAGGAGCAGATGAAAACCTGATAAGAGAATAACCGACAACTTCATCACCTTCGAGAAAAAATATGACTTATAATCCTTATCAAGGAAATCCTTCATTCTATCCTCAAGCTCTGAAACGTTTATCGGATTATTGCTCTTCTCATCCTCAATTAATTTTTTTTTATTAAAACGAGTTTTGAAACATCATCATGAAAACATTCTTTTATATATATAAAGTACTCCGAAAAACAAATTCGGGTGAAAAATTTTTATATCAAACAAAAAATAATGGATTAAAGACAGACTATATATAGATACCCTTAAAAAATATGTTTCACATAAAACAACAAAATATAGATAAAAATGTTTCACGTGAAACATTATATATGTATTTTCAGATTAATTAACTGATAATTGTTTCACGTGAAAAACTATATATAGATATTTATAAAGGACGTTTGGAAGGTATTCCTTCTTTTCTCGGAAACCTCTCTTCGGTATTTTTCTTTTTTTCTATAAGAACATTGCATCTGGAATAATCGGAATTGGGAAGAGTAAATTCAAAAGGAACAGCTTTCTTTCCGCCAAGCATTCCGATGGCATTGGATGCCCCGGATATTTCGATAGACGAATCACCGGATTTATAAGAAACAAATACACCGCCTACTTTAACAAAGGGCAAACAATATTCACACAAAACAGAAAGATTGGCAACGGCTCTCGATACAACTATATCTGACTGTTCACGATATTTAATATCATGTGCAAGTACTTCGGCTCTTGAATGAATGGCGTATATATCTTTAAGGTTGAGTTCATCAATTACAAGATTAAGATAGTCGACTCTTTTACGTAGCGAATCAACCAATGTAATCTTTAAATTCGGAAACATAATCTTTAAGGGAATTCCGGGGAAGCCTGCACCGGTACCAAGATCCAATAAAGAATATTCTTTATCGCGAAGGTTATCTATACATTTAATAAGCGATAACGAATCAAGATAATGTTTTTTATAGATATCATCTATATCGGTTATTGCGGTAAGATTTATTTTTTCATTACAATCAAGAAGAAGAGCGGTATATCTTTCAAAAAGATTTAACTGCTCATCCGATATATCAATATTCCATTCTTTAAGATCATTGACAAATTGTTCCATAAATTCTACCTGTCCAATAAATCGGACATATAAAACTACATTGTTATTGCGTCAAAAAGAATTGCGTCTTTTCCGTTAAAACGAAGATAATGTACATTTAAATAATTGAAATAATCATTTTGAAATTCGTGGCATGAATACCATGAATCATTGTTCGCAAAAGAAGTATTAACGGTTCCGAAATCCGGACAGGAAAAAGAGGTATCCTCAGTCCATGAATATGAATTAAAAATAATTTCGGCTTCCTCTTCGGAAAGATGAATAACTCCGCGATATTCATAATCCATGGGACCGGGAACAAGACTATGGGGGTTACCGAGAGTAATCCGTTCGTATTCGCAATAAGATAATCCCTGTAAGGACGAAACATAATAATCCGTAAAATCGGTGCCGGTAAAATGATACACTTCGGGCTTGGATTTAAAACAGGCCGAAGATGAAATTACGAAAACAAAAGAAATGCAAAGCGCGAATAATTTTTTTAAATTCAAAATATATCCCATAATCTTATGCACTACCTTCCTATTGATGCAAGATAAATCAAAAGAACCGAAACATCCGCGGGAGTAACACCGCTTATTCTTGAAGCCTGTCCGACGGATAAGGGTTTGAATAATTTAAGTTTTTGTCTTGCCTCAAGTCTTAAGGATGAAACATCATCGTAATCGATATTGTCGGGAATCAGTTTCTTCTCCATTTTCTTAAAGGCAGCGACCTGTCTTTCCTGTCTTTCGATATAGCCTTCGTATTTTATCCTGATGCAAACCTGTTCGATAATATCATCGGAAAGTATTTCTCTGTCGGGATCGAAGAAAGAAAGGTTCTCATATGTAATCTCGGGTCTGCACAAAAGTTCCGCAAGCGAAGTTCCGGTACGAAGAGGAGCCGAGCCCAAGGATTCAAGGTATTCCTGATTCTTAGCTGCGCTTCCGACAAACGTGGTTTTAAGTCTCTCAACTTCGGCGGATATTTTTTCGTCCTTGTATAAAACGTAATCGTATTGCTCCCTGGTAACAAGACCGACTTCATAGCCGATTTTGCGAAGTCTGAAATCTGCGTTGTCCTGACGCAAAAGCAATCTGTATTCCGCTCTCGATGTCATCATTCTGTAAGGTTCGAGATTTTCCTTGGTAACCAAATCGTCAATCAAAACTCCTATGTAAGCCTGGCTTCGATCGAGAATTACGGGTTCGAGACCTTTTATCTTTCTTGCGGCATTAATACCTGCGATAAGGCCCTGAGCGGCAGCTTCTTCATATCCGGAACTGCCGTTGAACTGACCGGCGCAAAAAAGACCCGAAACATTTTTTATTTCAAGTGACAAAGTCAGAAGACCCGGTGTCAGGCAGTCGTATTCGATTGCATACGCATTTCTTACAATCTTACAATTTTCAAGTCCCGGAACCGTACGGTACATCTGAAGCTGAACGTCTTCGGGAAGCGATGAACTCATGCCTCCGACATACATTTCATTGGTGTACAGACCTTCGGGCTCGATGAAAACCTGATGTCTTTCCTTGTCAGAAAATTTAACAACCTTATCTTCAATCGAAGGACAATATCTGGGTCCCGTGCCTTCGATGATTCCGGCATAAATCGGCGAACGGTCGAGATTGGCTTTTATAATCTCGTGAGTCTTATCGTTGGTATATGTAAGGTAGCAGGAAACCTGCTCTTTTTGAATGTCGTCGGGATTTGTTGAGAACGAAAAAGGAATGATTTTATCATCGCCCTTCTGCTCTTCCATCTTCGAAAAATCAAGACTTCTTTTATCCATTCTCGCAGGTGTTCCGGTTTTAAATCTCCTTAAAGTCACACCCATTTTGTTAAGCGAATCAGATAAATGTGTTGCGGCCTGAAGTCCGTTAGGTCCGGTGTATGTAATGGCTTCGCCGCAAAGGCATCTTGCGTTAAGATAAGTTCCCGAACAGATAATCACCGCCTTGCAAAGATATGTCGTTCCGGTAAAAATGCGGACGCCTTTTATAATCTTTTTGTCGCCGTCTTCATCATATAAAATCTCGCATACTTCACCCTGCTTTATCGTAAGGTTTTCCTGGTTTTCGAGAACTTCTCTCATTGAATGGGAATAATCCGCTTTGTCGGCCTGGGCGCGAAGCGAATGAACCGCGGGACCTTTTGAAAGATTGAGCATTTTTGACTGGATAAAAGTCTTGTCGATGTTTTTGCCCATCTCTCCGCCGAGCGCATCAAGCTCCCTTACCAGGTGTCCCTTGCTCGTACCTCCGATATTGGGGTTGCAGGGCATCAGCGCGATACTTTCCACGGACACAGTAAAAATAACCGTTCTAAGCCCAAGTCTTGCCGAGGCTAAAGCGGCTTCGCATCCTGCGTGTCCGGCACCGATTACGCATACATCGGTTTCTATTGTCAGATTGTTCTTGTTCATATCAAATACCAAAAAATTTATTTGCCCATGCAGAATTCGGAAAAGATTTTGTCGACAAGATCGTCGCTTACTTCTTCTCCGATAATCTCTCCGAGTGCGGCATAAGCACTCATCAAATCAATTGAAAGAAAATCTTCGGGCATAGAAGCGGCAATGGAATCCATAACTTTTTTAAGACTTTCGCTCGCAATTAAAAGTTCGTTTCTTTGTCTTAAATTTGAAACCATTACTTCATCGTTAAAAGAGATTTCCCCGGCAAAGAACATTTCCTTTATGTTTTCGAAAAGTTCCTCCTTGCCTTCGCCGGTTTTGGTGCTTGTATAAATAAACACGGGTTTTGTCGTGCTTCCTTCAAAATGTGCATTAAGCTCCTGCTTTGTCATCTCGCGCGGCAAATCGGATTTGTTCAAAAGACAGATTGATTTTTTGCCGTCGATCAAAGCAATGATCTGATCGTCGACAATATCCGTTTCGGTCGACGAATCCGCTACATACAATACAAGATCGGCTTTTTCGATGGCGGATTTTGCACGTTCAATACCGATTTTTTCAACCAGATCGTCGGACTCGTGGATACCTGCGGTATCTATTAGATTAAGAGTAAGACCTCCTATGTCAAAGGACTCTTCGAGAGTGTCCCTTGTGGTTCCTTTTATTTCGGTAACTATGGCTCTTTCTTCATCAAGAATCATATTGAGAATCGATGATTTTCCGGCATTGGGTTTACCGACAATCGCGGTGTTTATACCCTCTTTTAAAATCTTTCCGCTCTCATACGATTTGATTAACCTGTCGATTTCAGCAAGAATTCCTTCAAGCTTTAAATTCAATTCCTCTTCAAATCCGTCAAGCGACATATGCTCGGGATCGTCGATTGCGGCTTCGATTTTGGCGATAAAGAAAAGAATTTCCTCTCGGATTGATTTAATCTTTTCGTACATTTTTCCCCTGAGCGTCGAAACCGAATTTTTTCTGGCCATCTCACTTTTGGAAGAAATCAAATCCATAACGGCTTCCGCACTCGTCAAATCGATTCTTCCGTTTAAAAAGGCCCTCTTCGTGAATTCTCCGGGCTCGGAAGGACGGCAGCCGTTGGCAATCAAAAGATTAAAAACTTTTTTCAGCACCAAAATACCGCCGTGGCAGTCAATCTCCACAACGTCTTCGGTAGTGTAGGATCTCGGAGCCCTCATAAGCATCACGAGAACTTCATCGATAATCTCTTCCCCGTCGACAATATGGCCGTAATGAATCGTGTGCGTATTCGCATCACAAAGCTTACTGCCGTTTGCTTCCTTAAAAATCTTATCTGAAATTGTAATCGCATCTTCACCTGATACTCTTATGATACCAATACCTGAAGGTGAAAGTGCAGTACAAATTGCCGCAATCGTATCCATGGTTCTACCTTTTGTTTTATTAAACAGGCGGATGAAAAATGTGTTCCATCCTGTAACCTTTTGCCGTGAGTTCTTAGTGAGCAATATCACGAACAGGCCGTTTCGAGGACTGTTTGAGCAAAGCGAATTCCGCAGAAACGGGTTTGTTTGTGAGCGGCGAAACGAGCTTAGAATTCATCGTGCTTTTGCGGGACGAACCTTTCGCAGGTTTTTTCCCGGCCGGACCCTGCGGAAGGATTCGGACCGGCAAATTTTTGCCGATGATTCTTAGCGAGTAAGTCGCGAACTGCCCGTTTCGAGGACTGTTTGAGCGAAGCGAGTTCCGCAGAAACGGGTTTGTTTGTGAGCGGCGAAACGAGCTTAGAATTCATCG
>JAEEGL015332832.1_pt1 | contig 10198 bp, 6 predicted proteins | sample 9134231 | NCBI WGS metagenome assembly JAEEGL01 (sample SAMN16246548, study PRJNA631951) | gut metagenome | biome: gut microbiome; feature: rumen; material: fiber-attached | host: Bos | place: Iran: Karaj | collected 2018-10 | reverse complement strand
TTCGAATTTTATTATGAGGAAGATGATCAGGGAAGCATTATCGCAGAAGCAAGTCCCTGTTCAATTTTCGAGTTCAGGTCTGTTTACGAAAAATAGATGATCAAGGTGTCATGGCTCACTTTCTTCTGCGGCCTTTTCATATAATAAATCATGAAATGTTTGTATACTCGATATGATTTATTAGGAAATATTTCGCCAGTTTTGGCGGGTATCGTAATGATTTTCATTATTGTAAAGATAATTATATGTTCCATACGTAAAAAGAAAGCAGGAATGTATGACTGGCCGGCGCCATTGTTTCTTGTTATTATTCCGATTATTATTACCGTTTATATTATTCGTGGCACTTTAATTGAAAACGATAGGTATAACAGATATGCCAGAGGGGAATCGTTATCTGCAAAAGGATCATTTTACCTTGATTCCGTCGATTATGGTCGCGGAGGACCATATTATACATTTAAAGTAGATAATATTCTTTTTGAAGGAATCAGATGGGACGCAGGAGATGCCGTTAGCCAGATTGAAAACGGTTCATTGGTTGAAATCCATTATTTGTTTGGAGACGGTGAAGAACCAATTGTGATAATTGATATTTTTGTATTTTTTGATCAGTAGGTAGTATATAATGCCCCTAAAAGAACAACTCAACCGACAGAGTCAGCTCTGCCGGTCTTTTTTATTAGTGAATGCGCGGATGACGACAGTTCCGGAAAAAGAAAAAACGCCGTGCGGCGTCAAAGTTATTTGCTATTGTTTTCAATAAGACCGTGGCATTTTCAATAAGGTGACAGGACCTGAAACCAGCGCGTCTGCCTGTTCCGCCACGGGCGCATCTCTACTATACAAATATTATACCACAACCGAAAGAGATTGTCAATCTTTTTTTTCCGTAAATTGTAACAGCAAGTTGCAATAGTTTTTCGGAGAAATAACAAAAGACGGGGTTGGCCCGTCTTTTATTGATATATGATCGTCTGTCGTCATCCTTTTTTTCTGAAAAGTCTGCCAAAAAGCTTGAACAGTTCAACAAGCGGAATGATCGACAGGGCAAGGCCGAGCGCCACGAGGTATTCTGTCAGACTGATCGCCGCGAAGCCGAACAGCGCCGCAAGGGACGGAATGAATATCACCGCCGCCGTCAGAAGCAGGGCGACCACCATTGTGCCTGTGAGGAGCCAGTTGTGCGTCCGCAATGTGAATATCGAATTCTTTGTGCGCATGTTGTAGGAGTGAAATATCTCCGCCATGGACATTGTAAGGAAGGCCATTGTGATGCCGTCATTGCTCTGGGTTATCTCCCATACGCCAGCTTCCATGCGGTGACCTATGAAGTACGAGGCGAGTGTAATGAGGGTTATGAGGAAGCCCTGGTACAGTATCTTCAGGCCCATCCCGTCGGCGAAAATGCCTTCGTCGGAGCTTCTCGGCTTTCTCTGCATTATGTCGCGTTCCGCCTTTTCCGCTCCGAGAGCGAGGGCGGGGAGCGAGTCGGTTACCAGATTGATGAACAGTATATGCGCCGGCTTGAGGATGGTGAAGCCGAAAAGGGTGGCAAAGAATATGCTCAGCACCTCGCTTATATTTGACGAGAGCAGGAACTGAATGCATTTGCAGATGTTGTCGTAAATGCGTCTGCCCTCGGCTACGGCGGAAACTATCGTGGCGAAGTTGTCGTCGGCAAGAATCATGTCTGCGACGTTTTTGGTGACGTCCGTGCCGGTTATGCCCATCCCGACGCCTATGTCGGCGGATTTGATGGACGGGGCGTCGTTTACGCCGTCTCCGGTCATCGCGGTGACGTATCCGCGGCGCTTCCATGCGCTTACTATCCTGACCTTGTGTTCCGGCTGCACGCGCGCGTAAACGGTGTATCTGTCTATAACGGCGTCAAGCTCGTCGTCGCTGAGCGAATTCAGATCCGAGCCGCGCATGGCCTGATTTTCGTCGGTCAGAATGCCGAGCTGTCTTGCGATCTCAACGGCCGTGACGATGTGGTCTCCGGTAATCATCACAGGCCTGATTCCCGCGCTGACGCACTGCCCGACCGCATCCTTAACTTCTGGACGGATGGGGTCTATCATGCCGGTAAGACCTATGAAGCACAGATCGTTTTCAAGCGACTGCGCCGAACAGTCACCGGGGATTTCGGGATAAATCCTCTGTGCGCAGGCAAGGACTCGCAGCGCCTGTTCGGCGAATTTGCGGTTGACCCAGAGTATTTCGTTTTTCTTTTCTTCGGTCATCGGTTGAACGTCGCCGTTTGCGTCCATAAAATACGAGCAGCGGGAGAGAAGTTCCTCCGGAGCGCCCTTTGTGTACTGGATGACGGAATTGCCGTGGATGTGGACCGTCGACATCATTTTGCGCATTGAATCGAAGGGCGCCTCGCCGCAGCGGGGATATTCCTTTTTCATCGCGTTTTTGCTCAGTCCGAGTTTCAGGGCGAAATTGACAAGCGCGCATTCCGTCGGTTCTCCGACCGCCTGACCGTTCTCTTCCTCGGCGTCAGAGGCCAGGGCCATGGCGCGGGCTATGATTATTTCGTTGCCGTAACTTTCGACCACCGTCATTTTGTTCTGGGTGAGGGTTCCGGTCTTGTCGGAGCAGATGACCTGTGTGCAACCGAGCGTTTCGACCGCCGTCAGACGGCGGATTATCGCCTTCTGCGCGGACATTTTGGTTACCCCCATTGACAGGACGATCGTAACAACGGCGGCAAGGCCCTCCGGAATCGCCGCAACGGCTAGCGAAACCGCAAGCATAAAGGTGTCAAGCACCGTATCGACGTCGAATTTTCCGCTTCTTATCAGCGAAAAGGCAAACATGAACACGCATATGCCGATGACGAGCCACGTAAGTATTTTTGAGAGCTGCGAGAGCTTTTTCTGCAGCGGGGTCTGTTCATCCTCCGCCTGCGCTATGGCTGCTGCGATCTTGCCCATCTCGGTCTTCATGCCTGTGTCCGTGACTACCATGCGGCCTCTGCCGTAAACTACGCACGACCCCATGTAGCACATGTTCCGGCGGTCTCCGAGCGGCACTTCGTCGTTTCCGTTCCACGCGAGCGCGGAATCGGTTTTGGTTACTGGGAGCGACTCGCCGGTGAGGGCGGCCTCCTCCGTCTTCAGCTGCGCGGCCTCGATTATTCGTCCGTCCGCGGGAACTGCGTCTCCGGCCTCAAGGAGCACAACGTCGCCGGGGACCAGCTCTTCGCTGTGCATAACGGATATTTTCCCGTCCCGCACGACCTTGGAGGTCGCAGCCGACATTTCCTTGAGCGCTTCTATGGCTTTTTCCGCCTTGCTTTCCTGAACTACGCCGAGGACCGTGTTTATGACGACGACCGTCAGGATTACGAACACGTCGGCAAACGATTCGTGGTTGACTATCGACACCACGGCGGATATGACCGCCGCCGCAATCAGGATCAGCACCATAGGGTCGGAAATCTGGTTCAGAAGCCGCCTGATGAGCGGAACTTTTTTCCCCTCGACAAGTTTGTTTTTGCCGTGGACGCCCAGCATTTCCTCGGCTTTTGCAGACGTAAGACCCGAGTCTGCGTCGGTACCGAACTCCCGCAAGATTTCCTCTTTTGTTTTCAAATAATACTTCATGTTTCCTCCCTGTCTGCAAGAGAAAACGAGACTTCATGCACAGAAATTGTGCACACAGTCTCGTCAATTAAGTCAAATCCATCCGTAAAACGGCGTGTTGTTGGAATGACGCGGCAAAGCCACAGACTACTCCCCGTGAGGCGGTTTTCTCCCGCAAAACATAGGTATTTTACCATATCGCCGCGGTTTTGTCAACAAAATTATTGTTAATTTTTTGTTAACACTGAAAAAAAAGAAAAAATAATATTTTTTTCGCCGAAAACTATGTACAAAAGAGGTACTTTGTGGTATAATAAAAAGAGAATATAGTAAACTGCGGGAAAAGCGTCCTGATATGGGAGAGAACAGCTTTAAAAAGAGAAGGCCGGTAAGAAGCGAGGCGAGCACGCAGCAGAGCGGTTCCTACGTTATCGGCAGAAACGCGGTGTCCGAGCTTATTAAAAGCGGCAGGGATATCGACAAGATTTACATAAAAAGGGGCGAGCGCACAGGCTCTATAACCACAATCGCCGCAGAGGCGATTGCGAGGGGAATACCGCTTATAGAGGTCGAGGCGCAGAAGCTTGACCGTATGGCCGGCTCATATCCCCATCAGGGGGTGATCGCCTCCGCGGCCGTTAAGGATTACGCCACGGTGGAGGATATTCTCGCGCTCGCGGAGCAGAGAAACGAAAACCCGCTTGTAATAATAGCCGACGGGATAGAGGATCCGCAGAATCTCGGCGCGCTTCTTCGCGTTGCCGAGTGCACCGGGGCACACGGGGTGATTGTTCCCAAGCGTCACGCGGTCGGTCTTACCGACGCGGTGGGGCGCTCTTCCGCCGGAGCCATAGAGTACGTTTCGGTCGCTAAGGTAACAAATCTCGCCTCGGCGGTCGACGATCTGAAAAGCAAAGGTTTGTGGATATTTGCGGCCGAGGCCGGAGGGACGCCGGTCTACCAAACCGACATGACCTGCCCCGCTGCGGTGATACTGGGAAGCGAGGGGCGCGGAGTATCAAGGATACTTCGCGAAAAAAGCGACTTTACCGTATCCATACCGATGTACGGAAAAATCAATTCGATGAACGTAACGTCTGCAGGAGCAGTTATCCTGACGGAGGCAGTCCGTCAGAGACACATAAAAATGGAGAAGCAAAATGGATAACAACCAGATTTCCGCTGAAGAGCTGCTGGCAAAGCTTAAGGAGAATATCGGCGACGAGATAGAAGGCGCCGAGGGCTATTCTCCGCAAAAATACAAGATCTCGAAATCAAAGGCGGAGGAACAGATCGCGGATGACTCCACTCTGAACGACATCGCCGAGCTTTTCGAGAGCCCCGTCCCCAAATCCGGGATAAGCGATCTTGACGAGGACGCCCTCATGAAAATGTACCTGTCTCCGGAGGATTACGAATTTCTGACTTCGAAAAAAACAAAGCAGGATGCCGGCGAGGAGATTCAGGACGATATGTCTGGCACGCTCGACGATCTCGGCGACGATGACGAAACCCCGGAAAAGGAATACGAGGTGCCGGACGCGGACATTTACGACGCGCTCAACGTTGACGGAAAAGTCTGCGACGTTCCCCAGCTTGAGATAAACGACAGAAGCGCGCCCCCCGACAGCGGCAGAACGACGGTCGTCCCCGACCCCGTTGCGGAAAGCGCGGTTGCAAAACCGGAACTCTCCGCGGCAGATGATGACGAAACCATTTCGGTCGCCGAGCTCGGCGAGCTGCTTTCGCATGCCGGCGAGATCGACGCCGACGACACTTTTGCCGACATACCGATAATTCCCGTAAAAATACCGGTTGCGTCCGCAGAGGAAAAGAACGAGGACAAACAGCCTGCTGCCGCGCAGGATGAACCTGCCGGGGAAGGTTATTCCGTCCCGGACGACAGGACGATGATAGTGGCCGGGCCCACCGGCAATAAGGCCGATTTCGAAACTGTCCCGACAGATACGATGGACGCTACCCTTGACGACGCGGGGGAGACGCTTGACAAGACCCTTTCCGACGACACAGACGTAAACATCATGCTCGCCTTCGGAATGGACGAGGAGCTTGACAGAGCGGTAGGCAAGGAAAAGGCAGATCAGATGCGCTCCAACAACGAGAGCAGCGCCGGGGACATAAAATCATCCGACGCGGAAAATACGCCGGAAAGGGAATACACCGATCTCAGCGAGACAAAAGAGTTTGCCGAGCTTTACAGAAAGAAATTCGCAAAAAACACGATCTCCATGTTCGGTGTGATCATCAGCGCGATAGTTCTGTTTTTCTACGAGAATGTGACTGCCATGGGGGGAAATCTTCCAGACGCGTTCAATCCGCAGTTCTATCCGAAGGTCAACACGATGGTAGGCCTGCAGATACTTTTCGTCGCCTTCGTGTTCGCCTACCCGTATTTCGTGCGCGGCGTAAAGGCTCTTATCGCCCGCAGACCCACTGTGGAGAGCATTCTCCCGCTTATCGCGGTCGTGAGCACCGTTTACGCCCTGCTTTCGATGGGATTTGTTGCCGGAACCGTTTTCCCGGTGATGTTCTTCCCGGCCGCGGTTGCCGTGCTTTCGGTGGTGATAAGCCGCAGATTCGATCTCAGGCGCGAGACGCTCGCGTTCGGTATCGTTTCGTCGAAGCGCGTGAAATTTGCGCTCGAGAGGCTTGACGCTGGCGGGGCAAGACTCGAGACAAACACCTTCAACGAATACCTTCCCGAGTCGCCCGAGCTTTTTAAAATAACCAAGACAAACTTTGTCGACAATTATTTTGCCAATACAAACGCATATCCTTCGGTCAAGCAGATCCTGAATCTTCTGATGGCAGGAATCGGCGTCGCGGCATTTGTCGGATTTGTCGTCGGACTTATAAAGACCGGCGCATGGTCGGGAGGAGTGTCTGCCGCGTACACTGCGTTCACCTTCTGCCTTCCCGTGTCTCTGTTCCTGTGCTTCAGTCTGCCGTCTCTGCGCGGACAGAAAATAGCCAGGGCGGACGGTTCGGCGTTCGTCGGTGAGGCTGTCATAGACAATTATACGTCCGCCGCGTCCATATCGTTCGAGGACAGAGAGGTGTTCCCGACGTCAGGCGTCAAGCTCTGCTCGATCAAGATGTTCCGCGACGAGGGAAGAATCGACAACGCCATCAGCTATTTGTCAAGCGTGTATTCGCGAATAGGCGGACCGCTCGCCGACGTGCTAAATGTCGCAACCGCCGACCTTCCGAAGGCCGGCGACATAGAGGTTATCTCGGTAGAGGCTGACGGAGCCGAGGCCGTCGTCGACAGGCACCACATCTACGTCGGCAAAATCGGATATATTTCAAGAAAGGGCTACGTCGCCGAGCCCAGCCCGGAGGACGACGATCTTGAATCGGGCAACACCGCAGTCACGTATCTCGTCGTCGACGACGAGGTATACGCAAAGATTTACGTCCGTTACGTTATAGATCCCGAATTTGAATCGATGGTAAGGACGCTGTATAAATCGGGCATCTGCGTAGGAATAAAGACCCTTGATCCCAATATTAACGACAGTATGCTTTCGGCGCGCATCAAGCTCGAAAAATATCCCGTCAGGGTGCTCAAATACACGTCGGTGGACGAGGTCCCGCAGACAAGCAGCAAGGTCGACAGCGGAATAGTTTCCAAAAAATCCGCAAAGGCTCTGTTAAGGACCTTCACCCTGTGCGAGAAGATCAAGCATGTGACCAAGACCAATATCGTCATAACCGGGATCGCCATGCTTATCGGCCTGCTGATTTCGGTCGCGGTGGCGATATTCGGCAACGTGTCGTCAATCGCTTCGGTCTACGCTGTGCTATATCAGATCTTCTGGATACTTCCGGCGTACGGAGCGGCGAGACTTCTGATGATCTGACAAAAATTCCGCGGCTGCCGAGAGGCAGCCGTTGTGATTGAACAAGCTTTATGGACGGCAGAATCAGGAAAATACTCAAGGACGTGCTCAAGCCCGGAAGATATACCGGCGGCGAGTACGCGCAGATAATCAAGGATAAAAAGAATATAAAAGCGAGGGTCGCATTCTGCTTTCCCGACACGTACGAGATCGGAATGTCAAATCTCGGAGTGCGCATCCTGTACGGAACGCTGAACGCCGATGAGGACGTGTGGTGCGAGAGGGCGTACGCCCCGTGGGACGACATGGAAGAAAAAATGCGCGTGAACGGCATCCCTCTTTTTGCCCATGAAAGCCACGATCCGGTGCGCGATTTTGATTTCGTCGCCTTTACGCTCCAGTATGAGCTTTGCTATACCAATGTGCTCAACATGCTTGAGCTTGCGGGAATACCACTGCTTTCCGCCGAAAGGGACGACAGCTTTCCCGTAATAGTGGGCGGAGGGCCATGCGCCTACAACGCCGAGCCTGTCGCCGATTTTTTCGACGCGTTCAGCATAGGCGAAGGGGAAACGGCGCTGAACGAAATGGTCCGGCTCTATATCGATATGAAGGACAGCGGGACTTATACCAAAAGCGCATATCTGCACAAGCTTGCCAGAATTCCCGGTTTTTATGTCCCGTCGCTCTACGACGTCAGTTACAATGAAGACGGCACAATAAGATGCTTTACGCCGCTTTACGAAGATATTCCGAAAAAGATCGTCAAAAGAATAGTTGACGATATGGACGCGTCGTATTTCCCCGAAAAGCTTGTTATGCCGTATATCGAGACGGTGCATGACAGGATAGTTCTCGAGGTTTACCGCGGCTGCATCCGCGGCTGCAGATTCTGCCAGGCGGGCATGACGTTCCGCCCGGTGCGCGAGAAATCGCCCGAAACGCTTGACGTTCAGGCGAGATGTCTGTACGAAAACACGGGTTACGACGAGATAACCCTTTCCGCACTCAGTATCAGCGACTACAGCAGGATAGACGAACTCACGGACAGATTGCTTGAATGGACAAACGAAAAAAAGGTCAATCTTTCACTCCCGTCGCTTCGTATAGACAGTTTCACGCACGAGCTGATGGAAAAGGTAACCTCCGTGCGGACCGGCGGCATAACATTTGCGCCCGAGGCGGGTACGCAGAGACTCCGCGACGTGATCAACAAAAACGTCTGCGAGGAGGATCTTATGCGCGCGTGCAGGACGGCTTTCGAGGCGGGCAAATATTCTGTAAAGCTGTATTTTATGGACGGCCTTCCCACCGAAACGCTTGAAGATATTGAAGGTATTGCCGAACTATCCGCGGCGGTCTGCAGTGAGTTTTACGCGCTTGAAAACAGACCGAAGGGGAAATCTCCGCAGGTTACCATCTCGGTTTCATGCTTCATCCCAAAGCCCTTTACGCCGTTTCAGTGGGAAGCGCAGGACAGCCTTGAAACCATTCTCGCCAAACAGAAGCATCTGCGCGAGTGCCTGAACGGCAGGAAACACATAAAATATACCTGGCACGACGCCGACACATCAAGGGTCGAGGCGGTGTTTGCCAGAGGAAACCGCAGACTGTCCTCCGTTCTTCTCGAAGCCCACCGGCTCGGGATCAGATTTGACGCGTGGGACGAGCATTTCAGTTACGAAAAATGGCTGCTGGCTTTTGAAAACTGCGGTATCGATCCCGCCTTTTACGCCAACCGCGTCTTCGGTGAGGACGAGGTTCTTCCGTGGGACATCATCGACTGCGGAGTTACCAAGGAATTTCTGCTGAGGGAGCGGCACAGGGCTTACAACGAAAAAACGACGCCGTCGTGCAGGGAGCACTGCTCGGGCTGCGGAGCAAACAGGCTCGGAGGTAAAACGACATGGTGCCCATGCCTGTAAGAGTAAAATTCATAAAGGTCGAGGAGCTGCAGTTCATATCTCATCTCGATCTCGGCCGCACTATGAAATCCGTTATGATACGCGCCGGGATACCCGTTCATTACACGGAGGGATTCAATCCGCATCCGAAGATTGTGTTCGCCCTTCCTCTGTCGGTGGGTGCGGAATCGGTCAGCGAATTTATGGATTTCCGCACGGACAGAGAGATGGATTACACGGAGATCAAGGACAGGCTGAACGCAGCGCTGCCCCCACAGCTCAGAGTGCTTGACGCGTACGTTCCGGTTGACGAGGTTTCAAAGATTCTTTTTGCCGAATACAGGATAACGTCGGACCTTCCGGTCGACTTTTCGCCGCTGACTTCGGAAACCATAATCGTTCCGAAAAGGACGAAAAAAGGATACGTCGACACGGACATAAAACCGATGATAAAGAAATACTCGACAGACGGAAACAGTATAACCGCCGTTCTGTCGGCAAATCCGGGCGGATTTCTCAATCCCGAATATATAGCCGGAGTACTGCGTCTGACAGACTATACGATACTGCGTACCCGCGTCTTTACCTCCGGAGGAGAATTCAGATGAAAAAAAGAAACGTTCTGGGCATTCTCGGCGGTCTCGGTCCCATGGCAACCGTCTACTTTTACGAGATGCTGACCTCGCTTACCGTTGCCGACAGGGATCAGGAGCACCTTGACATTATAATCTCAAGCCGGGCGAGCACGCCCGACCGAACGGCGTTCATAACCGGAACGAGCGGCGAAAACCCGCTCCCCGTTATGATTGAGGAGGCGCAGAGGCTGGAAAGAGCA
>JAEEGL015239786.1_pt1 | contig 10198 bp, 6 predicted proteins | sample 9134231 | NCBI WGS metagenome assembly JAEEGL01 (sample SAMN16246548, study PRJNA631951) | gut metagenome | biome: gut microbiome; feature: rumen; material: fiber-attached | host: Bos | place: Iran: Karaj | collected 2018-10 | reverse complement strand
CTCTGCCGTGATCCGGTTGCGGTTAACAGCCTCCTGCTTGATGGCGACTGCCTGATCGAGCCGCTGCAGTTCACCGATTTTGGCAAGATACGGGGTAATCTTTTCAGGACGATACAGATCGGCATCCTTGAGTTCTTTCTTTCGTGTAGCAGACTCCTCTTTCAGTCCGCTGTATCTTACCTTCAGGGCTTCCCAGTCTTCCGATTCCTTTTCCAGAACCTTTTCCAGTGAAGCCTGTTCACGGTCAAGATCCTGCCGGCGGACCATCAGTTCATTGAGCCGGCGAAGCGGTGCCTCAATCTTCTCAGGGCTGTACGCATCCATTTCATCCAGCGCCTTTTTGCGCTCTTTGATATCATTCGTCAGTCCTTCATAACGGTTCTGAACACCCTTCCAGATCTCCTCTTCATGCGTCAGCTGCTGGCAGTTTGACTCTTTCATGCGGAGAAGATCCGCTGCAGCGTTCTGTGATTCTGCCGCCTTTCGCAGTTTTTCGGGATAAGTGCTGTCTTCCGCTGCGATCTTTGCGACCGCGGTATAGCCTTCCGGAATCACATCATTCTGTTCGCGTTCCGCATCCTGTTTGGCGGCGGAATGAATTCCCTGCAGTTCAGTGTAAACACCGAGAATATCATCCAGCACGGCATCCCGCGGGATCCTTCCGCTGTACCGCTCTTCGATCTTCCGGTACTCCGCTTCCTGCGCAGTCTTATCCCCGGAGAGCTGGGTGAGACGCTCCTCGGTATCACTGAGTTTCTGTACGTTTCGCTTTGCTTCCTCGATCTGTGCATCGGACGGAACCGTTCCGCCGAAATCGATGCGCATCATATCCTGCTTGTCCTGCAGCACACCGATCTCGCCGCCGAGATCTTCGAGGAGCTTGCGGGAGGCTTCCAGTTTTCTGCGGTTGTCGACCTCGCGGTCATACTGCTGCTTCTGCTCCTCCAGCGAGCTGCTGATGCTTTTCAGTTCTGTGCTGATTTCCGCTACCCGCTCGCGCGCAATGTCCTGTTCTTTGATCTCGCGCTCAAGCAGATCCTTCTGCGCCTGCTTCTCCGCAAGGCTGCGGCTGATATTGTCAAGCTGGCCTCTTCCGTCATCCTTCTCATAGACACGGATCAGCTGCGACAGATCGCCGATGGCACTGTCATAGGCTGTTGTATTGTTCGCCTGGCTCACCAGTGAATTGAGACGGTTCTGAATGCTCTGAGCTGAGCCGTCTGTGCTCATTCCGTTCTGGTTGATGAACGCAATGCGCTGAAATGCGCCGGCATCGAGGTGGAACAGCTCTTCACCGAGGGTATCCGCACTGAGACGGACCGATGATTCGGTATCGAGGTTGGTGATCTTGACGCTGTCAAAACGCGCGGTTTCACCGAACGTGCGTTTCACACGGTAGCGTACGCCGTCTGCTTCAAAATCCAGCGTGCCTCCGTAGAGACCGCCCTGCCAGGGGGAGTAGCGCTTCCGTTCGTTTTCCTTGATGTCTCTGCTGAGGCCGGAATCAAATCCATAGAACATCGCCTTGAGGAAGGCTGCCATGGTGGTCTTTCCCCATCCGTTATCTTCAAGGATGACATTCAGACCGTCTTCGAAGTCATAACTATAATCATGAAGTCCGCCGAAGTTATCGACGTGCATATGGAGCAGTTTCATTCTTTCGGCACCTCCCTTCCGCTCAGGGCATTCCATCCGCAGCTGATCAGACGGCTGCGTTCCGCTTCGCTGAGCGAATGATCCTGCATCGCAAGACGTACGAATTCGCTCTGCAGGGAAATATCATGTTCAAGCGCTTTGGTATCAACATGCATTGTGGTGTTGTCATATACCTCGGCGTAAAACACTTTGTTCTGAAGATGTTCCTTCACCTCCGCGCGGTCGGCTGCTTTGCCGAAGGGCGTCTCTCCCGTCAGGAACAGACGCACGATCGTGCTGCTGTCCATACTGCTCACCGCGTTGTCGATCTTCCGCATCATATCGGCTTTTGTATCCTCCGGCGAAAACCTCGCTTCGGCCTTCTCATAGAAATAGACGGTTCCCTCAACAGAAGACAGTCGGCTTCCGTTTTCATCCATATCGATCAGCGAATAGCCGAAGGGCCCCCGCTGCGCATCTTCGAATCCGACCGGTTCAAAATCCGGCAGACGCTGTTCCCCGGCGAAGAAGTTCTCCCCTTCACGATGAATCTCCAGCGCGGATGACCCGTTGTTCAGCTTGATGGAAACACCGTCCGGACGCACCGCGATCTCGAGATTGCCGTCGCTCCAGACGTCACTGTTTTCAAAGCAGAGCGGGTGGAAATTGGCAGGCACATCGCTCCGCGCCAGGATGCGCTGATATTCCTTCTCATCGAGACATGCGGCAGTCTCAAGCTTGTCTGTCCTGCGCACTTCGTCAAACAGCGTGCTGATCAGCGACTCCGGCACATGCTTCGCACCGAAAAGGCTGCCTTCAAGCACAAGGTATCCGGCGCCGCTCCGGTATGCCAGTCCGGGCAGTTCTTCAAATTTATTGTTTCTCCCGTGCGCCCATTCACGCGCAAGCGGGACACTGAGATTATCGGTGCAGTCCGCCCCGAACCGCACATTAGTGCATAAGAACAATTTCATATTTCTCTCCCCTTTTCCTGCAGGATGATTCGCTATGATTCTGTTTGGCTGTAAACCGGACAGGTCTGTCTGTCCGGCAGGTGTCTGACATATATTTTATAGTTATTTATGCATGAATGGGAAACATTTCCCGCTTTTGTCCAAATTTGTTTTTACACGGCAAAAAAGAGCGCCGCTCAGGCACTCTTTGTCTTGTCTGCGTTTTTAGGCTGTTTCTGCCGGTTTCCGGGATTTATTCCTTTCCGTTCCAGCAGTAGGTGCAGACCTCATCCTCGGACAGACCGGTCGCTTTGACCATGTCATCGAGGCGGTTGAAACTCAGGGTGGAGAAGTTCATCTCATCCTTCATGAGGTCCAGCATCTTGTGGTAGCGGTCGCTGTCGGGATTGGCATAATCATCGAGAATGACGCGCTCGACGTCCTGACCCTCCTCGCGGGCGATGATGCGGCGCGCGATCAGCTCCATGTCGTTCGTCGAACGGGAGAAGTTGATGTATTTGCAGCCGAAGAGGATCGGCGGACAGGCCGGGCGGACATGCACTTCCTTCGCTCCGCTCTCATACAGGAACTCCGTTGTCTCCCGCAGCTGTGTTCCGCGCACGATCGAGTCATCGATCAGCAGCATCCGCTTATTCTCGATCAGCGCTGCGACCGGGATCAGTTTCATACGGGCGATCAGGTCGCGCTTTGACTGGATCGTCGGCATGAAGGACCGCGGCCAGGTCGGCGTGTATTTGATGAACGGCCGGGAATACGGCACATGGCTTTCATTGGAGTAGCCGATCGCATGCGCGATGCCGCTGTCAGGAACACCGGCAACGATATCGATATCTTCTTTTGTCAGCGTATCCCGCTGCGCCATGTATTTGCCGCAGTCGTAGCGCATTTTCTCTACGGTCGTGCCCTCATACCGGCTGGGCGGATAACCGTAATAGGTCCATAAGAAGGTGCAGATCTTCTTTTTCTTTCCCGGTTCGGAAAGCACTCTGCAGGAATTCGGGGTGATGATGACGATCTCCCCCGGGCCAAGCTCCCTGTACGGGGCATAGCCGAGTTTTTCATAAGCGAAGGACTCAAAGCAGGCGCAGTAGCCTTCTTCCTTGTGTCCGATATGGATCGGAGTTCTGCCGAGGGCATCTCTTGCGCAGTACACGCCTTTTTCCGTCAGCAGCATGATCGACATCGATCCGTCGATCGACTTCTGGGCATATTTGATGCCGTCGATGAGGTTGTCCTGCTGGTTGATGAGGGCGGAAACGATCTCCGTCTTGTTCAGATCGCCGTTCGTCATCTCCATGAAATGCGGGCTTCCGGTACTGAACAGTTTTTTCACCAGCTCATCGGTGTTGTTGATCTTTCCGATGGTGACGATCGCGTAGGTGCCGTGATGCGAACGGACAAGCAGAGGCTGCGGATCAAAATCGGAGATGATGCCGATTCCGAGATAGCCTTTCATTTCCTGCAGGTCGTAGGTGAACTTGGTGCGGAACGGCGCGTTTTCAATATTATGAATCGCGCGGCTGAATCCGTCTTCGCCGTAGACCGCCATGCCGGCACGCCGTGTGCCGAGGTGGGAGTGATAGTCTGTACCGTAAAACAGGTCGAATACACAGTCTTCATTTAACGCTGCCGCAAAATACCCGCTCATTGTCTGTCCCCCTTAAACCGCTACATTATAACTGCTGATTTCTTCCGTTGAACATAAAGTTTCTGTTATTTTTCCGGTAAACCCGCATGTAAACGCTTTCTCACACAGGAATTGAAAAAGCCCCGGTTCAATGAAACCGGAGCCGGCTGTTTGATCGGTCGGAAGAGTCTGCGTTTTCAGCAGTCTTCCATCGTTTTTCCTTCACCGACAAGACCCGCAAAATCCTTCGTGAACTGGGCGATCGCCGCATCGATGGCTGCGTTCTTCACAAGACCTTCAATGATGTCCGGTGCCACAGTCACTGCCTTGACGCCGTACTTTGTCAGTTCGAGCACCTGCTGGCTGTTCTTGAAGCTTGCGGCAAGCAGGCCGCTGTATTCAAAGCCGCTGTTTTTGATCGCGTCATGGATATCCTTGGCGACCTTCACACCGTCAAATCCCATATTGTCGATGCGGTTGACATACGGCGCAATGTATTCCGCTCCGCACGCTGCAGCGAGCCATCCCTGCATCGGGGTATAGACAGCAGTGCCGATAAAGCGGATGCCGTCTTTCTTCAGCTGCTTCATCACCTTGTATCCGACAGCGTTGCTGGGGATCTTCACGAGTGTGCGCTCTCCGAGTTCCTCCACGATGCGGTGCGCTTCCCGCACCATTACCTCAGGATCCTGAGACGCGGTCTGCACAAACAGTTCTCCCTCATCACCGATAATCGAGCGGATCTCCTTCAGTACCTCATACGGGTTTCTCCCGGTCCGCGAGAGGATCGTCGGGTTGGTGGATACACCGTCCACCGGAAAGCAGTCACAGATTCTCCGGATTGCCTCCGTATTAGCGTCATCGATACAGAATTTCATTTTAAGTCATCCTTTCTTTCTGGTCTTATCTTTTCTGCGGCGCAGTGCCGCATGATATTTCACAACTATATTTATACTCCATGTGCAGCCGGCAGGAGCCGGATTCTGTCCTTTTTTGCCTCGTTTTCCGGCCTCACTTACAGCTCGATGATAAGGTTTCTGATCCCGCCGCGCCGGACGGTTTCTCCGAAGCGCTTCATCTCTTCTTTTGTATAAAGCTTCGGATTGTCTTCCTCGCTGAAGCAGTAATTCCTGTCTGTATTGCGGTACTTTGCCTCGGCAAGCGGATTGTAGTTCAGCAGTTCATACCGCACATCCGGAAAGAGGCCGGAAAGATACGCCGCGATCGCGGAGAGATTCTCTTCTGCAGCGGTCATGCCCGGTATCAGCGGTGTGCGCACGGTAACACGCTCTTTCAGATCCGAGGTAAGCAGAATCCGGATATTCTCTTTGATCACATCGTTGTCCCGTCCCGTACAGCGCCGGTGCGCTTCCCGGTCCGCAAGCTTGAGATCGCAGAAGATCTGATCGGCATGGGACAGTACCGCCTTCATGGTTTCCGGTTTTGCGTACAGGCTTGTTTCAATCGCGGTGTGATATCGCTGTTCCTGCAGTGCAGTGAGCAGTTCCTCTGCGAATTTTCCCTGCATTAACGGTTCGCCGCCGGTGATCGTGACGCCCCCGTTATCGCGGTAGAACACTTCATCTTTTTTCACCTGCGCAAGAACGTCTTCAATACGGTATTCCCTCGCATCCGGCATGAAGGCGCCGCTCGGACATTCGTCCGCGATTTTGTTCCAGTCTTCTTTGGCAGTACGGTCAATGATGACTGTTCCGTCCTGCAGCTTTACGCCGCCGTTCACCGCAGTTTTTTCACAGATCCCGCAGTGAATGCAGCGGGAGGGAAACCAGACCGGCTGCACATACGGTTCCAGGCCTTCCGGATTCTGACACCATACACAGCGCAGCGGGCATCCCTTGAAGAATACACAGGTGCGGATGCCTTCCCCGTCATGCGTCGAAAAGCGCCGGATATCAAAGATCAGTCCCGTTGTCATGCGATGTCCTCATAGGAGGTGCGGGCGATGATCTCATCCTGCAGCTTGCCCGCAAGCTCCGTGAAATAGGCGGTATAACCTGCGACACGAACCGTCAGGCTGCGGTACTGTTCCGGGTTCTTCTTCGCAGCGATCAGGTCTTCGCGGCGCACGACGTTGAACTGGATGTGCGGGATTTCAAGATCCACGAATGCCCGCAGGAACAGCGCGAATTTATCGATGCCGTTCTCCGTCGCAAAGAAGGACGGCAGGAATTTCATATTGAGCAGGCCGCCGTTGCTGGTGAGGGTCCTGTCGAGCCGGGAAACGGATTTGAGCACCGCGGTCGGACCCGTGACATCGCGTCCGTAGGCCGGACTCATTCCGCCGTCGGCGAGCGGTGTCTGCGAGAGTCTTCCGTCCGGTCCCGCGCCGACATTCTCTCCCATCGGCACATGGGCCGATACGGTATACATGCCGGTGTGATACGGACCTCCCCGGTAGTTGGTATACATCGACAGGCGATGTTTGAAATACTCCGCCCATTTGACGCCGAGTTCATCGACCCATTCCACGTCATTGCCGTACTTCGGCACTTTGTTCAAAAGACGGGTCCTCAGGATCTCATAACCCTCGAAGTTCTTCTTCAGCGCATCCAGCATCTCTGCCCCGCTGACGCGCTTTTCGTCATAGACGACGGTCTTCAGCGCCGCGAAGCTGTCCGCAAGATTGGCGACCTGGATCATCTGGATGCCGGAGAGATTATATTTCGCACCGCCCGCCGTGACATCGATGCCGCGTTCCATGCAGTTGTCGATGACGGCGGAAAGAAACGGTGTCGGCAGTAAATCGATATGGCCCTTCTCCACCCACTCGCAGGCGGCGACCATTTTATCCATGTAATAATCGACGATCTTCCGGAAGGCGTCCTCCAGTTCTTCGAAGGACTGATAGGTTTCCAGCGATCCGTAATCCGGGCACATCTTCGTTCCGGTGATCAGATCGATACCGCCGGTCATGGCAAGCTCCAGTGCTTTGTTCAGATTGAACATCGCAGAATCGCTCCAGCCGAGGTTGTTGCCCTGCGTGGTCAGCTCCACACAGCCGACGATCGCATAGTCGCGGGCATCGCCTTCCTCGGCGCCCAGCGCTTCAAGCGCCGGTATGACCGCTTTGTCATTGAAGAACTGCGGCATTCCGCTTCCTTTGGATACGACGCGCACCGCTTTCTTCAGAAGGTCGTCGGATGTGCCCGGATGAAGCCGCACGGAGAGGTTCGGCTGGGGAAGTCCGAGATCCTCCTGCGCCTGCAGGAAGAGAAATGACAGACCGTTCTTCACGTCATTGCCGTTTCGGTCGATTCCGCCGACGGCGATATTGAAGCCGATCGGGAATCCTGCAAAGTATTTGGCAGAGGATGCGCTGCGCATATAGACGATCTGATTGAATTTGAGAAACATGCATTCAAGCAGCTCCAGCGCCTCATCCTTTGTCATCCCGGTTTCAAGACTCTTTGTGTAATACGGTTCAAGGATCATGTCGAGACGTCCCGGTGAGAACGATGAGGCATTCGACTCCATCTGCAGAATCACAAACAGAAACCAGAGCGACTGCAGCGCTTCATGGAATGTCTCTGCCGGCTGCTTAGCGATCTTCTTACAGATTTCGGATACTTCCTGCAGGGTCTCCCGGTTCTCCGCATCATCTTCCGCCATCTGCTCCGCCAGCTGTGCATAGCGCAGAATGAAGTCCGATGCCGCCCGCATGACGATGGAGACGCTCTGATAAAAGAGTTTTCTGTTTCCTTCGGCGGATGCTGCTTTTTCATCGGCTTCCGCTTTGAGTCCGGCCGGCCCGAGCGACAGCCACTTCCGGCAGTTTGGATTGATATGTCCCTGGGCGTGGTCGGTCTGATTGATCTTGACCACTTTCGATATTTCCGAGAGTTCTCTTCCGTGCTCATTTGCCAGCACGTCCTCCAGGGACTTTCCTTCCCAGTAGGGTTTGATCACGGCACGGAAGTAATCGATATCCTCCTGACGCACATTGAAGGTATCCTGCGGTCTTGTCGGAAGGGTTTCAAACTCCCGGTCGACCCAGTTGCTGCCGGATTCCGGAAATACGACACCCGCTCTTACACCGGCAGTGCGGTTTCCGACGATCCGCTCTTCGGGATCGATGTGGATCTGCATCTGTTCCAGCGCTGCGGAAAGCGAATACGCCCGCTGCAGGATGCGCGGTTCATTCTCATGTTTTTTATAGGTATCGGTGATGATCTTCGCCTGTTCGATCGATGCGTATCTCGGTTCTCCCAGCATCCGCTCCTTCAGATCGTTTATGCGTTTTACTGCCTGCTCGTTCATCCTGCTGTCTCCTTTGCTGTGTGTCATTATTCTGTCCTGCCGGGGAAGATATGCGGCAGGGCATTGTAAAGATATTCCCGTACGGCAATCATGTCATGGACGCCGATCTCACTGATTCCGTAGATCATATTGTCTGCGGTGAACTCCTGCCGCCGCTTCATTTCCGTGACCTGGGTATCCACATTCACAAACATCGGATCTCCCTTCCCGGCGGCGGCATAGATGAAATAGTCATCCAGTCCCATCCGGTGATCATGAATCGCGTATACCAGCGAGCGTACGGTCGCCTCGGGCTTCAGCCGTCCGCCGTTGGCTCCCCGGATCCAGGAGTCTGCACTCATCGGTACAAACCCACGGAAGAGATCGAGGTTGAAGAGAAACTGATGCCACGTTGTGACCGCACCCATGGAGAAACCGGCAAATGCCCGGTGATCCCTGGCTGCCCGTAATCCCCTGATCGACGTATTCTCCGCATACGTGGCGAGCCGTTCCTCAAGATACGGCATTGCATATTCCCGCAGCTCATAGTGGAACAGCGCAAGTTCATCGACCGAACGTTCGTAGGTCTGCGGTTCATTGTCCCGGTCAAACGTGAGGCAGATTGCGATGAACGGTCTGGCTGCGCCGTCTTCGATCAGATGGTCAAACAGCGTTTTGATTTTAAAGGAATCATCCAGATAATCCTGCGCCCGCATCATCCAGCCATGCATCATATACAGGACATCATAGGATCCGCCTTCATCATAGCCGTACGGCAGATACACATACGCCGGCTTGGTGATCTCTTCATTCGTAAGATAATCCTTTGACGGATACTCGATCTTAATAACCGTTCCCTGCCGTAAAGCCGGCAGATCATATTCTGAAGGGACAGTGACGGTGGTCTCCGTCCGCAGCTCGGGTGTCCGCTTCCAGTAGCTGCCATAGTTCTCCCAGAGCAGTATTGCGACCAGCAGAAAAAGCATCACAGCGGATACAGCGGCTGCCGGCTGGATCGTGCTTCTGTTTTCGTTCTTCCTGTGCCGGTTCATTCTGTTTGTCCTTATTCGCTTTTATGATACAAAAAACCTTTCCTGCAGAACAGAAAAGGTCTTGCGGTTTTCAGCTGTTATGAACAAACGCCGCTTATTCGCCGAGCGGTGTACAGTCCCTGTTCAGCGCTTCGATGATATCCGGCAGGATCGCATCTGCTTTGTCATTGTCCAGCTGGCAGGTGCCCGCATTGCGGTGACCGCCTCCTCCGTATTTCAGACAGAGACCGCCGATATCTGCAGTGCTGCGCTTGTCGATGATCGACTTGCCGATCATGACTGCCGTGTTCTGCTTGCGGAAACCCCATGCCACATGAACAGAGATTTGTGTCTCCGGATACAGGGCATAGATCATGAAGCGGTTGCCGCTGTAGATCGTCTCTTCATTCCGTAGATCAAGAACGACCACCCGGCCTTCCACTCTGGCGAGCCGTTTGAGCTGTTCCACAAATTTCTCCTGCTGGTCGAAATAGAGATCCACACGCTCCTTTACATCCGGCAGTTCAAGGATGTCCTTGATATCCATGGCGATGCAGTGGTCGATGAGCTCCATCATGAGATCATAGTTCGAGATGCGGAAATTATGGAAACGGCCGAGACCTGTCCGTGCATCCATCAGGAAATTCATGAGCACCCAGTCCTTCGGATCCAGG
>JAEEGL014791085.1_pt1 | contig 10198 bp, 5 predicted proteins | sample 9134231 | NCBI WGS metagenome assembly JAEEGL01 (sample SAMN16246548, study PRJNA631951) | gut metagenome | biome: gut microbiome; feature: rumen; material: fiber-attached | host: Bos | place: Iran: Karaj | collected 2018-10 | reverse complement strand
TCCTCGCTGTATGGTAATGGAATAAATTCACCGTCTCTTGCCACAGTCAGTGTGCAGTCTCTGCCTTGAATGTTCATAGGTGAATTATAAGATGGAGGTGGGTTTCCTGATGGTTAAGAAATATTAACTTTTGGGAAAGAATTAGTAAAATTTCAATTTATTGATATTTATTTCTTTTTTAAATTTCTTAGGCAATAAAATTCATTTACTTATATCAGATATTATATAATCCTTAGTTTCAATTTCAGAGCTTGTCGCTCTAATAAAAACTCCAATACCTGTAAAAAGTAAAAGAAATGATTTCAACATTTAAATATGTGTTCTGGTGTTTTTAAATTATAAATGTGATTTTAATTCTGAATAATTATATTCTTTTACGTTCTCTGCCAGAAATTTTAATGATTTTTGAAGACATTCTTTTAGTAATGTTTTGTCTTTTGTTCGTACTTTATATCCAGATAGCATTTCATGAATATAATATAAGGTATATTCTTTTAATTCCATGGAAATCTGTGAAGATTGTATATCATTATATATTTCGTCAAAGTCTATGTTGTCTAATGTGCTAAAATCGTCCCTTCTTAAAATAAATGATTTTGGAATAGAAAATCTTTCGGTATTTATATCTTTAAAAGAATAAAAAGGTTGAATCTTATTCTTATCTGAAAAATAATTGATGATTGAATAATTTTTATCGTCTATTTTTAAAAAAGCAAAAAGCAGTGAAATGTTAGCAAGTTTTACTTTATATAATGAATCTGGATTATCCGGAATACAAGTTTGCCCCAATAATACTGTGTTTATTATTATTACGAGTGTTTTTTCTTCATCTTCTGTAAGACTATCATAATCTAAAGTTTCTTTTACATTTAATTTCAGTAAAAGTTCTTTAGTTAATTCTAATAATCTGAGATTATTATTGTAATATTCAATATCTACTTGTTTTTTTTCTTCATCTGGGAATGGCAGTTTTAATGTATGGGTTCCCATTGTCAAGTTTTCATTTTCTAAAAGGCTAAGTAAGAATTTAGTATCATTTATTCTTTCATCAAGATTTCCTTTTATTGCAAAATTAAATTTTCCGGTTATAACTTTTTCGGTAACATACAGATTGAAGGAAAAACTCTTCCCAAATTTTAAAATTAAATTGTTGCCTGCTTGTCTGATTCTTTCAAAAGTATCATAGTATTTAACACCATTGATAGATATAGTCTCTTTGTTTTGGGTTTTTATAATTAATTCATAATCAGTTTCTATTGGAATAAGCTCTTCAATAACAGAATTTCGCAAAAAAAGAGTTGGTTTTGTATTAAGAAGACCACCTATCAAGTCATTTTTATATTTTATGCCAGTGTAAGTTAGAGAAAAAGAATCATAACCGGAGTTCTTCAGTTTACCTTCAAAAACATCAGCTATTGTTATATCTCTTTTGGGTACATTAAACTTCATATCTTGCGAAAATTTAAAAAGTATATCAACAGCTGTTTCATTATCATCAGGAAACTTTTCTAAGTGAATAGAAATTTTTGATTGGTTATCTTTTTCCCTTAAAAGTCTTCGTATTTTTAATTGAGTTAAAGATTGATAATAGATTCTGTAGTTATCTTTTTCATCTATATAGATAACAAAGAATACGCATCCTCTTTCATTTAGATAATTATCTAAATCATCTTTATCTACTGGAAATGAGATAATATCTGAATATGGCGGCTGCTGATAATGACCTTTGACCTGAACAGGAATTCTTGTCATTCCTTTCTTAGATGGGTTATCTTTAGTCTTAAATAGTTTTATAAATCCATCCCAACTCGGACTTTTGTCATTATCAGGAATTTCTGGAAGTGTATATTCCATTAGAGAAATCTTTGTCTTTAATTTTGAAAGAGCAATTATTTCAATAGCTTCTCTATTCATCATTCTTACAATTTTAACTGGTTGAAGTCCTTTTCATTTAATGTATTATCAATTACTAGTACATCCTCATAAGAAAGTCCGTATAAATGATAGACTAATATATCAATTTGTTTTTCTAGTTTACTTGTATCTGCATAGCGTTTTGATTTCTTTGCAGAAATGATTTCCTCTACAAGATTTGCAATTTTATCTTGTTGCTCTTTCGTTGGTTTCGTTGGAAGAGGAATATCCATAAGAGGTTCTTTATCTACCTGATAGTTTTCACCTTGCATTTTGCCTTTGTTACGTAGCCAGAATGCAACTAGAGTTGAATTAAGAACACCAGTAAGATATTTAAGATTCCAACGGTTTGTTAGAATTATGTTTACAGCCATCATTACATAGGCCTCTGGTTCGTAATAAACAAAAGTCGGTTTATCACATTTTCTTACTGATATAATTTTTGCACCTTTTGTAAAATATTTTTGTTCTCTTGGCCAATGTAGATGAAAGAATTGAATCCTACCATTTTTGTTTTCTCTTCTTTCTTCCATTATGGCTTTATATTTTTCAAGATGTTTCTTAAGAGTAGGAGCATCGTTTTTCCAATTTGATTTTGTTATGTATAAGATACACTTATCATTATTTGAATCAAGGAAATATCTGTCCATTTGATAAGGTTCATAAAGTGGTTTTACGTATTTTTTTTCTTCTGCGGAGAGTTTTGAAAATTTATCTTTATCAACTACGAATACACCTTCTCCAACTTTTATAGAATTATCTGTTAGATTTGTAATATTTCTTTTGTTTACAACATCTGGATTAGGAACAATTCCTTGTGCGATTTCGGAATCTTGTAAATATGTTTTATGTTCTTTAATTCTGTCAAAAATATAATCTGTATCTGAGAAAACTAAGAACTTATCTATAAAATCGTTTCGTTTAATTGTTGGAGTAAGATAACGTGTTTTTTCTGTCTGTTTTTTTTCCAGTAAATCTAGCATATCAGATTTTTTTGCTTCATTACCTAATGCACGGTAATCGAATGTATAATTGTTTGTGATGTAATCCTTTTTGAACATCATTATCATTGTCTGGATAGATGCAGATTCAAATATCATATATGAATTGAAATCCAGAATTTGAAGGATTTTCGAATCATTTATAACTTGATTGCGAAGTAACTTAGCACCACTACTAGTAGTCCAGTTATTTTTTGCAATAAAACACAGTGAACCATTATCTTTGAGTAAGTCTAAGCCTATCTGTGCAAAACCGTACCAGATATTCATTTTTCCCATGTAATAGCGTTTGTTTTCTCTAAATCCATCAAAGGCATTGCTGTTTTTTCCTTCCTCAATGTATGGCGGATTGCCTATTACAATATCAAAACCTAAATCATTTGGTTTATGATCATATGACTTTTGTGTTGGTATTGGGTTAATATCCATATTATACATCCAGTCCGGATCAAAAAAATCTGCATGATCTTTCTGATTATATGGATTCCATTTTGAAAGTTGTTCCGCATCCTCATTTGAGCAAACATTATCTGATTTTAAGAGTTCGACAAGTTTCTCTCTGTATTGTTTATCTTTTTCGCGAAGTTCATGTTTTTCTTTTGCTGTTTTGGCATTAAAGTGTTTTTCTCGAATAGTATGCAAATCTTTTTTAAGATCTTGTACATCACTGTTAATAAACAACGAAGGAGTTCCTCTTTTTAGATGTACAAGTGTATTTGCCGCAACAAATTTTGTTTCAAGGTTAGGGAGTGGATAGTATCCAAAATTATCTTCGTCTGTGTCTTTATTTTGCTCACAAATAAGACTGATAAAGAAACGGAGTTTTGAAATCTGAACTGCTATTGGCTGTATATCAACACCATAAATACAGTTTTCTATAATGTCCTTTTTAAATTTGTAGATTTCTTTTGAATCAAGTTCATTTGTATTTGATAAAAGTTTATAGATATCTACAATTCGATTCAAAATACCCATTGGAAAGGCACCTGAACCACAAGCAGGGTCTAGTACTTTCACAGATTTAAGTACGGATTTTATCTTTTCGCAGATATCAATTGGGAGTTTAGATGAAAAATTTTCATTTGTATTGTTATCAGCTTCAAATAAAGCATCTAAATCTTCCTGACTTAAATCGCTAACATTTGTTTTAATAAATTCCTTAAGACTTTGATCTACCATGTAATTAACAATTTCGCGTGGGGTGTAAAAAGATCCAGTTTCATGGCGGGCCGTATCGCTTGTTTCAGGATTGAAAACTCCCAGAAGGTTTTCAAATACTTTACCTAATAATTCTGGGTCTAAAGCAACTTCAACATCGTTTGGGCTATTCTCTTCGATTGTAAAATTATATCGTTTTAAAATATTAAGAAGACCTTCTTTCTTTTCTTGTTTTTTCTGGAAAAAAAGAGCATTTGGAACAAAAGCCCGTCTTTTACTTTCACGGCTAAAACCATCTACATAAGTTTGTTCATTCTTTCCATCTGTCCTTGTTTCTAATGAATCAAGACATTCAAAAAGGCCTCCATTAAGGAAAGGTACTTCTTTGAATTTTTCGAGTAATTCTTTGGCTTTATTTTCCTTGAAGAAAGATTTTTTTAAATCATCACGATAAAGAGTTTTTACGCCATAATCCTTAAAACAATTAGGTTCATCGCTTATAGCCCATTCGCGTTCTTTTATATCTTTATTAAGTGTAGCAAAAAATAAATTTTGCAAAATTGCATTATAATAATTGCCATTTGTTATAGAGTTCTCATCAAAATCCTCTAGATATTCTTCTATTATCTTTGAATCAAAAATCCAATCTGGTACAAGGTTCTTTTGTTTTATAAACCATACAAACATAAGTCTTGTAACAAGGCGGATAATGTTTTCTCCTTTTGTTTCTGTTTCAGGAATAAGAGTGACTTTTGCACCTTTCCCTATTGGGAACTTAGATTCTTCAACTGCCCATTCATACCAGTCAAAAAGTTCGTTGTAGAAGTCTTTTGTAAGAGCTTCAAGGCTGAATGCCTGTATCAATTTAGGTTCTGTAATTCGTTCTTCTGATGCAAGTTTTTCAAATCTATCTGCAATTGTTCGGCAGCCAATGCCATTGCCGCAAATATAAGAAAATCGTTTTGATGTATTTCCAAGTTCCTTATTCTTGTCTGGTTTTATATATGTAATACGCCATGTATCTTTATCATTTTCATAGTGGAAAAATACGATTGCAGAAGAGCGTTTTTGAATTACACTCTTAATACAATGTTGGATATTAACACGACAGCGCTTTATATCAACGTTGTCTTTTAATTCAACATCCGCAAAGGAAATTGGACAAGCACCACGAGTTTGTGCAAATATATGCGCATTTTTTATTAGAGAAGAGTCCTTATCAGTAATTTCTATAGGGTCTGCATAACTTTGGTCTTCTGCTTTTGAAAATACTGGCAAAATTAAATCATTATAAATAGTCTGCTCGCCAGGATATGAATTTTCAAAAATTTCTCGCTTAAATGCCATCTTCTTCCTCCGTATTTAATTAGTCCACAAAGATTATCTTTACTTCTGGAATGCAGTCTTTATTTTTATAATTCGTGTATTTCCACAAGCGTTTTATTTCTTCTGTAAGAATTATATGTCCAAGGCCTTCATCATTTAATGATGATTTTAGGACTTGCTTTATTACTGTTCTATTTCCATTGCTGATTGCATCGCAAACATCATCAATCATACCATAAACAAAATCCTCTAGGTCTTCTATATCGTAAAGTGCTTGCATTTTGTCATATGCAGTTTCTTCATTTTGAAGTCCTTCTTTATTGTCTTGTTTTTTTGCTTGTGAAGCGTTTTGCTTTTCGGCCTTATATTTTGCAAGCACATTTGATTCAAAAGGCTTGTAATCAATCGGTAAGTTTGGAGTGAGTTCTAATTGTGCGAGAGGCTTTAACAATTCAAAGAATTCCAACTGGCCGACTTTATAAGTCTTTTTGTCCTCATTTGATGTAAAGTATAAAGATGATTTAAGTAATTCTTTATTTGCGTTTTGTTCATGAAGCGAAGTAAACGCTTTTAGAATAGGATTTGTTGTCTGTGTGAGTATAAGATTTTTAATATTTGCGAGTTTCTCATATTCATTAGGCTTTTCTTCCTTAAAAGTGCGGAGTTCTGCAATAAATGGCATAATTGGAGTCATTGAATCATCAACGGTGTCATATTCTACCTTATCGAAATGTTTGACTTCTTCTGAATTGGAGAATATCTGACTATCTTCTCCAAATAGTTCATGGAATGATTGTAATTTTACATATGTTCGATTTTTAAGATTTATCTGATTGTCACCAAGTGTAGAAGGGTAAAAGTTATAATTCCAAATTTTATCCGCTTTTGTACCAATTCTGTTTATGCGACCAAGCCTCTGCATAAGTTTTGTAGCATTCCATGGTGAATCATAATTAAGAATCGAATTAGAGCGATGTAAGTTAACACCTTCTGCTAATACATCAGTTGTGATAAGTATTTTGTATTTGTTTCGTTCACTTTCAATGATATCACCATTATAGTTTGCATCAAAGTTTGCCGCGATTGTGTCTTTTAAATCGTTGCGATTTGATGCATCTACAGAAAGAATTCCATATTCTTTGATAGGTGAGGAACTCAATACCTTAAATAATTCTTTTTGAGTTGCAATGCACTCTGTAAAAATAATGAGTCTTTGATCTGGGTTTCGTTTTTTGTCAAAGATGGTACTTGCCGCAGTCCAGATGAAACTCTGCATTTTTTTATCTTCTGTTTGTTTATCCCATTTACTACATAATTCTTTTATGAGTTTTAAATCATTATTTAATTTTACGATGTAATCATCTGTAAAATCTGTTGTCTTGAATTCGGCATTGTGAGCCGTTTGATGTTCTTTATTCTTCTTTTTAGCTTTTTCAGCAATAACATTTAGGCATTGTTCAAAGCCACCGTTTTTCTTTTTGTTTTCCTCGCACAACTCTTTATTGATATCCATGTCTGGACAGATAAAAATTCTATTTACCCTGAACATATCAATCATGTTTTGAGTATAAGTTTCAAGATTGTGTAAAGATTCCCTGAAAGCCGCTATGCTGCTTTCAAGTCGTTTTACAAGGTTTAATTCAGTAAGTTGTGCAAGTCGTTCAGAAGTTCCACTTACTTTCAAATTGTTTGCTTCATAAAGCTGTTTGTGTTCTTCTGATTTTAAGAATTCAATTGCACGATAACGATAATATCCAAGAGCATCTTCTCCAGGTTCTCTTTTTAATCCTAGAAGGCTGTTACCATCTTCGTCAACATCTACATAACTAACTTCTGATGCTATTATGTCTATTGTATCTATAAAAAGCCGTCCTTGTTCTTCGCCCATTTCATAAAGAAGTGGTTGCGGGGGCATGATTTTAGGAAAATGCAAATCCTGAGACTGCATATCCTTTTTATAGAAGTTTGCAATATCAGTTCTCGTTCGGCGGATTACTAGTTGTTCAATTATTCTCTTTCGAATATCTTCGCTGTCTTCCCTTAATTTCCTTCTGTCTTCTTCGATTTCAGATTTTGTTTTCGGAATACGTTCTTTTGGATTTAATGGATTTGGTTTATCCCGTTTAATATAAGATTTGTAGTTCTTTTGCTTTTCACCAAAATATTCAAGTAGATTGCTACCATGTTGTCCTAAGTTTTGAATAGTAGCAGAATTTCTATAATTTCTCTGAAATAAGAAAATTTGGTTCCGTAAATCATAAGGTGCATTATTTTGAGGTGTTGCAGAAAGCAATGCAACATATGGTTGTTCTCCTAATCTAGGAGTGATATTTCCAATTAAATCATCAAGTTTTTGGTACATCTGTGTACCGTCATTACGGAAGCGATGGCTTTCGTCAACAACAATCATTCCATAATCATCATCGATAAATTTACTGTCGAAATCATCAACGGCAACTTCTTCTCTTTCCTTACCATCCAAAGTGATTTCTTCAGATTCAGAATCTAAACATCCTATTGTTGTAAGAGTAATGTGACTAAAAAGTTTTCTGGATTCAATCTCATCTTCATCAAAGAAATTAATAGAATCAACCCAACTTTGATAAATAGCAGGAGGTGTTATAATAAGTACAGGATGTTTAAATCCAGTTTCTAATAAATGTCGCTTTACAATCATGAGGGCTGTATAAGTTTTCCCAAGTCCAACAACGTCTGCTAAAATAAAGCCTTTATGACGTTTCATAATTGCATAACCTTGATTAACAGCTTCAAGCTGATAAGTAAGTTTCTTAAAATTATGTGCTTTAGGTTTAGGAAGATAATCCTCTTCTTTTATTACTCCATCTGAATCAATAACTTCTGCAAATTGATCTTGTAAAAGTTTTAAATAAGTTTCATGTGGTGTGAGTATAGTATAATTATCTTCTACAGGTGGTAGATTTACAGGTTTATATTGAACTGCTTTTCCAATAGGTGAATTATTTAAGGCAAGTAAGAATTCTTTAGTCCAATCAATCGAATTATTCCATTTGTCATTAAACCATTCTAAATAACCTTTTGAATCTGGCATATTTGTAGATGATGAATTGATTACAAAATCATTAGATTCAAGAAAATTTAACTCAGAATTTCCTTCAAGTCCTTTTTGTGTAAAATTCGAACTTCCTATAATTGCGTATAATCCATTTGATTCTGTTTCTGCAAAAATCCAACATTTAGAATGAAAGAATTGTGTTGTATCATCTGGATTATCAAATGTGTGAATAGAAAATTTTGGATTTTCTCCATCACAATAATGCTTTAGTAATTCTACAGCTAGAGTATATTCTGGTTGTGGATTTAATTCTGAAAGTTTAATTTTTATTACATCACTTGTCTTCTTTAAATCTGGTCTATTTAATTCTTTAAGTTGATATTCAAATATTGTTGGATCTTTTCCAATAAGAAGCTTTACAGATTTTCCATCTTGTTTTAAGAATTCGTTTAGTTCTTCTGCGATTAGCATTGTTCCAGGTATATCCCAAAATCCTGTTGCAATAAGAATCTGTTTTACATCATCTTCTTTTATCAGTTGTTTTATTTTTTTCACAACCTTAAAGTTTGGAGTATTATCAAGCAATGTACTTTTAATTTTTGCCATAATTATGCATTCCTATCCTGTCTAAGATAAATAGTAATATCAGAAGTTTTCATTCCAAGTTGATTTATAATTTCAATAATTCTTTTAGCTATATCATTTGCACAAAGATTTGTTTCGACAAAAAAATCATTCATAATCTTTGCAGGTTTTCTAATATCTTTTTTTTCAGAAGAATAGTATTTACGATTCTGTTTTGAAATCAAATCTGGCAAATCTGCCATTTCTTTTATTTTACCTGGATTAAGTTTTGCAGCTGTTACTACAAATTGAACATAAAGCTCAGTCCAGTTATTAGTTTCGGGATAAGCACAGCCATTAAATATAAATGCTACTGGTCGTTTGAAAGTGAAATCCTCTGTTATTTCGTGAGGTTCATTTTGATTTAATTCTTTTATTAATCTTTGGTTTTCAGTTGTGTTTTTTTCAATAATCTTAGGCTGTTCATCTATTTTTATACCAGAGAATTGACTTAAAAGTGTACTTATATTGTCTTTGTTTTTACAAAACTCAGCGATAAGATTATTAAAATCTTTTTGAAATTTACATCCTTTTTCTACTTCTTCATTATCATTATGTTCAATGCTTGCCCATATATCATTTGAGAGTGAGAGTAAATTTTCATGTACATTAGTCAAATCTTTAAGTATAGAAGCAATAGTTTTTTCTGAAGCCGTCATACTTTCTCCAGTATTTTTTGTTTTCAATTATAGCACGAAAATGCCATTTTTACACTTAATTATAGATTAATTATTTCTCTATACTCAGATATTATACTATATCAGGTGTTGCAAATAATGATACAGGGTGAAAATATTTATAATTCCACCATCTTTTCACTCAAATTCAAAAAATCACATTCTATTAAATCAGCTGCTTTTAATCCGCCATGGCATAGGTATAAATCTTTGTTTACGTGTTCAATATTTGCGTTTTTTTGAACACGTTATTTTTTCGTGTTCAAATTTTCGCATTTTTTGAACACGTTTTATTTGATATGTTCAAAAATTCCATTTTTTTAAACACGTTATTTATAGAGTTCTGCCTGATTAATAAGCAATTCTACAAGATTCTGATTAATATAGTAATTTGACTTGCCAACCTTATGCTTTGTTGCAAGACCCGCATCAACTATATCATCAAGGTATTTGATAGCAGTTCC
>JAEEGL014704702.1_pt1 | contig 10198 bp, 8 predicted proteins | sample 9134231 | NCBI WGS metagenome assembly JAEEGL01 (sample SAMN16246548, study PRJNA631951) | gut metagenome | biome: gut microbiome; feature: rumen; material: fiber-attached | host: Bos | place: Iran: Karaj | collected 2018-10 | reverse complement strand
GCAGCCTCTACGCCCCCGTACTCCACCTGGGCGACGGCGGCGACGAACATCTACGACGCCATGGACTTCGCCCTTTCAGGGAAGACCATCTACCTTGACGCAGGCGTCCACTACCTGACCAACACGGTGACGGTCGCGAAGGCCGTGACTATCACGAGCACGAACGCCCCGGATTCGACGTTCCTCAGCTGCAGGGGTACCGCCGCCTACCAATTCTTTGTTTTGCAGAACTCCTCCGCCGTTCTGAAGGACGTCACGATTCAGAACGTCAAGTTCAGCACCGGCGCGAACGGGGCCTTTGTGAATGTCACGGGCAACGGGAAGGTCCGCGGCTGCCGGTTCATCCGGAACACCCACAACTCCGCGGGCGGCGTCTGCCTGAGCGGTTCCAGCGCTGCGCTGGAGCGTTGCCTCTTCTTCGGCAATTCCTCCGCCAATGTGGGAGGGAGGGGACCCGTCGCGGTGACGATCACCGGCAGCGGCACGGTCCGGGACTGCCTTTTCGTCTGCAACACGAACAAGGCCACGGGCATTGAGGGCCAGGCCAACCATTATCAGGGCGGTGTAGCCGAGTGCTGCGGCAGCAACTCGAAGATCTACAATTCAACGTTCGTCGGCAACGTGTCCTGGGTTGATCTGCCCGGCGGAATCTACAACCCCAACAAGGGAGAGGTTCGGAACTGCATTTCGTATGGCAACCTTGCGCACGATGGCAGCACGACCCCGGCCTCGTACACGAACGCCAACGGGATTGGCGTGGCGCAGGGAACCACGCGGGACAAGACATCCAATTGCTGCGTCTCTCCGCAGACCGAGGACTACACCGGCTACGAGGGAATGGTCTTCAAGGACCCGCTGTTCAAGAACGCGGCAGCGGACGACTTCAGCCTGTCGAGCGCCTCCCCCTGCATCAACGCGGGGACGAACCTCCACTTCAACGCCGGCTTCACCGACCTCGCCGGCAACCCGCGCATTTACAAGTTTGGGAAAAAGTCCGGCATCATAGACATCGGCTGTTATGAAACGGCCTTCGCGACCGGCCTCCGCCTGTACATGAAGTGAGTTTTTCCGTCACTTCCTGCCCAGAGGAACATGCCGAGGCCTAAAACTTTGCGGTTTGGTGTATAATGTTATTTGTCTTTTTCTCATGCTCACCCCGTGAATGGGACCGCAAAAACTGCGGCAAGCAATTAGGACACATGGAAAAGAATCCATGAAGAACATCAAGTCTTTTACGGCCGTTCTCGTCACAACTGTGGCTTTCCTCGCTAAGAACGCCCAAGCTGGGCTTCTCTACGAACCGGACAGCTATGTGTCGCAGGACAACATCGTCGTCAACCTCGACGGCATCCGCAACGCCGGACTCCTCAAGGCGCATGACAGCAACGCGGAAGAGTGGAAGAGTGCCGGCAAAGTGCGCCTGGCCTGGCACGCACTGCCCGACGCCTTCATGCTCATCGTGCGGTAAAACCTTTTACCTTTCAATCCTCAACCTCACAACCCTTCAACCCGGAGTATCATCATGTACCTTACTGGATTTGCAGACGAAGCGGCATCCGACATCGACGGACAGATCCGCGCCACAAAAGAACTCGGCTGGAGCCGCATTGAAATGCGCAATGTCGACGGCGTCAACCTCCACGACCTCCCAGAAGACAAATTCGACCTCGTCTACGGCAAGCTCGCCGAGGCCGGCATCGAAATCAATTGCTTCGGCTCGGCCATCGCCAACTGGTCCAAGAGCATCCTGCGCCCCTACGACGATGACCTCGCTTCCGCGAAGCGCGCCGTCGCCCGCATGAAGCGCCTTGGAACCAAGTTCATCCGCATCATGAGCTATCCGCCGATCCCCGACAAGCCGATGGAGGAGCAGATGGCCGAGGAACGCTTCCGCCGTCTTCGCGAAATCTGCGCGCCCTTCCTCGACGCCGGCCTCCAGCCGCTCCACGAGAACTGCATGAACTACGGCGGCCAAGGCTGGAAGTACACGCTTGAGATGCTCGACGCCGTCCCCGGCCTCAAGCTCGTTTTCGACACAGGGAATCCTGTCAACACGCTCGACCGCGAACATCCGGGCAAACGGCAGTCGGCATGGGAGTTCTACGACCATGTCCGAGACCACATCGTCTACGTCCACATCAAGGACGGCGTTGTCGACGCAGACGGCAAGCTCACCTGGTGCTGGTGTGGAGAGGGACAGGGCGATGTCCGCCGCATCGTCGCGGACCTTGTGAAGAACGGTTACGACGGCGGCTTCTCCATGGAGCCTCACATGGCCGTCATCGCCCATGACGCCTCCGTCACTTCCGAGGCCAATATCCGCTTCGCAAACTACGTCGAATACGGTCGCCGATTCGAAAAGATCCTCGCCGACTGCAAACGAGCTTAACCACACTGCCGCTTGCGTCATGTCCGACCAATGGCAGGTCGCCATAGGCTTTTAGCTTCTAGTGCCTGGATATGCTCCGCTCCGAGCGAAAACTCAAGATTCTCTGCGTCGTGGCCGGTCTCCCGGCCAACGGTGGAGGTTTTTCCGAAGTTGTACCCGCCCTTTCCGCCGCCCTCGCACGCAACGGGGCCGAAGTGACTATCGCCACGCGCCGGGACGGTCCGCTGTCCGAGGCCGCGGAAAAGGCCGCCGAGGCTGGAGTGCGCATCGTCGCATTCCGTCCGTCCTTTCCTCAGCGCCTCTACTTCTCCTGGCAGATGCTCTTCGGCCTCGGGCGGCTTGTCCGCGAAGCGGATGTCGTCTACATCACCGGACAGTGGACCTTCCCGGTCTGGTGGGCCGCGTGGCGCGCACTCCGTTCGCACCGCACACTCGTCATGTGCCCGTCGGGCAGTCTGAACCCAGTGCAGCTCGCCCATTCGGCCCGCCTCAAACGATTGGCCTCACATTTCGACTTCCCGTTGCTCCGCCATGCCGATGCCATCCACGTCACCTCGGAGGAGGAACGCGGCTGGACGCTTCAGGTACCCGGCATGGAAGCCCGGGCAGACCGTATCTTCTACGTCCACCTCGGCGTCGACGTGCCGGAAACCATAAAGCCATCAAACTCTTCAACCGCACAACCCTTCAACTGCGACCCCTCACGGCCGCGCACTTTGCTGTACTTGGGCCGCCTCCACCCCTTGAAGGGATTGGATCTCCTATTGGAAGCCCTGTGGATTCACAAGGGTGTGCGCGGATCCGGTCAGGCGGCCGACGCATCTGGCATCCGCGACGCCAAGCTCATCCTCTGCGGCCCCGATGAGGAGGGTACGCGCGCCACCCTTGAAAAGCAGGTCGCGGAACTCGGTCTCAAAGATTCCGTGGTCTTTCAAGAGCCGGTCCACGGCAAAGACAAGTGGAGACTCATCGAATCGACAGACTGCGTGGTTCTGCCGTCGCGCAGCGAGAACTACGGACTCACCGTGGCCGAGGCGCTCGCCTGTGGCAAGCCCGCCATCGCCACGCACGGCGCCCCATGGCAGGTTCTGGAAAATGCTCCCGGCGAAGGGCGTCTTGGCTGGTGGGTGGAAACAAGCTCCGCCGGTCTCGCCACGGCCATAGGCGCGCTCTGCGCCTGCTCCGACGAAGACCTCGACGACATGGGCTGCCACGGCCGCATCTACGCCTGGCGCGAACTCTCCTGGGACAAGGCCGCCGCCGCCATCCTGCGTGAAATTGAGGCGCGACGTTCTGGCACCCAAACGCCTCCTAGCCCAAAATGACTTGTCCTTTAAAGGTTTTCACTTGCTGCGCGCTGGCGTTTCTGTTTCTCCTGGCCTTTTCGCCACTCCGACTGGAAGGCGACTCGCTAAGGCTCTTGGCCATGGCTCTTCCCGCCGCAACTGGCAATGCTTACGGTCAAGATCAATTTCCCCCATTCTACCCGCATTTACTTTGCGCGCTCATGAAAGCTGGGTGTTGCAATGGGGTCGTCCTTATTTTCATCAATATTGTCTCGCTCCTGGCCACCTTGATAATCAGTCGCAAAATCCTCAAGCTTATTGGTGCTTCTCCTACGGAAACACTTTTATCACTATGGGCCATTCCACTCAGCTGGTGCATGGCCAAACATACGATGCTCCCGCTATCCGACATTCTCCATCTTCCCTTCTTCCTTGGCACTCCGCTTTGCGTCATGCTTGCTGATCGTGCATTTGTTCCCTCTCGTCGTATAGCCTGGCTGACGCTGGCGGCGTTGAGCGCCTTGACAGCCATTTCAATACGTACAGCCGCATTACCGCTGTTGGGTGTCGTTGCCATAGCCGCGACAGGTATTCGAAATGGAAATATTCGGTCACATTTGCGCAGCAGAACCTTTTGGTTGGCCATTCTCGCGATTGCCGCCGCACTGCTTGTTGCCACAGTGCTTGCTTTCCGCTACACCGCTTTCAATGCCAAAGGTAGCTATTTCATGTCATTCAAGGACTTCGCCTCAAAGGGAAGTATTTCTGATTTTGCCAATGTCATCTACATGCATCTCACGGAATTTGCGCAATTGGCTGTAAACCTACCTGCATCGCGCCTTCCGCACTGCGTCATGCAAATGTGCGCAATCATCTCCCCAATTATGCTCGCGGCGGCCGTTTTAAGATGGTTTCGTTGGCTGGGCTGGCCACTAATGCTCACAGGCCTCGGATATACATTGGAAATCCTGGTGTGGCCCTATACAGACCCGCGTTTTCTGCTGCCGCTCGCCCCTTTGTGCGCCTTGCTTGTCGTGCATTTCCTCTCTGACATCTATCGGCGCTGTCGTCTCTCGCGTCCCTTGATTGTTTCCTACGGCACCGCCTTTTTCCTCTTTGGTGTCACTTCCTGGGGATGGCTCGCATGGCAAGGATGCCTTGGGGATGACTTCTACAAACATACGTCCCGACCGCTCCTGGCACGCGATTACAGGAATGCGCGCTCGAAGCATCTTGACGAAATACCTTCTTCGGAGCGGACGCTTGCTCTCTTCATACTCAAAAAATTCGACCCCATGCATACGCTTGGAGAGGACGAGCAGCTCGACCTTGGCGATTATGTCAAATACACCGGAAAATCGTTTGACTAGCAACAATAGTAGGCATAGGCACCGATGGCGTCGCTTTTGCGCACCATGCCGGCAGCATCCGGACTATCAATCTCTCAATCCAGCAACCACGCCTATGAACTCGCGCACCAATGGATCGATCGCAATCTCTCCTGCCAGGTGTTGCCTGGGACGCCGCTCATAGTATGCTACGATTTTCTCGGCTAAATCCCCTGCATCCCCAGGCGTTGCCAGCCAAAGGCCTCGCTCCGATTCGGGAACAAGATCGTCCATCCCCTGCCCTGCGCAGGCGATGAAAGGCGTACCGCAGGCGAAGGCTTCCGTGTAGACGCAGCCAAAGGCCTCAAAGAAGGACGGCAGGACGAAGAGATCCAGCGAGCGGTAAAAATCGGGTAGCGCATCATGGGACATCTCACGGACGATTTCAACGCGCGATTGAAGTCCCGTCCTTGCGATGGCTTCGCGAATCCGCCCCTCTTCAGGCCCCGAACCAACGAGCTTAAGCCTCCAGTTCCCCAGTTTGTCGGAGATTTGCGACAACGCCTCAATCAGCACGATATGCCCCTTCAGCTTCTCGAAATTCGCGACGGCACCGATTGTGAATGGTTGGACATTAGTCGTCGCCTCTCTACCCTTTGGCGTAAAGAGGGATGTATCGACACCGTTGTGGAGTACGAAGGAGCGTCCAGCGCGCACGGGGCGATAAAAGCCCAGTCCACGCATTTGCCGGCGGTAATGCGTGTAGGATGTCCATGAGGTGTCTGGGGCCGCGTAGAAACTTTTACGCGCCATTTCGCTGACGAAAACATGGCAGTCTATCGCCTCATGCATCCGCCGGAGAATGGGAAACTGGATGACGTTGTGCAGCCAGCATTCGCTGAGAATGCCTCGATTGAGGCCGAACGCCTGGAGTGAATGGTGGTGGAGAAGTGTCAGGCACCGTGGGGCGGCCCGTTTCGCCGCTAAGGCGTATGAGGCGCAGGCCGCCGTGTTGGCGTGGCAGACAGCGAAGGTTGCGGGTTCGATCCACGCCTGGCGCACCGCCTTCAGAAAGCTCCTGGCGTTATGGCAATTGAAAAGAAACGGGAAGATGGCGGACGGCAGTTGCCAGGTCGGAAAGCGATGTACCTTGCAGCCGTCGACCTCGTAGTCCGAACCACTTCCGGGAACGAAGACTCGCACATCGTACTGCCCAGTCCATTCCAGCGCCCGGACGAAATCAAGGCAGAACGAACCGCGCCAACTCGAAGGAGACGGAAAAAACGGGGTGACATACAGATAGACAGGCTTCATTTCACCCCTCGTGCACGAAGTACAATCCGCTTGACCCAGCGCATCTTGATGAGCGCCGACTTGATGCACCACGGTAGATGGTCGCGGACAAAGAAGAGTGCGAGTCCGCCGGCAAAGGGATCAGGCCAGCCCCAGATGGCGCAGATGGCGCGTCCGGTCTCGCGATATGCCTCCATCATTGGACGGCGTTCGGCATGCGGAAGGCGGAGCACCCACTTGAAGACACCACCGCAGTATCCGCCCAAAAACTCCTTGCGAATCTGCCGGACCATGAGAGAAGACACTTCCCACCCATGCAACACTTGGTTTAGGCGTAGAGTTGCCTGAATGCTGTCGTGAACACGGTGCGGCGACAAAACGTGCATGCACGATCCGGGACGCTGGAAGTAGGCGTAGAGAATTGTTCGAGTCACCGCCAGATAGCGCGCCTTCGTCAGGCAGGCCGTTGCGAAAAGGACATCTTCTCCTGGCTGAAGAGGTTCCACACGTTCTGAACCGATTACCTCTCGTCTAAAGCAGACATTCCAAAGAAAAACCGCGCCGATGGTCTCACGGGCAACGACACGTGCATTTTTAGGCGCGAGAACATCGTAGATAACGGGTGGCGCTTCATGAATTACATCTGGGGGAGTCTGAACTTCCTTCGTGTCGATGCCGAACTTCAGGAGGTCGATGGAAGCACCTTTCAGCACACCATGCAGATAGTGGAAGATTGCCGGGGATACAACATCGTCCGAATCAACGAAAAGAATCCATTCACCTCGTGCTTCATCAAGGGCGCGGTTACGCGCAGGCCCGACCCCGGCGTTACCCTGGTGAAAGACCCGAAAGACGAGTCCCTTGCCAAACCGTTCGACATATTCGTCCAGAATCGCGCCGCTGCCATCGGCGCTGCCGTCATCAATGCAGAGGCACTCCACATCAGGAGGCGTCGCGGACGCCGAAGACCACGTCTCCCAAGCGCGGACTACCGAGTCCAGACAAACGCGAAGATAAGGCGCGACATTGTAGACGGGGATTATGACGGAGAAAAAAGGCCTGGCTGTCATATTGACCTCCTCCACGTGACCTCCGTGACGATGCGGGCTACGCGCTCCGCCCAAAGTGAGGCCGAGTACGGTGCCACAAGACGTCGCGAAGCGGCGGCAAAACGCCTGCGCTCCTCGGGGGCCAGATTGTGCATGTTGACCATGGCCGCAGCGAGAGACCTGGCACTGCCGGCGCGCGCGATGAATCCGTTTGCATCGGGTCCTGAAGTGCGGACGAGCTCAGCTCGTCCGCCACAGGCGTCTGTACAGATGAAGGGGAGTCCTCGCGCAGCCGCTTCCGCCAATGCCACCCCCCAGGACTCCGAACGACTTGGCAGAATGAAAGCGGTATGCGTTGCATAAAGCGACGGAAGGGAGGCTGGCTGCTGAAAACCAAGATTGCGCATGAGGCCTCTTCCAACTGCTACCTCGGCACTCGGAAAGAGCGCGTTAGCCAATGGTCCGGCCCCCGCGAAGTCGAGTGTCCATGGGGACTCAACACTTTTGGCATAGAGACGATAGGCGTCTACCAAAATGTCCACCCCTTTTTCCAATGCATACCGTCCGACATACAGGAAAGACGGGAAGTTTGACGTTGGGGCCGCTTCGCCGAAAAAGGCGTCATCCGTCGCGAGAAGTCCCATGTAGACAGGACGTTTCCCACCAAAGCCTAGCCAGCGCGCATAGCGGGCCGCAGAAACACCCGGAACGAAGGCCGCGTCAAAATGGCTGAGATATCTATTGAGAATGAAGCGGGCGGCAATCTTCCGGGGACGGAAGGCCCAGGGCATGTCCATCTGGAAGACCTTGGGGATGGATCGAAACGCCGTATCGGTTGCGAGAAATCGGTTGACTGGCACACTCCAACCCGTTATGAAGAGGATGTCAGGTGCAAAGGCCTGAACTTCTTCCCGCAAGGCATCCCAATCGGCGAAGCCAACTTTGGGGACGATTTTCATGTCTATGCCTTCGAAACACGACTTCAGCATGTATGCGCGTGAAGCATCGTTTGGCGCGTTAACTGCCGCGATGCATTTCACGCGCACACCGAAATCGCGCTGGAGTGCGCGCCAGCAGGGTCCGGTGAATCCAGTCAGCCCAGGCCAGGCGAAAAGAACGCGGAAGCCAGCTATCACGGCTCACCTTCCCTCTCGTCACGGGCAAGTTGCGCACCGACATCTTCGTCAAGTTCCGTCCCATTCTCGGCAATCGGCTGCAGAGATGAAGGCGAAGCCTGCATCGCCGTGTCCGCCGCGACCTTTGCTCGTCTCTCCGCCTCACGGTTCATGTCGATGACAAAGCCTCCAACCACCATCAAGATCCACAGAACTCCGCCGCAGCCGGAAGGTGAGAAAAAAGTCGCCTCGGCCATGTTCGTTGAGAGGTAGACGCAGAAGAGCGTCAACGTTGCCGTGTAATGACGGCCATGACACGTGACGAAAAAGACTATGAGGAAAATGGCGAACGCCATGGTCCCGAGAATCCCTGTCTCACCAAGCACCATCAGGGGAAGTAGCCCTTTTTCAATTACTGCGGAAAAAATCGAAACTTGCCCCGCTTCAAAACGACGCTGCGTTGTTCGATCAACTTGGAAACCCTTGCCGAAAAGCGTGTTCTGATGGAAATCATTTAGGCATTCAGCGATTTTACCCTGCCGACTTCCCGTCACCGCCTCGCCCAGGGAGCGCGCGTCCGATGCCACGTCATTTGTCTTCCTAAGCCATTTCGAGACGTAGCCTCCGCGAATCTCAAAAAAAACGGCTGCTCCTGTCAATAAAACGATGACGACTAGCATGACATTTGAAAACCGTGCGCGGACACGGGACACCACTCGGGCGTTAGGAGTGCAGTAAAACGCGATGACGGCGACGGAAAACGCAAGAACCAGCAATGCCAGCCGCGAGCGCGTCATATAGGTCATTACTGGAATTGGCAGCGACAGTGCAAGGTGAAAAGAACTGAATTTCCGTTCGACGATGAGCATGTCGCATAGAAGCCAGGCAAAGCAGCAGCCCAGCACGGGGCCGAGGAACTGGCTGTGCACAGTAATGCCCGTAAAAAGAGATTGCCCGCCACCATCAAAAATCTCGTCTGCGTAGGCGAAACCGAATTCTTGCACAATGCTCCGCATTGACGTGTAGTAGGCGACGGAAGGAAATGGAAGTGTTGCCAGCGATCCGTATACGAGCAGGACGATTATCGCGAGAAAAGTGCATCTTATTTGGGTGATGGCCTCCGGACAGCGATGGATGTTCTTCGTGCCGATGTAGATGCCGGTTATGAAAATGAAGAAGTTGACTATTTTCAAGTAGCTTATGGCTGGGCAATAGCCCTCGATTGACGAAAGGGCCGCCATGAGCAGAAATGGGTAGATGGCGCCCAGCGGTATCTGATTGCGTCCGTCGCGGTTGTCGCCTGTCAATATCAAGGCGCATGTCATGGCCAGCGTGGAAAGACGGGCGATTGCCGTGAAATGCTGGTAACGCGGCATGATGGCTGGACTGATCATCGGCAAAAAAGCCAAAAGAAGGTAGACGACGAGTGTCGGCCCTGGCTTCTGCTTGAGCGCGCTCAATATCCCGTACGCGGCCAATCCCGCCACTGCCCAGTTCTTTGTGAATCGGGAGAGCAGAATAATGCCGACGATTATCCAGACCTGGCGGAACACCTGGCGGAATAGCACCGCATCAAAAGTTTTTACTTCGTCATTCATCAGCCTTCGTTGGCAAATGTGTAGCCGTCATTGTCAGAAAGAATCACAAAGTCATCCTAAAACTTCTCTACGATTAGTCCCGGCACAACAAGGAAATCAGAATCCAGTGTGGCAAGATGCGCTCCGCACTCCATAGTCAT
>JAEEGL014416435.1_pt1 | contig 10198 bp, 4 predicted proteins | sample 9134231 | NCBI WGS metagenome assembly JAEEGL01 (sample SAMN16246548, study PRJNA631951) | gut metagenome | biome: gut microbiome; feature: rumen; material: fiber-attached | host: Bos | place: Iran: Karaj | collected 2018-10 | reverse complement strand
CGCTTTACGACAAGCTAGTTCCCTACACCCGCTATAAAAATAAGGATATTGACGCAATCCTTGCCGTGCTGAATGTCTGTTACACCCATAGCGAAAACAGCCGCGTAGAGCTTCCACCTTATCTGACCTATCCGACCTATCTGAAATTTATAGATGCACTTGCCGGCTACGACTGCCGCTGCAAGGAAGATGGTCTTCATAAATTCGTTGTTGACTGCCGAATGATAAAAGACGAATACGAAATTGCATGCACCCGCGAAGCTGCCAGGGTCGGAGATCTTATAATCAACGAAATCGAAAAAAAAGTCTGCAAGGGCACTATAAAAACCGAAAGCGATGTTGCCCTGCTTATAGAAAAAAGACTGCGCGAGCATGGCTGCCAGAGAACAGGCTTTGACACTCTGGCCGCAGGTCCGTCGCGCAGCTTTGCAATTCACGCCTTTCCGGGCTACACCGCCGCTCCCTGGCCGGCTCAGGGACTTTCCATTCTGGACTTTGGCGTTGTTTACAAGGGCTACACCAGTGACACAACTCTTACTATTGCAAAAGGTCCGCTCACTGCCGCTCAGGAAAAACAGCTGGAGCTTGTTCAGAAGGCTTATGATGAATGCGTAAAATTATACAAGCCTGGCCGCCCGATTATGGAAGCGGCGAAGAAGGCTGACAGTCTTTTTGCGGCCGCAAAGCGTAAGATGCCTCACACCCTGGGGCACGCAATTTGTCTTGAAATTCATGAGCAGCCCCGTGTGAGCCCGCGAACTGCGCCCGAGCTGCTTTTTAAGCCCGGAATGATATTAACTTGTGAGCCGGGACTTTATGATGTGGAAATCGGCGGAAGCCGCCTGGAGAATGATGTCCTGATCACCGAAGACGGCAACGAGGTTATTAGTCATTCAAGGATTATCAGATTATAAGCAAAAGTCATGCTGAACTTGTTTCAGCATCTCAAGACAATGAGATTCCGAAACAAGTTCGGAATGACGTTTAATTAAAAGAGAGAATATCTGGCACTAAGAGTAAACTCGAGGCCTTGGGCGAAGACACCGTCCTGGCCTTTATGATTAAAGACAAAGGTGTAGGCCCCCGCGGCCCCTGCGTTAAGGTTTTTCATAAAATAATATTCACCGCTGAGTGAGATGCGGTTTGTATACTGCACTGTGTCTGTAAGTGCCAGGGTGCGCATTGCTCTTGTTTTTTCTGCGTCTTCCCCCTGAAGATACATTGCAGCAGGATAAAAGGAATCATATTCTTGTCCATTTATTTTTTTTGTGTTACCAAAGAGACCTGCAGAATTTTTTCCATGAGCAACAAATAAATATCCAAATCCAAATTTATATTCCATAGGATTATCATATTCTACTGTAAACTGACCGCCGATTGCGTCCGGACCAAAAGGACTTCCTATCCAGCTGGAAATCTTACCAAGGCCGTAAGATTCTGCATCCTTTTCGCGGACACGGGCAAGAGAAGCTGCCTTTGTAGGTTTAAGATAACAGAAAGGTGTTGTATAAACTCCTTCGAGAGTAGTGGTCAGATATCCATCTGCAAGGGGCAGAGAAAGCTCAGTACCAAGCTGATAACCGTAAGAATCTGGAATTGAATAATCATAATTATTATTCAGCTCAACCGAAGACTGAATTTCATTCTGTGCATAGAGACCATAAATCCTCAGATATTTGCAGGGTGTTATATCAAAAGACCAGCCAAAGTAGGCACAGTAATGCGCTTCCCCGTAATACTTATCTTCATCCGAACTGGAATACTGTCTCCAGCCCGAAAAGGCATGCATAAACAAAAGCGGATTCAGATAACGCAGTTCAAATTTTCCATCTACAAGAGTGCCTTCCATAATGCCAAGCTTAAGCCAGGAAAAAGGAACAATTTCTGCAGTATGCATATAGTAAAACCGCGAAACATCAACCTGAGCCACATCCATTGTATATTTTAAACGCGGAGAAAAAAGATTGAGCTGGGTATAAAAATCTGTCTGGAAGGTTGAATTATAAAAAATGCTTCCGGTTTTTGTCCGTCCCACCTCAAGCCCCTGGCGGCCTACATTAAGCTCGGCGCCCCAGCCATTAAAGGTTTTTCCCAGCGAAGCATTTGCATTCATGGGCCACATAAAAAACTCTGCACCGTTATTACCGGTTGGAATATTTACTGCATAAAAATCTGAAGACAAGGCCCAGAAGGGACCCGCGCCGGCATAAGGCTGAACATCTATATAAGCCAGCTGACCAAAATCAAGAATGAAGGGAAAAACTGCGACCGGCTCCGTGTACATGGTTCCCATGGCAGAAGTTGTAACATAATTGTCGCTGTCATCGGTATAAGACGAAGCATAGGTCCAGTCCAGATCCGAATTTGTCCTGATTGCTCCGACCGGATTCAAAATCAGATTTGTTGAAAATTTTGCGCCGTTAAAATCAAAAAGAAATTTCTTGCGGCCAAAAAATTCTTCTACCTTTTCATAGAGGGCAACACCGGTTTCAGAAAGTGAGTCTTTATCAATCTGTTCAAAATTCAAATAAAGCTCATCAACTGATAAAGGTGCATTATCAAGTGTTGAAGATTTTTTTTCTTCAAGATTCAGATAATACAAGGCATCGTAAATCCAGTGCCCTGCAGGAATGGACTGGCGTCCGCTGTAAACCTGTGTATAAGAAAAGGTTGAAAATAAAATAAAAACCGAAAGCAACTGGAAAATCTTTTTCAATTATTATTTCCTTTATTACCTTCCGAACAGTGTAACTCCAAGAGTAACTACTGCGCCAAGAGAATCTGTATAAGGAGTCTGATTCATGTAAAAATTATCTTCACTTACATTATAGCGCTCATCGCATTCATAAATGCTGACAGCCTTGCCTTCAATGCTTGTAAAGTAATCATAGATAATTCCGGTTGTAAGCGACAGCTTAACAGGCAGCTTTGTATTGAATTTATAAGAACCTGTTACTGCCCAGATATGAGACCATTCATAGGCGCCATCAAAAAGGAAATTCTTTCTGAGTTCTCCGCGACCTCTTCTTGGCAGTTCTGAATACAGGTTGCTTCCCGGCACTGCCTGAGGTCCAAAGTCTGCACCATGACGAATCAGCTGATACTGGAAGGCTGCTGTAGAATTTGCATTCGGCTTGCAGTCTAACTTGAGCAGAATTTCATCTGAGTTAGGCTGAAGATAGTAGCCGAGACAATAACCATTATTTGAGTAGTTTTCATTAAGATAGCCGTTATACCATGGAGTTCCATTTATAGACTGATGGGTGTAACAGTAAGGCTCCAGTCTTGTATAGCGGAAGGAGAAGGTTCCATAAGGAATCTGCTCTGGCAGGGCCAGTGTAGCTCCAAGCTGGAAGGCGTACATTGCGCGGGTATTTTTCCAGAATTTTGTAACGAAATTACTAAGCTCATCAAGATAGAAAGAGAACCAGCCGTAGCCTACTCCCGGGTAACGGAGCTTAAAGCTTCCGAAGAGGGCAAGGTTATCATAATCTCCTACATCGTTCTGATAAACAACTCTGTCTATAAGCGGGAAGGAATAACCAAGTTCAAAGCGCTTTGGCCATACACAGGAGCTTCCCACATCCATATGAACATATTTAAAATCTAAATCAATTTCACCGATAGAAAAGGCATTCTGGAAATAATGATAATCCTTGTATTCATCATCATTATATTCCTGATCATCCAGATTATCTCGAATGTCCTGACCATTTCCATCTACAGGATAAAAGGCTTCTGAAAGCATATCGCTGCGGTTAGGCATTTCGAGAACACCTGTAAGGGTTTTTACAGAAAGCCATTTGAAAGGACGGAAAATTGCCTCGCCGGCAAAGAAAGGACGGGCTCTTGCATTAAGCACAAGCGAAGCTCCGTTTTCCATTCCACCCCATTCACGGTTTATACGACCGGCAGCAAGCTCTACAGCATCATTAAGAAAGAGTCCCCGGATTTCACCCTTCATTCCAAAGGCAAGAGAAGCCTTGTCTGGCCATGGTCCAAGACCACCGGAATTGATACCGTCCTCAAAGGCATAAACAGAACCATCCCAGAATTTGTTATAACCGAATGGCAGACAGGAATAGTTTTTTAAGATGTTGATGGTTCGCTTGCTCTGTGTAGGCGGGTCATCATAATTATTTTTTGGAACTTTTTTGGTTATCGGTTTTCCATCCTCCAATATTGGATTTCCATTTGAATCTGTAACCGCTACTTCTTCAGTATTATAAGCCGATGCATACCAGTAACCGATATCATATTCGCCGACCTTCTTAAGCGGTACCTTTGTTGCCCCCAGGAAGGTCTGATTTCTCCAGGAAATGTTTTCGCCTAAATCACCAGAAAAGTCCACGAGATTGTAAATATTGAAGGCAAAGGAATTATTATCTTTTTCATCATAAAAGCCGCCAGAAAGCTCAGTATTAAAATTGTCGTTTATTTCAATCGAAACAGGAATGTCAAATACATCGCCTTCCTTTCGCCAGGAAAGGGCAAGCTTTTTAAGGCCTTCCTCGTGTTCATATCTTTCCAGATATTTATAAATTATTTTTTTCTGTGCCTGCAGCTCATCTTCTTCAGTATTGTCTTCGAGATATTCTGCTGCTTCTTCCAGCTTTTCAACTATATATTTTTCGGTATAGGGCTTTACCGCAGAAAGAGTAGAACAATAGCCCCAAAGCTCAATATTCTGTAAAAGATTATAAACATCATCATCAAGAGAAACAGTTACATTTGTCTGAGCATAAAGAATGCCGCAGCAGAGAGTTAAAGCAAGAAATAATTTTTTTTTCATAAGTCTTATAAAAGAGTATAAGACAAAGAAAAATCAATTTCAACACCATGAGCAAAGCTGTCTTTTTTATGTGCAGCATTAAAGATAAAGGTGTAAATTGTTCTTAAGGAGCCTGAAAGTCTTTGATTTATATAATAACCGCCTTCTAAAGAAAGCTGATTTACATACATAGGGGTGCCGGAAATCCACATATTTCGGGCTTCTGACAGGGATTTTTCATACTGGGCATCAGTTTTGTTTTCTTCGTAGGAAATACGGGGATAATAGGTATAAACATTATTCTTATTTTTCTTTGTATCAAAGAGTTCAAAGCCGTTTTCACCCTTGGCAAGGAAGAAATATCCGAATTCTGCAGACCATTTACGCGGCAGTTCATAAGCAAGGCCGGTTTTTATTCCAAAGCTGTCTGGACCAAAAGGGGAGCCAACCCAGGAACGGATTGTATCTTTTATCAGATTATCTCCACGCTCCCGGTAGAGGGAACTTTCCGGATTATGCTTAACATACAAAAAGGGCGAAGTATAAATTGCTTCCGTATAACCCTTCCAGTAGCCGCCTTCAAATGGAAAATTCACTTCCAGACCAAGCTGTCCGCCAAGGCTGTCCGGATAAAGAAGTCCTTCCTTGTCACGTTCAGTTGGAAGCTGAAGCTCATTCTGGGCATAAAGTCCATAGATTCTCAGATTTTCAAAAGGCTGCCAGTCAAAAAGTCCTGCAAGATATGCGCAGAAATGATTTTCCGGATAACCGCCCTTATCATACTCTGTCCATGAAGCATACTGATGCATTACCATAAGAGGATTCAGATATCTGATTTCAAAGGGCGCATTCAGCATTGAGCCTTCAAGCACTGAAATCTTAAAGCTTTTATGCGGTCTTACTGTAAACTGATGGATATAAAAGAATTTTTCATTGCTTATCTGTGCTATATCCATTGAGTATTTAAAATATTTTGTAAAAAGATTGAGATTAATATATGAATCTGTTTCAAAGGTATTATTGTATATTACACTTCCAATTTTTGTATCGCCAATCTGAAAGCCCTGTTTTCCTATATGAATATTTGCGCCCCAGCCATTAAATAACCCGGCTATTGAGCCATAGGCAAAACGCGGAAAAAGATATTCAAAATCGCCGTTTCTATAAGGAAAATTTGTAAAATTATCATTCTGCGAAGAGCCGTAATGCGATTTTCCTACAAAAGGATCTGTCTGCAGCGTAATATAATCTGAAAAGCCGACCTTTATCGGGAAGCTTGCAAGATTATCTTTATAGTTGTAGCGGAAGGACCAGGGAATATCATCCGAACTTTTATAATAGCCCTCGCCGGTCACTTTTACGCCAAAATCAAATCTAAAGGGATCAAGATCTACAAGACTCTCCTTTTCATAAAGAAAAGCTTCTGCTTCGTCGTAAAGCTTTTTTCCGGAGGGTGAAAGTGCTTCGCTGTCTATCTGCTCAAAATAAAATCTGATCTCAGAAATGGTCATCATGGAATTTTCGTTAAAGCAGACAAGCCTCTGTTCCATTCCAAGAATTTTCAAGCTATCATAAATCCAGTGACCTGACGGAAGCACCTGGGAGCTGTTAAAGGACTTTTGTCCAACCTTACCAGACGGCTGGTCGTAACCATAGAGAAAGGAGTTTAATAGAATTAAAAAGAATGCACCACAGGCAAAGGTCTTTAACACTCTGATTTTCATAAGCTTTCACAGACTTATTTAGAGTTTAGAATATTTGCACCTTCTGGTCTATAAGAGCAATCTGTTCAAGAATAGCATCGGCACTTACACAGAGTGCAGTGCAGAGGAATTTATCTTCAAGTCCCTGAGCCAGCTTTTTCATATCAGAAATTACATGGCGAATAAGGTCATTACTCAATTCTTCTTCGCAGCAATCTTCGAGCTGACGGTTGTATTCTTCGCCGAGTACTCCGGATTTTATAAGCGATTCTGCCGTAATAAGAAGGCCTGGTTTTCCAGACATTTTCTGAATGATGTATTCTATTACCATTCGCATGCGGCAGCAGTCGTAAGAATTTTTATCTTTTTCCGGCAGGAAGTTTGAAAGGGCACGAAGCTTTTTGAAGAGCTCAAGCTCTGCAGCGTAATTTCTTGCTGTGTCATCGTCGTTAAGAATACGGCCGATTTTATCCAGCATATCATCTGCAGTTACAAAGGATTCATCTTCTTCAATTTCTGCCTCTGCAACAGAAGTTTCTGTTTCTGAGGCAGGCTCATTTTCTACTACATCTACTGTTTCCTGATCTGCGGAGGTGTCGTACTCAAGTAATTCGTCAACAGTAACAAAAGGCTCAGAGGTAAGTTCCTCCTCATCTACAGCTTCCTCAACAATATCTTCTTCGACAGGCTCTTCTTCTGTAATAACATCTTCTTCCGAAGCTTCTTCCTCAAGCGGAACTTCTTCTTCAGCAGAAACTTCTTCTTCTACGATAACCGGCTCTTCAACAAAAACCGGTTCGCTTTCTGCTTCAGTAAAATCAGCTTCAGCAGGCTCTTCTATAACAGGCTCATCTTCAGCAGTTTCTTCTTCTGCCTCTCCTTCAATAAGCACACCTTCTTCTATTGCAAGTACATCATCAGAAAGAGGCTCTTCTTCTATAACTTCAGCTTCTTCAGATAATTCTTCAGAAGGCTCTTCGTCGGCTGACAATTCTTCATCTTCAGCTTCATCTTCGAAAGCCGGCTCTTCTATGATTTCTTCTGCCGCCTCTTCAGCTTCTTCTGTTGATTCTGCTTCATCATCAAACTCAATGTCAAAATCATCCTCTGGGATTTCAACGTCATCTGTATCAGCTTCAGCCTCTGCAGCTTTTTCAGAAGCTGCCTCCAGATCATATTCCGAAAGCTTTTCTTCTACTGCATTTTCAACGGCCTGCTGAATCATTTCCTCATTCTGCTGCTTCATTTCTTCTGCAAATTCTTTCTGCTGCAAAGCCATTTCTCGCTGCTGAAGTTCAAGCTCCTTCTGCTGCTGCTTCAAATCATCCATCATCTTCTGAGCTTCGGACATTGTCGGCTCTGGAGCTGCAGCCTGAACAGGCTTTGTCTCAGTAACAGCTTCTTCCGGAAGACCGGCGGCTTCTGCTATATTCTCTGTTTCCGGCATTTTTTCTGCTTCCGGAAGCTCTTCTGCCTCTGCTCCAGGCTCATCCTGTGCAGCAGCATCTTCAAAATCACCGAAATCAAATTCGCCTTCATCTTCAGAAAGACCACTTAATCCGTCACCTTCACCAGCTGCCGGTGTCATCATGGTCATCAAATCGGAATCTTCTTCGTTCTCATCATAAGCATCTTCTTCTTCATCCAGAGGCTTATGTTCAGCATTCGGATCATCATCAAAATCTTCCCAGAAGTCCCCGTCCTCACCAGTAAGGGCCTGCTCAATCGGAGGCTGACTTTCGAGACTATTTATATCATCCAGATCCTCTTCGCTGTTTACCTTTCCATTTGCGTTAAGGGCGTCTAACTGTTCTTCTGTTCCTTCTCCACCATCAATCAGGCTTCCCTCTTCAGAAATATTTCCACCCTCTTCTTCTGAAAGCTTATCTGCATCAACGGCTATAGGCATTTCACCATCGTTATACATTTCTTTATTAGCTTCCATTTCGCTGTAAATTTTTTCGAGCTCCTTTACAGCATAGATGTTAGGATTCTTTAAGGAGATACCCTTTTCATATTCTGTTTTTGCCTTCTTTAATTCACCCCGGGCAGAGTTAATTGTTCCTAACAAATTATAACCTTCCGGCAATTGAGGACGACTGTCCACAAACCTGTTAGCCATTTCTTCTGCCTTTTCATAATTACCAGTCTGAATATAACGGTCAGCGGCATTTATCATATAATCTTTATAGTGATGATTTATTTTTCTGATTTTATCGAAATAAGTATTTGCAGCCTCTTCATCGCCACGACATACAAAATATTGGCCGTACAGATCAAGAATCTGTAAATCCTTTCCGCCGCTCTTTTCGTCAATAGTCTTAATTAAATCAAGTGCCTTTTCATAACGCTGGGCAGAAAGAAGTACATGAGCATACTGCTTGCATACCTCAAGATTTTCAGGTGCAATATCAACAGCATCAAGAATTTTTTCCATTGCCTGATCAATCTTCATTCCCTTCTCAAGAGATTTTGAAAGACCAACCAGAATATTAATATCGTTCTGCTTAAGCTTTTCCGCACGCTTATAGGTTTTTGTTGCATTATCATAATCAAACTGATTCAGATAAATGCGTCCGAGAATACAAAGCAAATCAACATCATCCGGATGCAGCTTAATTGACTGTTCAACCAGCTCCTGAGCCTGCTTTGTATCCTGGCACTTAATTAAAAGCTCACTAAAATCGCGGATTGCTTCAATCCAGCCCGGACGGGTTTTTAAGGCAATTTCATAACTGCGTACTGCATCAGGATAATTTTTTATTGCCTCATAAACATGCGCAAGATTGTAATTTAAAATAGGATGATTCTGATCTACCTGAAGTCCACGCTTATAGGCAGAAACCGCTTTGTCATATTCCTTCTTAGCAAAATAAATTGAACCAAGATGATTATGAGCAAGAACATCGTCCGGATTGCGGGAAATAACAGACTCAAAGGAATCAATGGCATCATCATAATCGCCCATCTCTTTATAAGTAAAACCAAGATTGTAATTGATGTTAGGACTACTGGAAGAAATATCCTGCGCCTTATGAAGAATGTTTACCGAATCCTCATAGCGCTTAAGACGACGGAAAATGGCACCAAGACTTACCATGGCATCAGTATTATCAGGATGGAAGGTAATTATCTGCTCGTAGTAAGGTATTGCTTTTTCATCCTGAGCATCGCGAACGTAAATACTTCCAAGCTGCTGCAAATATTCTACGTTAGACTCATCACCGCGGAGCAGCTCCTTGTAAAGCCGCGCAGCTGTTGTCCAGTCATGAGCAGTAATTGCATTCTGTGCTTTTGTCAAAATCAAACTGTTTGCCATATTTTCCTCTTTATTTTAAGCGTGCAAGCGGGCGCGCAAAAACTTCCTTTGAAAGCTTTCCGACAACTCTCATATCGTATGCAGACCAGGCTGCAACTGCAAAATAATATATTTTACCATTTTCCAGGCCTGTAACTGTAAATGAAGTTGTATTTCCTACATTAATCGGTGACTGACCTTCTATTGCCATCCGGCCAAGATATTCGCCGGGGCGTGTTCCATAATAAAGGTAATAGCCTCCTGCTGTATCATCTACAGAATAATTCCAGGAAACTGTAACAGAGCCGTTACCCGCAGCTGCTTTAACTACAAAAGGAGGCAGAGGCTCAGGCAGCTCGGTAAAGTCCAGACTGATAGAGGTAATTGCCGGTGTTTTTTCTCCATTTCCGTCCGGCATAAGCTCTG
>JAEEGL014364045.1_pt1 | contig 10198 bp, 12 predicted proteins | sample 9134231 | NCBI WGS metagenome assembly JAEEGL01 (sample SAMN16246548, study PRJNA631951) | gut metagenome | biome: gut microbiome; feature: rumen; material: fiber-attached | host: Bos | place: Iran: Karaj | collected 2018-10 | reverse complement strand
TACGGCAAGCAGCGCCGCCTGGAGATCGCCCGCGCCCTGGCCACCGAGCCCACGCTGCTGCTCCTGGATGAGCCCGCGGCGGGCATGAACCCGCAGGAGACCCTGGAGCTGGGGCAGTTCATCCAGCAGATCAAGCGGGATTTCGGCCTCACCGTGTTCGTGATCGAGCATCACATGGACCTGGTCATGAACATCTCCGACCGCATCTACGTGATCGAGTTCGGAAAGCAGATCGCCGAGGGCACCCCCGAGGAGATCCAGAACGATCAGGCGGTCATCGAGGCCTATCTGGGAGGGAATGACGAATGAGCCTGCTCTATATCAAAGACCTGAAGGTCAGCTACGGCGGCATCGAGGCGATCAAGGGCATATCCCTGACGGTGGAAAAGGGCCAGATCGTCACCCTGATCGGGGCGAACGGCGCGGGCAAGTCCACCACGCTGCGGGCCATCTCCGGCCTGGTGCCCATCAAGGAGGGCACCATCACCTATGACGGCCAGGTCATCAGCGGCCAGACGCCCCAGAAGATCGTGTCCGAGGGGATCGGCATGGTGCCGGAGGGGAGGCGGGTGTTCCCCAACCTGACGGTGCTGGAGAACCTGAGGATCGGCGCCTATCTGCGCAAGGACGATCTCACGCCGGACATCGAGCACGTGTACCAGCTCTTTCCCCGCCTGGAGGAGCGCTCCTGGCAGCTGGCGGGCACCCTTTCCGGAGGGGAGCAGCAGATGCTGGCCGTGGGCCGCGCCATGATGATGCGCCCGAAACTGATGATGATGGACGAGCCCTCCCTGGGCCTGGCGCCGCTGGTGATCCGGGATATCTTCAGGATCATCGAGCGGCTGCACGAGGAGGGCATCACGATCCTCCTGGTGGAGCAGAACGCCAACGCCGCTCTGCACATCGCGGATTCCGCCTATGTGCTGGAGACCGGCTCCATCACCATGCACGGCACCGGCAAGGAGCTTTTGGACGACCCCAAGGTGAAGGAAGCCTATCTGGGCAAGAGCCGGGGCGCGAACCAGCCGGGGAAAGCATGATCGGAGCCGCGGAATACGCCTCGATCGTTTCCGAATTGATGGACGAGCTGCCCGAGGCGTTTTTCCGGGACCTCACCGGCGGGGTGATCGTGTCCCAGGCCGCGGTGGCGCCGGATTACGCCCGGGGGGACGACCTGTGCGTCCTGGGGATGTACAGGGTGTTCTCCGGCGTGAGGCAGATCGTCATGTACAAGGGGTCCTTCGACCGGGCCTGCCCGAACGCGGACGCGCGTGAGGCCCGGGATATCCTGCGGGGCGTGCTGCGGCACGAGTTCCGGCACCATCTGGAATACCTGGCCGGCGTCCATGACGATTCATCTCTGGAGGCGGAGGACGCGCGCAGAAAACGGCGGTATCTTGAGGACCACGGGGCCTGAGAAGGCGGCATGGCCGGAAGGAAGATCTTAGCGGGGCGCACGCCCCGCGTTTTTTATGCTATAATGACCGGGAAAACAGGTAAGGCCCCGTCAGGGGCAGGAAGGAGGCGCGGGGCCGTGTCGCTCCTTGAAGAGTACGATCTGAGGACCGCCTGGAAATACGAACCTGTCCGCGGACGGTTTTTGACGCATCCGGGCCTGACGCATAAGGTCGGTCCGGACGGGAGGTTCCGGCCATTTCCGGGATCCACGGTGGTGTTCCGTCCGGACAGGGACACCTTTCATTTGACGCGGCTGATGCAGTCGATCCTAAGGGGGCGTCTTTCGGGCACGGGCATGAGCGCCGATCCCTTGCCGGCGTCCACGCTGCACATGACGCTGCACGACCTGATGGATCCGGAACGGGATATGGCGCCGGGGATGGGGGAGGCCGCTTATGCCCGGGCGGTGGACGAGAGCCTTGAGCGGGCGCGGGATATCGTCCGGGATCTCAGAGAAAAGCACGCGGGGCGGCAGGTCCGCCTCCTGCCGGACAGGATCGTCAACATGGTCTCCAGGTCCCTGGTGCTGCTTTTAAGGCCGGTGTCGGAAGAGGACTATGCCCTTCTGACGGAGCTGTACCGTCCCTTTGACCGGGTCAGAGCGCTGGACTATCCTCTCACGCCCCACATCACCCTGATGTATTTCCGCCCGGGAGAGATCGACGGGGACCGCCTTGGCGCCGCGCTGGAGGGCATGCAGCCCGATCCCGGCGCGTCCCCGGTGCTGACTGTGGGCCCGGAAGCGCTCACGGCCCAGCGCTTTTCGGATATGGCCCACTACCGGGACGAGCCGGAGGAGATCTGCTTCTGCTGCGACGGCGGGCTGAACCGCAGCGTCATGTGCGCCGACATCCTGAACCATATGGCGAAGGAGAGGGGATGGTCCCTGCGGGCACAGGCGCGCTCGGCGTTCCCGAACACGCAGGGGCAGCCGGTCCCCGAGGAGGTGCGTCTCACGCTGAGGAGGCACGGGATCGAGCCGGACCTGGCGAACGGGTCCGCCCGGTACCTGGAGTACCGTGACTTTGCCGCCTTCAGCCGTTTCGCCATGATCTCCCGGGGCGCCGCGGACCGTTTCGCCATGCTGGACCTGCCCGGGGACAGGTGTGAGCCCCTCAGCTCCCTTTTTTACGGGATCCCCGATCCCGCCTCCGGGGCTGCCTGTGAGGAGGCGTACGCGTGCATCCGGGAGCGGATGGACCGTCTTTTCGCTCTCCTCGCGGACGGGAACGGTCTCCCCGGCCGGCCCGGCATCCCGGACATGTAAATATTCGTGATCGTCCCTTGACATAAAAGCGCGGAAAATGGTAAACATGGATACCGGAACCGATCCAACGACAAAACGAAAGGAAGGATATGATGACGATGAAGAAACTTTTGAGCGTTCTGTTGGCTGTCGTGATGGCGCTTTTTGCCGTTTCGGCCCTGTGCGAGGCTGAGACCGAGCCTGAGGGCGGCATGAGATTCGAGGGCGACTGGGCCATGATGGGCGGCCTGGTGGAGATCGTATATGAAGAGGAAGGCTACCGCGTGCTGGTGGACCTGTTCGATCAGGAAGAGAACGCCGGCGCCCAGTGGGAGTATGCCTGCTTCTATGACGCGGAAACGGGCTGCCTGGCATCCTATTCCTCCCGCAAGACCGGCTATACCCTGGATCCCCTGACGCTGGACATGACCCGGGGCGACAGCGAATACGAGGGCATCGATGAGGAAAACACCGTCACCGTGTTCTCCCTGACGGAGGACGGCGCGCTGGAATGGCATGACGGCCACGATGATATGGGCGCGGATCTGCAGTTCATCCCCATCGGCAGCTTCAACGGCGTGTGGCGCAACGATGACGAGGACGTCTACGTGGAGATCCACTGGCAGGGCCTCTATGACGAGGAGACCTTCTTCTATTCCGTGTTCGTCCACAGGGGCGGAGATGATCAGTACGCCGATTTCGACATGGCGGGCTTGTATGATCCCGAGACCGGAATGCTGAAGGCCGCCGGCACCGTCGTCACCACGACCCTGAACGCTTCAGGCACCTATGACGTGACGGAAGACGATGAGATCTACGAGACCTCCTTTGTCGATCTGGGTGACGGGACGATCATGATGGAGGCCGATAACGGCATCGTGCTGGAGTACGACATCCTCGGGCCGGAATCCTGAGCTCGTTCGGCCTTCGGCGCTCCGGTCTTGTCCGGGGCGCCGTTTTTTTCGGGGCCCGCAAAAAGCGATCCGTGATTGACCGGGCCCTGTTTTTTGTGCATAATTATGATCCTGACACTGTCGGCGGGTATTCAGGGAGGGATTCGGTATGGACAGGATGATTTTGTATGACAGGATCGCGGGCTGCCTGATGGGCGGCGCGCTGGGAGACGCCCTGGGATACGAGGTGGAATTCCTGCCCTGGGAGATGATCAAAAGGCAGTACGGGCAGGTCCGTGCCCTTGAGACCCACGGGGGAAAGGCGCGGTTCTCGGACGACACGCAGATGACGCTCTTCACCAACGAAGGGCTGGTGCTGGGCTGGCGGCAGGAAAAGAAATACCGCACGGGAAAGCGCCCGGACGACTATATCTTCCAGGCCTATCTGTGCTGGCTCAAGACCCAGGGAGAGGACGCCCGTTCCGATCTGGAGTCAAAGAGCGAGCTGATGAGGGTGCCGGGGCTGTACGAGCAGCGCGCCCCGGGCAATACCTGTCTGTTTTCCCTGCGGGGCGGCAGGAAGGGCACGCTCAGCGAGCCGCTGAACTTTTCCAAGGGCTGCGGGGGCGTCATGCGCTCCGCCCCGGCCGGCTTCATGCCCTTCTGGGAAAAGCCCCTCATCCTGGGGGCCCGGTCCGCCGCGATCACCCACGGGCATCCGGGCGCGTGGGCGCCCGCCGGGATGCTGTCGGATATGGTGTACCGCTGTGTCTACGGGGAGCAAAGGCCCCTTAAGGATATCGTGGAAGATTCCCTGAACGCGCTCAGGAAGCAGTGGAAGCTGCCGGAGACGGAGCACTTTGCCGGGATGATCCAAAACGCCGTGTGGCTCAGCGGCAGCGCCGTGCCGGAGGTGGAAGCCATCCATTCCATCGGCGGCGGATGGGTGGGGGACGAGGCCCTGGCCATCGCCGTTTACTGCTGTCTGAAGCATCCGCGGGATATCACCGAAGCCCTGATCGCCGCCGTCAATCACAGCGGTGACAGCGATTCCACCGCTTCGGTCGCGGGGAACATCCTGGGCGCTTACCATGGCCTGTCCGCCCTGCCGGGGGACTGGATCGCGCAGCTGGAGCTGACGGATGTGATCCTGAGCCAGGCCGTGAACATGACGGAGGCCGCCGCGGATCAAACCCGGTGATGCGTTCGCGGCGTATTTGGTGTATAATGCTTCCATACGGGGAAGGAGGGGGATCCTGAAGAACAGTAAGAAGCACTTCCGGCTCACATCGTTCCAGGTCATCGCGCTGAGCTTTTTCGCCCTGATCATGACCGGCACGCTCCTGCTGATGCTGCCCTTGTCCAGCCGGCATCCGGGCGGCGCTCACTTCGCGGACTGCCTGTTCACCGCCACCTCGGCGGTGTGCGTCACGGGGCTGGTGGTCAGGGACACGGCCACCTACTGGTCCGCCTTCGGTCAGGCCGTGATCCTCACCCTGATCCAGATCGGCGGCATGGGCGTGGTCACCGCGGCCTTGTCTCTTTCGTTCATTTCCGGCCGCCGCATCGGCCTGATGCAGCGCAGCGTCATGCGCGAATCCATTTCCGCGCCCCAGGTGGGCGGCATCGTGCGCCTCACCCGGTTCATCATCATCGCGGCTTTCGCGATCGAGCTTTCCGGCGCCTTGCTGCTGCTGCCGGCTTTCATCCCCGAGTTCGGATGGGGGAGGGGCATCTGGTACGCGGTGTTCCATTCCGTTTCCGCGTTCTGCAACGCCGGCTTCGACCTGATGGGGATCAGGGGCGCGTTTTCCTCCCTGACGGGCTTTTCCGCCAATGTTCTGGTCAACGTCACGGTGATCCTTTTGATCACCGTGGGCGGCATCGGCTTCCTGGTGTGGAACGATGTGAAGCTCCACGGCATCCACTTCAAGCAGTACCGCCTGCAGAGCAAGATCGTGCTCACCACTTCCGCCCTGCTGGTCCTGCTGCCCTTTTTGTGGTTCTTCTTTTTTGAGATGCGGGCCCTGCCCGCGTCCCGGCGGGTGCTGCCGAGCCTGTTCCAGTCCGTCACGCTGCGCACGGCGGGCTTCAACACCGTGGATCTGAACGGGATGAGCGCCGGCGGGCAGGCCGTCATGATCCTGTGCATGCTCATCGGCGGATCCCCCGGGTCCACCGCGGGCGGTCTGAAGACCACCACGGTGGCGGTCATGGTCCTGACGGTGCTGTCGGTATTCCGCAGGAAAGAGGACACCACGTGCTTCGGCCGGAAGATCGGGGAAGACGCGGTGCGCAGCGCCGCCGCCATCGTGATGATGTATGTGCTTCTGTTCTTCGTCAGCGGCCTTGCCATCAGCCGGCTGGAGGGTCTGCCGCTGGTGGCCTGCCTGTTCGAGACGGCCTCCGCGGTGGGCACGGTGGGGCTCACCCTGGGGATCACGCCCGGGCTGGGAGCCGTTTCCCGGTGCATCCTGATGGTACTGATGTTTTTCGGCAGAGTGGGCGGGCTCACACTGATCTACGCGGCGCAGTCCGTGAAGTCGGCCTCCCGCGGCACGCTGCCGGTGGAAAAGATCACAGTGGGTTAAAGGGGGTCAAACATGAAATCCGTTCTTTTGATCGGCCTGGGGCTGTTCGGCCAGAAGATCGCGCTGGAGCTCAACAAGCTCAATCACGAGGTCATGGCTGTCGACACGGATGAAGAGAAGGTCAACAGGGTGCTGCCCTATGTGACGGACGCCCAGATCGGGGACGCCACCGACGAGAACTTCTTAAGCTCCCTGGGGGTCAGCGACTATGACGTCTGCTTCGTCACCATCGGCGACGATTTCCAGAACTCGCTGGAGACCACGTCCCTCCTCAAGGACCTGGGCGCCAAGCGGGTGGTGGCCCGGGCCTCCGACGACGTGCACAGGAAGTTCCTGCTCCGGAATGGTGCGGACGAAGTCGTCTACCCGGAGGGCCAGCTGGCGGCCTGGACAGTCATGCGTTACACCACGGAGCACGTGAAGGACTTTATCGACCTGGACGGCGAGTACGACATCTATGAGATCCAGGTGCCGGATGAGTGGAACGGGAAGACCGTGGGCGGCCTGGACATCCGCAAAAAGTACAACCTGAACCTCCTGGCCGTGCGCGAGGACGGCAAGCCCAGCATGGGCGTGTCCAGCGATACGCTGCTCCTGAACGGGCAGACCATCTTCGTGCTGGGCAAATGGAAGGATATCCAGAAGTGCTTCAAGGACTGATCTGAGGGGAGGTAGCGCGCTGTGAGGCTGGACGGTTTCGGGCTGATGGTCAGCGATATGGGGACCATGATCCGGTTCTACCGGGACGTGCTGGGTTTTGAGATCCGGGAAGCTGAGGACGCTGACAACGTCTATCTGGTGAAGGACGGCACCCTGTTCCTTCTCTACGGGAGGAAGGACTTTGAAAAGATGACTTCCCGGCGCTACGAGTATGTGAAGGGCCTGAACGGGCATTTTGAGATCGCCCTGTACGTGGACACCTTCGACGAGGTGGACCGGGCGTTTGAGAAAGCGGTCTCGGGCGGCGCGGAGCCCGTTCTGGCGCCGGAGAATGAGCCCTGGGGGCAGAGGACCTGTTATGTCGCGGATCCGGAAGGGAACCTGATCGAGATCGGCTCATGGAACAGGCCCTTCGCGAGATGAGTCGGGCGGCAGTTTTTTCCGGAGGTCTGACGCGATGAAGTACTGTAAAAAGATCACCCTGAAGGACGGCGCGGCCTGTGTCCTGCGCAGCGGGACTGAGCTGGACGCGCCGGCGGTGCTGCGCAATTTCATCCTCACGCACGGGCAGACGGAATTCCTGACCACCTATCCGGATGAGACGAGCATCACGCTGGAACAGGAAAGGGAATACCTGCGCAAAAAAGAGGAAAGCCCCTTTGAGGTATCGCTCCTGGCCGAAGTGGACGGCATCGTCGCCGGTACGGCGGGGGTGGACCGGATCGGCGCGGCGGTCAAGCTCCGGCACAGGGCGTCCTTCGGCATCAGTATCGATGAGGCCTGGTGGGGCCGGGGCATCGGGAAAGCGCTCACCGAGGCCTGTATCGAGTGCGCCGCGGCGGCGGGCTATGCGCAGTTGGAACTGGAAGTGGTGGCGGACAATGAAAGGGCCCTTCGTCTCTACCGCGGCGCGGGATTCAAAGAGTACGGCCGGAGCCCGAAGGGTTTTCGCACCCGGGACGGCCGCTGGCAGGAGAACGTGTTCATGGCTCTGGATCTGGAAGCGCGGGCACAGAAGAGATAACGATCGAACCGGGCCGGGCGGCTCCGGGAGCCCTGAGGCCGGGGCAGCGGTCAATAAAAGGAGACGGGTTTTTCCCCGCCTCCTTTTTTGATCTTCGGGCTCTCTATTTCAGCTTGAGTCCGTCCCTGAAGGCGTTCCCCACCGCTTTGCCCACGGCGCGGTACACATTGAAGGAAGGGTCGAAAATGATGGGCCGCAGCTTTCCCAGGTCCACTTTCCCGTCGGTCAGGATGCTCTCGTCCGCCTGGGAGGATACGATCGTGCCGATCAGGTACCCGGTCTCAGGATCCCAGGACCGGACGGTGCACTCCAGGGTCAGCGGGTATTCCTCGATGATCGGGGCGTTCACACGGGCGCTTTTGCGTGTATGGCAGCCGGCCTTCTCGATCTTGTTCACGTTTTTGCCGGTCTCCACGCCGAAATAGTCGGATATCACCACGGTGTCTTCCGTGCCGAAAGCCACGGTGAAGGCGCCGGTCTTCTCGAGATTCTCCGTGGTCTTGTGGCTGCCGAGCATCAGGGTGATCTCGCCCATATCGCTCTGCATGCCCCAGGCCGCGTTCATGGCGTTGGGCACGCCGTTTTCGTCATAGGTCCCGATGATGAAGACGCCCTCCGGGACGATCACGGACTTCTTTCCTGCAAATTCCATTTTTCTTCCTCCCTGTGTTTTTTTCCGCCTGGCGGCGGATTTGATATCCCCGTCGGTTTTGTGGTATGATACCGTCTGTCAGATGAAAAGAGGAGGCCGGATACGATGCGGGACAGCGGCTCGATGAGCAGGTATGAGAAGATGACCGGGCAGCCCGTTGTCAGGCTGATCGCCGCCCTCTCGGTCCCCACCATATTGAGCATGCTGGTCTCCAGCATCTACAACCTGGTGGATACCGCCTTCGTGGGGCGGCTGGGCACCAGCCAGAGCGCCGCCATCGGCGTGGTCTTCGGCTTCATGGCCCTCATCCAGGCCGTGGGCTTCATGTTCGGCATGGGCTCGGGCAGCATCTCCGCCAGGCTCCTGGGAGCCCGGGATCCCGAGGCCGCGTCCCGGGTCGCTTCCACGGGCATCCTGTGCTCCGTCGGCACGGGCGTGATGATCTCCGCCGCCGCCGCGGCTTTCATGGATCCCATCGTCCGCCTTCTGGGCAGCACCCCCACCATCGCCCCTTACGCGAAGCAGTATCTCACCTATATCCTTCTCGCGGCCCCCGCTATGACCGGCAGCTACACGCTGAACAATCTCCTGCGGTTCGAGGGGAAGGCGTCCCTGGGCATGGTGGGCATGATGACCGGCGCGGTGCTGAATATCGCCCTGGATCCGGTCCTGATGTTCGCGCTGGATATGGGCATCGCCGGCGCCGCCGCCGCCACCGCCTTCAGTCAGGCGGTGTCTTTCACAATCCTGCTGAGCATGTATCTCAGGGGGAAGACCGCTGTCAGGATCTCCCTGAAAAAGGCGGACCTAAAGCCCCGGATGGTGGGCGACATCATGACCACCGGCCTTCCGAGCCTGCTCCGCCAGGTGCTCAACAGCCTGGCCACCATCCTGCTCAACAGCAGCGCCGGGCCCTACGGGGACGAGGCGGTGGCGGCCATGAGCATCGTGTCCAGGGTGTCCTTCTTCGTGTTCGCCCTGGCGCTGGGGATCGGGCAGGGCTTTCAGCCCGTGGCCGCCTTCAACTACGGCGCGAAAAAATACGCGCGCCTGCGCAGGGCGTTCTGGGTGACGGTGGTCATGGCCGAGACCATCCTGGCCGTTACGGCCCTTGCGGGGTCCCTGATCTCGGATCACCTGATCGCCCTGTTCCGGGACGATCCGCAGGTGATCGTGATCGGCACCCGGGCGCTGAGGCTGCAGTTCTTCACGCTGCTCTTCCTGCCCTTCACCATGGCCGCGGAGATGCTCTACCAGAGCACGGGGCACCGGGCGGGGGCGTCGCTGATGAGCGCGGCCCGCAGCGGGTTGTTCTTTATCCCCGCGCTGCTGATACTGTCCCGGGTCCGCGGCCTGGCCGGCATCCAGGAGGCTCAGCCCCTGGCCTATGTGCTGGCGTTCCCCCTGTCGCTGTACTATGTGCTGCGATTCCTTCGCCGCATCCCGGCGGAGGATCGGGCGTGAGCGCTTCTCCTTTTCGGGCGGTCAGATGATCCTCGTGATCTTCTCTTCCCTCAGATCGTGCGGGGCCTTCTCGTCGGTCGGGTAGCCCAGGGCCAGGGCGATCACGAAGTCGTACCCCGCCGGGCACTTGAGCTTTTCGCGCATCTCGTCGGCCCTGTCCCCTTTGAAGGCGGGCAGGGGCAGGCCCAGGATGACGCTCCCGATATGAAG
>JAEEGL014244374.1_pt1 | contig 10198 bp, 4 predicted proteins | sample 9134231 | NCBI WGS metagenome assembly JAEEGL01 (sample SAMN16246548, study PRJNA631951) | gut metagenome | biome: gut microbiome; feature: rumen; material: fiber-attached | host: Bos | place: Iran: Karaj | collected 2018-10 | reverse complement strand
CGGAGATGACGCCGCATCAGCTGCTGCAGGTGGCCGGCGTGCTGGAACACGCCAGCGGCCCCCGCGACGAGATCCCCCTGCGCTTGCTGTGCAGCCTCGCAGGGCTGCGCATCCCGCTGCGGGAGCGCCTCCGCGACGACGTGGCGGAGGTGCGCTGCGGACGACAGACACACCGCCTGCCGGTGGCCATGCTCCTGCAGGCCGCACGCGAGCTGTCGTTCATCCTCGACGGCACGGACCTCACGGCATGCCCGCTGGAGGGGATATCGCCGAAGCTGTACGACATACCCTTCGGCGACTACTTCCACATGGACGCCCTGATGATGCTCTACGCCGCAGGCCAGGCACAGGACCGCAGCCTGGCGGCGGAGGCCGCACGGTGCCTCACGCACCGCCGCCGGCGCATGGACGGGCGAGAGGCCCTGGCGCTGCTGATCTGGTACAACGGCCTGAAGCACTGGCTCGCCGGACGCTACCCGAACGTCTTCGAGAAAGGCGGAGGCACGTCGTCCGACACGATGGCAGACACGCTGTCCAAGATGCTCGCAGCGCTGAACCAGGAACGGCCGCAGGACAACGAGGCGATCCTCGCGGCCGACACGCATGCCGTGCTCCTCGCACTGGAGAATACCCAACTGAAATACAAAACACTCAAACGTCATGCTGAGCAAGGAATACATTGAACGCGTAGTCCAGGACGCGCTGCTGCTGCCGCCCGGCGAACGCGTGTTCATGACACAAGGCTACGACGAGTCGGTGGCCGTGATCCAGAACGTCCGACACATAGACTGGCCGGCGATCATCGCCGAGGACCGCAGCGGCGGCACGCTGACGCTCCTCGAGGGCGGCCACGACAGCCACACGCAGTCCCTCTGGATCATGAACCAGCCGGAAAACGGAGAGGAGCCGTCGGACGCATACCGCCGCAGCTTCGAACAGATGAAAAAGATCGTCGCGACAATGGCGATGCGGGCCTTCGCACCCCACGACGAGGCAAAGATATACGGCCTGCAGGCCGACCAGTTCCCGTATTACCGCCGCCGCGCCGCGACGGCATACGGATATGAGGTGCTGCTGTATTTCGAAGAAGAGGTGGACCTAACGGACGATGGCACAGGACAATGAGAAGAGCAAGGCGGAGATGCTCGCCGAATGGGCGGAGATCGTCATCGAACGCTGGCAGAGGGGTATCAGCCGCCCGCGCCGCGCGTCGCCGGCGATAGACACCGGACACCTGCTGAAGAGCTTCACCTCGCAGGTGGTATCCGACGCGGACGGCGACCCGCAGAAGATCGTGTTCACGTTCGCGTACTACGGCCGCTTCGTGGACATGGGCGTCGGACGCGGCGTGCCCATCGAGAGGGTGCCGATGTCGAAGCGCGAGCCCGTACCATGGTACGACAAGCGCTTCAAGGCGGAGGTGCGGAAGCTGTCGGAGCTCCTGGCGGAGCGCTACGGACGCGAGGCCGTGGGCGACATCAAACGGATCATGGAATTTAAGTTCACGGATTAGATGGCATCACAATACACAGCAAAGGCCGAAAGCATCGTCACCCTGAACGGCAAGGCCGCGGAACAGACGCTCACCGCGCTGACGCGCCAGGCCGGCGAGCTGCGCAAGGCCCTGAAGGCCGCAGAGCAGGCCGGCGACACGAAGAAGATCAGGGACCTGGAACGCGACATCAAGGACTCCGACGCCGCGATCCGGGCGTTCAAGCGCGACACGAAGGACTTCCAGGATATCCTGTCGAACATCGACGGCTCGACACTCAAGCAGCTGACGGTCGCGGCGCGGTCCCTGGAGAAGGAGCTGCGGAACCTCGCGCCGGACACCGAGGCGTTCGTCGCGAAGAGCAAGCAGCTGCAGGCCGTGCGCGGCCGCATCGAGCAGGTGAACGCGAAGATCCGCGAGACACACACATGGCTGGAGCGCGCAGGCGAGAAGTTCAATAAATACTTCGGCCTGGCCACCGCCGCCGCGGGCGCGGTGACCGGCCTGTCGATGGCACTGCGCAGCGCCGCCCAGGATGCCGCGGAGATGGACGACCGGTACTCCGACGTGATGAAGACCACGGGCCTGACACGCGAGCAGGTGGCGGGACTGAACGAGGAGTTCAAGAAGATGGACACGCGCACCAGCCGCGACGCCCTGAACCTCCTGGCCCGCGACGCGGGCAAGCTCGGCATCAACGGCACGAAGGACGTGCTGGAGTTCGTCAGGGCCGCGGATAAGATCAACGTCGCCCTGGGCGAAGACCTGGGCGAGGGCGCCATCCGCAACATCGGAAAGATGGCCGACGTCTTCGGCCTGACGAAGAAGATGGGCATCGAGAAGGCGTTCACGTCCATCGGATCCGCCGTCAACGCCCTGGGACAGGACTCCACCGCCGCGGAAGCCACGCTCGTGGACTTCACGCAGCGCCTGGCGGGCGTCTCCGCCCAGGCGGGGATATCCATCCAGAACGTCCTGGGCTTCGCCTCGGCGATGGACCAGTCCGGCATCAAGGTGGAGATGGGCGCCACGGCGTTCATGAAGTTCATCATGAAGATGTACGAGGACACCGCCACCTTCGCGAAATATGCGAAGATGGAAGTCGGGGACTTCGCTACGATGCTGCAGAACGATGCGAACACGGCGATCGTGACCGTGCTGCGGTCCCTGCACGAGGCCGGCGGCTTCGCCGCGCTGGTGCCGATATTCAAGGATATGGACACGGACGGCGCACGCGCCGTGAGCGCCCTGGCGGCACTGGCGTCGAACCTCGGCGCCGTGGAGAAGGCGCAGAAGCTGGCGAACGTGGAGTTCGCCAAGGCGACGAGCCTGGCGAACGAGTTCGACACGAAGAACAACAACCGCATGGCGCAGCTCGAGAAGGCCCGGAAGAAATGGAAGGACCAGGTGATCCTCTTCGGCGAACAGCTGTCGCCGGCGTTCCTCAAGACCACGAAGGCGTCGACGCTCGCACTGAAGGTGCTGATGCAGATCCCTGCACCGGTGTATGCCATCACCGCGGCGGCCGCGGCGATGGTCATCGTCTGGAAATCCTGGAACACCATCTGCAACGCCGGCAACAAAATCGGCGCGGCAGCGAAGGTGGTGTTCTACGCCCTGCAGACCGCCGTCCTCAAGCTGACGGGCGCCACGACGGCCGCGACGGCCGCGCAGGCGAAGCTCTCCGCAGCGTTCGCCGCGTCGGGCATCGGCGCGGTGGTGACGCTGGTGGCCACGCTCGCGGCAGCGATTGTCACGCTGACACGGAAGCTGACGGAAGGGCGGCGCGAGATGCGAAAGATCCGTGAGGAATATGGCGCGACACGCCTGGAGGCCGAAGGCCTGCTGACGATCCTCGAGAAGAACACCGCCGACACCGACGCCTACAAGGAGGCGCTCGGCCGCCTCAATGAGAAATACGGGGACTACATCGGCCACCTGGTCGACGAGAAGGGCGAGCTGAAGGACGTGAACGAGGCACGTACGATACTGAACGGCCTCCTGGAGCGCGAGATGTACCTGCGGATGCAAAAGGAGGAAGCCGACCGCCTGACGCAGAAATACGTCAAGCGGGAGTCGAGAAACTACGACCATCTCGTGGGCAGCCTGAAGACCTACTGCGGCGTCGCAGAGGAGACCGCGCAGGTCATGGCGTCGCAGATGCTGAACTTCATCCGCTCCGGCGAGGATGCCGCGGCGAAGATGGTCGAGCTGTACGGCATCAACAACCGCGAGGTCATCGGATGGCTGACCATCCTTGAACGGCAGTACGGCAACTACATCACCGCGCTGAACAAGTCCAACGCCCGCTTCACGGGCCTGATGCCTGCGGCAGCGGGCGGCGGAACCACGGGCGGGACGAAATCCGGATCCGGCAGCGGATCCGGGAACGGGAAGCCCGAGCCGACGGGCACGCCATATACGCCGCCGTCGACGTTCAAGGAGGCGAAGCGCCGCTTCAACGAGCAGTGGAAGCAGGCGAAGCTCGAGCTGGCGCAGAAATATGAGGAAGGCGAGCTGACGAAGAAGCAGTATGAGGAGCAGAGCATGGAGCAGACGATTGAGTGGCTGAAGAAGCAGCGGAACCTCTACGAGCGATGGAGCCAGTCCTCGGCCTCCATCACCTCACAGATCGCGGACTGGATGCGCAAACGCGCAGACGCCGCACTGAAGATGACGGAGAAGGCCGAGAAGGAACTACGCAAGCGCCTCGAGGCTCTGGAGAAAGACGGGCTCAAGGTCAGCGAGAAACTGGCGGACGAGCAGCAGAAGGCCCTCGACAAAGAGGTGCAGGATCTCACGGATCCGGAGACAGAGGCGGAGCTCAAACGCATCCATAAGGGGTTCCAGGATGCCGAGACGCTGCGCAAGGAGCTGCGCGAGGGCTCCTGGAACGAGCGGTATGCGTATGAGATGGAGCAGCTGAAGAAGCTGCGCGACGGCCAGTTCATCACCGAGCAGGAGTATGAGAAGAAGGTCGCCCAGCTAAAGCTCCAGAACGCCCAGTACTACACGCAGAAGGTGGCGTCGCTGACGGAGAACCTGGTAAACCTGTCGTCGGCGCTGCAGGAGATGGAGCTGCAGAAGCTCCAGGCAAGGAAGGCCGACGAACTGCGGCTCTACGGCGACACCGCCGACAAGCGCGCGGAGATCGAGAATAAATACGAGAAGGAGCAGCTGGAGCTCCAGAAGCGCTATGCCGACGTGGACATGGTGATGAAGATCGCCAACGCAACGGCCAGCGGCGCCGTCGCCGCAGTGCGCGCCTACGAGGAGGGCGGACCTTATGCAGGACCGATCCTCGCGGCGCTGGTGGCGGCTACGACGGCGCTGCAGATAGGGACGATCATCGCGCAGCGCAATGCCATCAAGAACGCATCCGTAGACTCCGGATCGTCGACGGCGTCCACGGGGACGCGCGTCCTGGCAGGATACTCGTCCGGAGGATATACCGGCCGCAGCGCGTCGGACCAGACGCCTGTCGGCGTGGTCCACGCCAACGAATGGGTGGCCCCCGCGGCGATGATACGCGCAGATCCCGTGCTCTTCGCAGAGCTCGAGAGCCGTCGCCGCCAGTATGCCACGATGACACCGACGGGATCCAGCATCACGCCGGGATTCGCGACAGGCGGATATACCGGCGGCGGAAGCAACGAGACGGTCGTACTCCTGGAAGACCTGCTGAGGGAATACGCCGCGCTGAAGAAAGAGAAGATCCGGGCATACGTCGTCCTGCGCGACATCCACGAGATGGAAGAGACCGAAGGACGGTTCAAGGAGGTGATGTCGCGATGAAACTGATGACCGAACGCGGAGAGCTGGCGCTGCCGGCAGGCTACTCCCTCACCGTGGAGCAGAACAACCCCCTGTTCTCGCGGGACGGATCCGGCACCGTCCCCGCAACGATACCGGCATCGCCGCATAACCTCGCGGTACTGGGCTTCCCCGAGAGGCTCGGAGCACGGACACGCTTCGTGCGGCGCATGCAGGCGAAGATGGCGGCGGGGACGATCCACAAGGACGGCGTCCTCGTCGTGGACTCCGTACAGCGGCGCGGCACGGTGACGGTGGCCGTGGCGATGGAGGAGAGCGACCTCTATGCCCGCCTGAAAGACCGGAACATCCGGGAGATGTTCGCGGATACCTGGTACTTCAACCACACCTCCGACAACAACCCCGCACAGGGCGTGGCGTCGGACCTGAACAGCATATACACCGGCCAGACGACGAGCCTGATCTTCGCGCTGTTCCCGGTGGCCGTGACAGGCACGGACGGATACCTGGTGATGAACGAGCCGTCGTCATCCGGCGACGGCATCCGCCCGATAAAATGGGCGGCACACGAGATCCAGGAAGGCGACACGCCGGTGCTGGTACCGGACGGCTACGGCATGATGCCGTTCGTCTACCTCGGCCGCCTGATAAATATGATCTTCTACGCCGGAGGATACACCGTCGTGACAAACCCCTTCACGACGGACGTCGCGCTGTCGAAGATCGTAGTGCTGCACAACACAGCAGACGCCTGCTGCAACGGCAAGGTGTGCATGGCGGACCTCGTGCCGAACATCACCGTCTCGGAGTTCATCGAGGCGCTCGAAAACCGTTTCCACGCCTTCATCCAGGTGATACCCGAGAAGAAGCAGGTGAACGTCGTGTTCATGGAGGACGCCCTGACATCCGCCGTCGACATGGACCTGTCGTCACATGTCGACGGGCGGCCGACAATCGAATATGCAGACCCCAGGCACGTCGCGCTGCGCCCGGACACCTCACTGGAGGGCGGATCTCCGGCCGCGGAGACGATAGAGGCGCTCGTAAAGAAATACCCCATCATGACGGAGGTGGACGAGACGAAGTTCACCGTCGCGGGACGGGGTGCGTCGCAGCCGAACCCAACGCTGCCGGACACGTTCATCAGGAAGGCTACGGGCGCGGTGTGCGAGAAGCGCTACACCACGGACGGACGGATAGTCATCGTCGCCGTGGGAACGATGAACATGACCTACGACAGGAAGATGAACGACAACGCCGAGGACATCGCGGCGAAAGACCTGTCGCCGGTGATGGTGCGCGAGAGCGGCATGACGATGCCATACATCGGAAACCGCGTGCATCGCAACACGTCGTACAACGACGACCTGGACCGCGAAGCGGACCAGAAGCTCATGCTGTGCTTCGCGCCAGGCGTGGCGTCCACAGGCAAGTACCGCTACGGCACGACGCAGAAGTGGAACGACATGGGCACCTCGACCTGGAACAGCTGGGGCCTGATATACGAGGATATGTACCAGGCATACTTCCGCCGGTACAACGAGATGATCATGAACAACGCCGTCACGGTGAAGACGCGGCTGCGCCTGGAAGAGAGCCAGGTGCAGGACCTCGACATCTTCGCAATGAAGGCCATGGACGCGCAGCGCATGCTCATCGAGCAGCTCACATATACCATCGGGGAACGCGTGCGCACGGGCGAGTGCATCCTGCGGCCCGTGCTGGACTACGAAGACCAGACCGTAGACCCCGTCGCGCCAACGTTCGCCGCGCAGCAGTACCGCTGGCGGACGAACACATCGAACGCACAGGCGGCGGCGGATGGGTACCGCGCCGGCCACAACACCGTCTGGTGGTCCTTCAAGAACGCCGAAGACGGCGTCCAGAAATACCTCGGGCCGCCGAAGGCAGCAGGGCTCAGGGCGAATGAGCGCCAGGCCGTGATCCTCATCTACGTGAGCTCCGGAGGGATATACCACACATCGGAGCCCATCGAGGAGACCGTCACGATATGGGAAGAATCCTACCTTCCGACGTAGAATTTTGTCCACGACAACCGATTACCACAACCCTAACTTCGCACCATGGCAACACTGCTCCAGAAACCGGATGCCCTGTCCCTGTCGGGGAACCTGCGACGATTCATCATCAGCGCCTCCGACACCGTGCGGTTCCGCCTGATAACCGGCGGCACGGCGGTACTCGACGAGCGCTACCGCGCCATCAACGGCACGGTCGAGGTGGACGTTAAACACGTCGTCGACGCGCTGCTGTCGCTGAGCATCCCCACCACGGACATCTTCCAACAGACGGCAAACGCCGCCACGTTCGCGGTAAAGCTGGATGACGCCACGGTCTACTCGTTCACCTGTGTGCGGGGCGGCGTGGCCGCCGAGAGCGTCAACGCCACGACGTTCCTCACGGCAAACTGGCTGACATGGCAGCCGCAGACAAAGCGCGTGGGACGCCTGTCGCCGGAGTGGCTGACATACTACTTCACGCAGGCCGCCAGGGTGAAGCTGCGCTACTACACGTCGACAGGAGCGACAGAGGTGGTGCTGCACAGCGCCTCTGCAGGCACATGTTACACCTACAACATGCAGCTGGAGCACCTGCTCTCCCTCAGCGGCGCGCCATCCGGAGCACAGGGCGTGGTGGACGTCTGGGTGGAGACATCAGGCGGCACGCGCCTGTCGTACGTCCAGCGGTACGTCTACTCCCCGCAGGAGCGTGAGAACCACCACTACATCTTCGAAAACTCCCTGGGCGGCCTCGACGGCGCGATGTTCACCGGCAGCCTGGCCATAGCGCCGGAAACAGACTACGACGCGGCACTGCTGGACGAGCAGTACGCCCAGGTGCCGACGGACATCACGTCACGCCATACGCAGAACACCGGCCCGCTGACGCGGGACGAGGCGCGCTGGCTGCGCGACATGGTCACGTCGCAGCAGATATATCACGCGGAAGACTCCGGCATGCGGCGCATCGTCCTGCTCGGTTCGGACGCTCAGGACGACTCCTCGGAGAACGTCAAGAAATACACCCTCACCTGGAGACCGGCATCCGACGAAGGATACCTGAACCTGCCACGGAGCAGCGAGGCGCTGCCCGCGGCGCTGCCGGTGGAGATGCCATCCTCCGAGATTTTTTTTTTAGAGGCACGGCTGGTTGACCTGCCGGAAGGATCCCTCGACGACACGCTGCTCATACCCGTCCAGTCCCCCTTCGCGGAGAACTGGAGCAGGGTGAGCTATGGCGCCATGCGCAGCGCACTGATGCAGCAGGCCGCGGGGATGATCACCACGGCGCTGTCAGTGCTTTCAGGATACGTCCTGACGTCGACGCTGAACGAGCGCCTGGCCACCATCAACGGACTAATCGCGGGCCTCGGCGGCGACATCGCCGCGCTGTCCGGCAATCTGTGGTCCTCCGTGAACTACACGCCGGAAGGGGCGGAAGAGGCGGTCGACGCGCTATACACGCCGAAGGAGGCGATCGCAAAACGGATGATCGCCACAGAGGCTCTGGGAATCATACCTCCGGCGGAGACGCTGCTGCCGGCCACGACGGTAGAGATCTTCCGCCTGCAGAACATAGCGGGCGAAGAGGAAGACCCCGTCTGGGTGACGAAGTCCTGCAGGACACTCGTCTGCGACGGCGACGTCGTCGCCTACGGCATCCCCGCTGAAGATATCACCCCCACGGCCTACGACCGCCTGGATCCAGTCAACGACGCCTGGCCGGCCTACGACGCGACGAAGGCCGGGTGGATCCTCTCCGCAGCCCTGGGATGGGACCTCCACTCCCGGGTCCACGCGCTGGAGACGGCAGCGCCGGCGCATACACACTCGAATCTCGCGCTCCTGGAGACCATCACGCAGCAGCGCATGGCCGCCTGGGATGCCGGCGGCGGAGGCGGGGAGCCGGGCCCGGCGCTCTTCGAGGCCATCGAGAGCGACGGCACCATCACCGGGATCCGCGCCCTGTACCCACTGACGGTATCGGGAGGAGTCTCGGCATCCGGCAACGTCACGGCCACGGGCGACATCGTCGCCTACGGCAGCGCATCCGGAGCTTCGACCCCCACGGCCTACGACCGGCTGGATCCGGTCAACGACGCCTGGCCGGACTACGACGCGACGAAGGCCGGGTGGATCCTCTCCGCAGCCCTGGGGTGGAACCTGCTGAGCAGATACTCCGCCCTCGACACGCGCGTCACGAATCTGGAAAACGGCTCGGGATCCGGACATACGCACAGCAACCTCCTGCTCCTGGAGACCATCACGCAGCAGCGCATGGACGCCTGGGATGCCGGCGGCGGCGAGGCGGGACCCACGCTCTTCGAAGCCGTCAGGACCGACGGCACCATCACCGGGATCCGCGCCATGTACTCCCTTGCCGTCACTGGCGACGTCACAGCCACGGGCGACATCGTCGCCTACGGCAGCGCCTCCGGGCTTTCAACACCCACAGCCTACGACCGCCTGGATCCGGTGAACGACGCCTGGCCGGCCTATGATGCGACAAAGGCCGGGTGGATCCTCTCCGCCGCTCTGGGGTGGGACCTGAACGAGCGCGTCACCACGCTGGAGCAGTCCGGAGGATCCGGCGGCGGATCCGGACATACGCACAGCAATCTCCAGCTCCTGGAAGCCATCAACGCGACCAGGGCGCAATCCTGGGATGACGTCGCCGCGCTCTTCGAAGCCATAGCGAGCGGCAGCGCCGTCACCGGGATCCGCGCGCTGTATCCCCTTACCGTCACCGGGGACGTCACGGCTACGGGCGACGTCGTCGCCTACGGCAGCGCCTCCGGAGCTTCAACGCCCACGGCCTACGACCGACTGGATCCGGTGAATGACGCCTGGCCAGCCTACGACGCGACGAAGGCCGGGTGGCTCCTCTCCGCCGCTCTGGGCTGGGACCTCG
>JAEEGL013745081.1_pt1 | contig 10198 bp, 9 predicted proteins | sample 9134231 | NCBI WGS metagenome assembly JAEEGL01 (sample SAMN16246548, study PRJNA631951) | gut metagenome | biome: gut microbiome; feature: rumen; material: fiber-attached | host: Bos | place: Iran: Karaj | collected 2018-10 | reverse complement strand
CCGCACCATGCGCAAGCGAATCTACGAGATCATCGAAGTCGCCCGCCCCGGCGACCGCGTCAGCAACTTCTATGACACCGCCATGCTCTGTCTGATCTTACTCAGTCTGGTCCCCCTTGCCTTTAAAGACTCTTATCCGCTTTTCAACGTGATCGAGAGGATCACCGTCGCCGTTTTCATCGCCGACTACGCGCTCCGCTGGCTCACCGCCGACTACAAGCTCCGCGGCGGGAAGGTCGTTTCCTTCCTTCGCTATCCGCTGACTCTGTGGGCCTTGGTCGACCTGATCTCGATCCTGCCCGCGCTGAATCTCCTCAGCAGCGGCTTCAAACTCCTTCGTTCGTTGCGCATGATCCGTGCTTTGCGCGTTCTCCGCGTCGCCAAAGCCATGCGCTACTCCCGCAGCCTCATCATCATCGCCTCCGTCATCGAACGTTCGCGCCGCGCCCTCGGCGCCGTCATGATCCTTGCCGTCGGCTACATCCTCATTTCCGCCCTGATCGTCTTCAACGTCGAGCCCGATTCGTTCAGGACGTTCTTTGACGCCGTCTACTGGGCGACCGTTTCCCTGACCACCGTCGGCTACGGCGATCTCTATCCCGTCACCACGCTGGGCCGCCTCGTCGCCATGATCTCGTCCCTCTTCGGCATCGCCATCGTCGCGCTCCCCGCAGGCATCATCACCGCCGGATACATGGAAGCGCTCCAGAAGGAACGGGAGCAAACGGAGGAGTAGCTCACATAAAGAGACGGCTCTCCTGATGTTCTGCATGGAACATCGGGAGAGCCGTTTTTTGCTGCCTGCCGGTCACGGAGTTTACTTTCCGCTTTCTAATTCATGCTCCGAGATCAGACCAGTTGCATCGTAATAAAACGTCTGCCCGCCGAAATCGAAACAGATCGTTCCGTCAGTCTGACGCGGCTCGACAAGAAACGCGCCGCTTTTGTCCTTGGGCGATGATTCAATCTCTGCGAGCCCGTCGCCGAACATCCAGGCGGGGATCGAAAACGAGGAAAGCGGTTCGCCGCCCAGAGGGCTGGGAAGAGGCGTCAGACACGTGACGCACACATCCATCACGCCAAGGCGGGTTTTCAGCTTTTCCAGCGAATCGCCGCCGCCGATCTGGATCTCTTTCAGTTCCTTGTCCCAGGGCATTTCCGCCGTCATGGCCAGCGAACCTTCCGCAAGCTCGCGGCCGTTCATCTCGTTCAGGACAGGCCGCCATTTTTCTGCGCCCAGTTCACGCGCCAGCGCAGACAGAGCCGAATGATGCGTACAACCCTCGACAAGCTCGCGATTTTGCGAGGGAAGCTGCCATGTGCAGCCGTCGCCAAGCTGTAAAAGCGTCGCCGCGACGGGCAGCAGGTCATACGCACGCTCGCTTCCGAAGCCCCATGAACGCGCCTGACGCGACAGCAGCCAGTCGGCTCCGCCCTCGGGCGTCAGCACGATGCAGTGCGGCGTTTCAAAACCGTCCGGGCGAACACGGTCATGCCGGAACAAACGCCCGATCCGCTGCAGAAGCACGTCGGACGGACACAGGTCCGTGATCAGCAGGTCGAAGTCCACGTCCAGCGACTGTTCGACCGTCTGCGTCGAGATCAGAACACAGCCGTTGCGCGGTGCGCACGTCCGCGTTCCCGGCAGCCAGTTTTTCCCGAAGCGGCGCTCCACTTCATTATCCAGAAGCCGTCTGTCCTCGGGCGCAAAACGGCTGTGATGCAGCGAAGAAACGCCGTTCACGCCGAAGATCAGCTCTTTCGGCAGACAGTTTTGCAGTGCCCGGAACGTCGCCCGCGCCTGCCTGACCGTGTTTCGCAGGATCAGCACGCATGGCGCGGCCTCTCCCGAACGTCCTGCCAGAAGCTACTGTGTTAGTTCCGCGACAGCATCGGTGCTTGTGATGATCCGTTCGGGCTGCATCGTGACTCGTTTTGCCCGCGCCGGCGCGTTGATGCGCACGTCTGCCTGCGTGTCCGAGATCAGCCTCGGATAACTGATCCTGACCGCTTCCGCCAGCTCCGGCTGTTCTGCGGCGTTCCTTCTGCCGTCCTTCCAGGCGCGGCGAAACTCTTTCAGACTTTCCGAGCCCAGCGTCGCCGACATCAGCAGGACGTGTCCGCCCACGGCGCTGAAGATCTTCAGAAGGGAACAGATCAGCTCGCTCATGTAGGCGTCGCTGGAATGCACTTCGTCAACAACCAGCAGCGACCTCTGCAGAGCCACCGCGCGCATGTCCGCGTGCGGCACCCTGATCCCCGCCATCAGCGCCTGATCGATCGTGCCGGATGCCAACGGAGACGCCAGATACCGTTTTGAGCTTTCAGCGAACCAGCCGAGCGCAGCGTCGCCCAGATCCTTCCAGTCCACCGCAAAACGTCCTGTGCGGATGCCCTCGGAATCGCCGACGCGAAGATAGCCGGGTGCGGCCAGCGTGCTCGGCAGAACTGTTTTTCCTGAACTGTCGGTACCGAAGGTCCTCCGCGAAAAATCGTTCAACCGTCCAAAAAGCTGCGTCGCCGCAAAACGCAGCGGATTGGCGAAATACAGTCCGTCGACCAGCCCCGCGCAGAGCAGACGCGTATACAGCCGCAGCGCTGCTTCCGTCTTGCCGCTCCCTGTTTCGGCTTCAAGTACATATAACCCGCCTTCCGGCCGCAGATCCAGAGCGTCGATCGCCTTCTGCACGCCGTTGGCCGCAAAGCCGAACTGCGCCTCAAAATCCGGGAGCGCGGACGGACGCAAACCTTCCATGCCCCAGTGCAGATGCGAAAGCACCTTTACTGCCTGACGCCGCGACCAGGCCAGAGCTTCATCCTCGTTGAGTGGCGGACGCTGATCCCCCAGCCAGTCCTTTTCGCCGCAGAACGGGAAAAAGCGGCGGTCCGACGCGATCCAGTCCGCCAGCATCAGCACGCCGGAGAAAAGGTGCTGCAAACCGGCGTGGTCAGAAAGCATCTCTTTGTTCCTGAACGCAGATGGAAAATTGCGCCGCGCAAAAGCAATCAGTTCTCCCAGGGCTGCCGAAGGATCGAGATCGACTTCGGAAATGCGTTTCCAAAAGGATGAATATGTCTGTGCCTGATTGGCTTCAATGTCATTATAAGGCCGGCCATGATGACAAAGAAGCAGATAAAACGCCGCTTCCTGCTCGTCTTCGGAGATGCCCAGGCATTCGCTGCCAAGCAGGCTGTCCAGCATGTTGACCTCATTGATCATATTCCAGGCTGCGCTGATGTGCCCGACGGCTTTTCCGCTCCACCCCTTCGATATGATCTGGAAATTCGGCGAGATCTTGCCGAAATCATGCAGAAACGCAAGTTGAGCGAACCATTCAATCTGAGCATCTGAGAACTCACTGCCGATAATGCGTTCAAAATGTCTCCTGACCAGTCCGCCCCGGAGGATCCCCTCAACGACTGAAGCGACGTCGCACAGATGCGCCAACAACGGTTGTTGCGCGCCCGTTTCCCTATCCAGTTTGCCCCAGACTTTTGCCAGTTCGGACATCAGCTTATTCCTCGGCGCGGGGCGTTCGGGCAGCGTTCTTCGTCAACTTTGCGCTATTCTGCTCCAGTTCAGCCAGATAACGGTCGAAATCCGACATGAACAGCCTGTCCTGGATCACGCGGTACTTTTCGTATTCGCTCAGCGCGTGCTCCTTGGCGATCTCCGCGGAAATGCGTCCCGCGTCTTTGAGAATCTCGCGATCGTCGGCTTCCAGAAAGATGTCCAGACGCTTTGCCCAGTCTTCCATCGTCATCGGGATATGCCGCTTCGCCCTGTTCTCCGCCAGATCAAGATAGGCCGAAACGATCCGTTCCATTTGGAACAGCTCGTCCTTCGTCAGATAGTTCTTCGCCACGGTCACGTCGCTGGGATAAATCTTGCCGTCCGGCGCTTCCTTCCAGCCCGTCAGCCCCATATGCGGCCGTTGTGCGTCGGCACGTTCGTAAATGACTTCGGCCGCCGTGTGCCCGTGGACGGCGTAGTGCATCTTGTTCTGCACCTTGGCAAAGAACATCTTCGTCGTCTTCGCGTTCTTGTCGTAATCCAGCGCCGTCGCGTAAATATCCGTGATCTTCTGATAGAACATCCGCTCCGACATGCGGATCTCGCGGATCTTCTCCAGCTGCTCGTCGAAATACTTCTGCGTCAGCGCGCCGCCGTTCATGAAGCGCTCCGCGTCCATCACCCAGCCCTTGATCGTGTACGTCTCCACGATCTGATTGGCCCACTTGCGAAAACGCACGGCGCGCTCATTGTTCACCTTGAAGCCGACGGCGATGATCATTTGCAGGTTGTAGTGCAGTACGTCGCGTGAAACCGTTCTGCCGCCTTCGGTTTGAACTATCCGAAATTTTCGGATAGTTGCCCCCTCGTCCAATTCGCGGTCGTCAAAGACCGTCTGAACATGGTGATTGATCGTGCGAACATCAACATCATACAGCACGGCCATCATCTTTTGCGTCAGCCAGATGTTTTCGTCCTCGTAACGAATCTCCATGCTCTCGGTCGTTTCGCCGGTTGAGGCGATATACGTCAAATATTCCGCCGCTGAGGAACGGACGGAAGCGCTTGTTTTGCCCGTCATGGGCGAGCACTCCTTTCTGTATCTGTGACAAAGAACCGTTCTGAATTCATCCCCGCGTGTGCGGGGCTTTGTCCGTTCGGTTTCTGAGTTCATTGCGGGCATGGGGTTCATCCCCGCGTGTGCGGGGCTTTGCACAGGTACTTGAACTTTACGTCCTTCGTCTTGGGTTCATCCCCGCGTGTGCGGGGCTTTGGATTCAAGCCTGCGTCAATCATGCCACGCAGAAGGTTCATCCCCGCGTGTGCGGGGCTTTGCCCGTGCAGCAGCGCGTACTCAAAACACTTGTTGGTTCATCCCCGCGTGTGCGGGGCTTTGAGGACCATCACCACTGCGTCGCCGGTGCTGTAGGGTTCATCCCCGCGTGTGCGGGGCTTTGGTTTCCATGAGTAGCCTCCATTCAACAATTTGAGGTTCATCCCCGCGTGTGCGGGGCTTTGCTTTCGCGATCTCGCCGATAAACTCGCCGCACGGGTTCATCCCCGCGTGTGCGGGGCTTTGCCTTGCCAACCTTGCAAGCCTAAAATCGTAACGGGTTCATCCCCGCGTGTGCGGGGCTTTGTTTTCTGTTTCGTTGGCCGTATTATAACGCCGAGGTTCATCCCCGCGTGTGCGGGGCTTTGCACCGCGCGCACATCGCCATCACGCTGGCCGAGGGTTCATCCCCGCGTGTGCGGGGCTTTGCGAGCAGTTCGCGCAGCGTTGAAAAGGGAGTAGGGTTCATCCCCGCGTGTGCGGGGCTTTGTCTTCCGTTTGTCGTATTTCAAAGACAGACTTTAAAAGCGACAATTTAGGATAACAACGGAAAAATTCAACAATATCCTCTGATTTTGATTAAAAACAAATAACGTACTTACGGTAAGCGTGTCTGTTGGAAAACAGAAGTTGTCAGAATATTTCATCGTTAAGGTGCAGTGTCCTGCTGTTGGAGTTCCGTCTCCGCATCGCTGAGGCGGCTGAGCAGAATTCCATCGCAGTCCTGAATAGTCCTCTGCGGCAATCCGAAGGCGGCAATGCCTTGTCCTCCTGGTTGAGTGGAATCGTTCCAGATCATCAGAACGGAACCGTCAAAAGTCTGTTCCTGATACCACTTTTCCAGTACGGTCCACAAACGCTGACGGATGCCTGCGCTCATTTTGGGATGACTGTACACGCCGGGAGCGAGTTCAAGCATACAGGATGCAAGAAAGCCCCTGTATTTCATAGGCACGTTGTTTGTTACGACGACGGTCATCGGCATAGTCAGGATTCCTCTTGTCCGTCACTGAGAAGTGATTTGATCGTCTCGATCATTCTGTGGATAAAATGTTCTCTCGCAAAGACGGCACCGGCAAGTTTTCTGACGTGACGCTCGATGCCTGTTTCCGGATCTTCCTGATTGAGGCGCAGCCCCTTGAAAGCGATGGGGATCGTGACGGTCATGCGGAAGATGTCTGCAATATCCAGTCCAAAGGCGTCGTAAGCCGCTTCATGGATAAAACCGAGCTGCGGGATCGTGGCGGTGGCGGCAACGGCGATGCTTGCAGCGGCATAGGCTGCGGTGGCTGCGTGATTGACGGCGTTATTGATCTCGTCGTTTTTTTCAGGGGACTTACGGTCGAATTTTCGCTGCTGCCAGTTGATGCCGTATCTTTGGGCAAGCATACGGTAACTTGCACGAACGCGTGTCCCTTCAATGCCTCGCAATTCCTGGATGTCGGTCGAAGGGAGTTTTTCGCCAAAGCGGAGCTCGTACATTTTCAGCACGATTTCGCGTCGTTTTTCCGGCGATGCCCAAAGGGCGGTCTGGCGCCGGGCAAGACCGCTGCGGTCGGGACTGAGCGGCGGTGCGGTGTACATACGTACTCCGTCGGTCCCGACTGCAATCAGGCCCACTCCGTGACTTCCGGCGAGGCGGAAGACATCGTGACTGATGGTCGTTCCCGGCCCAAGCAGGACCATTGAGACCGTTTGGTAAGGAATATCGTATGCCCCGGGAGCAAGATTTGGGCTTCCGGCACATACAAATCGAAGAGTGCCTTTTTCGACGAAGAGACTGCCCCGTTCCAGCCAAAGGAGACCGTATCGGTCTGCATGTGGAATGTTGGCCGTCTCAAGTCCCAGCCTGACGAACGCCATATCAGCTGGCGGCCCTCAGCAGCAGCATCCCGAAGCCGAAGGCGGTATGCCGTCCCACGCCGTGGCGGATGAGGCGGTCGAAGGCCGCGGGATCTTCCACGACGAGAGTGCCGGTGAAGGTAGTCTCGGGGCAGTTGCGACGCGCCGAGCTGAAAGGCGCGCCGCTGTGGGTGTTGCCGCCGCGGGCAGTCACTCCTGTGCTGCGGCTTCCTGCGACGATGGCGTTTTCAAGGCGGGCGCCGGGGCGGAGACGACTCTCCAGCCACTGAAGGTAGGTCATCTCAATTTCGTGCTTGTGGAGCTGACGGAAAGCGTTGAGCGTGCCGGGCTTTCCGGCAGCTTTCCAGTCGTTGTAGGTCTTTCTTAGCCAGACGTCGCTTTCAGCTTTAACCTGCCTGTCCGTCTGCCCTTCCAGATCGCAGGAGTGCCTGACGGTAGGACGGCAAAAGACGGAAAAGCGATAGCGGCGTCCGCTGTGCCACTCGTCCGGCATGGGACGGACGCAGATCTCGGGAAAGTCAAAGACGGCTCTCAGGAAAGGATCGTCAGTTGCGGCGGCGAGCTTGCCGCGAAGCTGCTCCTCGTCTGCCTGTGTATAGCCGAGGACGCGATCCCTTTCACTCTGCACGAAAAAGGGCTGCGGCCCAAGTTCCCCAAAGATCTGGCGAGAAGCGGCGTGGACAAGATAGCCCGTATCCGAGCTGATACGGCGCTTGTGTCCCCAGATGACGAGCGCACGGGGATCAAGGTCAAGGCTGACCATGTTCAGGGACATCGGAGGCTTCCTCCTTTCCGGCGGGGATCGGAATCATCGTGCGGCAGGCGTAACGACGTCCGCCATGGACGTTTGCGGTCCAGCGGCGGCAGTCGAAGCGCTCGATGACGCGCGTTCTATCCTTGGATGCGGCGAGAGCGGCCTGTTCCGGAGTCAGCGGCCATTCGGCAAGGACGGTCTGGGATTTCTGCGCGACGGAGGCACAGCGGGGAGGAACCTGCCTGATGCCTTCTTCAAGGCTGTCAAACATCACGATCTCGCGGTCGTCCGGCTCGCGGCAGACGGGCTGCGACGGCGGGCAGGAGACGCGTCCGATGAAGAGCGGGCGGGCAGGATTGCAGAGAGCGGCGCGGATGTCTCTCAGAGTGGGATATTCCTCAGGCTCGCTCAGGGCCGCAAGGACGGTAACGGAGGCATCGGCGCGGTAATGACGGTAGCGCTGCACGGTAAAATCACCGCTTGATCCGCCTTCGCGTCCGGCAATAAGGCCGTCGCTGCGCCACATCAGGTCGTTGCTGTTGAGCCGGGCTGTCTGATAATCGCGGAGCGGCGCCCCGGCCCTGTCCTGCCGGCAGGCGATGCTGAGGCGATCCTGAAGACGCTGTATCTTTTCGGTGTCATGGTAGGTCCAGCCCAGAGCGTTGGCGATCAGTCCCGTGATCTGCGACAGCGTCGGAAGGACGTCGGTCGGGCGCAGTTCGTCGATGGCCACGTCGCCGAAGGCCATCAGCGGCCCGCGCAGCCGCAGGATCAGCATCTCCATTTTACTGCTCCCGGCTGAGGATGCAGCTTTCCAGAGCGTCGCCCATTGCGTCGACCGAGACTTTCTCCGCGCCGGGAATGGCGGCGTCATACATGGAAGCGCTCCAGCGGCGCAGTCCTTTGCCGTCTCCGTACATGGCGTCGCTGTCGGCGACGTACTTTTCAAGCTGGTGCAGGGCGGCGGCGCGCATGTCGCCGCGCAGGGGCACGGGGTTGAAGAAAGCGTCGGCCAGCGTGCGGGGCTGTGTGTCGCCGGCTTCGGCAAGGACGAACCACGGGCGGGCGTAGGGCGCGGTGGAGCCGAGCTTGGCCCCCGGCGTGACGGTGGTGATCAGGTGGAGCATGTGCTTGACGAGGCGGGCGGCAACGGTACGGTCGGCGCTCTGCCATTCAGCGGCGGCACAGCCTTCGATATTGGAAACGAGCTGCGGAACGTCAAACACAACGTAGTTGTAGAAAATGCCGCTGGTCAATTCGGTCGTGTTGATATGAGCGGTACCGGTCGTGTCAAGGTCGTCAACGGCGGTGAAGTAGTCTGACTCGGACTCCTCGGCGTGGACGGTAAAGGCATGGGCAACATGAACGGCAGCGGAGACGCGGGCATCAGGGTCTCCGGAGACGAAACGTCCGAACATGGCGGCGTCAAGGCCGGCCCCGCATTTTAGCGCCTGAAAGTCCTTTTTGTGAGCTTTGAACCACTCGGCTGTCTTCTTCGTGGTGTCGGCAGGATCCGTTCCGGCGGCGGCAAGCTCGCGGATGGCGTTCTTCAAAAACTGGATCTCGGGATGGCCGAGCACGATCAGTTCTTTCCTCTGAGGGCTGAGCGTGCTGAGCGGAGCTTTGCCCTTCTGCTTTTTCGAGGCAGCTTCGGTGCCTTTTTCACCGTACAGCTCATTCTGGAACACCTGTGAGGCTGCGACGACCTTTTCGGGGTCGAGCTTCTCTTCGATCAGGGACTTTTCGATCTTCTCCGGGAAGATGCTGCGGGAACGGATCGATGTGGCGATGCCGTCGTCAACGTTCTGCAGGCTCCACAGGCCCTCGGCCATGCGCCAGTGGCGCTTGAGGCACTGGGAACTGACGCGGGTGCGGCTGACGCCGCCGAAGGGGATGCGTTTGGAAAGACCGGAATCATCGCGGTTGAGCAGTGAGGCCGGATAGGTTGTCAGGGTCGAAATCTGGATAAAACGGGCAGTGTTCATGATCGATCATTCTCCTTTTTTGGTTATAAAGTCTCGGCGTTGTCGCCGTTGGTTTCTGCGTACTGCTTCTTTTCCAGGGCTGAATAGAACGACTGGGTAAGCCGGGTTCTGATCCGTGAGAGTTTCTGTTCATCCGTGGTGAGGATCAGCGACGCGAGGCTGTCCCACGAGAAAGCGCAGTTTTTGGACAAAGCCAGCTTGAGCATGTGGCGCAGGAGGACAAGGAAGCGTTCGGGCGTGGCGCGCATAAGTTGGTCGAAGCGTTTGGACAGGGTGTCGCCGCCTTCTTCGGCTCCGCCGAGGGCTTTTCCGAAATCATCCTTCGAGTCGCGGCACAGTTCCGCGGTCATGGCCATGCCCTGGATGAGGGCGGCCCAGCGTCTTTCCTCGGCGGCGCTCAAAACTGAATTGCGTTCGTCGGTATCGCTGCCGATGATGCCGTATCGGCACAGCAGTTTCCAGAAAACGGGCGGACGGGCTTCGTCCACTTCCGGGTGCATCCGACGCAGCTCTGCCATTTCGCCGGTAGAAAAGGCAGAATGCAATATGCCCGCGTCGTCATGCTGGGGATCTGGCGCCATGCGGATAAGTATTTCGTCGATGTTTTCAAAGAAGCGGGTGTAGCGTCCCCTGTACTCAAACTTTTTCTCTTCTGGCATGTTCAGTCATTTCCTTTCGAGAGACGAAAATGTGCGGCGATAAGGCGGTTCAGTGTCAGTTCGCCAAGAGCGCGGGCTTTGACGCTCTGG
>JAEEGL013634275.1_pt1 | contig 10198 bp, 9 predicted proteins | sample 9134231 | NCBI WGS metagenome assembly JAEEGL01 (sample SAMN16246548, study PRJNA631951) | gut metagenome | biome: gut microbiome; feature: rumen; material: fiber-attached | host: Bos | place: Iran: Karaj | collected 2018-10 | reverse complement strand
CCCGGAGCGGGCCCTGAAGGAAAACGGTATGTGTGTCCCGGCCGTAGGGCTTGGCCTGGCGATGAACGATCTCGGATGGATGCTCCGACGGGAGGTCCCGATAAAGCGTGCCGCCCAGGACGGCGTTGATCAGCTGAAGGCCGCGACAGATGCCGAAGATCGGCTTCCCGGCGGCAACAGCCTTCTTGAGCAGCGGTACTTCTAGCTCGTCGCGCCGAGGGCAGGTCTTGATCTTCCCGCCCATATCATCCTGCCCATATAGCGCCGGCGAAACATCCGGCCCGCCCGTAAACAGGAACCCGTCGAACCGCTCCACCATCTCATCAATCGCCACCGACAATGAGCCGTCATTATCCGCCGCCGAACCGTCGCCGTTCGCCGCCGACGGCAACCCGAACGGCAGCACCACCGGCACTCCCCCCGCCTGCTGAATCCCCTCCAGATAATCCGGCAACATCCACACACTCTGCCGCTCCTCATCCCACAACGGGGTCACTCCAATCAAAGGACACATATCACGACGAAATTCTACTAACCTAAACTTAAGGTTAAACAAAACAATGTTCAAATTTACACAAAATCCCCGAGAACTCCGGCAGCCAGCCGGAAAACCTGGCGCAGGATCAGCGGGCTCGCAGTGGCGCACTGAAAAAAAAGAATTGCCGCAGGCGAACATGCGGCAATTCTTTAGAATGAGGTTCCCGGCCAGGTAGAGACCGCTAATAGTTCTCGGCGAGCACTTGGAAGTAGCTCTGCGGGTGGTCGCAGACGGGGCAGACTTCGGGGGCGGCAGGGCCGACAACGATGTGGCCGCAGTTGGAGCATTGCCAGATGGCGTCGCCTTCTTTGGAGAAGACCACTTTGTTTTTGATGTTCTGGAGGAGCTTGCGATAGCGCTCTTCGTGATGCTTCTCGATGGCGCCGACCATCTCGAATTTCTGCGCGATTTCCTCGAAGCCCTCTTCGCGGGCTTCGCGGGCCATCCGCGCATACATATCGGTCCACTCGAAGTTCTCGCCGTCCGCGGCGTCGGCCAAATTGGCCTCCGTACCGGGCACGGCGCCCCCGAGCAGATACTTGAACCAGATCTTGGCGTGCTCCTTCTCATTGGCCGCCGTCTCCTCGAAGAGGTTGGCGATCTGGACATATCCGTCTTTCTTGGCCTTCGACGCGTAGTACGTGTATTTGTTGCGGGCCATTGATTCGCCGGCGAACGCTTCCTGCAGATTCCGCTCGGTCTTGGTTCCTTTCAGGTTAGGCATATAATTCAGGTTTTTGATGTTTTATGCAAATATATCAAAAAAAGGTGACTATTTGATGAACGGCCACACCACCGCACCCCCTATTCCATATCCGATGCGGAAGATCCAGCCTTGGGGCCAGTTCAGGTCGGTGTGGCAGGTGCGGCTGCGATAGATGCCGAGGGCGTGGAGCGCGTTGTGCGCAGCCCACTCGCGCACCAAGGACTTGAGGGAGCGATGCGACCATACCTCGGAGTCGGGGTGCTCCAGATGGATCGCGGCCAGCTTCCGCGCAAACGCGCGCTTCGGCACCAGAAAGGAAGAATCCAGATGGATGTTGTTCGGGGAGACGGTGTATGAGAAGCCTTCAGGCATCTGTCAGTTACTTCTTTTCGAGGATGTCCGACGGATCCATCGGGGCGTAAGCCCCGTCTTTCGCTTCAAACAAGACTGTCCCGCTCTCAAGGGATTTCAGGGAGTGCCATTGGCCGATGGGAATGTTCAGGACAGTGCCGCCCGGGAGCATGTCAATCGTATCGGTGAGTTGGCCCTTGTCGTCGTAGAAATATTCCACGAAGTGCCCTCGGAGGCAAATGCAGGTTTCGCTGGAGCCTCTGTGCCGATGGATGGGCATCACCGTTCCCGGCTCGATGGCATTGAGCATCCGCTGCGACTGGTCGTCCGCGGAGTTGCGCAGGTCCATATTCATCCGCAGCCGGAGCGACGCCTTCGCCGCAGCGGTGAGTTGGTCGAGAATCGTCTGATCGATGGTCATGGCCTAAATGCTCCCAGGGCGCCCCCCTACTTCACAATATTCGGAATCCCCTTCAGCTCATTCTGGATGTACTCCAGCGAGGCGATCTTGGCCTTCGTCTCTTCGAGATTCAGGCGGCGGGTGTTGTCGGAGTTGAATTCGTCGATGGTGGCGCGTTTCGTGTCACCGTCGATGAAGTACTTGTCGTAGTTCAGGTCACGGTTGTCGGCGGGGACTGCGTAGAAGTTGCCCATATCGATGGCCTTGGCGGCCTCCTCTTTCGTCAGCAGCGTCTCGTACATTTTTTCGCCGTGGCGGATGCCGATCACCTTGATGTCTTCTTTGCGTCCGCCGAAGAGCTCGCAGACCGCCTCGGCCTGGGTCTGAATCGTGCAGGCCGGCGCTTTCTGGACCAGGATGTCGCCGTTGCGGCCGTGCTCGAATGCGAAGAGCACGAGATCCACCGCCTCCTCGAGGCTCATAATGAAGCGCGTCATCTTGGGCTCGGTGAGGGTGATGGGATTGCCCTTGCGAATCTGGTCGATCCAGAGCGGGATCACGCTGCCGCGCGAGCACATCACGTTGCCGTAGCGGGTGCAGCAGATCTTCGTGTCGCCGGAGAGGCGCGATTTGGCCACGGCGATCTTCTCCTCGATGGCCTTGCTGATGCCCATCGCGTTGATGGGATACGCGGCCTTGTCGGTCGACAGGCAGATCACGCATTTCACGCCCGCGTCGATCGCCGCGTCGAGCGTGTTGTCGGTGCCGATGACATTCGTCTTGACGGCCTCCATCGGGAAGAACTCGCAACTCGGCACCTGCTTGAGCGCCGCCGCGTGGAACACATAGTCCACGCCCTTCATCGCGTACTTCAGCGTGCTCTTGTTCCGCACGTCGCCGATATAGAATTTAATCTTATGCGCCACCTCCGGCATCCGAGCCTGGAAGTCGTGCCGCATATCGTCCTGCTTCTTCTCGTCGCGGCTGAAGATCCGAATCTCGCCAATATCAGTCCGCAGGAAACGGTTCAACACCGCATTGCCAAAGCTGCCGGTACCGCCGGTGATGAGCAGGGTTTTGTCTTTGAAAACGGTCATATTCTTTTGAATTGGTTATTATTGTCTACATTATCTCCCCCTCCCCCAGGGGCGCGTAGGGGCCGTCCCTGACTTCGAGGATGACGGTGCCGCTTTCGAGGACTTCGACGGTGTGCCACTGGCCGATGGGGATGTTGAGGGCGACGTAGGGGCTGTCGGGGCCCGGGGCCAGGTCGATGGCGGCGGTCACTTCGCGCTGGTCGTTGTAGAAGATTTCGCGCAGATGGCCGCGCAGGCAGACCACCGTTTCCGACGATTTCAGATGCCGATGGATGGGCAGCGGCGTGCCCGGTTCCAGCGCGTTGAGCATCCGCTGCGACTGATCGTCAGGCCCGTTGCGCAGGTCAAAATTCATCCGCAGCCGCGGCGAAGCCTTCGCCTGGGCGGTGAGATTGTCGAGGAGTTGTTGGGTAATGAGCATATTATTGTGCTTTTGAGCGGGAGGATCGGCTTTCGCCGGCAACCCGAAATACGCAAGGCACGCTGCCCCTGGTTCTAGTCGCCTTCGCGCCTATCCCCGCGCCCTGTGATTTTCGGTTTGCGTTAGGCCCGGCTCCTACAGGATATTTGGTTTTGGCTCTTGGCCACAGAATGGATAGAAGTAGCATTAGAAATGTTCCGTGACAAGAGAGAATAGCCGTACTATTCCTCATTAATACAGACCCAGCGGGACCAAGAAAATGCGACAATTATTGTTCTAAAAAAGGAAAACCGAAAACCATCTTGGAGATTCCATATTTAACAATAATTGGGATATTCGCTTAGCGATATTGCTATTAAAGACTCCGTAAAGTGAGATCCAAAAAAAACGATATCTAAAAATCCAGTTGAGTTTGGATAGCATCTTTCTTTGGAGGAGCGAAAACGCCAATAATCATATACGGGTCTTTAGATTTTTTCATATGCCATTCATATGAAGTTCCAAGGAAAAGATATAAATCTTCTCCTGCCATCTTTAAATACTTTTCACGCACTTTTTGGCATGCAACTTCCTCATTATGATACCGCTGAAACATCTTTCTATATAACATTCCTAGTTCCCAATCCTCTATCATCAGTGTTCGCAACTTACCGTCTTCTGTCGTGAAAGCATAGCTAAACTTATATGGGACCTTTTCGGCAAAACGGAATGTCTCGCTCATCTCATATTCATCTTCGAAGAGTTTCATCTGAAGCAGTTCTGACTTATACTTATCTTGCTGACGCTTCAATTTCTCTTCAAACTTACTCATATCCGCTTTTTCACAAATGACATCGACTATACGAGAAGGCTTGAGGACAGCCAAAGACGTATTATCTCGCTTTGTATCCTCAAGTAGATCGGACATATCTCTGTATACCTTCTTGTTTTTGAGTACCCAACAAATACGTAAGTCCCAATCAATACGCTTCGGAGTGTCAATACGAGCCAACAACTTTAATGAGTCAATATTCTTTATATGAAAACTCTCGCGTCTAATGTCACGAGCTAAATTCTGCTCCAAATCTACCTCTATCCACTGCCATTTATGGTAACGTTTACTTTCATTACGTCCGAGTAAAACACGATATGGAACAGGAAAAATCCTTATCCAGCTACCATCCTCACGAAACCCTGCAGTACAGACTGTTTCAAAGTGCTTGTCCGACAAAGCGGGATAAGTCATTACAGACACCAGTATTCTCTCAATAGCCATACTCTACAATTCTTTAAAGTCAAACTTTATACCTGGCTTACTCATTATTTCCCGCGCCACTTGTGTTCTGTGGCACTGTTCAACATTCTTTTCAAAACAGGTAAGCGCCACTCTTTCGTCCCGCTCTATTAACCTTACAATCCGATCCATCTGATCTGAGTTCTCAATTAAAACGGTCTTTCTATAATTCTCGAATAAGCGATCATAGTCAGCCTGAGAAAACAACGACTGTCTATCTGTAGATTCAATCCCGAGTTCCGGTATATGAATATAGTTGATTCCAACGCCTTCACAAGCAAGTTTCAGCTGTGCTTTCGAAAAACCATATTTTTGACTAAAAGCATTCTTACGAACATCACAGAGGGTGCGGACCCCATACACCAACAGTCGATTAAGATACTCTTCAAGTGATCGGCCTTCATAGCCGATTGTGAATAATGTATGATTTGTAAACGTTTGCCTATGATCTTTCTGCACCACCAACCGCATTTGCTCTGCATTTAAATGCTTGTATGCTATTTCGCTGTTGATAGCATAGTATGGATAATTCTTATATGTATAATCGATAAAATCATTATCTGAGAAATCTTTGTAAGACTCGCAGATATGACGCAAAATACCAGCATCGTACAAATCCAATTCGCATAAAAAATGGCTCGGCGTGCATAATACAATTTCGTTGTCGATGCCTTTTAGATATCCATATTTCTCAAGCACGGCGAGATCATGATTAGCATTAAACGAGAAACAGCCATATTTATATGGCACAAAGCTATAAACACGATTCTCTTGTGCTTGCTCGCGAGTAAATAGAAAGAGAGCCTTCTGGAGACTAATTGGGAACATCCGTCCCCCAAACGCTTCAATCAGCGCTAATAACACCTTACGCCTATAATACATCATATCGTCTCAACTCAAATTAATACAGCCACTTTCAATAATCGCACATCACTATTTGATGCAAATATACTAGGTTCTATCAAAAGGAATCCGACAAAAAAGCAATTATTTCTTCAATAAATAATTTTTAAATGCAGCCAAAATCCCGCTAACCGATTCGGACAACTATTCGCAACCCGAAATTCGCCGCGCGCTATGCTATGAAATAACTCAATATGGATGCGGCGGCTAGAACCCAGGTGGCTGTGACGTAATTACCGCGGAAATACCTTTTCCAGTGGAAATAGGAAGCTTTATTGCCCCAATCCTGCCATTTCTGAGGATAAAGGGTATTAGTATCATACAATCCGGGCTGATATGCGCCTAAGAGAGATTGGATCCGCACCATCATCCGGCTGTTCAGATTACCAAACTTTTTCTGCCGGTTTTGCCAGGAAATGGAAAACCAGCCTATGAAGACTGAGATGACACAGGCCAAAACGCGTCCCCAGACACTTGCTTTCGCAAAAACATTCGAAGTCAAGACAAGCGATATGATAGCGAGGTACAACGTTGCTGTCCACAAAAAAATATAGAACTCCCTTTGCCGCCTGAACGACAATTCTTGATATTGCTTGTCCAGCAAACTCAGAAGAATCGTTACTTTCGTCTCATTCGAAAAGTCTTCCATATTGAATAATGCAATTATGTATGTCAGTTCACTTCGTCATACCCAATTCTGGCCGACATCTGCGGTTTTGTCACCGTACCCAGAAGAGTTCTATTCGGCCGGAGCTTTCTCCATCGACAATCTTACTTTATACCCGAGATTCTTTATTACCCGGCAATTATCCATAAACACGGCCTTTGCCATAAAAGGAATCCTAGGCCGTCCGTCTGCCTCATATTTCACCTTGTTGGTACATAACAACAAAAACGTCACTGTGTAATCACTCGCCTTGAATCCCGGATCGATAGAAAAGTCATATCCTTTCTTGTCTTCCTTCTGAACTTTACTAATTCTATCTTGTATTTTAGGTCTGATCTCGGCATCGGCCAAACACTGTGCAGACAACATTCCTTGATTAAACAAGTGTCCAAGCGGCTGCGATGCAACACCAAATATCTTCACGTGAATAAGGTGTTTGTCATCCGTCAGCAAATCACACACTTCGAATTTATCCCTTTTCTCAGGGAAAACAAATTTTTCGTCCATAACCAATAAATGATCAGACGTTTGTCCACTATTGAACTCTCCTTCCTCACCACCAGACCAAGGCTTGATATGGTGAAAACTATGCATTTTCACGCCTTTATAGAAGTTGTCAACCCGTTCTTTATAACCCTTGGAAATGCTATAGATGACCCCACTTGCTATAATAAAACAGCGCCCATTTTGCTCCATTTCAGCATATACGAAGTCAAACAGCTTGTACTCTAACGGCCTCTCCCTTTCCACTGCTTCCTTGATTGTAACTGTTGTTTTTTTGAGATGTTCAATGTTCCTATACTCGTCCAGTATGTCCATTGGCAATTCATCGTAATTGTTTCCTTCAATGGCGTACCCAATCACCAAGTCCTTTTCTCCCAAAACATCTATAGGAAGATTCAGGTAAAGGTTATCTTCATTCCTATGATTGTCAATAGCCTTCTGAAGCAATGCTTCCACTTGGTCAATCTCATCTTTTTTTGTCAACTGGCGGATATTGCTCTCGTATATAACACCGTTTTGGCCATTACTTTCATACTGTTCGTATACCTGACTTAAAAAATCCTTCAAATTATTCACATCAACGTATGCAATCATTGAAACGGAGTCTTTCCCGCCAATCGTTCTGTTCTTCAGTAATTCTCCAGTTTCTTCACTCCGAACTTTTCCACTTACTGCAGTTAGTGCATCCGTATTCTCGTTTAGGAAGAATTCGCTTTGTTTGATGTCAACAACTGACCGTATTACTTTGTCCTTGATGCTGCTGTCGTATGTGGTAGTTCTTATGCTGCTTATCTTAGCCGAGTCGATTGAATGGCGCGATGTAACTAATCCGAAGTCCCGTTGGATGTAATCCTTTTTAATCAGAAAACGTCCTCCGTTACCGAATGCCACAGCAAAGGTAATCTGCTTTCTCTTATATGGGATGGTGGTAAAGAAGACTGCCGATACGGTCTTCATCTTCAGTTTATCTTTCTCCTTTCTTAGAATCTCTTCTCCAAAGAATCGCCTCACCCATTCCGGATAACTATCATCAACATTCGTCCTATAGAAAAGTTCGCCACCTTCAATCGAAATTGGCCCAAATAATCCTCCGACCGTCAAATCCTCATAATTCCTATAGTCACTGCTATTGATGAGAAAGACTGATATGGAGTTCACCTTGTCTGCTGCCATAAATAATTCTAGTTTGATCTTTGGAGCCGTCTATGTAACCGAAACATATAACAACATAATCCCACACATCCATCAGACACTTCCTTTCTATATCTCATTTTCAGCTAGCTGAGTTTAGATAGATTAAAAAACAGTGCCGTATTCGAGGGATTTCAGGCTATTCCATCGGCCTTATTCTTTATTCAGGACAGTCCATCTGGGAGCATATCGATGGTGTCGGTCAAATGCGGTTTTACTCGTAGCGGTATTCTTCAAAGTGATTTCAGATGCACGCCTAGGTCTCGTTGAACCTTATGTACAGCTGGATGGACATCGCCGTCCCAGGCTTGATGGTATTGAGTATCACACTATCCTATCACTCTTTCGATCCCGACTTTTTAGGGGAACAATCTATCAATACAACATTCTCTCTATTGTCTATATTTAATTCCCTCAGTATTGTTTCAACCTTTTTCTTCTCTTCAAGGCTAAAAAAGACAATAACCGCAATCCCATACTTTGTGTCGTTGGCATTTTGGTAAATTGATAGTTGCTTCTGCAGATTCTGCTTTAATCGAGGGTTTCTCGCAAGTTTAAACTCAATGATTGCACTATCCTTGGCCCCTTTTGATATCTTATAATCAGCCGGACCTCGCCCATTATTTACCTCGCGATTTACATCATAATCGGAAAAACCCCATACTAACTTAAAGGCTAACTGTACAATCTCTTCTCTAGCCGGTTTTCCATTATGGTATAGGATTTTATATACATCATTATTCTCGAGGCAATTCTTGAAATATCCAAGGCGTTTGAGTGCTTCTCTATACGAAGAATTATGCTTGAATTCAAAGAAACGCGTTTTAGATAGATTTTCATCGACGAAAGATCTCACCCATGTTACAAGAATATCTTCTACGACCATCATTCGATCAGTAGCAATACTCTTTGCTCCATCTTTATCCTTCTCTTTATCACTAATATAATAATCGATGATGTCGGGATACTTCTGGATTGTTCTCCATATAGCTTCTCGAACATATCTTTCACGCTCTTTATTCGACATCTCAAACACAGGGATCTGCCGCGAAAAATAATCATTTAGCGCAGCCCGTAATTCTTCATTCTCAATCGAAGCACTGATTTCAGCGAAACGATTAATCATATCATCGCTATTAATCCATGTCTCCTCTCGAGTCAGCAAGTCTTTGGGAGTAAGAATGACATAGGAATTGCCAAACTTTGGTAGAGTATATCTGGCAGGCATCCAGCGCTGAACACTATAGTCGAAATATGCTTTCTTGACACCGAATACAGCCAGTTTATCTTGTGCAATATGCTTTAGCGCAAATGTCTGAGTATAACCAAGCAGATAATCAAGAATAAGGTTCGTTGTAAAATCACTAATTGCATCTTTACCAACTCCTTGTTTGAAAAGGCCAACTTTCTCAAGATGCGATGACTCAGTCACAGTTTCTTTACCCAAATCCCTGAAAACGATTGGCATCATACTATGCATACTTTTCGCAAAGTCGAATCCTAAGCCATGTCCACAGTTGCCACATTCACTATAACCAAGCCAATTCTGCTTCACTTCATGAAAAGAATATAGCGATTTGACCAATTCAACACTAACACCCTCTTCTGCCTTTTTCTTCAAAAAAGACAAATAATTCAATATCCCTTGATGAAGCCGTTGATACTCTGGTTTTGGACTAGAAAAAAGGAGAAAAGGATCGATAAATAAGGGCATATCATTAATCAACGACACATTAAATGCGCCATATTCCTCCAACTTTTCAACAGAGACCCCAAACACATCCGAAAAATGAATCCCGTATTTCATATCTAATAACAAGTATTTGTAGCAAAGATATTTCCTTTTCTGTCTCCCGGTTTTTGTGTAAATGATTTAATTATAATTCCCACCTCACTCCCACCGTCGCACCAAAAACATCGGGGAGCAGCTGGCCCTTGTCGGCGTAGAAGCCGTAGGTCAGGGTGAGATGGCGGAGGAACGACTGCGAGGATAAAAGGCCAACAGAGGCGAAGGGGAGTTCGCCGAGGAGGGCGGCGGAGAATTGGTGGAGAGGGGTTTCGTGGACGGTGCCCCAGGGTTTGAAGATTTGGGATTCGCCGAGGTAGGGTTTGGTGTAAGTGCCGTAGTTCTGGCTGTAGGTCAGCAT
>JAEEGL013432992.1_pt1 | contig 10198 bp, 7 predicted proteins | sample 9134231 | NCBI WGS metagenome assembly JAEEGL01 (sample SAMN16246548, study PRJNA631951) | gut metagenome | biome: gut microbiome; feature: rumen; material: fiber-attached | host: Bos | place: Iran: Karaj | collected 2018-10 | reverse complement strand
GCATGGAAGTTTACGGAATTACTGATCCAGATATTAAAACTGTAACTGAAAATGATTTAGGCTATATTGATATTCATTCTCCAAGAAGCAGTTATTCAGAGGGAAAAAGAATCTGTGAATGTCTTTGTACCTGTTTCGCAAGTGAATATAATGTGCCGGTAAAATCAGCAAGATTAGCTCAAACTCTTGGAGCTGGAATTGATTACAATGACAGCAGAGTAACAGCAATGTTTGCCAGAAGCATAATTGAAAATAAAGATATAATTCTTAAGACAACAGGTTCAACAAAAAGACCTGTTGTATATACGACTGATGCAATTTCAGGAATCCTTACGATTCTTAAAAATGGAGAAAATGGCAAAAGTTATAATATTGCAAATGAAGAAACATATTGCTCTATAAAAGATACTGCACAAATGATTACACACGAAATTGCAAAAGACAAAATCAAAGTTATTTTTGATATTCAGGAAAAGAACAATTTTGCTCCCGATGTTTTATTAAATTTATCTTCTGAAAAAATATCAGAACTTGGATGGTCTGCAAAAATCGGATTAAAGGAAGCATATTCCCGTATGATAAATTCTTTCAGGAAAATAGAGGCTTAAAATAAATGAAACAGAAATCATTAAAAAAGAATGCGTTTTTCAATTTATTAAAAGCATTTATGAGTATCATTTTTCCGATTATCTCATTTCCTTATGCATCACGAGTTCTTTTACCTGAAGGAATTGGATGTGTAAATTTTGCAAACTCTACTGTTGAATATTTTACTATGCTGGCAAAATTAGGAATTGCAACTTACGCAGCCCGGGAAGCCGCAAGAGTCAGAGATAATAAATATGAATTATCAAAACTTGCAAGAGAAATTCTTTCAATAAATTTTGTTTCAACTGCAATTGCCTATCTGCTCTTTTTTGCCGCTATATTTTTTATTCCTAAATATGCAGATTATAGAGTCCTTTTAATTATCTGCAGTACAAAAATCTTATTCATCACTATTGGTATGGACTGGCTTTATACAGCTGAAGAAGAATTCGGATACATAACTCTCCGTCACACTTTCTTCCAGGTAGTCAGTCTGATTTTACTATTTACATTTGTTAAGACAAAAGATGACTATCTGATTTATGCGGGTATTGGAGTTCTGTCAAATGTCGGAGCAAATGTTTTTAATTTAATATACTCAAGAAAATTTATAAATGTATTTACTAAAACACCACTTGCAATTAAAAGACACCTAAAACCATTGTTTACATTTTTTGGTACATCTTTTGCAAGCAAGATCAATGATATTATTGATACCCTCATGCTGGGTTTCTTACTAACTAATGCAGCCGTTGGTTTTTATGTTGCTGCTGTAAAATTAAGCAGCATGGTAAAGGATTTAATCACCTCTGTAATTTCAAGCTTTATGCCAAGAAGTTCTTATTATCTGGAGAATAATAAAATTGAAGAATATAATAAAATCATTAACAGGATTTTTGATCTATCCTTTTTCTTCAGTATACCAGCAACTTTAGGGCTTATATTTTTGTGTGAACCATTAATTAGAATTTTCAGTGGTGAGAATTATCTGCCTGCTGCACCTACTATGAAATTACTTGCTTTAACAATCATCTTTCTAAGTTTTAATTCTTTTGTTTCAAATGTAATTTTAATTCCAATTAAAAAAGAAAAGTTTATGTTATATGCACAGCTTGCAGCTTTAACTGTTAATGTAACATTAAACTATTTCTTTATAAAAAAGTGGGGAGTTTTTGGTGCGGGACTTGCAACTTTACTTGTTGAATTGACAATTCCTTTAGTAAAGATATTTCCTTCCTGGAAGTACATTAAAAACAAAAGTAATTTAATTAATTTTGTTAAAGCCCTTCTGGGATCAGCTGTTATGTATATTGTTATCTATTTATTATTCAACAATATTGAAAGTGACTGGATTAAAGTTACAGTTTCCGCTTTCTGTGGTGCAGCTGTCTATGCTATTATTGAATTAATTTTAAAACATGAAACTGCATTCCTTTTAATAGGAAGTGTTAAAAATAAAATTTCGGATAAGTTATCAAAATGACCACAGCAATTGATTGTACCTTTTTCGGGCATAACGAAGCGGCAGCAAAAAAGCTTTCTCTTTCTACTTCGATTTTTACAGCTGATATTCTGGATGCATTTGTAAAGCTGGGACTTTCAGATCAGTTTACCCTGCTTGTGAATTACAATCATGAAGATTTTTTCCGTCAGCGGTTTCCACAATACAAGCTTTGCGTTTTACGCTTCTGGCCACTTTCAATTGCTAACCGGCTAACAGGCGGACGTTTTAAGGGAACAAAATATCTTAAGAGGTTTGGTCTTTTTAAGAAGGCTATAAAACGAGGCGGCTTTAATTCTATATGGTTTCCTTATTGTGTAGATTACACTTTTGTAAAAACTGCTCTTCCTTCGCTCTGCACTATTCATGATATTTACCCTGTTCACAGAAATGGACAAGCTGGCTGGTCTTTTATAAAGGATGAAAACTGCCATCTCACTACAGTTTCAGATTATACTAAATCAGATATCATAAAAACCTTTGAACTCACACCGGCCCAGGCTGCTTCAATCACAAAGATTCCAAACTCAATTGTTTTTGATATTTCAAAACAAAGTATAATTCCAAATCTGTCTGAAAAATCTTACATTCTGGATCTTAATGCCTATATAGACAAAAAAAATCCAATGACACTGCTTAAAGCCTTTAATCTGATAAAAGATAAGACAGGGCTTTCTCTTGTTTTTTGCGGCGGTTATAAAGACGATGCTGTCTGGAATGAAATGCAGAGCTTCATAAATCAAAACAAACTTTCTAACCGTGTCCAGCTTTTATTCCGTGTATCAGATGAAGAGCGTAACTGGCTTTTAACTCATGCAAGACTTTTTGTTACCCCTTCTCTTTTCGAAGGCTTTGGCCGTACTCCGGTGGAAGCTGCCATCTGCCAGATTCCCGTCATCTCCACAAAAGAAACCTCGCTCCACGAAGCCACAATGGGCCTTTGCAATTACGTAGAAAACCCACAGGACCAGAGGGAACTTGCCGATTTAATTCTCAATAAACTCACCGAGCCAGACAGCCCGGATCACCTGCAGAAAATCGCCGAGACTCTGGCAGAAAACTACAAGCCAGAAGAGCTTGCCTTGCAATATATGGAAATACTTAAACATTTAGGATAAAATTAAAGTAATGAAATATACAATTCTTGATTATCTTGAAGAAACCGCAGCAAAATATCCTGACAAAACTGCCTTTGCAGATGTAAACGCTTCCGTTACCTGGAGTGATTTTGTAAAACATTCAAAAGAAAAGTCTGCAATAATTTCAAAATATTTTGAGCCTGGAAAAGCCGTACCGGTTATGATTGAAAAGAGTGTGACCACTCTGGAATACTTTTTCGGTGCCCTTTATGCCGGCTGCTTCTATTCTTATTTTGATTCAACATTTCCTGACCCAAGATTAAACTCTATGATTGAAACTCTGGAAGTTAAAAATATTATTGCAGACAAACGCTTTGAGAAAAAGCTTTCAGGTCTGAATATTAAACCACTTTTTTATAACGAGCTTGAAGCGGCTCCGGCAGCTGATTACGACAATAAACGCCGTCTTGCAATTATTGATACAGATCCTGTTTATGCAAATTTTACTTCAGGCTCAACAGGAACACCAAAGGCCGTTGTTGTTTCTCATCGTTCTGTAATTGATTTTATTTCCTGCTTTACAGAAATCTTTGGAATTAAAGCAGAAGACAATATTGCAAATCAGGCTCCTTTTGATTTTGATGTTTCTGTTAAGGATATTTTTTCCGGAGTATTTACAGGCGCTTCAGTTCATCTCGTTCCTAAAATGTACTTTTCTTTCAATACTATGCTGCTTGATTATCTTGAAGCCCGTAACATCACAGTTCTTATCTGGGCAGTTTCTGCCTTATGCCTTGTTTCTTCAATGGATGGTTTTGATTATAAGATTCCTTCGAAGCTCAGAATGATAATGTTCTCCGGTGAAGTTATGCCTATTAAGCAGCTTAAAATCTGGAAAAAGTTTGTTCCGGATGCAGAATACATAAATCTCTACGGACCTACAGAAATCACCTGCAACTGCAGCTACTTCCGGATCCCAAAGGATGCAGATTTAAGTTCTTATTCAAAAGGTATTCCTATGGGGCTTCCATTCCCTAATGAAAGAATTCTTTTGCTTGATGAAAATGATAATCTGATTACTGAATGTAATAAAGAAGGCGAAGTTTGTGTAAGCGGAACCTGCGTTGCTTTAGGATACTATAACAGTGAAAAAACAGCAGAAGTTTTTGTACAGAATCCTTTGAATAAAAATACTTTTGAAAGAATTTATAAAACAGGCGATCTGGCCACTCTGGGAGATGACGGTAATTATTATTATGTAGGCCGTAAAGACACACAAATCAAACACATGGGCCACAGAATTGAACTGGGCGAAATTGAAAACACAATTTCAAAACATGACAACATAACCCGTGCCTGCTGTATTTTTGAAGATAATAAAATTACAGCCTTTTACATCGGAAAAGAAACTGATAAAAAAGAAATTGTAACTTTACTAAAAACTACACTTCCTGCTTATATGGTTCCTTCTGATTTTATTTTCATAAAAGAATTTCCTTTAACTAAAAATGGAAAAATTGACAAGCGTGCTCTGAGGGAGGTTGCAAATGACTGATTATTCTTCACTTGCCCAAAAATATGGAAGCCCTTTTTATCTGCTTAATAAAAAAGATGCACTAAACAGAATCGCAGAAATTAAAAAACGCCTTCCTCAAAATGCAAAGCTTTGCTATGCAATTAAAGCAAATGCTTTTCTTACTGATTTTTTGAAGGATCAGGATATTCTTTTTGAAGTATGTTCTCCAGGCGAGCTTTCAATCTGCGAAAAAATCGGACTCTCACCTGATAAAATAGTTTTTTCCGGCGTTGTAAAAACAGCAGAAGATGTAAAGCGAGCTTATTCCTTAAAGGTAAATACAATCACTCTGGAATCCCCTGCTCACTGCAATTATCTTCTGGATGCCGTCCATGAAAATAATAATCATGAGCAGAATGTAATTCTAAGACTTACCGGCGGTAATCAGTTTGGAATGAGTGAAGAAGATCTTGCTGACTGTATTACTAAAATTCAAAAGCAGCCTTCTATAAAAATCCGTGGAATTCATTTTTTTACAGGAACACAAAAGAAGTTTAAAACTATCGAAGAAGAAATTTCTTTCATTGAAAATTATTGTAAAAAACTACAGGCAGACTTCGGCTTAGAAAATATTGAAATTGAATATGGTCCAGGGCTTCCTTACGAGTACTTCTCAAATCAGAATGAAAAAACAAACTACTCTGCCCTTGAAGATTTTTCAAATCTGATTAAAGATTCCAAGTTCAATTATGTAATTGAACTTGGACGCTACATTGCTTCTCCTTGCGGCAAATATGTTACAAAAATTATGGATGTCAAAGGAGATGATAAAAACAAGTACTGTATAATTGATGGTGGAATCAATCATATCAATTATTACGGCCAGATGATGGGAATGAGAATTCCAAAGCTGGAACACATAGCAAAAAACAATAGCACGACTGAACCTGAAAACTACACAATAGCCGGCTCCCTCTGCACCACTGCCGATATTGTTCTTAGACAGCTGCCTCTTAAATCACCTTCTATAGGCGATCTGCTTGTTTTTGATGACATTGGAGCCTATTCGATTACTGAAGGCATCTATTTATTTTTAAGTCATCCGCTGCCTCTTGTATTGTGTGACGATGGGCAGTCAATTACTGTATTGCGAAAATCTGAAGAAACCTATAAACTGAATTCATAATTTGGGGGAATATTATGGACGAATTATTAGAAATATTAAATGAAGTAAAACCTGATGTTGATTTTTCGACAGAAACAGGTCTTATTGATAACGCAATTCTTGATTCTTTTGATATCGTACAGATTGTTAATAAATTAAAGGATACTTTCGATATCAAAATCACACCAGTTGATATTAACCCTGTAAATTTTAATTCTGCAGAAAATCTCTGGGCAATGGTTCAGAAGCTTCAGTAATTATGTCTTTTGTTTCAACCGGCTTTGTTCTCTTTTTCCTCTTAACTGCTGTTGTATATTATGCAGTTCCACAAAAATTTAAGTGGATTGTTCTTCTTTGTTCAGGTTATATATTTTATGCTCTGAATAATGTTAAAGCCCTTGTTTTTATTATTGCTTCAACGCTTATAAGTTATCTTGCTGCCAGAAAATTTTCTTCAATTGCGGCTGTCTGCCAAGAAAAAAGAAGTGCAACAGAAGATAAAGCAGAACGCAAAGAAATCCGCAATCATTATGACAAAATCAAAAAACGATATGCTACCTTTGGAGTAATTGCCTGCTTTGCAATTCTTGCAATTCTTAAATATACAAACTTTGTTGTAATAAACATTAATTCACTTTTCAAAACAAATATCAGTTTATTTAATTTTATTCTGCCTCTTGGTATTTCTTTTTATACCTTCCAGGTTGTAAGCTACATGCTGGATGTCTATAACGGAAAATATGAAGCAGAAAAAAATCTTTTTCATTATGCACTTTATGTAAGCTGGTTTCCTTCTATTCTTCAGGGACCTATCAGCCGGTATGATGAACTTCGTCCACAGTTTTTTGAGACTGAACATCATTTTTCTTTAGAGAATACTCAGTTTGCAATGCAGCGTATTTTATGGGGTTTCCTTAAAAAGCTTGTAATTGCTGACCGTGCTACAGAAGTCGTAACCTATATTTTTGGAAATTATGAAAAGCTTCCATGGTACATTACTCTGGTTGGGCTGCTCTTTTATTCAATTGAATTATATGCTGATTTTTCTGGCGGCATGGATGTTGTAATCGGAGTTTCTGAGCTTATGGGAATTAAGCTTACAGAAAATTTCCGTCAGCCATTTTTCAGTCAGTCAATCGGAGAGTTCTGGCGAAGATGGCATATCACTCTTGGTACCTGGATGAAGGATTATGTATTCTATCCATACAATCTTTCTGATTTCACAAACAAGATGGGAAAGCTTCTTTCCAAAATCAATAAAACTGCAGGAAAATTAATTCCAGCCTGTATAGGAAACCTTCTGGTATTTTTTATTGTCGGTGTCTGGCATGGTGCTGAATGGCATTTTATTATTTACGGTTTATATAATGGCTTACTCATAGTTCTTGGCATTCTCTTTAAGCCTCTTTTTGAAAAGCTGATTACGCTCTTCCACATCCAGGTTGAAAGCAAAGTCTGGAAGGCTTTCAGAATGCTCCGTACTTTTATTCTGATAAATATCGGCTGGGCTTTCGATGATGTTACCGATTTACATATGAGCTTTTCAATGCTCAAGCAGCTCTTCAGCTTTAATAATGGAGCACTTATCAGTAACTGGAAATTTGATACCTTCAGTCAGTTAACACTTTACACTGTAGGTCTTTTTACCTTTATCTTGCTTATCATAAGTATCGTAAAAGAAAAGGGAGTAGATGTAAGACTTGCAATTTCAAAGCTGGCACTTCCTCTTCGCTGGGCAATTTACCTTGCCCTTATTTTGAGCGTACCTTTCTTCCAGGCCGCAAACATGGTGGGGTTCATTTATGCTCAGTTCTAAAGTTTCAAAAATTCTGAAAGCAATAATCTTTTGTCTCGTACTTGTCTGCTGTTCCAGAGTCATGACTTTTTTGCTCTACCCTTTTTCATCACTCAATGAACGTTTTGTACGCTATCATAGAATTACAAAAAACATAGATTTTCTTGTATTAGGAAATTCTCTTGAAAATGACGGCTTTGTTCCAGAAGTTATTGAAAAAAATCTGGGACAATACTGCGGTCTTCTGGCACCACAGGGGTCTTACCCGGAAAGTCTTTATTATCTTCTTGTTGATGCAGCTCATACTCATAATGTAAAAACTGTAGTCGCCGGCTGGGATATTATGCAGAACTTCCAGCTTCCTGCCTATATCTATCCACATTCAGAAGAATTATACCGTGAATTTTTTGCTGATATGAATGGTAACCCTGAGCTGCAGAAGATTGTTTTTAAGAATGTAATGGAACAAAGATATACATCAACTTTCTTTGACTGGTCTTCCTTCCCGGAAAACATAACAGAAATTCCAAAGGTTATTAAATCAAGAAAGAAAATTGTTGATGACAAAACTATGGCTTCCTCAACTCCAATAAATCTGGAAACCCTAAAAACAAATTCCAAGTGGAATTATGATCAGGCTGTAAACCGGGTTTATGGAACTGAAATCCAGCAGAACGACAAAGAGTATTTTCTTAAAATTCAGGACTATTGCAAAAAACATGGAATAAACTTTTATGTTATTTCCTGCCCTATTCCTGAATGTATTTATGAAGTTCATCCTGAATTAAAGGAAGCTGTTGCCGTAAGCCGAGCTTTTTTTGCTGAATATAATATTCCTTACATTGATACTACAGATGAAAAATATTTTCCTGGAATATCTGAAACAACAAATTTCTCTGATTGTTTTGGGCATATGATAACACCATATAATGAAATCTATACCCAATATATCTGCAACTGGATAAAGGACCACAAATAAACTAAGCCTATGTTACATGCGTTATATCTGATTATTATATATCCTCTTTATCAAATTGTTGAATTCTCTTACGAGCTTTTCAGCAGCGTTTTCAGCAACACTGGAATTTCTGTCATAGGAATAAGCATTACAATTACACTTTTATGTCTTCCGCTTTATGCAGTTGCAGAAAAATGGCAGCAGCTGGAAAGAGATACTCAGACAAAGCTCAAGCCTGGAATTGAAAGAATCAAAACTACCTTCAAGGGTGATGAGCAGTATATGATGCTCACAACCTTTTATAAGCAGAATCACTATCATCCGATGATGGCACTGCGCTCCTCTTTTGGGCTTTTGATTCAGGTTCCTTTTTTTATTGCCGCTTATAATTTTCTTTCTAATAATGCTTCTTTAATTGGTAAATCTTTTTTCTTTATCAAAGATATGGGTGCTCCAGACAGAATGTTTACAATTGCAGGCTTTGGTATAAATGTTCTTCCAATTGCCATGACAATCATCAACATTATTGCCGGTGCAATTTATACAAAAGGTTTTGCATTTAAAGAGAAGGCTCAGATTTATGCAATGGCTCTTTTCTTCCTGGTGCTGCTTTATAATTCACCAAGCGGACTTGTTCTTTACTGGACAATGAATAATGTTTTTTCTCTTATCAAAAACATTTTCTATAAATTAAAGAATCCGCTCAAAGTTTTTTATATTTCCTGTTGTTCAGCCCTGACACTTTGTATTATTTATCTGCTTATTAAACGCTTCGACAGAATTACAATTTTCATTCTGATTGATGCAGGACTTATTCTTCTTCCTTTTATCATTAAATATACAAGAGGCTTTTTCACTAAGCTTTTTTCACCATATATTGAAAATAAGAAATTCGTTTTCTCACTCTTTTTGACTTCTTCAGTTGCACTTGCAATTCTTTGTGGTATTGTAATTCCTTCACTTCTTATGACTTCTTCTCCACAGGAATTCTGCTATATTGATTCTTACACAAGCCCGCTCTACTTTTTATACAACTCATTAATGCAGGCTATTGGACTTTTTGTTTTCTGGCCGATTTGTCTTTACTTTCTATTTGGTAAAAAAACAAAGACTGTTTTTTCTGTTCTTGCCCTATCTATTCTTGTAATAGGATTATTAAACAACTTTGCTTTCCAGGGAAACTACGGAACTGTTTTACCTGAAATTGAATTTACTGAACATAAAAGATTTTTCCCTTCTGTAAAAGACTTTATTCTTAACTGTCTTGCCATGCTGGCAGCCTTAGTTTTGATTTATATCTTATTGAAAAAGCAGGCAAACAAAATTATTGCAGGACTTTCTTCTGTAATCCTTATTTCTATGATTGGTTTTTCAATGGTTAATATTTTTCAGATTCAAAGCTTCTTCAATGGTTATAAAAAACCGGAAGCATTGAATCCTCAGAATGATAAATGTATTAATCTTTCAAAAACTCAAAAGAATGTTCTGGTAATAATGATGGACCGCTCTACCGGATATATTATTAAACCAGTCTTTGATGCGAATCCAGAACTCTACAAAAAATTCGAAGGCTTTACTCTTTATCCTAATACAGTT
>JAEEGL013397099.1_pt1 | contig 10198 bp, 5 predicted proteins | sample 9134231 | NCBI WGS metagenome assembly JAEEGL01 (sample SAMN16246548, study PRJNA631951) | gut metagenome | biome: gut microbiome; feature: rumen; material: fiber-attached | host: Bos | place: Iran: Karaj | collected 2018-10 | reverse complement strand
CTTCTTCCACGCCATGGGAGGAAGGGAAGGACTCGTCGATACCGCCGTCCGTACCGCAAGGTCCGGATACATGCAGAGGCGTTTGATCTCCGCACTCGAGGACCTCAAACTCACCCTCGACGGAAGCATCAAGAACACCATCGGTACCATCGTGCAGTTCAAGTACGGAGAGGACGGAACCGACCCCAGCAGGGCGGTCCGCGGAAAATCCGTCGACCTCAACGACCTGTTCATCGAGGTCCTCGGCGAGAAGGCCGACCCCATGCTGAACGTCGACCAGAAGGAGAACCAGGGAGACGACTACGGAGCCCGCGAGAAGGACTTCGAAGGATACGAGGACTTCGACAACGAAGCCGACGAGGAGAGTCTCGACTACGACTCCGACAGCGACTCCGACGGAGGTGAGTGAAATGGCTAAGAAAGATACCATAAAAGCGCTTAAGAACAGGGGATTCAGCGAAGAGGTCGCCACCCACCTGGTCGAGAACTTCAGCTCCCTCAGCGAAATCGCGAACGCAGGAGTGGACGGACTGGTGGAGGTCGGAATCGAAGCTTCCCTGGCCGAGGAGGTCATCGCCAGCGTCAGCAACGCAAAGCCCAAGACCAAGAAGGCCGCCCCCGTCAAGGAGGAGGCACCTGCCGAGGAGGCACCTGCCGAAGAGGGTCCCCGTGAGGAGTACACCGGCAAGCAGCACGTCAACACCGAGACCGAGGAGATGCTCTTCGGAATCGCCAGGGAGAAAGGCGTGGAGCTTCCCAAGAAGGTCATTTACGACATCGCAGACAGGATCGACAAGGCCAGCGACAAGTCCGTCTTCAATGACGAGATCTACACCAAGCTCATCGTCCGTGCAGGCGAGATGTACGCCGACCACAAGATGTGCCAGAACGAGTCTGCCGGAGTCATGGCGGCCCATTCCATCGGAGAGCCCGGTACCCAGATGAACCTGCGTACCTTCCACTTCGCAGGAGTCGCATCGGTGTCCGTCACCCAGGGTCTGCCCCGTCTCATCGAGATCGTGGACGCCAGGCGTGACCCCAGTACACCTTCCATGTCCATCCCTCTGGTGGGACTGGCAGCTGATGACGAGTCCCTCGCGAAGCACGTGGCTTACAACATCGAGACCACCAAGCTCCGCCACGTCGCTGACATCAGCACCGACGTCACCAATCTCCGTCTCATCATCGAACCCGATGCGACGGCGATGGACAAGCACGACCTCACGCTCGACGACCTGGTAGACGCACTCAGCAAGATCAAGGCCGTCCGCGGTCTGGTGAAGAAGAGCCCCGCACTCGACGCAAACGACGGGGCCGTCGACACCATCCTGATCATCCAGTCTGACCCTGAGGGCGAGGCACCCTACGCCAAACTCCAGGAGATGCACGATGCGATCGAGAACGCCAGGATCAAGGGTGTTGACAAGATCAAGCGGGCACTCATCGAGCGCGACAAGGACACCGGAAAGTACCGCATCATCACCGAGGGGAGCAACCTCAAGGACATCCTCAACGTCGAGTACATCGACAGGGACAACGTCATGACCAACTCCATCCTCGAGATCGCGGACGTCTTCGGAATCGAGGCAGCGAGGAACTCCATCATACACGAGGCCACCTCCACCCTCAGCGAAGCCGGTCTGGACGTCGACGTCAGGCACATCATGCTCGTCGCCGACCTGATGACCAATGACGGAACCGTCAGGGCCATCGGAAGGAACGGAGTATCCGGAAAGAAGTCCTCCGTGCTCGCAAGGGCAGCGTTCGAAATCACCGCCGCCCACCTGTTGCACGCAGCAATGGTGGGTGAGGAGGACAGGCTCGAAGGAGTCACCGAAAACATCATCGTAGGTCAGCCGGTCACCTTAGGAACCGGAGCAGTCAAACTAGTTTACAATCCCAAGAAGAACTAAAGGGGGAAAAAAGAATGAGTGAAGAAATCGACATAAGCAAGGCATTGAAAGCAGCAATCTCCACCGGTAAGGTGGAATTCGGACTGGACCAGACCGGAAAGGCAGTTAAGTCCGGCAAGGCACAGATGATCGTCGTGTCCGCCAACTGTCCCGACAGGGAGCTCGTCTCCTGCAAGGACGTGAAGGTCCACGTTTTCAGCGGAAACAACATGGAGCTCGGCGCCCTTTGCGGAAAGCCCTTCTCCGTATCTGCTCTTGCCATCCTGGACAAGGGTACTTCCAACATCCTTAACCTGTGATCCATATGGCAGCGGATATCGTACTAACCGAGGACACCCTGCGCTACATAGCGCTGTTCCAGCAGCTGACCAAGACAAATGCTGTCGACTGCATGGAGACCGACGACAAGCTCGTCTTCGTTGTCGAGAAAGGGCAGGGGAACATCGCCGTGGGAAAGAAAGGAGAGCACGTCATCAAGCTGAAAGATATGACCGGGAAGAACATCCAGGTCGTCGAATACTCCGAAGACCCCCAGCAGTTCGTCATGAACGTGTTCCACATCTACGGTCCCCAGAAGGTCGTCATTGAACAGCGCGGGAACATCACCCACGCCACAGTCACTGTCGATCCCAAACTCAAGGGACGTGCGATAGGAAAATCCGGAAAGAACCTGCGCATCGCCAGGGACATCGTGAACAGGCATCACGACATCCAGAGCATCAGCGTGGACTGAAGGTCACACAAACCATTTACACCAAATTCCCCCTGGTGGGGGAATATTTATTTTAATTTCGGTTTACCGGGGTCCTCTCCACTTCGAGATGATCTTCGGTCGGATACTCCTCCACGATATAGCACCTGTATTGGAGTTCCGTCCCGATTTCCTCGAGTATCCACGGGGCGATTTCCAGCCTGTTGCGGTCGGAGTCGATGTACATCAGTTCGTCTGGCACATCGTAATTTTCCATCAGGAAACGGTATGCTTCCTCCAGGTTTTTGGCGTAGAGTATGCCCTTGATTATGGTACCGTCCTCGGTTATGACTTCGTATTCCTTCGCCACGTGTTCCGCACGGCGGACCAGCCTGTTCCTGAGTTGCACGCCATCCTTGAACGAGGAAGAGCAGAAGTGTATCGGGTAGTCGGGGTACTTCTCCATCACGCGAATGGCGGTTTCCTCGGATCCGAGAACCGCCGAGGACAGTTCGTCCTTGACCTGGAAATCGAAACGGGCCATCATGTCCCAGTTGCTCTCGGAGAATTCCAGTTCGTTGAGGTTCATGAAGTCCACCCCAGCCGTGCCGAACGCATATTCGACAAGGGCTCCGAGCTCCTTCTCCCTTCCCGGGAGCGAAGGGACCTCGATCCCGACGTCCATGCCGGTCTTCTCGACGATGTCCTTGAGTTCGGTACGGCCCATGTCTGTCCAGAGGGATTCGACAGGGTGGTAGCGGATCTCATCCAGGCCTGCCTCCTCCAGTCTCTTCGCATTCTCGAGGCTTATAACGGCGGTGTACATGTGGATGTGATGTTCCTTCCCGAACCTCTCCTTCAGGAGACGGATGTAGTGGATGGCGCGGTCCAGTCTGACCGAGGGGTCTCCCCCGGTGATGCCGGTGCCCTCGGCGTCCATGGCCTCTGCCTCCGCGATGACCTGTTCGTCGGTCGTGGCACGGCCCTCGTTGGCATATACGATGTCCTTGCCCATCTTCTCGGCCGAGACGGGGCAGTAGAAGCACCCCGCCCTGCATACGCCGGTGATGAAGAGGACCATCTTGGACCCCCTGATGCAGTACTCGCATCCTTTTGCCAGTTTGCCGTTGGCAGCGGATCCAGATTCGAACCTCTCGAAGGTCATAGTTGTACCATGCTAGCGAGACTTAAATAAGGTTGTACCGATGGTCATCCATGAAGAAGTGCTCCCGCCTTATCCTGGCGCTTGACGAGACCGACGAGAAGAAGGCTCTGGCTATTGCGGAATCCGTGGCCGGGGTGGTAGATGCGATCAAGATCAACTGGCCTCTCGTACTGTCAGCCGGGCCCGAGATGATCACCAAACTCTCGAAGTATTCCGATGTTATATGCGATTTCAAGGTCGCGGACATTCCCAACACAGTCCGTCTCATCGTGGAGAACTCCATCGCGAGGGGCGCCTCGGCGGTCATCGTGCACGCCTTCCCCGGCAGCGATTCCCTCGCTGAGGCCGTGAAGGCCGCCGGAGACAAGGCCGCGATATATGCGGTCACGGAGATGAGCCACCCCGGAGGCAAGGAGTTCACCGCCCCCAACGCGGAACGTCTGGCACAGATAGGTGTTGATTGCAATGTGAAAGGATTCATAGCCCCCGCGACCCGCCCCGAGCGCATCGCAGCCATCCGCAGGATCATAGGCGACAGGGAAATCCTCTCGCCCGGTGTCGGGGCCCAGGGAGGATCGGCTTCCGATGCGATCAAGGCGGGAGCGGATTATGTCATCGTGGGGAGGGCGATCTACAAGTCGGACAACCCCCGCAAGGTGGCTGAGGACATAGCCAGTGAGATCAAGGCAGTCCTCTGATGGAATATGCATCCAAACCTTTTCCCTTGTCTTAAATATTATAATTAAAACCTATAAATACGGAATTGCGCATGGTCGCCTATTCGATATCGAAAAACGGAGATTCGAGAATGCGCACATTTGCTAAGAAATCAACCGGCCCCGCTGAATCTGAAGGCGGAGCGTCCCTCGCCGCGGGCAAGCCCGCCAGTGGGGATAATTGGTTCAGAAAGCACTGGTGCGGTCTTACTCTGCTCGTGATCGTCGTGGTCGCGTTCCTCCTGAGGTTCTGTTTCGCATACGGAATCTCCGTGGGGGACAACTTCGCACTCTCGGGCGGATCGGGCGCAGCCAGTCACCGCCGTATAATTAACGAAATCCTGTGGGGCACCTACAATCCCGGCAGCGAGTCTGCCCTGAACTACCCCTACGGAGCAGAGAGCATCATGGGCCCCCTGTACGACTACTGCTGTGCAGCATGGGCTAAACTGTTCACCGTCTTCGTCAAGGATTACGACCTATGCGCGGGTGCGGCTCTCGCAGTCAACCCTCCGATCTTCGGAGCGCTTACCTGCATCCCCGTGTTCATGATCGCCGAGAAGATGTTCAAGGACAAGGTTATCGGACTGCTCGCAGCGGCATTCTATGCTGTCTTCGCAGTGCTCATCATGACCTCGCCCTTCTCCTACGGAACCGAGACTGCCTTCGTGGCGTTCCTCGTGGCAGGCCTCGTCTACTTCGTCGTTTCCGCATTCGCGGTCGTCGACGAAAAGGGACTCGAGGGCGTGAAGGCCTTCCTCGTGAGGCAGGTCCTCGTCTTCGCCCTCCTCGCAGCGGCATTCCTGGCTTTCATCGTCCTCAGCTGGACCGGATTCTGGGCCATAATGATGACCGCGGGCATCATGATGTTCTTCACCCTCCTCTTCTACCGCCTCAGCGGAAAGAGCATGGGTGCTGTCGTCGGTATTGTCAGCGTCGTCCTCCTGGTCGGAGCCGTCGCAGGCGCCTGCTACTACATCCCATACGGTATGTGGGATTCCGTGTTCTCCGGCGGATTCATGGTAGCGGTCCTCACCGTCGTCTACAGCTTCATCTTCCTGATGCTCGAGAAGAAGCCCTGGGTGCTCTCCATCCCGGTCACCGCCATCGTCATGATTGCTGTCGCCGTGGTCCTCTACTTCGCAGTGCCCAGCCTCTCCTCTGCAATCATCAGCGGAAACGATGTCTTCATAGGTTCCCTCATGAGTTCCCTGGCCTCCGAGACCAGCCGTACCAGCATCTCTGCGATGGCATCCTATTACGGATGGCTCACCCTCTGGTTCCCCCTGATCTTCGGCGTCTGGATGCTCTACAACTACCGCAAGAACTCCAAGAGCACCGTGTACACCTTCACCATGCTCTGGCTCCTCGCATGCTACTGCGTCGGCTGGTTCAACGCGGAATACTGCGTCTACGCAGGCGCAGGTTTCGCGGTCGGCTGTGCGGCCCTCATCGTCAACGTCTTCAGGGCGGTTGACCTCAAGGCCTACTTCCGCTCCCTCAGGGGCAACGGATTCAAGGCAGGTGCCAAGAAGGCACTTAACTTCTTCCCCCTCGTGACCGTCCTCGTGGCGGTCCTCCTCGTAGCAGTCCCTACCGCAGTATATGCGGCGGACGCCTCCACCCCCAGCAACTCCGACGAAGGATACTTCGGCGGAATGGGATACACCATCAACACCTCCGATTCCAGCCTCGTGAGCTCCGCTTGGGCCAACTCCAAGGATTATGCCACCGGCGTCGAGAAGTCCCTCCTCTCCTGGTACGGTTACTCCGACACCGCCAGTTCGCTCGGCGGTTTCAAGACCGTCACCAGTTCCACCGGCGGAGGTACCTCCGCAATGGCTTCCGCCATGCTGTCGACCACCAGTGCGGGAACCATCGCATCCCTCGCGATCCGCCTGATGGAATCCAACGCATCCGCCTACAAGACTCAGATGACCGATGCAGGCCTGTCCTCGGACGATGCTGACCTGCTCGTCAAGTACCTGACCTCCGAGAATGACGCCCGCCAGTACATGGCGGACAACAAGACCGAGTTCGTCGGATACAACACCACTCCCGCGGCGGAGAGCCTGCCCTACATCGTAGGTACCCAGTTCCTCACCTCCAAACTCACTGAGCAGAAGATCGCCGCCCTCTACGAGGGTGTATGCGCCGCCAGCGGAAACAGCATCAACTACATCGAGGTCGACGCCTCCATGTTCCCCCTGTACTACGGCGACAGTAGCTATGCGAGTTCCGTGGCCTACTTCGGCGATTACGCCATCACCGATCACAACGCACCCAGCGAGTTCTACTCCGTGACCAGCACCACCGAGTCCTATTACAAGTACGGATACTACGACCGTCTGTACTACACCTACACCGATGCGATGTATGACACCTTCATCTGGAACGCAGTCATGGGAGTCACCCCTGATACCTACGGCAGTTCCAGCAACATCGACCTTCTTTCCAAACTCTCCGTGTCCGACGGAGCCGTCAAGGCTGTCCCCGGCACCGGACTGGGACACTTCAAGGTCGTCTACTGGCATCTCAACTACAGGGCCAGTGAGGACGCCAAGTGGGTCGAGATGGATGCCACCGAGGCCATCGCCAAGCAGAACCTCGACGGCGGTCAGATCAACTACCTGTCTTCCGTGGTCGTCCTCCAGTACGTCCCCAACTCCTCACTCACCTTCCAGACGCACACCGTCGATCTCGGAAGCGCCGACGCTTCTGCAGTGAAGGTCGCTGTGTTCGAGAAGCTCGTTTCCGGCGACGTCGGGTACGACTCTTCCGGAACTGTCAGCTACGTGCAGCGCTACACTGATCTTTCCCTCGACGGATCCTACACCGTCGCAGTCCCCTCTTCGGGTGACTACCTCGTGAAATACTACGTCGGATCCTCCACCCTCAGGGACGGAACCCTCCTGCAGACCGACACTGCAGCTTCCGATATCAGCAAGGCCGCATGCAACGTAAGCGGAACCCTTGTTGGAAGCGACGGCGCCACCGCCATCAAGAACTCCGGAGCATCCATCACCCTCACCGGAAGCGACGGCAAGGTCAAGGTCGAAGGCGTCGCAGTCGCAGCAGACGGAACGTTCAGCATTTCCGGCGTGGCTGTTGACAGGTACACCGTTACTGTCTACAGTTCCAGCGGTGCATCCCTTAACACAGCCGAAGTGAACGTCCTTGGAACCGTTTCCGGACTCAACCTCAGTGCCGGCGGAGGAAACATCGTCGTCACCTACCTCGACATGTTCGGCAACACTATGTCCGTCACCCCCACCGTGACCGTCAGGGACGCCAACGGAAAGACCGTCTACAGCGGAACCGAGACCACCATCGGCGTTGTGGCCGGAACCTACTCCGTGTTCGTCTCCGACGGAACCTACGTTTCCACCAGCACCGTGAGTGCCACTGTCTCCAGCAACAGCGACGGAAAGGCATCTCTCACCCTCTACAAGGGAACCGCCAAGGGAACCGCCGGAGCGGTCGGAATGGCCATTGGGTACAACACCGTCCTAGAGGGAACCGCCACCGTGCCCACCTCCTCCAAGGATTACATAACCTCCTACGCCCTGGACACCTCAGCGATGAAGAAGGTCACCGGAACCGTCAAGTACAACGGCTCCGGAATCCAGGCCTCGGTGGTCTTCATGACCTCCACCGGAGAGACCGCATACGTGTTCGAATCCGGCAGCAGCGGTGCATTCACTGCCTATGTGCCTGACGGAACCTACAACGTCTACGCATACAGCAGCAACAGTGCAGTGTCTTACGAGAAGGACCTCGCCGTCAGCGATGCCATCGAGAACAAGGAGATCGTACTGACCGACGGATACAAGATCACGTTCACCGTGAACTACACGACCTTCATGTCTCCCACCACCAGCGGCATCCTGTACGTTCCCATCGAACTCGTTGTCAACTCGGAGTACACGATGTACCTCATCACCGGTGCTGACGGAAAGGCGACCGCCTACATCCCCAAGGATGCAAGCATCACCTACACCATGGCCGCATCCGCCATAGATAGCACGTACTTCGAGAATGTCACAGACTGGACCGGTACTAAGACCCCTACCGGTGATGCCACCTATACGTACACTATTGCAGGCAAGACCACCACAGGCAATGCGAACACGAAGACCATCCCGAAGGGCAGTCTCCATGTTGACGGTATCAGCTCCGAGACCAAGTTGTACTTCTCCGCCTACACCACCAGTAACATCAGTGTATACGTGACCGTGGATTCCACCGGGGCCATCACTGGTATCAACAGCAAGGAGGACGGCTCCGGGGATTCCTACGATTACGTGGTTCCCGGACGCTACACCGTGACGAGCAAGACCGATACGGTCTATCTCGCTTCCACCACCGTGAACATCTACCCGTCCACCACCTCCATCACCCTGGAGCCCGAAAGCGTCTTCAAGGTGACCTTCAAGACCTCCGCGGACAACACCGTGACGGTGGTCGGACTACCTGACGTATCCGGAAAGACCGGTAACAGCCACCAGGATACGAAGACCGAAGACAGCAACAAGGCGTACACCCTGTCTCTGCAGACCGGTTACGAGTACTACTTCACCATCGCCAGCAGCGACAGTAAGAGTATCTACTACTCCGCGGTCTTCTCTTCAGCCTCCGATATCGGAGAACTCAACACACTATCTGAAGTAAAGACCCTCAGCGGATACTTTGGATCCGCTGTTGCCGGAAACGTCACCGGTGACATCACCACAAGCGACGGCTTCAGGAAGTATTACGTCCCCGTCACCGGCGGAGAGTTCAGCGTGAAACTCCCCGTCAATGCATCCGTCACTGGCATGACTCTCGCCGCAACCGCAACGGATGGAGGATACAAGTACACCGCCCTGACGAATGTCACCATGGATGCCATCACCATGGATGCGGACAAGACCCAGAACTTCGCCATGAAGACCAACAAAGAGGCAGACACCTCCGCGGTCAACATCTCCGCCGCCTCGATGAACTGCGACAGCGGTTCCGGAAGCGTCACCCTGACCTTCCCCGAAGCCGGCACCTACAACATCACCGGCGGAACCGGATTCGTCCTCGACAGTTCCTACACGGTCACCGTGGCGGCCGCTGGTACCGCCACCGTCACCGGAAAGTTCAACACCGCCTCTGTTGGAGCAGGTAATTCCAATGCCACCGTAACCGTGACCAAGATCGGAGAGAAAAGCGGAACCACGCTAGTGATTCCCGCATCCTACTACACCGGCGGAACCACCGGCACTCTAACCGTCACCCTGGCTGCAGAGCCTGGAACCAAGGTGCCGGATGCCGTCGACGGACACTCTTACAGGTATGTCCTCGGGTTCGTCAACAACAGTTCCGCGGCCAAGACCATCAAGTTCGACCTCGCCAACTGTACGGTCTCCGGCGACACCGCCGCCGACTGGATCGTCGCCGTGGTCGATTCCACGGGATACCTTGTGGACGCAGAGGAATACGAGGTAGCCGGTCTCACCACCACCAACCTGTACCTCATGCTGATCAACAAGACCAGCAGTGACTCCGCAGTGCCCGCCGGAGGTGCATCCGTCGCCTTCGCCAGCGGATCCGCCTACACCGCCGCGGTCACCATCTCCGGGCCTCAGTCCGGAGAGGTCACCGTCGACAGCGGTTCCGCATCCGGTAACGGTGTGGAGAACAGCAAGGCTCAGATATCCACCGGGTTCTGGATCCTCGTCGTGTT
>JAEEGL012637728.1_pt1 | contig 10198 bp, 10 predicted proteins | sample 9134231 | NCBI WGS metagenome assembly JAEEGL01 (sample SAMN16246548, study PRJNA631951) | gut metagenome | biome: gut microbiome; feature: rumen; material: fiber-attached | host: Bos | place: Iran: Karaj | collected 2018-10 | reverse complement strand
TAAAAATTAATTATGTTGATAGTAATGGTAATAAAATAATTGATAGCTATACTGCTACATTAAAATATAACACTCCATACAGCATTGATACACCTATAGTAGAAGGATATAGTGTTAATTTAAATAATGTATCTGGTGTATTAACTAGAGATACTGAGATTAATGTTTTATTTCAGGCTAAAAGCTATAATTTAATTATTCATTGTATTGATATAAAAAATAATAAATTAATTAATACATACACTTATACATTAAAATATTATGAGGATTATGAAATAGTAACACCAGAAATAGATGGATATTATACTAATGAAAGATCTATTTGTGGCGTTATGTCAAATGGAACATTAGAAGTTAATGTATATTATCATGAAGGGGAAAAAGCATTTGATGGAGCTCAAGTTGTAGTAAATGTATCAACTATCCTTTCAAGCTTCTTTGCAATATTAATTGTTTCATTTGGAGTAATTAAGAAGACTATATTTAAATAAGAATTAGGCTAGGTTATCCTAGCCTTTTTAAATATAAAAAAGCATGATTCAAATGAACCATGCTTGATAGATTAATTCATAGCAGCGAATGCTTGTTTTAAATCATTAATTAAATCTTCTTTATCTTCAAGACCACAAGATAATCTAATTAAGCCTGCTGGAATACCAGCTTCCTCTAATTGCTTATCTGTTAATTGTCTATGAGTAGAAGTGGCAGGATTTAAGCAGCAGCTTCTAGCATCAGCAACGTGTGTTTCAATAGCGATAAGCTTTAATGCCTTCATGAATTTTTCAGCCTGTGCTCTACCACCCTTAAGGCAGAATGATACAACACCACATCCACCATTTGGTAGATATTTTTCTGCAAGCTTATGATATTTATCATTTTTAAGGCCTGGATAATTAACTGATATAACATTTGGATTTGATTCTAAGAATTCCGCAACTGCTTGTCCATTTTCTACATGTTTAGGCATACGGACATGTAATGATTCTAATCCTAAATTTAAAATGAATGCATTTTGAGGAGATTGGATTGAACCAAAGTCTCTCATTAATTGAGCTGTAGCCTTAGTAATGAAGGCACCTTCCTTACCAAACTTTTCAGCATATGTAATTCCATGGTAAGACTCATCTGGTGTACAAAGACCTGGGAACTTATCCTTATGAGCCATCCAGTCAAATTTACCTGAATCAACGATTACACCACCAACGGCGGCACCATGACCATCCATATACTTAGTAGTAGAATGAGTAACGATATCAGCGCCCCATTCAATTGGACGACAATTTACAGGTGTTGGGAATGTATTATCAACAATTAGTGGAACTCCATGAGCATGTGCAGCCTTAGCAAACTTTTCAATATCTAAAACTGTTAATGCAGGGTTTGCGATAGTCTCACCAAATACAGCTTTTGTATTTTCTTTAAAAGCGGCATTTAATTCAGCCTCACTACAATCAGGTGAAACAAATGTAGTTGTAATTCCCATCTTAGCCATTGTTACAGCGATTAAATTAAATGTACCACCATAGATAGATGAAGAACAAACAATGTGAGAACCACATTCACATATATTAAATAATGCGAAGAAGTTTGCTGCTTGGCCAGATGATGTAAGCATAGCAGCAGTACCACCTTCTAGTGCGGCAATCTTAGTGGCAACATAATCATTTGTTGGGTTTTGTAATCTTGTATAGAAATAGCCAGATGCCTCTAGGTCAAAAAGCTTTCCCATATCCTCACTTGTATCATATTTAAATGTTGTAGACTGAATAACAGGAACCTGTCTTGGTTCACCATTTTTTGGTCTATATCCAGCTTGAACACATTTAGTATTTATTTTATAGTTATCCATATAAATTCTCCTTTTTAAAAAAACTATCATTAGTATATCACATATTTCATAATTTTACCTATGAAAATAGGAAATGATTATAAAAAATAACTATGGTTATTCAAATGTTGAATTTATGATGGTAATACACATTTTTATTTAAAGCTGTTGAATAGTATGGTATAAAGAAAATAAAGAAGCGTGATTAATATGATAAAAACAAAAGAAGATTTAAAATACTATTTAGAACAAGATAGGCTAAATCTAAAACAAAAGAAAAAGAAACCTGATTCATGGGACATAGTCTGGAAATATGAAATAGCTTTGCGTAAGCATGAATATTATCATAATAAAGAAAAGAAATCTTTATTAGATAAAATTATGCTAAGGCATTATGCTAAGAAGCATAAAAAAATGACTTTTATGTATACTACTAGTATTCCAATTAATGTTTGTGGACCTGGTCTTTCAATTGGACATTTAGGCACTATCTATGTTAATTCAAAATCTAAGATTGGAAAGAATTTAAGAATTCAATCTGGTGTAACTATTGGCGGGGCAGCCGGAAAAGATGGTCTTCCTATTTTAGGAGATAATGTCTATGTTGGAGCAGGTGCTAAAGTAATTGGCCCAATTAGAGTTGCCGATAATGTCGCTATTGGTTCTAACGCAGTAGTTGTAAAAAATATAGATGAGGCAAGTACTACTTGGGGTGGTGTACCTGCAAAGAAGATATCAAATAATAATTCATGGGCATATATCGCAGATGAAGTATTAGATAAAAAAGAGACTACAGATTAAACTGTAGCCTTTTCATCTTTTAAATCATATAAATAATCTAATAAATCATCTTCATACATTTTAAGAAGAATCATATCATCACTTATTTCAAAATAATTAGTTAATATTTGATTTCCACCTAGTTCATTAACTAATTCATTTATTTCATTTACAGTATCATCACTTGATACTTCATCCTTTTTATAAAATGATTTAAACCATTCTTTATTGCTGGCTTTTTTTAAAGCCTCATCATATTTTAATATCATTTACTATCACCAAATTTATTATATCATTATTTTCTATGGAATGGTTAATTAATGTTGTTTATTCTATTTATTAAAAGAATTATAATTTATATGGGTGATGCATTTCTATGTTTAATAAGCATAATTATAAAAAGAATGGTTTTATGCTAAAGGGTAAATTTGCTAAAAAAGGATATGATTGGTGGTGGCATTCATTCACTGGTATTGATTCTGAAACCGGATTAGAAAAACCATTTTTTATTGAGTATTATTTTACTAATCCTAAGGTTTCAAAAGATGAAGTTAAATATGGAAGATTAGGTGATATACCATCATATTGTATGATTAAATGCGGCGCTTGGGGAGAGGATCATGCTCAGCTTCATAAATTTTATCCTTGGAAGGATATAAAAATTTCTAAAAAAGGACCTATTCAAATAACAGTTGATAATTGTTATTTAGATGAGCATACCTTAAAAGGTGAGGTTGAAGTATCTAAAGAAGATTCAATTGCTCATCCTGAATATATGTGTGATTATGGTTCTATGTCATTTGATTTAAAAATAGATAAGAAGATTGCTTTTAATGTTGGATATGGAACAAGCTCTATTTTAAGAAGAATACATGCCTTTGAAATGTATTGGCACGCAGAAGGTATGAAGTCTGAATATGAAGGTACAGTCTATTATAATGGTAGAAAATATATTGTAAAAAAGAATAGATCATATGGCTATGCAGATAAAAACTGGGGCTCTAATTTTACATCTCCTTGGATTTGGCTTTCATCAAATTGCTTATATAGTAAAATAAAAAGAACTAGCTTAAAGAATTCAGTATTTGATATTGGAGGTGGAAGACCAAAGGCTTTTGGTATTCCATTTAATGCTAAATTATTAGGTGCTTTTTATTATGAAGGAAAGGAATACCAATATAATTTTTCTAAATTTTGGCATCCATCTAAAACAGAATTTGATTGTAAGGTATTAGATGATTTAGTCATTTGGGATATTAAGCAAAGTGATAAGCATTCAATTATGGAAACTCATATTGAATGTAAGATTAAAGATATGTTACTTGTAAATTATGAAGATCCAACTGGTTTAAAGCTTCATAATAATCTATATAATGGCGGAAATGGCTATGGAAATATTAAGCTTTATTCTAAACATGGTAAGAAGATTGAATTAATAGATGATATAGAAGTTACACGTGTTGGATGTGAATATGGAGAATTCGATAAAAACTAAATTGTAAAATGAGTCATTTTAATTTATAATTAAAGCATATTTTGATTGAGGTGCTATTATGACATTAAAAATGGCTGTAATTGGAAAGGATGTATCAGAATCATTATCTCCTAAGATGCATACCTTTATTATGAGAAAATTAGGTGTAGATATTAATTATGATAAGGTATCTATTCCTGTAGAAGAATTTGAAAAGGAATTTCCTAAGGTATTAAAGGAATATGACACATTAAATGTAACTATTCCATATAAATTAGATGTTATTCCTTATTTAAAGGAGCTTAAGGATGATGGTTTAATCTTTAAGTCTATTAATACTATTGATTGTAGAAGTGGCTTTGGCTATAACACTGATGGCGTTGGTTTTATGCTAATGATAGAAAATGCTGGTATTAATGCTAAAGGTAAGACTGTATTAGTATTAGGTACTGGTGGAGTTGGTAGAACTGTAATTAAGAAGCTTGTTACAAGTGGCGCTACAGTTAGAGCATTTGATTTAAATCAAGATGGCTTAAAGGAATTACATGATGAATTCCCTCATTTTGAGGCTTTATCAAGTATCGAGAATAAACCATATGATATTATCATTAATTGTACTGGCGTTGGTATGCATAAGAGTGTTGGTAAATCTCCTGTTGGTGAGGATTTATTAAAGTTATGTAATGCCGCTGTAGATCTAATTTATGTGCCTGAAAAGAGTGAGTTCTTAAGACTTGCAGAAATTAATGGTAAGAAGATTTGTAATGGTGAATCTATGCTATTTTATCAAGCATATTATGCCGATTGCATTTTCTTAAATAAGAAGTGCGATAATGAAGAGGCAAAAAGATTATTCTTAGAATATAGAAATAATTAAAAATAGACCACTTTGGTGGTCTTTTTAAGATTAAGAATACTCATTTATTGATATAATCAAAATTAAAAGATATAATTATTTTTGATTGGAAGTGATTTCATTGGTTAGAATTGGTCGTCTAGATGATTTAAGCGATATTATGGAAATGCTTAATTTATGTAAAGCTGACATGAAAAAAAGAAAATTAAATATCTGGAATGATGATTATCCTAATCAAAGAATCATTGAAGATGACTTAAAATCTAATGGAGCGGTAGTTTATGAGGATAATGGAAAGGTCGTTGCCTTTTTAGTTATGTATCCTAAGCATCCAGATGCTTGTGAGGAAATATTTAGCGATCATACTAATTATTGCTTAATACAAAGAGTAATGGTTCATCCTAAGTATAGAAGACATGGCTATGCTCAAAAGATTTTAGCTTTTGTTGAAGAACAAGGCTTTTCAAGCATAAGATTATTAACAAGAAATACAAATACATATTCTGTAAATTTATATACTAAATTAGGATATCGTGTTGTTAAATCTCAAACTAGAGGAAATGAGATTATGCAAACCTGCGAAAAGGTATTAAAGGGTGATTTTTAGTGAAAAAAATATTATCAATCATCGCCACATTTGCATTTGTTCTAGTTTTAAGCTCATGTTGGCTATTAGAAAAAACAATTGTTGGAGATGGAGACATTTCGAAAAATGAATATTTGGTAAGCTCAGCTTCAGAGTTAGAGATTGATCATATAAACCTTGAAGACCATGGAAATCCAATATATACTCATCTTTACGCTTTTGAAAATGATAAAAGTGATGAATTTAGGGTAGTTATTGAAGGTCAAAGAAATATTTTAGATTCTATTAAGGTTAAGTGTAAATCAGATAAGCTTGCAATTACAGGTAACTTTTATGAAAAATATGATACTGAATCATTAACAATTAAGTTATATGGCTTTTCATTTGAAAAGATAGATTTAACTGATGTTAGAGGAAGTATGGTATCTAAAATGGTAGGAGAAGATGTTAATATCAATTTAGTTGGTACAGCATTCTTATCATGTCCATCTTTTTCAACAAAAAAGTTTACTGCAAATTTGAAAGATGCATCTTCACTTGCTGTTGGAGTTGTTGAAGCAGAAGAAACAACAATTAAGATGGGTGATTCTACAAACTTTTCAGCGACAAGCTTAGATTCAAAAAAATGCACTATAAATGTTGAGAATTCATCTATTATTGAAACTTCATTCAATTCAAAAGAATTAAAATTAGATGTTTCAGGTACTTCAAGAGGAACTATTCAAGGTAATGTTAATAAAGCAGAAATAGAAGTATCAGGCTCATCAAAAATTGAAGGTATAGATTGTTCATTTGATACTGTAGATGCAAGTATATTAGGTGCTTCATCATTATCATTCCATGTTGTTAGTGAACTAAAAGCCTTTATTAATGGTGATAGTGTATTAACATATAGTGGTAATTGTAAAGAGAAGATAGATGCTTCAGGTGAAGCAATTATCAATCACATTAGTTAAGAGGTTTTTATGATAAAATTTACTTTAAAAGCATTTTTACTATCATTAAAATATTTCTTCATTCCAATTTTGGTATTAGCTATTTGCTTAGTACCGGCTGTTATTTATTTCTATTTCTTTATTCAAAGTCAAATGGATGGTTTAACAACATCATTATCAAGTGAGTTAAATACTTTATCATATGATATTAATGGATTAATTAATTATACATTTGAGGAAGCTAAAGCACTTCCTTGGACAACTCCAATTAAAGTTATTCAGATGATTTTTGAAGAGAATTGGTTAAGTGATACTATTAATAATTATTTAGAGTCTGCAAATGCCGGTATTTATACAGCTGCGATGACTGGTGATGTTAAAGAAACTGCTAATAATATTAGAGGCGGTCTTAGTGTATTTCCGATAGCTATTATTGCGGGTATGATACTTTCATATTTTATTACATCTTCAGTATTAAGAAAAAAATTATGTCCAAGAAGCTTCTGGAAGATGTTATTAAATATTGTTATTGATTTTATTATTACAGCTACCTTAGTTGCCGGTATTACTGCATTACTTGCTATATGGATTCATAGTGTATTCATAACTACATTTATAACTGCCTTATTATATGGCTTTATATCTATAACAGAAGCCTATATTATTCATAAAGATGAGAATATGAAATATAGAGATGTTGTTAATTTAAAAACAATATTTAGTCTTATCCTATCTTATTTATTAATTTTAGTTGTGGCTGTAGGAATAATTGTTTTATTATTCTTATTACCATGGAAGTTAGTAAGCTTAGCTTTATCTTTACCTGTTATTATAATTGCGTTTATCAATTATAACTTGGCAGCTGAAAGCTTTGTTAGATCAAAGAGAAAAGATTATAAGAAATTAAGAGAATCATTTTAGCTAGCAATTGCTAGCTTTTTTCTTTGAAAATGTTTTAATTGATATAATTATAAAATAATTATGGTAGATTTTTTTAAAATGTATTATAATTCATAAGGTGAGGTAATTAATTATGAATAAAAGACCAGTTATGTTAATTATTATGGATGGATATGGATTAGCTCCTGCATCAGCTACAAATGCTGTTAGTTTAGCTAAGAAGCCAAATCTTGACCGTATTTTTAAAGAATATGATACAAAGCAATTAAATGCATCTGGAGACGCAGTAGGACTTCCTGAAGGCCAAATGGGTAATTCAGAGGTTGGACATATGAATCTTGGTGCTGGACGTGTTGTTAGACAATCATTATCAAGAATCAATTATGCAATTAAGACAGGTGAATTCTTCAAAAATGAAGCAATCTTAAATGCTGTTAAGAACGCAAAAGAAAACAATAAGAAGTTCCATATTTTTGCATTATGCTCTGATGGTGGTATTCACTGTCATACAAGCCATATCGTAGCTATTGCTAAATTGGCTCATGAGAATGGTATTAAGGATGTATATTTACATGCATTTATGGATGGTAGAGATACAGCTCCTACATCTGGTAAGGATTTCTTAGCAAATGTTATTAGATTAGGTGATATTAAGGTAGCTACTGTTGGTGGTAGATATTATGGTATGGATAGAGATAAGAACTTTGATCGTATCCAAGTTGCTTATGATGCTATGACATTAGGTGATGCTGAATATTTTGAAGACCCAATCGTTGGTATGCAAACATCATACGATAGAGGTAAAACTGATGAATTCGTTGTACCATTTGTATCAAATAAAAATGGTATGATTGAAGAAGGAGATTCTATTGTATTTGCTAACTTTAGACCAGATAGAGCTATTCAAATCGCAACTGCATTCTCTAATCCAGAAGGAATTGTATATAATCCAGAAAAGCCTTATAGATTAAATACATCTAAGGGTCCTAAGTCTACATTCTTCGTATCAATGATGAAGTATGCTGACCAAGTAAAGGGTGAAATTGCCTTTGGACTTCAATCATTTGATAATTTATATGGCGATGTTATCGCTAATAACAATATGACTCAATTAAGAATTGCAGAAACTGAAAAGTATGCTCATGTTACTTTCTTCTTTGATGGTGGTGCCGATAGAGATATTAAGGGCGCTGATAGAATTTTAGTAAATTCTCCAAAGGTAGCTACTTATGACTTAAAGCCTGAAATGAGCGCATTTGAGGTTTGTGATAAGGTTGTAGCCGCAATTGAGGCAAAGAAGTATGATACTATCATCTTAAATTTCGCAAACTGCGATATGGTTGGCCATACAGGAGTAATTGAGGCAGCTGTTAAGGCTGTTGAGGCTGTTGATACTTGTATCGGTAAGGTAGTTGCTGCACTTGATAAGGTTGGCGGTGTTGCTATTATTACAGCTGACCATGGTAATGCTGAAAAGATGGCTGATGAAAATGGTAATGTTTATACAGCTCATACAACTAACCCAGTTCCAGTTGTAATTACTGATAAGAACATCAAGATTAGAGATGGTATTTTATCTGATATTACTCCAACTATGCTTGAGTTATTAGGAATTGAAATTCCATCAGAAATGACATCTAAGTCATTAATTATATCTAAGTAATAATTGCCACCTTCGGGTGGCTTTTAATTTCAAGGAGGGCTTTATGGTAAAAATAGATTTAATAACAGGCTTTTTAGGCTCTGGTAAAACTACTTTTTTAAAGGGATATGTTAAGGCCCTTAAGGAAATGGGAGAAAAGATCTGTATATTAGAAAATGATTATGGTGCTATTAATATCGATATGATGCTAATTGCAAATTTGGGCGCTGATACTGAGATGGTTTCAGGCGGATGTGATTTAGACTGCCATAAAAGAAGATTTAAAACAAAGCTTATTTCTATGGCAATGAGAGGCTATACAAGAGTAATAGTAGAACCATCTGGTATTTATGATACAGATGAATTCTTTGATACATTATATGAAGAACCTGTTGATTCAATGTATGAAATAGGAAATGTCATTTGTATTTTTGATTCAACAATTAAGAATGTATCAGAAGAATCTAAATACTTTATTACTAGCCAGGTTGCAGTATCTGGTGCGATTGTATTAAGTAAATGTGATTTAAAAGAATCAGATACTAAGCTTGCTATTTCATTGCTTAAGGATTCACTAAAGGAAAATGGCTGTGATAGAAATATAGATAATATAATTTATCAAACAAAAGATATCGATAAATATTTAAATTGTGGATATTCAAATTTTCCTTATCAAAAGAAAAATCTAATTGATGAGAATAATTATGATTCATTATATTTTATGAACAAATCTTTCACACGTAGCGAAATAGTGGAAATAACTGAGGAACTATTCAAAAATCGTACCTATGGTACGGTTATGAGAGTCAAAGGGTATTTTAATGAAAAAAATACGTGGTATAATGTTAATGCTCTGAGTCTATTACTTGAAATTAATCCGATTGAAGAAGGACAGGATGTAATTATCATTATTGGAGAAAATTTAGATAGGGACAAAATAAATGAACTAATAGAAGGAGTATAAATATTATGTTAGAGGTTAAGGATTTATATCGTGAATATAAGCCTAAGAAGGGTGAACCTGTAGTTGCTTTAAATCATGTTAGTGTAAAATTCCCTGATAAAGGATTAGTATTTATTTTAGGTAAGTCTGGTTCAGGTAAGTCTACATTATTAAATGTAATGGGTGGTCTAGATAAGGCAGATGGTGGTGATATCATCATTAAGGGTAAATCATCTAAGAACTTCAAACAAGGT
>JAEEGL012620216.1_pt1 | contig 10198 bp, 10 predicted proteins | sample 9134231 | NCBI WGS metagenome assembly JAEEGL01 (sample SAMN16246548, study PRJNA631951) | gut metagenome | biome: gut microbiome; feature: rumen; material: fiber-attached | host: Bos | place: Iran: Karaj | collected 2018-10 | reverse complement strand
TAGGCTCTCGTTCATCCATCCGTGCTTTACGGCCAGGTTAGATATCATTCCGTAGAACTCGTCGGCTCCTGATTTGCTGAAACGTTCCTTTACTATCTCTATCATCTCTGAAACCGACAGCTTCAAATCATCCAGCTTATCCAAAGTCGCAGAATCATCCAGCTTTCCCAAAGTCGCAGAATCACCAGCCTCCCCACCACTCAAAGTATCACCATCCACCCCCGCAGTCACAGAATCAGCCACCTCCGTAGTCACAGAATCAGCCACCCCCGCAGCAACTGAATCACCATCCACCCCCGCAGCAACTGAATCACCAGGCAAGGAATCAGCCACCTCATCCGCAGTATCACCCACAGCCGCCCGGAAAGCAACCGGGTCATACATGCCGTGTTGTATAAGTCTGCGTAAATCTTGAATAGTTATAGCGTAGTGAATAAGATCAGATTCTGTGCATGACTCTTGCATCAAATCCAACAATGATTCCTGCTCCGTGGCAGTTTTGTACAGTTTGATAAACCACTCTATCCGTTCAAATGAGAAATTATCAGTAATAACCATCCAGGGATTGACCGTTTCATCAGATTTCCGGACCTTAAAGCCCAATGCCATCTTTATTGATTCCAAGAAAGAATGCTCAACCCGCCGTGGTGTACAGTATTCATACGGAATACCAAACACATTAATAGGCATAGGCTCAATCTCACCTGGAGTAAAAATCCCCATAGATTCCATGTAATCCATAAGCCCCTTGCCCACACTTTTGAACTTGCTGCCTGCTATCAGGGGTTGCAGCTGCTCCAGAAAAACCTCCTCCGCAAAAGATAACTCCTCCTTGCGTTTAAGCAGAGCCTCCACCACGCAAAATACCAGATTTGCGGCACTATCCGATGACAGCCAGGCGCTGCTCTCATCCAGATAACGCTTACCTATGTCCACTCCGGGATGTTTGTCAAGAGGTATTGATACAAGCTGGTAATAAATCTCCCGGAAAATCTTTACTACAGGCACTTCAATGCCCTCGGCCGGCAGCAATGTAAGCAGGTCCTTGTAAATCCACCTGTTTATGGGACTGTTCTTTAAGTAGTCAGTTACATCACTGTAGCCGTTAAACAGCATAATCCTACGCAGTTCCGATGCACTCGTACTCATACGCCCTACTCCTTGTAACTGTTAATGATATCATCCACTGCATCGCAAAACCTCTGGTCGGGATAGCTTCCGAATCCCTTGCGCACGGGGTTGTCGGCGTCGCCCTCAACGGCGCGGGTCATGCGGCTCTGATTGTATGGCTCACTGTAAAAACCCTTGCCGTCCAGATAATGCATTATGCTGCCCACCAGGTTGCGGTTAAACTTGCAGTCCTGCTTGCCGGGGTCATAAAGGTCTGTCCTGAACGCATCGTGCTCCAGAATCCCGGTCCACAGGTGCATAAACAACTTGTCCATGCTGTCCTTTACAAGGGGGCGGATGCAGCTCACGTAGTTCATAATGAGCGGCCGAATGTTGGCGGTATCCACATAGCCGGCTTCGAGCATCTCCCTTAAGGTCATGTTACCCAGCTTACGGTCAGCTGGCCTGGACCAGGATCCATCACCCTCTTTCCTGCCGTAATAGTTGTTGTTGGTGATGGTGTTAGTAACGGTAGTAGCGTTGGGATTGTAGTTCTCCACGTGACCAATACTGATAAAGGTGTTACCCTGACCGGGATTGCCCTCTATCACAAACTTGTGTTCATTGTTATCATTCTCCATAGCATTTTGGAATTTAATTAGGATTCTATTGAGTTAAGTAAACTATTGATAATCAGCCTGAATTCTGATAGAAAGTATCGGCCGTTTTCTTCCTGTGTCCAGCGTACCTCCCCCTGTAATTTTGCTTCCGAAATCAATCAAGGACCACATCCCGGGAGCGGTCACTGAAGGGTTTCAGAGAGAAAACAAAATTTAATAATAACCATTTAAAACCTTTAGAAAAATGGCAAAAGTAAATCAAGTCGGCATAGGCCGCAAGACAACAGGTACCATCGATGGTATCACCTATTACACAGTTAACGGCAAGACCTTTGCCCGTACCACTCCAAACATGCCTGCCAGCGTGTACAACACACCTGAGGCCCGCACGCGCCAGGCTATCTTCAAGATGGTGCAGATGCATATGAAACATCACCTGCGTACCATCCGCCAGACCATCACCAACAAGACGGGGTCGCCCAGCAACCGATACTTCAGCCTCAACTACAAGGCCCTCTCGCAGGCCCTTCAGGCGCTGGCCGAGCTCTATGTGAACGGTCAGGACGTCACCATTACCGATGTGGAGCAGACCATCAGCGACTACGCCGCCCAGCACCCCACCAGCATCAAGATTGCCTCCAAGAGCGGCTATCAGGATGTCTATCTGACCGGTCCCTGGCCCGACGCCATCACCCTCAACGCCCTGGCTGGCGACCGCACCGTGATTATCATCGTGGCTGAGAACGGCACCCAGACCACCATCAACGCTGACGGCACCGTAACTACCGGCCAATACTCCGGAGGCAACTCAAACCCAGACCCGGATCCCGACCCTAGCACAGGCGGAGGTAGTAACACCGGTGGTGGCGGCGACGAGGCCTAACCCACATTAGTATTAACAATTTTCAAATTCTCACGAACATGAAAAAGCTATTTCAAAAACTTCTGGCCAAGCTCGTAAAAAAGGCCATCAACAAGTCGGTTAACGACGTAGTGTCCAACCCCGATGCTTCCTATGTGGATCCCATTATGGTTCCCGCTGATGACTCCAAGAAAAACCTCTGGAAGTTCATCCTGCAGACCCTCATCAGCATCCTCACGGCCATCCTTACCGCCCTGGGTGCCACCAGCTGCATGGGACTCCACTAGTCTCTCGTTTCATTGGAGGTTCCGGCAAATCCTCATTCCGGGCGACGAACCGGAATCTCCTTTAATCCTTTAAAATACCGTTATTATGAAACAAGTAAAATATATCTTAGTCAATGAAAGCTATCTTGAAGACGCTGTTCTTGCTATTCGTAACAGCCGTGTGTCTGACTTCCGACACAGCCACATCATCAGTGCCGCAGGCCTCTCCCGCCCTGAGCTTATCAGTGTGTTCCTACTGGCCCGAAAGCAATGGCCCTCTGCCAAAATCCTGGGCATATCCGAGTTGGGATTGGAAATCCGAGACCAGCGAATCAAATCTAGCGGACGGCTTTGTCCCAGTGATGCCATGAACCAGATTCGTAGGGCACTAAGCGACCTACCGTGAATTATGGAAGCTATTATCCGTTCTACGTGAAAAGAGTTTCATCGTTACAGGTGAGGCTCTTTTTATGTATTCTCTATGGCTGAAATAAAACATTTGTGTCCTGCGTATAAAACAACTCTATAACATCTGTCCTTACACCCTTTCCTTCAATGTTTTCATACAGCTCCAGCAATACGCCATTTTTTGAATATTCTATAAAGGCACCGACAAGAATATCGTGAACACATCTTGGCTCCTCTTCATAATTCTCAGGAGAAGAAACAAGCGACTTCAACCTCTCTTTATCTTCTGCAACATGCCTTTGATTCCCTTTCCGCTTCATCTCTACAGCGAGCAGATTTCTTCCAAAGCCCCTCTTCTGAATTAGTAAGTCGCTAACCATATATACTGGCAAATGGGCACTGTTCTCATAATGCTTCAGGTCGCCATTTCCCATACGATTGTACTCAACATCAGCAAAGTAGCCTCTAAAAAACTCTACACCATTCAATTGATCATACTTACGAATAAGGTTTTCCATGTGATGTGCAAGCCTGGCGCAGATGTTTCTCTCTGACACACCAAAACGGATGTTGTCATAATCCACCGAATAAAGCACCTTCAATGATGGCAACAATATTTCATTCACGATAATACCCCTCATTCACTCACATAATTTCAATTTCATCATCATGAAACCATCCCTTTCTGATAGATTCCGCCTTTACACCTTCAGGATTGTCGGTGTACATCACCACTGCCAATGAGTTCTTTGCTCGGGTACATGTAACATAAAACAAGCGCTGCGTACGCTCAATGGAAGTTTCCTTGCCTTCAGCTAAATTGCGTTTATCTGTATCAGTCAAATCCTTGATACCAAACAATTTGTCATAGCTAAACAAGAAACCCTTAGCCTCAGAATCGTCAATGATAACCATTACCCTGTCAAACTCTAGTCCCTTCACTCCCTGGTGGGTGTCAAACCGTGTTCGTTGATTCACGTAGTCATCATATCGTTTAATCATTCCGATAGGTAAATCCATAACCTTTGTCCAAGCAGACAATTCTTCATCCGTTTCTTCATCAATCTCATCAACAGACAACTTACTTGCACGGAATACTACATCAGGAACCTTCAGTAACTGAGCATCCCATATTGTTTTTACAACTTCGCGTATTGTTTTATCTTCACTTATCAGAGTAGCCACCTTAACAGCTTCCGCCCTGCATTTCAAATAAAGTTTGTAAGGATTTTCCTTATTCTCCTTGCTCAACAAAGGGGAATAGGCCTTCAATATACTTAAAGCCAAACTTCCGTCACCAGCTATTGATTTAACTATAGGCAAAACTTCTTTTGAAAAAAACTCTATTTCCGATACCGTTCCATCCAGAAATGTCATCTGATATTTCGTCACCTTCGCTAGAGGTGCATAGAACTGGTCAAAGCCAAGCCGCCTCGCTGCCATCATGTGCTCCAAGGTCAACACCTTCACTTCCGCATCAGATCCATACCACTTGCCATCTGTTGTCTTCTCCGCCATTTTTTTCATCACAGCAGATTCAACCTCGTCTTTGTTGATGCCTTCAAAAAGATTTACTACAAACAGCCTAATCATCCCATCAATGGCATCTTCACGCGGTTTCTGTTCAGCATACGCATCAATCTCTTTACCTATCGTATTTGCTAGTTCTATGATACGCTTGGCACATCTGTAGTTCATTCTCTTTACGGGCTTTTCCCATCCGGCAGGTATGATACTGACCATATTCTCCTTCCCGTCCATATAGATGCGTTGTTTCTGATCTCCCAACAACCCCAATGTAAAAGTATCTGCAAAATTCTCCTGCACCATAAAGAACGCATCTATCAATTCCTTCTTAGTGTCTTGACTCTCATCTATAAGTAGAATAGGATAACGCTGTGCAATTATCCGCTGAAGCATCTTGTTCTCTGTTATTATCTGTGAGGAGATTCTAATGACTTCCGCATGTTTTAGAGCGTTGTATTCAGGGTTACTTCCATTAGGATTATAAACAAATTTGTCTATCGTCTTAGCCTTTTCCAACCTCTCCTTCAGTTGCTCCAGTTTTTCCGTGTTTGACTGGTAGGTTTTGGTAGTCTTATTCTTTGCACTTTCCAGTTTCTCACAGACCACCCTCATGTCTTCTTCAATAAACTGACAATACAACCGTCTGATATCCGCCTGATAATACTTGATAACATCCCAGACGAAACTATGGATAGTGGAGATATGGAATACAGGACTGTAGTCCAGCCTATTAATAATCTCGTCTGTGGCGGCATTGGTAAACGTGATAACCGCTACTTGTTTTCCTTGCAGCAACAAGTCTTTTCCTATGTTGCCGCAAATCTTTTTCAGCAATAGCACCAGCGAGTAGGTCTTACCCGATCCCGCACCTGCAAAGAGGAAGAAACTTTTGCGGGGTGTGGCCAGTATACAACGTTCCAAAGTCTCGTCAACCTGTACATCTATATTATTTGCCATCACTTGTTCCATTTGAATCAAGACATTCTTTAAGCCACGACAATCCTTCTTGTATATAAGCAGGAGCCGTCAATTCGCTAAAATCATCCTTGTACAGGAGTGAATTTGCGAAGTCTGCTTTTTGGAAGCCGCTTTTCTTCTCCAATTTATCGAAAACAGCTTTCTGTAAATCCACTGCTGAAGGGTTATTTTTCAAAAGATTGGCTATCGTAGTAATAGCCCCCATCTTCTTCAGTCCATCTTGTCTGAACAGTTCAAGATTGGTGAAAATCAAAGCATCTTCAAATGTATAAGGGCATATTTCAGTCTGGTCCTCCTTTCCTTTTTCCCACTTTACACTTATTGGGGTCTGATAAGCCATCCTCACATTCTCCACTATTTTTTCTTTGTCATCCAACGCCAGCAAGTCATCAATCAAATCCTTGCCTGGAAGCCAGTTCTGTATTGCCGGATTACCCGTTTTATAGCCTTTACCCTTCGCTGTAACAACAGCTTTCTGCTTTGTTTTTCCATCCTCCTCAACAGTAGTGGTAGCATCTATATCAGTTACCACTAATGTTGGAATTCCAATCTTATTAATCAGACTGCGGAAACTATGGGCATGACGACCATTCACTTCAATGACTGAAATGTAGTATGAATCAAGCCCTGATTTTGAAAGGAAACTGGGAACAAGTATCTTTTCCGCTGGTCCTTCTACCAAGATTACCGCATCAGCAAAGAAAATATCGCAATGGGTCAAACGGATATATCGTGTTACAAATTGTTTCGTCTCATCGTTAGGGCCAAATGTACTTGATAGATTTACAACTCTTGAGATAGGAATCTTATCATCCGAATCCATCACACGTCTGAAATAACGCATGTTGTTTAAATCAAGTTCATTGACAACATGATTTGAGTGAGTACTCAACACAAGCTGGGTACGCAACCAAGGCGTTTCCTTGATGGTGTCATTGTTACAGAGGGCTTCAAACGCTTTTCTTACGAATACTTGCTGTGCTTGAGCATGTAGATGCGCTTCTGGCTCCTCAACAAATACCAGATGGATAGGTTCTATATTCTTGCCTTCATTTAATGGCCTCAACCATTTCTCTCTAAAATCCATCAGTTTCAGATATATGGATATCAAATTACGATACCCGAGTCCGTTGTATTTTTCCGGAAGTGCCAAATCTGCCATTCCTTGTATGGCGAACTGCACTGCAGATTCATGTTTAATTGCCTCCTCTATTTGTATCTTACTCCTTATCTTTATTTCAGGGTTCTGGAAACCGGGATAGTTGATATTCCTTAATTCTTTTACAGGTGTTTCAAATGTCTTGGTCAATTTGGCATCGTAGGTTTCATTTGCCTTGGCTATACCACCAACGAGTTCTAGATCACCTGGTGTCAGGACCTCTTCTTCCGGATTTGTACTTGAATAATACTTTTGAAACTGTCTTGACAGAGTGTCAATATCACTATCTGACTGGCCTTCAGGGTCTGAGAAATCTCTTGATGCCAGAATAGTGTCAACCCTGATAAGTTCTTCTAACGGGTTCTTGTCAAGAGCTATATCGGGAGTATCTTGCGCTTTCTCCTCATCATCGGGTTCCAAAGCAGGGTCAATAATATAGTATTTTACATCAAAATATTCTCTGAGGTTAGAACCCTTGCCCAGGAAATCACATAAGTTCTTTGGGTATAAGTCAGGTGAAGATGCTTTCTTCCATTCTTCTGTTGCTTGCAGTGCTGCTGCCTTTCTTTTAGCATCTTTGTAATCTGTGTACAGTTTCTTAACATCTTTGGGTTCATATTGTCCACGCACACCTACTTTTTTCCCATCCCATGAACTGAGCGATGGGATGAGATAATTCACACGGTATTGCTCACCATCAGCCACATTAATCCAAATATCCAAGGAAGGTACGATACCGTCCCATTGATGAGGATTCAACAATGCCTCATCAACAGGATCTTTGGCTACCCATTTATCTCCAAGAACATCTATCTGCGACCAGTTTGTAGCTGTGAACTCTTTAAGCGTAAACTTCTCAGTGTTTTTCAGAAACCAAACTATGGCACTTATAGCAGATGTTTTTCCGCTATTATTTGCTCCGACAAATACCGTTTCCTTCTTGCCAAAGTCTATATGACAATTCCTGAGTTTACGGTAATTCCTAATGTGAACTGACTCTATATCCATAATTTCTGTATTAACACCTAATTCTCCCTCTGCACTATCTGCTCCTTAAACGGAGACAGGCACAACTCCTCTCCTTCAAACTTAATCTCGGGGAAATAATCCTTAGGGTTGTATCCGTCACAGTATTTGGACGGCAGATTCTGTATCAGTTGGTACTTGGTTACGTAGTCGTTATCTACCCATTTCTTTCCAAATCTGGAAATAATATTGAAAAACAGGATATACAACTCAGCATTTGAGAGTTGAGCCCTCAGTATCTTCACGTAGTCTTTCTTTTCCTCCGAGCTAATCAACCCGCAATTATCAATCAGTTTGATTGCATTGTACATATTACGGAAGTACACACTTAGATAATTCTGGTTAGGTCTATAGAGTATGAATCGCTTCTCAGAATCCAGACGCGCTATAATTGCATCAACCAACCGTTCTGTATCAGGATAGTCCTTCAAATACTCCATCATAAACGGTTTCCACGACTTAGATGAGCCATAGAAGAAAACGGCATACGCAATGTCAGCAATATCGATATCTGAAAATTTAAATCCATTTCTTTCTGACACATCTTTTATGGCCTTTACCAGATATTTCATCTGAATCTTAAACTCCACGAAGGCCTTTCTACCCTCAGCCACCGCTATAGGCTCTCCTTGTTTTACTTTTCTAACTTGTGCAACGTTAATCTCATCTATCACTTTTTGTTGCACATCAAGCATCTGATAATACTGCTCAACAACTGTGTGTTTTCTATTATCCCGAGATTGTTTGTAGAGCGTCATGAGGACGCCAAGGAATGCAAGACCAGAAAACAGAGCATTAAAGATTCCGTACGAATCCCCCATCTGTCCCAATACGTCAATTTTAATATTTTCACGGACATTGAACACATGATCCCTGAAGAAAGGTAGCGTTAAGGGCAATAAGAAGAAGAACACATACAGAAGAGCCAAAACGGCCACGAATATTCCTGTCCCTTTTAAGTATTTCTTTACTTTAGGACTCATCGTCCTCTTCGTTTTCTTCGTCTTCATAATATGAAATAACAAATTGTCCTAAATCACACTCTTCCACGACATCACCCTCACTCAGTTCTATCTCCTGCATATTGGCAAAACCTTCAGGGTATTCCCATACACGAAGCGTAATTTCAAGTGATTGGTCAAGCCCATCCACTTCTTTTTCAAGGACAGCCTCATACAGGCGTTCCACCCCCATCTCTCTTTCATCAATCTCTTCTAATTCCCAATCGAGGTCTTCTTGGCTTAAATCAATATCAAGAGTTGAATTGTTAGGAAGTTTTATTTTTATGTCTGTCTTCATAAACATATTATATTTCTCTTTTACCTTCTATATGTCACAATCTCAGTCACCAACTTAAGCACATCCAATGGTAGCTCTCTTGTTCTAGCATTCCTTAATCGTTGGTTATACGCCCACGTTTCATTCCAATTTAGCATTGTGATTGTATTTTGAGCCTTAGGTGAGCAATTGGGAATATCAAACATGGCCTTATCCTCATCACTAAACTTAAAATGGTCATCCGGGTTGTCAAAATATGGATGCACTACCCTAAAATTGTTGGCAGCATAATCCCTCCTATTAGCAGGTGACACTATAGTATCTTCCTCCCCTTTGTTAGATGTGCTATTACAAGAAGAACAGGCCGTCACCAAATTATATGGTTCGTAACAAAATTCACCATATATCCCCTTTGGCGCAATATGTTCAATGGCATGAGCACCTTTTGATAACGGTGTTTCACAATATGCGCACCTGCCGCCTTGGGCGATGATAGTATGAGTGCTGATTCTGTTCTTAATTGCATTGGTCAGTAACTTCTGATCCTTCCACCCATTAGACTTCTGAGGTTTCAGCACGTTATCAACATGAGCCTTCTCTACAGGTGTGTATATGATAGGGTCAAACAGATTCAACATAGTTTCTCGCAGTTTCCAACAGTTTCACCAAAGGGTCATCGCCATTCATGCGATATTGAGAAAGCTCGTTCATAAGCCTCTCTACTTCCTTTTTGTCGCCCCTGTTGCTTACCATCTGATATAATTCAACAAGTTTTCCTTCGAACACGTAGTTGCGGGTATTACGCACATGAAACACCCTATATAATATATCATCGACAGACCAGCAGAAAGTATTCACGCCTTCCGCTATATTACGAAGTCCAACTTCACTTCTGTCTAATGCTATTATATCCGATGTCAGTGGCTCCAAGTCCGATAACATGAAATGAGAGTGGGTCGCTATT
>JAEEGL012542541.1_pt1 | contig 10198 bp, 6 predicted proteins | sample 9134231 | NCBI WGS metagenome assembly JAEEGL01 (sample SAMN16246548, study PRJNA631951) | gut metagenome | biome: gut microbiome; feature: rumen; material: fiber-attached | host: Bos | place: Iran: Karaj | collected 2018-10 | reverse complement strand
GTTTGAGCGTGAAGAGGAGGAAAAGCCTCAGACGCCGGATTTCACCGCGATGACGCCGGAACAGATAGCCGAATATCAGCAGGAGGCGGAGCTTAAACGCCAGCAGATGCAGGAATTTATTTCCACGCTTCCGGAGGAAACGCAGCAGTATCTTGCAACTCTTTCGGAGGAGGAACGCGCCGCGCTTATCGCGGGTTATATGGAACAGGCGCAGCCGGAATCCACCTATGAAGAAAATCTTGATAAATTAGGCGTTGCCGACCTTGACGATCCGAGCGCGATAAGACTGTACCCAATTGACTTTGAATCCAAGGAAAGCATAGAAAAAATCATCAGCGATTACAACAAGGATAAGTCCGAAGAGGAACAGATCACCTATTCCGACCTTGTAGGAATCATGATGAGCTCAATTTCCACCATTATCAACATGATATCATATGTGCTGATTGCCTTTGTGTCGATATCCCTTGTCGTTTCATCAATAATGATAGGAATTATCACCTACATTTCCGTGCTGGAGCGCACAAAGGAAATAGGAATCCTGCGTTCGATAGGCGCTTCCAAGAAGGATATTTCGCGTGTATTCAACGCCGAAACTCTCATTATAGGCTTTGTAGCGGGCGCTATCGGCATAGGGACAACGCTGCTGTTGAATCTGCCGGTCAACGCGCTTATCAAATCCCTCTCCGGAATATCGAATGTTTCAAGGCTGCCGTTCAATGGCGCTGTGATACTTGTTATAATCAGCATGGCGCTCACGCTCATAGCTGGACTCATTCCCTCCGGACTCGCCGCCAAGAAGGATCCCGTGGTCGCGCTGAGAACCGAATAATAATCCAAAATAATCCCAAAAAAGGGAGACGCTTCGCCATGAAGTGTCTCCCTTTGTTTTTTATTTTAAGTCAGGTCAAGATCCTCGGTTATGTCCCTGTGTCCCTTTTTGATAAGGTGGAACTGCATAACCACAACGAGAATATTCAGCGTGACGGTAAACATATAGGCTATATTCTTGCGAAAACCGCTGTGCATGCTCACGCCGGCCTTGCGCTCATGCATGACGGCGGGAACCTCCCGCAGCCAATAGCCGTTTAGCAGCATTTTGGTAATGATGTTGGCGTCGGGATAATTGGTGTCAAAATTGTCATATAGCGAATATGCCGTGAACGCCCTCCGGCTGAGTCCCTGCAGACCCGACGTGGGATCGGTGAACTGCTTGCGGGTGACAAGCCTTATCGCCATATTGAAGAAGCCTATAGCGACCTTTTTGGCAATACCTACCTTCATGCTGCTGCCCCTGTCGCCGATAAAGCGCGAACCGATAACAATATCATAGGGGTGCTTGCCGCGTGTCAGCTTGCGGTATATTATGCCGATGTTGCAAACGTCGTGCTGACCGTCAGCGTCCATCTGAATGATGAATTCGTAGTCGTGATCGACGGCATATTTGTAGCCGGTCTGAAGCGACACGCCGTAGCCCATATTGAAGATATGTGAAACGACAATTGCCCCCGCTTTCTCGGCAACCTGCTGTGTTTTGTCGCGGGAACCGTCGTTAATTACCAGAATATCCACATCGCCGCACTCTTTTTTTATGTTGCCTATTACCTTGGCAATACTTCCCTCTTCATTAAACGCGGGAATTAATATAAGGGTTTTTCTGTCGAGGCATGTCATAGTATGCCACCTCCGGATATGTGATGCTGCTTTTTATTCCGTCAAAGCGTAAAGCATTTCGAGATCCTTTTTGAAATCAAGCGCAACGCCGCTGAGATTCCGTGTAAATTTCTTTCTAAGTTCTGGAGAAGTAATAAGCTTTTCCATGCCCTCCACTATGTTCTCCGTGGAGAGATCTATGAGTACGCCTGTCTCGCCGTCTGTCACCTGTTCCTCGTTGCCGGCGCATCTGGAAGCCAGCACAGGGCGGGCAAGCACAAGCGATTCCGCAAGGGCTATGCACCAGCCCTCGAACCGTGAAGCCTGAGAATAAATGTCGCAGTTTGCGATATACGGATAAGGATTGGGAGTAGTTCCAAGCAGAATAAAGCTGTCCTCGACTCCGTTCTGTCTGATGAGAGCGCGGAGATTATCCTCCTCAGCCCCCTCGCCTATCACGTACCAGCGGACATTGTGACCTCTCCTGCGAAGCTCGGCAAGCGCCGGAATGGCAAGGTCGTATGCTTTCTGATAGTGCAGTCTGCCGACGGTGAGAATTCTCAGTCCGTCAAATCCGTCGGTGAAGCCCTGCCCCTCCTTCGAGAGCCTGATTATCCGCTCCCTCGGAACCATATTGTGGAAGAAGAAGGTCTTTTGTGAGTAATCGGGATATGCCTTCAAAAAAACCTTGCGAACCGTGTCTGATACGCAGAACACGCGGTCAAATTTATCATAATATTTCCTGTCCAGCTTGGGAGAATATCCCGCGGCGAGATAGTCTATATGCACATATGTCGCTTTTTTCTTTGCTTTTACATAGTCAGCCACATAATATGTCGCCGCTCCCTCAATAAATGCCACAGCGAGATCGTATTCCTCATTGAACCGCTTTGCGTTCCTTGCCAGCAGCATCCAGAAAAGCTTGCTGAAATCGAGATGCTTTGATTTTATCTGGTGAAAAAGCACGCGGAAGAAATACGGTATATAGGTTATAAAGCTGAATTTCTTCAAAAGGCTCCATAATATCTGCCGTCCTATAGCGGCGAGACCCGCGTTGTCCAGCACTGATTTTGTGCAGGGATTTTTATTAAGAATATGCACATATTCAGGCATATCGCTGTAAAGCTCGCCGCGGTTGATTATCGAATATACCGACATATCGTACTTTTCCGGATCAAGCAGCTCCAAAAGTGCCTGAAGGCATTTTTCCGCCCCTGCGCGTCCCATTGTATTAGTGACAAAAAGAATTTTTTTCTTTTGAAAATCGGTCTTGCCTTGCTCTTTCATGCTTCTCACCCTTTCTTCACAGGAATTTTCTCACGGTTTTTACCGCGAATCTGAACACGCCAAAGCCCATGCTGAAAAAAACAGCGCTTAGTCTGTAGCTCAAAGGAATCCGGCTTGTTTTCATATATTTCTTTCTGAGCGGTCTGAATTCCTCTCTGTACTTGCGGAAAAGCTGCCTGTCGTAGGGACCGTACTCAGCCATCACGTCCGCCACCCAAATAATTGTGGTGGCGAGCAGACCGTTGCCAGCATCGGCAAGCTCAGGCGATTCTCCGGCAAGCTCATCGCGTATCTCACGCGCCGTTTCCACCATCTTCCTGTGTTCGTCGCCGAAGCTCTTGTGCATAGCGCTCTGCTGACGCTGGATATAGTGATACGATTTATACGAGCTGACCGCCATTGAACTGATATTCTTAAAAACCTCAAAATTAAATCTGAGATCCTCAAGAATTTTGATATCTCCGCGAAATCTGACGTTTTCCAGAAGCTCCCTTCGGTAAAGCTTGTTCCACACATAACCGCCGACAGCGCCGCCGGCGAGCAATTCGCAGACGGCGCTGTCATGGTTGTGGATTACTTCTTTGAAGGAACCGTCGCCGGAAAGCGGCGGAGAACACTTGTCCTCATTTTCGCTCACAAAGCTGCACACTGAAACATCGCAGTTATGCCGCTCCATAAGCTCCATAAGGCATTCGATATGATCAGGATTAACATAATCGTCAGCGTCTGCAAATGTAATATACATTCCATCAGCCGCGTCTAATCCCGCGTTACGTGCGGAGGAAACGCCGCCGTTTGACTTGTGCAGCACCCTGACACGACTGTCATGTGCAGCCATTCTGTCACAGATATCCGGAGTATCATCCGTTGAACCGTCATCCGCGAGAATTATCTCAATATTCCCATATGTCTGAGCGGTCAGTGAATTGACGCATCTCGGCAGAAATCCGGCGCAATTATACACAGGCACGATTATGCTTACAAGATTTTCCATGTCAACGGCTCCCTACCTTCCGGTTACTGAGTGGCTTTGGCAGTTGTCTGGGTCGCACCTGCCGCGTCAGTAGCGTCGGTAGTGCCATCGGACGTTTCGTCAACAAGATCGCTGTCAGAAACAGTCTGCTGCGGCTTGTTGCCAAGAGCCTCGGGATGCTCGATGAGCCACTGCTCCATGGTAATGTTATTATAGCCGTAATCTATGGCGAAATTATTCAGAGCGTACATGTTCTGTTTGATCTCATAGATAATTATGTTAATGTCCTCATAATATACGCTCATCTGGTCGGGGAAGTACGTCATATATTTCTCTGCCCAGAAGTAAGCCTTGGACATAAGCGCGTGTCTGTTTTCATAGATACCGTAGTAGTCACTTTTTTTGCTTGTACGTATCGTCTGCTCACTGAGAAGCTGATTCGCCGCGTCCTTGCTGATTCTGGGATAGAGAGTCATCGACTTTCCGAGATAAGTCGGATCAGCATATTTCAGCGGACGTTTCTCAACCACGAAGTAAACATATTCAGTCGGTATCTGGATAACTCTGGTGCTGTCATACTGCTCCATACGGAATATGAATTCCCAAAGCTCGTAATGCCAGCCCTTGTTTCTCGTCAGAGAAAGCTCGTCAACCGTTGAAACAATAGTCCATGTATCCTTGCGGTGGGTCGCTTTGATTTTGTAGTAATTTTCTGTAACGGAAGAATAGCTCAGTCTGAAAATAGCGCTCGTCGTAAAGGTATATCCGCCGAAGACGATCACATACGCCGTCACAAGAACTATCGCCACAGAGGAAACCCATCTTATCGGCTTGCCTCTGTCCTCAAACAGACACCAGAATAAGCCAAAGGGTATACCTATCGTAATAGCGCCGAGATACACAAGATAGTTCACGGAACGGTCGGCGCCGATAAGGTTAGGCAATCCGAAGTTGGTAGCGTTCATGAAAATGTAGTTGAACAAAATCATATTCAGACCGAAGCCTATAGCGACTCTGCCTTGTTTCTTCTTTGAAGTCATAAAGAGTACAGCAGTTCCGAGAGCAACGGAAACAGCCGAACAGATGTAAACCACATATCCCCAGAAATCGGTGTATTGCTTCATTGTATATTTGAAGGAATTTCTGGATTTTTCTATGAAGTTGGGACCCTGTTCCTCTTCCTGTTCCTCGCTTTTCTCTTCGACAGCGCTTTTTTCCTTGTCACCGTCAGCGGACTCTTCGGATTCATCCTTATCGCCCTTTTCTATCATACTGACAGCCCAGTCGAGAGAACCCTGCCAGTGATAGCCAAGAGAAAGTCCTACAAACATTGGCGCAAGACTGATTGTGGCGGCAAGGATAACGCTCAGAACCATCTTGACAAAAATCTTTTTCTTAAAGAAGAAGGTGACATAAGGTATCGCAAGACAGAGACACAGCGGCACAGCGAATATCGCGTCGTAGAAGTGACCGCCAACCGTCATGGACGCGGCAAAGGCAAATGCGATACCGTAAGCCGTTCTCTGTTCCTCAAGTAATTTTACCATAAAGTAGGCTGTCGGCAAAATGAAGAGCATGCCGTATTCCTGCGGAAGCGAGAAGAATATACGGTCAATGACAGCGCCAGTACCGAGACTGCTCAAACAATAAACCATACCGGTCACAATCGAAGCCGCGGGGCTTTTGAATATCCTGGTAATGATAATCATGAGAAGCATTCCCATGAATACAGCGTCGAGCGGACCGATAAATCTCATGACAGTAACGACGTCAATAAACGTTACCTTGGCAAACGCCGAAACGACATTGTGAAGCGCAAAGGGATAAATACCGTCGCTGAAAATAAATCCCGCGTCAGTAAAATTGATCCATGACGTATGCACCGAAACGTCGGAAGTCGGAAACGCCTGACTTGTAATTGCGAAAAATCCGCGGCGGATTATCAGCACGATAATGCATATCGTGCCGATAATGTGATAAACTACATTTTTATCAAAATAGAATTTGATAAATCTTTTTACGCCGTGAGAAATATTGCTGATCTTTTCACTGATATAATTGCGGATAATAATCGAAAGCTTGAGCTGACCGTTTATAACATCAGCGAATGAGAAAATAAAGTCATTGAGTTTTTTGCGGAAACTGATTCTGTTTTTGAATTTTACATAAAACAAAATCACAAAGATAATTGATAGCACCAGCGTCAGCGTGTTGTAGATCTTCATAAACGCCAGAACATACACTATAGATGAAAGAGCGACCTGGCTGACGATAATGCTTATCATAGCATTATCAATAAAATCTCCGTCACACAGCTTGAGCTTCAGCACCTTTGCAGGAATTATGATAAATACGATGGCGTATGCCACAACAAACCATATGAAGGACCAGATGTTGTTCATGACCTTCTGATCAAAGAATCCGTCCGCCATCATGTTTGATATCATCGGCAGATTGGACAGATTGGCAAGCGCGTCAGATAATGATAACATTCGTTTCCCTCCTAATGTGTAAACAATTTTGCATGATCACATCACTTGCGATTCCAGAAACGAACGACGCCTATGCCCTTCTGTGAAAGCTGCGCGCCGGACTTGAGCATCTTGTCCAGGACAACCTTGAAATCCTCCCACTGCTCGGTCTTGTACTTCACGTTAAGAGCGTTAAGATATGACTGCTCCATGTTCGGCTGACGCTCAATTGAGAGATTCGCCCATCTGTCAGCATCCTCATATTTGCCTATCTTGAGCAGACACTCAACGACATTCTTATACTGCTCAGTATCAATAAGCTCAGGGTGGAACGTATTGAGATTGTCTATCAGATCGACGTAAAGGTGCGAATACTTCTTAACCTCAATTTCGCCTAAAACGCCGCTGCTGATGTATTCAAAGGTGGTATCGGCATACTCCCTGTTGATATCCGCGTCCTGAGGATTCTCCTCATACTTCTGCTGAAAGCCCGAAAGCTTCTTGGAGTATTTCTGAAGAATATCCATAAGAGCGGCAGCAGCGTAGTGAGCCGTTTCAGGATCCTCATTGTCAAGAGCCTTGACGAGCGACTTCATGTTGTTGGAAACGTCAGCCTTCAACACGTTAAGCAGTGCGCGGCGCTTATCCTGAACGTCAGAAATGATGAGCGCTTCTTCAAGAGGAACAAATTCCTTCTCGGTTTCGTAGTCGGTCTGCTTTGCGAATTCCCTCTTTTCCTTGCTGAATGTAAGTTCGAGATAGTCGATGTCGGACTTGCGGTCAAACAGCGAAATGATGAAATTTACAAAGAAGCATATCACGCCGAAAGGCGGTGTGAGAAGCATCACTATCGACTTGCAGAAAGCGGGTTTGAATTTGCCTATCAGAGTGAAGACAACGAAATACGCCCCAACCAGAATTGTATTGACAAAAATAAACTGGTAGATGAAGTTCGGATCCCTGGCGTTGAGCGTGAAGTGGAACTGATTGACTATGCGTTCAAAGTTAATTCCTATATTCATCTAATGACACCACCTCTGCCTCCAAATCAATACGGGCAATCTTCTTGTAAACAAAGGGCAGATCCTTGTCGGTTGTGTTGTTAAGCAGCATGAGCAGCTCGTTCGGATCCTTCTCGCTGAGACCAACATAGTCGTTGTCGCGGAGAACACCGCCAAGCGCGGCGCCTTTTTCCATAATCTGCGAGCTGTCGTCCACCCTTGTGCGGAGCACGGCGAAGTCGGCAACGTTCGTGCCTGTACCGCTGAGCTTTGTCTTGACGATATCGGTAAATGCGCTTGCCAGAAGAATGTTTGTACCGGGCACATAGCGGGTATCCTTTGTATCGCTCTGATAACGGTATGCCTTCTCGAAGCTGGAAGCGATGATCTTGGAAAGAACGGAGAAAAGATTTTCCTGATAAAGAGTCATCTTGTCGAAGTCCATATTGAACAGCATGATCATGTAAATCATGCTCTGCTCTGAGAAAACAGGCGCGACCATTGAAGGCAGATTGGGATCGAGCTTGCGGTTGACGAATATTCTTTCCTCAAGCAGAACGCCCTCGAGCTGTTCGTAATCCTCGAGATTGATGATATTGTGCATTTTCTGCGCACGTCTTGACGAAGCGCCAGCCAAACGGTAAAGACCCTCGTTGCTCTTGACGTAAATGGCGACGTCCTGCACGCCCATGATCTGCATGATAACGTCCAGAGCGGAGCTGACGATCTTTTCGGAGTCGAGAAGGTCGAGCTGTGAAACGATGGAATAAACCTTCGCGATGGAGTTGTCGTAATTGATAAGACGCTCCTCGAACATCTTCTTGATCTGAATGTGTCTCTCGGAGATATCGTAAATTCTGGCAAGCTCCTCCTGCAAGGCGGCTTTTTCTTCGGTAAGCTCCGTATTTCTCAGCTTGAGTCTGTCTTTGCTGTAGCCGACGAGAATACCTACCAGGAAGAAGAAGAGTATCTTGATAAGAGTACCGTAATCCAGAACTATCTCTGAAAATTCCATGCCGGACAGCAGCTTGACGACCACATACATGATCGACGAGAGGAAGATGGAAATATACGAGTGCGTGACACTGTAAACAACCGACATGATGATGATATAAATTACAAAGAAGTCGAGCGATTTGAGCATCGTAAAGTCATTTGCGAAGTATGTTCCGACGCAGGCAATCGCGCAGAGCACAAGGCTCTCTATATAGGCAAGCAAGCCCTTGCCTATTTCCTTCATGCGCTTCTTGCTTTCATTCCACGCGGCGCTGTCTCCGCGTTTCTTCTTTGCGGCGTAATTTTCCTGAAGAGTTGAGAAGTTGCTGGAAATCCACTTGTAGTTGCGCTCCATACCTTTTTCAAGCGTAACTATCGGCTTGTATTCCGTAGCCTTCTGGAAAAGCGTGCCGACGGGATTACATGTGCAGCCCTTGCCGGCGGACTTTGTGTCCACAACGTTGACCTTGGAGCCGCAGATCTTCTCTACCATCTGAATGATATTCCTGTTGGAAACATACTCGTTGCCGTCTACGTTGTACGTACCCTTTGGAATCGAGGTGTTGGCAATAGCTCTGTAGGTGGCGTCAACCGCGTCGCCTATAAATATTATCTTGTATTCCATATCGAGGTCGCACTCAAATGGAACGCCCATCTTGGCAAAGAGGAAGCAGTTGCTTATGAAGTTGAGCTGCTCGTCCGTGTCAGCCTGAGGACCGTAGACCATTGGCAGACGCAGAATGACCGACTTGAGTCCCGTGTTATCGTTGTAGATCTTGCATTGTCCTTCGCCGTTGAGCAAGGTAAGACCTCTTATGGACGAAGGTGCGGGCTTATTCTTTTCGGTAACGGGGGTGTCGTAATCAAGACCGTAAACGTCTGTCGAAGAGAGATACACCATGTGTCTCACACCGGCATTGCTCGCGCAGGTAAGAACATTGGATATCGCCGCGTTGAATACAGCCGCGTCGGAATTGCTGTTCCACGCGAACGAGGTATCCTGAGAGCCTATGAACACCATTGCGTCAGGTCCGATGGAGTCGATAATGTTCTGGATCAGCGGATCGTCCAGAGCAAAATCGTAGTTGATGTGTCTGGGCAGACCTCTGCCCTTGAGCTTAGTATTTTTTCCTGTTATCATATAGATTTCGCAGCCTTCCTTGGCAAGACGCTGCACCAGTGAATTGGTAAAGAAACCATATGAACCTACAATCAAAACTTTAATTGTACCCACAACCTTCCTTATTATATTTGAAAATAATTCGCTTGTTTTGCAGAAACCGTCCGCTCAGACGGATTCCCTATATAAACCCCGAACAGCTGCCCGCAAGCTCCGACGGGGATTATTTGATATTACTGTTCTGTTTTATCGTTTACTTTCCGGGACGTTGCACATGCAGAATCATGCAGACAACCGTAAGCACATATCCGCAAACAGCCACAACTGGTCTGAACGGACACAGCAGCCTGTATCCGAGAGGGGCAAATTCCTTGTAGACCTCCTGATATTCAAAGCAGTACTTATTGCGGTAATGAATGCTCCACGGCTTGACCGGTCCCATGAAGTGAACTATCATCGGATTCTCACGGCGTCTGTATTTCTTGCTCAGACCCCATTTCACAACCTCGTTTGCCAGAAGTCCGGGATTGTAATTGAAAATATTCTTCCAGATTTTCATGGAGTCATTGAAGTAAATATTGATGGCGTCCTGATCGGGATAAATGAGATCCTTTTTCTTCTGCTCGATAATCTCAAAGATGCCGTTTACGTCGAATTCCTTTTCGCGCATCAGTGCCAGATTCATCAGAAGCACTCC
>JAEEGL012458835.1_pt1 | contig 10198 bp, 9 predicted proteins | sample 9134231 | NCBI WGS metagenome assembly JAEEGL01 (sample SAMN16246548, study PRJNA631951) | gut metagenome | biome: gut microbiome; feature: rumen; material: fiber-attached | host: Bos | place: Iran: Karaj | collected 2018-10 | reverse complement strand
GTCGTACCAGCAGTCGATGACCTCGGGGGTCCTGCGCATCTCGCCGCCGCAGTCCGGGCAGGTCAGGGTCACGGCGTCGATATAGGGGCGATGCAGCTCGATGTCCTCGGACACCGGCTTTCCGTCGATGCTGCCCAGCTCTCTGAGCTCCTGGCGGGAGCCGACCACGTGGATCTTGCCGCACTTGCACACCCACACCGGCAGCGGGGTGCCCCAGTAGCGCTCGCGGGACAGGCCCCAGTCGATGACGTTCTCCAGGAAGTTGCCGAAGCGGCCCTCCTTGATGTTGTCCGGGTACCAGTTGACAGTGCGGTTGTTGGCCACCAGCCGGTCGCGCACGGCGGTCATGCGGATGAACCAGGTGCTGCGGGCGTAGTAGATCAGCGGGGTGTCGCAGCGCCAGCAGAAGGGATAGTCGTGGGCGAAGGGCACCGGCGCGAAGAGCAGGCCGCGCTCCTTCAGGTCCTGAAGGATCAGCTTGTCGGCGTCCTTCACGAAAACGCCGGGCCAGTCGGTGTCGGCGGTCATGCGGCCCTGGGTGTCCACCAGGCAGATGAAGGGCATGCCGTTCTCCCGGCAGACCCGGTTGTCATCCTCGCCGAAGGCCGGGGCGATGTGCACGATGCCGGAGCCGTCGGTCATGGTGACGTAGTTGTCCGCGATGACCCGCCAGGCGTTGGTGTCCGCCGGCAGCAGGCCGGGCTGGAAGCGGAAGAGCGGCTCGTACTTCATGCCCACCAGGTCCGCGCCCTTCATCTTTTCCAGCACGTTCACGGGCTTGTCGCCGAAGACGGCGGGGATCAGGGCCTCGGCCATGATGTAGGTGCCGTCCTCCGCGGTAAACTTCGCGTAGGTGTCGTTCGGGTTGACGCACAGGGCCAGGTTGGAGGGCAGGGTCCAGGGGGTGGTGGTCCAGGCCAGCAGGAAGGTATCCTCCTCGCCCTTCACCCGGAAGCGCACGAAGGCGGAGGTCTCCTTCACGTTCTTGTAGCCCTGGGCCACCTCGTGGGAGGACAGCGCGGTGCCGCAGCGGGGGCAGTAGGGGACGATCTTGTGGCCCTCATAGAGCAGGCCCTTCTCCCAGATCTGCTTCAGGCTCCACCACTCGGACTCGATGTAGGGGTTCTGGTAGGTGATGTAGGGGTGCTCCATGTCCACCCAGTAGCCCACCTGGTCGGACATATCCTCCCACTCGTGCAGGTACTTCCACACGCTCTCCTTGCACTTGCCGATGAAGGGCTCGATGCCGTACTGCTCGATCTGCTCCTTGCCGTCGAGGCCCAGGCGCTTTTCGACTTCCAGCTCCACCGGCAGGCCGTGGGTGTCCCAGCCGGCCTTGCGGGTGACGGAATAGCCCTTCATGGTCTTGTAGCGCGGGAAGAGGTCCTTGATGACGCGGGTCTCAATGTGGCCAATGTGGGGCTTGCCGTTGGCCGTGGGCGGCCCGTCGAAGAAGGTCCAGGTCGGCGCGCCGTCGCGCAGATGGAAGGAGCGGCGGATGATGTCCTTCTCCTTCCAGAGCTTCATGACCTCGCGCTCGCGCTCGACGAATTTCATGTCGGTCGAAACTTTGCGGTACATAGGGGTTCAGCCTCCTTTTGTGTTCTCGCCGCGATCTCCGCCGGGAACAGAAAACGTCCCGGCAATCCACTTGCCGGGACGGATGAATGTCATCCGCGGTACCACCCGCATTGGCAGCCGAAGCCGCCCTCTCTGCGCAGGCCCATGACCTGCCCGCCCTGTATCGGGAGCGCCCGGACTGCCCTCTGCCGGAACTTCGGGCGGTCTCACTCCGGGGTGATCTGCGCGGGTTTCCCTCGCCGGGCTTGCACCCTCCCCGGCTCGCTTGGAGGTTCCCCTCCCGCGCCGTCCCCATCACGGTGAACGTCAAGGGCTATTATAATTCGTTTTGCGGAAAAAGCAAGAGAGAATTTGAAGGTTAATCCCGTATTCAGTAAACGGGATTTTTCCCGGCCTCCCCGATGCCGGACGCAAAATCCCCGCCTTGCGCATCGGGCCAATTTGTGGTAGGATATAGCCGGAAATCTTCCGGCGCGCACCCCGGCCGGAGATCGGGCAAAAAAACTTTGCCCGAAACACTGCCATCTCACCCTGATACTGCGTATCAATCCATGCACACCGATAATGAAAGGAGGGCAAGGCAATGGAGAGGAAATTGGCCGCGCTCTTTGACTACCAGAAGTTTGAGGGCAACCAGGACCTGCAGAAGGTGATTGACGCCGTCCACGCCCGCGTCGCACGCCGCGAGCTGACCATGGACGAATTGGTGCTCGTCAACGCCGCAGGAGACCCGAGCCTCATGCAGCACAAGTCCCAGGAGAAGTCACAGCAGTGACAACGCCCGACGTCGGTCGGATTTATACGGAGTATCACGGCAAAGTCATGGGATATATCCGCGCGCGGGTGCAAAGCAGCGCGGATGCGGAAGATCTGTGCTCGGACGTGTTCGAGAAGATCTTCCTCAAGATCGGGGACTACGACAGTGAGAAATCGTCGCTGTCCACCTGGATCTTCACCATCACCCGCAACACGGTGATCGACTTTTTCCGGCGCAGCCATCCCTCGGATGAGCTGGATGAAAACATGGCGGACGGCTCCGAGGTCGACGCGCACCTGCTGCGCACCGAGACCCTCAGCGAGCTCGCCGCCGCCCTGCGCCGCCTGCCCGTCCAGATGGCGGAGATCATCGTCCTGCGGTACTACGACAACAAACCCCTGACGGAGATCGCCGAACGTCTCGGCATCAGCTACGGCGCCGTCAAGCTCCGCCACCAGGCTGCCATGAAAGCCTTGCGGCAGGAGATGGGAGAGTTCTGACAAGAAGAAGGCACAAGGCATTCCGGATCCCGATCGATCCGCGCCTTGTGCCTTCTTCTGATTTCCTCAAATTTTGGGCTTGACAACCGCGCGAAAGGATGGTAAGATAGCCCTTGCCGTTGGGGAATAGTGTAACGGCAGCACCTGCGACTCTGACTCGCCTAGTCTAGGTTCGAATCCTAGTTCCCCAGCCAAATGGCTCCGTTGTCTAGAGGCCTAGGACGTCGCCCTCTCAAGGCGAAAACACCGGTTCGAATCCGGTCGGAGCTGCTGAAAAGCGCCTGCGAATGCGGGCGCTTTTGTCGTACCCTCTCCGCCCCTTCGTACCCTCTCCGCCCCTTCGGGGCACCTCTCCCAAAGGGAGAGGCAAGGCATCACCGGCCCCTTACGCCCTGGCTCCCCCTCTGGGGGAGCTGGCGCGAAGCGCCTGAGAATGCAAGTGATCCCCCGTACGCTCTCCGCCCCTCCGGGGCACCTCTCCCAAAGGGAGAGGCAAGGCATCCCGACCCCTGACGCCCTGGCTCCCCCTTTGGGGGAGCTGGCGCGAAGCGCCTGAGAGGGAAAAGCCGCCCCCTTCCGGAAGCGGCCCAATGTGCAAATTTCCTTTACTCCGCGGTCTCCTCCGCCGGAGCCTCTTCTTCCTGGTCCTCAAGGACTTCCATATTCCAGGCCTGGCCTTCTGCCGTATAGACGACCTCGGCCTGGGCGATCCAGTGATTCACCATGGCGGTGTAGATCTCATCCGCGGCATTGGCGTAGAGTTCCTCGCGATAGGCTTCGCGCAGTTCATCGGTCAGCGGCACGGGACCCTCAGCCACATCGTTCAGGTAAAGGATCAGGTGCACGCCGGCACTGGTGACAACCGGGTCGGAAATCTCGCCCGGATTCTCCAGCGCGAAGGCGCCCTGCACGAAGGCAGCCTCATACTCCAGGCTGCCCTCGGAAACCATGTAGCCCTGGCTGGTCATGCCCTCGTCCTGGCCGTACAGCGCAACCAGCTCGTCGAAGCTCTTGCCCTCGTCGAGCGCGGCGTCAATCGCGTCCAGGGTTTCCCGCACCGATTCGATGACGGCCAGGCGTGCGGCCTCCACCTGCTCCAGGGTGATGGGCTCTTCCTCGGCCCCTTCGCCGGTCTCAGCGGCCTCCGCCTGCTCCTCCCACTTCGCGGCCAGCGTCACATAAGTGTCCAAGGCTTCCGCATCGGGGGTCAGCAGAATGTGCTTCACCGAGCGGAAACCGGCGGGAATATAGTTCAGGCTGTAGCCGAAATAGTTGTACATGGCGTAGAGTTCCGCGGGGCTCATGCCGTAGCTGTCTTCCCCGTAGAGCATCTCGCGGTCATCCTCCGCGTTGGCGGCATGGTAGGCCTCGATCTCCTCATCGGTCACGGTGATATCCTCATCCGCGAGGACTGCCGCTTTTACGCGCTCGTCAATGGCCTGCGTCCGGATATTCTCAAGGGTTGCCTCCTTGGTAAAACCGTTGGCCTCGTAGTAGGCAATCGCGTTCTCCCGCAGGGTCGCCAGTTCGTCTGCCGGGATGGCGGCCACATCGGTCACGCCCGTCTCCCCGGTAATATAGTCGACAATGGCCTCCTCCCAGAGCGCGTCATTGTCGGTCAGCATCTTCGCTTCCTCTTCCTCGGTGAAGCTGTCCAGGCCGTTTTCCTTCGCGTATGACGCGATCACGGCCTCCCAGACCATCTCCTGGGTGGAGATGGCGCGGATAATCCGCAGGTTGTCCTCGGAGAACATGTCATAGTTGTAATACTGGTACATTGCGACATAGTAATCATAGATCGGCTTGAGCTGGGAGAGGCGGTACTCCGCGCCGTTCACCGTGAAGAGCAGCGGGTCGCTCTCACTCTCCGCGCGGACAAGCGCCGTGCAGCCGAACAGCAGGCACAGGGTCAGGGCCAGGGCGGCCAAACGTTTCATCATCATGGATCCTCCATCCTTTACGGTTATCCTTGCATCCCGGTTCATCGGGTGATGCCATTATGGCACGTTTTCCGCGCAAACGCAACCCGTGCGGGAAAAGTTACAGTCTGTTCACGGTTTCACCGAAAAAGCGGACCCGCCGTTTTCAGGCCGGTCCGCTGAAGTCTTGGGAGGTTTATTCCGCCCGGATGCTGCCGTCCGGCTCGATCCAGATCGTCTCGCTGTTGGCGAAGGCCTTGGGCAGGATGACGAGGTCGCCCTTGGACTTCTGGGCGATGAGGCGGTTCATGCTGACCTTGCGGTTCTTCTCGATCTGCAGCACGAAGGGCTTGTAGTCGCCGCGGTCGCCGGTCTTCAGGGGCGTGGCGCGCACGACCTCGAGGACGGGAGTGTCGCCGGTGATGTCAAAGTCGAGGCTGATGACCGCGCCGAAGGTCGAGACCGCGCCGGAGTACCCGTCGCAGAGCGTCCCGAGGGACGAGAAGATGGGCTTTCCCCGGTAGAAGTAGACGGGATGCAGGGTATCCGAGCCGTGGCCCCAGATCACGTCCACGCCGCCCTCGATCAGTTCCTGGGCGATGGTCAGGTTCACCTGGGTGGGGGAATTCGCGTCGGATTCGCCCCAGTTGAGGCTCGCGATGATCAGGTTGCAGTTGTGGTCGCGCAGGAGGCGCACCCGTTCGAGGATGTTCGGAACGTCGCGCTCGGCGGGGTGATCATAGCCCACCACCCCGATGCGGATGTCCTTGACCAGCCAGATCAGCAGTTCGTCAAAGGAGTCCCCGGAGCGGGTCTCCATGGTGCCGAAATGCAGCACGCCCGCCTCGTCCAGCACCCGCTGGGTATTGGTGTAGCCGGCGGTGCCGAAGTCCCCGACCTTTTCATCCGCGAGGCACACCGCGTCCACGCCCGCCGCCGACAGGAAGCGCACCGCGCTCTCCGGGGCGCCGTAGAGGGAGGAGCCGCTGGGCTTCGGAATCTCCTCGTTCACGAAGGGCATGTGCAGCGAGCCAAGCGTCAGGTCGTCCCCCTGGAAGAGCGGGATCAGGTCCTCAAGCAGCCAGCTGTCTTCCTTGTCCGCCTGGACCTGGCTGAGGCTCCGGGCCTGGGTGTTCCAGCGCGTGGTGTCTCCCAGGCCGATCCGGCCCGTCAGGGTGATCACCAGGCGTCCCTCCGGGGTGGGCAGCGGAATCAGCTCAGGGGTCGGTTCAGGGGTAGGTTCCGGCGTCGGTTCGGGCGTCGGCTCCGGAGTGGGTTCGGGAGTGGGTTCCGGCGTCGGCTCCGGGGTCGGTTCGGGAGTGGGTTCCGGCGTCGGTTCCGGTGTGGGCTCCGGGGTCGGTTCGGCCGTCGGTTCAGGCGTCGGCGCTTCCGTCACCACCGGTGTCGTCTTGGGCCTGAACGTCGGCCGGTTAATCGGACTCCCATTGTCAGCCTGCACCCCCGTGACGGTGATGACCATCACCAATGCCGCCAGCAGGGCCAGTGCGAATTTGCTTCTGCGCATAGATCGAGCCTCCGATCATTCTTTGCAACATGATTGTAACAAATTCGCAATAAAAAGTCAAGTTCCAACGCGCTTTCTTCGCTGCCCCGGACACACAAAAAGCCCCTGTCCGCCCGTTCCGGACGGCAGAGGCCTGGGTTTGCGCCCGATTTACCGCATGCTGTTGAGATTCTCGCGCTCCTGGTGCACTTCCTGCACCAGGCTGCCGACATAGTTCTCGCCCTTGCTGAGCATGTCGTCCAGATAGGCGAACGTCTTCTGGCGCAGCTGGGCCATCTTGTGGTTGGTCTCGTCGGTGAGTTCCTGGGCCGCGAGCTGGGCGCGCTGCAGGACGCTCTCCTGGCTGACCATCCGCTGGGCCTCGGCCTCGGCGTCATCCACGATCTTCTGGGCCTGGCGGCGTCCGTCCTCCACGATGGACTGGGCCTGGGCCTGCGCCTGCTGGCTCATCTGCTCGCCCATGCGCTCGCCGTCGCGGCGGATCTGGTCCGCCTCGGCCTGCGCCTGACGGATCTGCTCCTGGGCGGCCTCATAGCTGCGCTTGGCTTCCGCGGCCAGGCGCTCCGCTTCCGCCTTGGCGGCGGCGATGGCCTCGCTGGCTTCCGCGCGGGCCGCGGCAAGGATGCTCTCCTCCTGCTCGACGATGCCGTCCGCGGCGTTGATTGCCTCGGGCAGGCTCTGCTGGAGTTCCGCCAGCTTCTCCACGGTCTCGCGCCGGTTGATCTGGCACATCTCACCCCGGATCCAGGACTTGCTCGCGCTGGTCACGGTGTCTGTCAGTTCGCGCAGAATCGAGAGACTCTGCTGTACGTTCCTGCCGCCTTCCACTGCCATGATTCATCCCTCCATCTTTAGATGTGTATTGTTCAAGTGTTCCGCCACTTGGTCAACGATTTCAGCCGGCACAAGGCTGTGCCAGTCCGCCCCGAAGGCGGCCATCTGCCGCACCGCGGACGAGGACACATGGGCGTGCTCCGGCAGCCCCATCAGCAGGACGGTCTCCACCCGGGGGCAGATCGTCCGGTTGAGCTGGGCCAGGGTCCACTCCGCGTCGAAGTCCGCCTCGCTCCGCAGCCCGCGGATCATCGCGCAGGCGCCCTTCTCCGCCGCGTACCGCACCGTCAGCCCGTCGAAGCGGTCCGCCTCGACATTGGGCAGGTCGCGAACGCAGGTCCGGAGCATCTCCTCCCGCGCTTCCGCGGGAATCGCACCCCGCTTGTCCGGGTTGTGCGCCACCGCGACGATCACCCGGTCATAGAGGGCGGCCGCCCGCCGGATCAGGTCCAGGTGGCCCACCGTCGGCGGGTCAAAGCTCCCGGGGAACACGCACACGCGCTCGTTCACGCCTCCGCCGCCTCCCTCTTCTCATACATGGTGACCCCCGCATAGCCCCAATGGCGGGCGTCGGTCTCCGCCAGCGCTCCGGACACGGTATAGGGATTGCCCGCCTGGTGCTCCGTCACGACCAGCGCGTCCGGCGCAAGCAGCGGCAGCAGGCCTTCCGTGACCGCGGTCAGGTCCCCCATGGCATAGGGGGGATCCAGGAAAACCAGATCGAACCGGTCTCCCCGCGCGGTGAGCGTCTCCAGGGCTTTCCGCCAGTCGCAGAGCAGGATTTCCGTCCGGTCCGCATAGCCCAGGCGTTCGGTGTTCGACGTCTCCACCCGGTGGGCGTCCCGGTCACGGTCCACCATCACCGCCGAGGCCGCGCCGCGGCTCAGGGCTTCGAGGGCCAGGGCTCCGCTTCCGGCAAAGAGGTCGAGGACCCGTGCGTCCGGCACCCTGCGGGCAATGATGTTGAACAGGTTTTCCCGCACCCGGTCCAGGGTGGGGCGGGTGTCTCTCCCCTTCGGGGCGTCGATCTGCCGGGAGCGGGCTTCCCCCGCGATAATCCGCACGTCAGTTCAGCTTCTCGGGCTCACGCTCGGCCCGGCGCTGGCGGCGTTCGCGGCGCTGCTTGCGGGCCAGGCGGCGCTTGCCTTCCGCGATGTTCTCGTGCACCCGGGCGCGGTCCCAGGGGCCGAAGGCGTAACCGACGCCGTAGGCGATCGCGGGCAGCATGCACAGCAGCGGGGACAGGCGGTCCAGCGTCAGCAGATCCGCATAGCTCGACGCGCCCACCATGGTGACATACGGCATGATCAGCGCGCGGGTCCCCACCCGCAGGTAGTCCGCCACAACGGCAGGCTGGGTCTGGGTGTAGGCCGTGAGCGGCGCGAGCACGTCCGGCCGCGAAGCCATCCCGGAGACGAAGGCCGGCAGCGTGCCGGGCGCGGTGCGCTGCAGCTGGGCCATGAAGGCATATGCCACCGTGACGGCCAGCGCCGGCAGGGTGCCGAGGAAGGCCTGGACAAAGCCCTTCAGGGGATGGAAGCAGCTTGCGATTTCCGCCTCGGACACGTCGCGCCCGTCATTCCGGTGCTTCAGGACGGTCTCGCCGAGCGCGACCGCCGCTGAGCCGCGGTTGAGTCCGCTGTAGAACGCCATGGCATAGTAGACGGCCACCTGGATCAGGCAGAAGGCGATCCGCAGCCAGCCGGCGCCGATGCTTGCGGAAGTGCCGGAGAGGATCAGGCTCAGCAGGCACATGATCAGCAGACCGCCGAAGAAGAACGCGGCAGCCTTCAGGGTTTTCCCGTCCACGGGTTTGCCCCGCTGATAGGGTTTGGCCTGGTCGTTGTTCATGGTTTGGTCTCCCTTTATCGGTCCATTGGATCATAGCGGGTGAGGCCGTCCGGGAACGCGCAGGCGTCCAGGGGCACATCCCACGGATCCGTCGGAATCGTGTCCACGCGCTGGTATCCGAGCGCCACGCCCACCCGCAGGGCGCGCAGGGAACGCGCCGCGACATACCGGTCGTAGCAGCCGCCGCCCTTCCCCAGGCGGTAGCCCGCGGAATCCACCGCGCACAGCGGCATCAGCATCAGGTCAATCTTGTCCGGGTCCGGCTCCTCCGCGCTCTTCCGCGGCGCGGGGATCCCCCAGTCATCAGGCACGAGGCGGCTGAAATCCGTCACGGCCCGGAAGCTCATCGTCATGTCCCGGTTCGTCCGGGGCAGCAGCAGGGTTTTGCCCTCGCGGAGGGCTTCCTCAAGCACGGGCCGGATGTCGGCCTCCCCCTTCAGCGGGAAGAACGCGGCCACGGTCTTCGCCTCCCGGAATTCGGGCAGCGCGCAGATCTGTTCGCAGACCTTCCGGCTCTCTTCGGCCAGGGTTTCCCCATCCGGACAGGCGGCTTCGACCCGGTCGCGGATGTCCTGCTTCGTCGTGCGGATCCACAGGCGGCCCACCCGTTCCTGCGCGGAGAGCAGGACCTCATAGGAGATGGTCCCGGCCCAGGAGGCCAGCTCGTCGGCGGTGATGGTCTCCCCGCCGTCCGTTCCCATCAGGGTCGCCCAGTCTCCGGGTTTGACCTCCGGGATCTCCGTCACGTCCAGCATCATCTGGTCCATGCAGATCCGGCCGATCACCGGGACGCGCTTCCCGTGGAGAATGGCCTGGGCCTTGCCCGATGCCGCGCGGTGATAGCCGTCGCCGTATCCGCAGGTGACCGTGGCGACGCGGGTCTCCTGCCCGGCGGTCCAGGTCCGCCCATAACTGACGGTGTCGCCGGGCCGGATGGTCTTCACGTGCGAGACGCTCGCCTGCCAGCTCATGGCGGGCCGGAGCGGGCAGTCCGTCTCCACCGGCGGGAAGCCGTACAGGCTCACGCCCATGCGCACCATGTCGAAGGCGGCCTCCGGCATCATCCGGTGGATGGCCGCGGAGTTCGCGCAGTGGCGGATCAGGCCGCCCGGCAGGAAGGCCAGCAGCTCTTCAAAGCGCCGGAGCTGTGCCCACGCGCTTTCCATGTCGTCGCCGTCCGCATCCGCAAAGTGGGTGAAAGCGCCGGTCAGCCGCACATGCGGCGCGGCCC
>JAEEGL011979829.1_pt1 | contig 10198 bp, 10 predicted proteins | sample 9134231 | NCBI WGS metagenome assembly JAEEGL01 (sample SAMN16246548, study PRJNA631951) | gut metagenome | biome: gut microbiome; feature: rumen; material: fiber-attached | host: Bos | place: Iran: Karaj | collected 2018-10 | reverse complement strand
GGTGTTTTTCGTGTCCTCGTATCCTTCCTCGCCGTGATCCATGACATGATTGTTCTCGAGTGAAACCGCTTCGATTCCGTTATCTTTCAGAACGGAAACATACGACGGGGAAATATTGAACAGGAACTCGTTTTCCTTTTTATTGTTCGGCACATATGTAGTATCGGTAAACGTACCTTCAAAGTTTACAATTGTCAGGTTGTCGGTCATCAGGATATCCCGCACGTTTTCCATGATGAAATTGATATCGCCGCCGTGCTCTTCCAGTTCCTTTGAAAAAATGTTCTTTTTGTGATAATTGTCCCCGCCGATGGTGAAATCACCGGTACAGGTGATCGTCATAATCACGGCGTTGTCTGTATCATAAACCAGTTTTTCCTTCACTTCTTCCGGAACAAATTCAAGCAGATCAGTGATGTCCACATCACCGTCTTTTTCCGCAAAAGCAACCGTGAATAACATAAGAAAAGACAGCAGGCAGACAAACAGTTTGCGGAACATGAAAATATCCTCCACAATCAAAATTCAGCAGGAACGGACAAAATCGGCAATCCGCTCCAGCGCGACGGTCAGTTTGTCCAGGGAAGTCGCGTAACAGCAGCGGATATTTCCTTCACCGCTGGGGCCGAAAGCGGTACCGGGTACGGCGGCCACATTTTTTTCCCGCAGGAGACGGGCGCAGAATTCCTCGCTGTTCAGTCCGGTTGACCGGACTGAAGGGAACGCGTAGAAAGCACCGTATGGTTCGAAACAATGCAGCCCCATATTCCGGAAAGCCGACACCATCAGCCTCCGGCGGCGGTCATAGCTTTCCCGCATCCGAACAACTTCCTCATAATTGTTTTCACGTCCGGAACGCAGGGCAGCCGCGGCGGCAACTTGTCCCTGGCGCGGAGCGCACATAATGGCATACTGATGGATTTTATTCATGACGGACACGATTTCCGCGGGACCGCAGGCATATCCGACTCGCCAGCCGGTCATCGCGAAAGATTTGGAAAATCCGTTGATTGTCAGCGTCCGCCCGTACATATCCGGAAGGGACGCGAAAGACACATGCGTCCGTCCGTCGTACATCAATTCTGAATATATTTCATCCGAAATAACAAAAAGATCATGCTTACGGATGACAGACGCGACAGATTCGAGATCGCTGCGTTCCATTACAGCGCCTGTCGGATTATTCGGATAGGGCAGAATCAGCGCTTTAGTCCGCGGGGTAATGGCTTTTTCCAGGTATTCGGGTTTCAGGCGGAAATCGTCTTCCTCCCTGGTTACAACGCCGACAGGCGTGCCGCCCGCAAACACGACACCGGGAGAATAGGAAACATATGACGGTTCCGGAACAAGGATTTCGTCTCCGGGGGACGTAAGCGCACGCAATGCCAGATCGATCGCTTCCGAAGCGCCGATGGTTACCAGGATTTGTGTTTCGGCGAGATAGGAAAGCCCGTACCTGCCGGACATATAAAGCGATATTTCATCCCGGAGTTCGGGAAGGCCGCGATTAGCCGTATACTGCGTTTCACCGTCCACGAGGGATTCAATCGCGGCGTTCCGGATAGCATACGGGGTTTTGAAATCAGGCTCGCCGACACCGAGCGAAATGGTGTCTTTCATGGTGGCTGCCAGATCAAAGAAACGACGGATTCCGCTGGGCGGAACCGCGGTGATCCGGGAATTCAGGAAGCGATCGTAGTTCACGGTGAGATCACCAGCCTGCGATCAGATTCTCCCGAATCAAAGATTACGCCTTCTTCCTTATAACGTTTCAGGACGAAACTGGTAGCGGTTCCTGTAACCGTTTCTAGCGGAGAAAGCTTACCGGACACAAAAGCGGCCAGCTCTTTCAGCGTGCGCGCTTCAACCAGAACAAGCAGATCATAGGAACCGGACATCAGGAAAACGCTTTTTACTTCGTCAAAACAATAGATCCGGCGTGCGATCGCGTCAAAACCCATATCACGCTGTGGAGTGACCCGAACTTCGATCATGGCTTCCACGCGCTCCCGGTCTGTCAGGTCCCAGTTGATCATCGGAGCATAACGAAGAATCACACGGCGCTTTTCAAGTCCTTCGATCGTCGCGGCAACTTCTTCCAGAGAAGCGCCGGTCATTACGGAAAGCTTTTCCAGAGAAAGACGGCAGTCTTCCTTCAACAGGTCAAGCAGGGATGTTTCCAGTTTCGTCATCATCCGCACTTCCTTCATCATCAAAATTCAACGCAATTTTACAACATAAAAAGGATGAAAGCAAGATTGACATACAGGTTGATTTGTGCCTGACTTGACGGTATAATATCAAAAAATCGATTATGGAAAAACAGGAGGTTTATATGAGCCAGAACAAATACGCCGGAACCCAGACTGAGAAAAACCTGCTGGCGGCATTCGCCGGGGAATCCCAGGCCAGAAACAAGTATACCTATTTTGCTTCCAAGGCGAAAAAGGAAGGATATGAACAGATCGCCGCGCTTTTCCTGAAAACAGCCGATAACGAAAAAGAACATGCGAAGCTGTGGTTCAAGGCGCTGAACGGTATCGGCAATACCGCGGAAAACCTGGCTGCTGCAGCTGACGGCGAGAATTATGAATGGACCGATATGTATGAAGGTTTCGCGAAGACAGCGGAGGAAGAAGGATTTCCCGAACTGGCGGAACAGTTCCGCGGTGTCGCGGCGATTGAGAAAGAGCACGAAGAAAGGTACAGGGCTCTGCTGAAAAACGTTGAGACACAGCAGGTATTTGAGAAGAGTGAGGTCAAGGTCTGGGAATGCAGGAACTGCGGGCATATTGTCGTCGGTACCAAAGCGCCGGATGTATGCCCGGTATGCGCTCATCCGCAGAGCTATTTCGAAATCCGGGAAAACAATTATTGAAACACGCCGTTTATTGACATTTGGGGGCACGAAACATATAATTTTATTTGTTCGGACTTATTTATTTCCGGGGGAGGTAATGGAATGGATATTCAGTCATTGGAAAAACATGCCCGCCAGGTTCGCCGCAATATTATCACAATGGTGAGCAAGGCCGGCGCCGGTCATCCGGGCGGTTCCCTGAGCTGTACGGACGCCCTGGTGGCACTTTATTTTGATGTGATGAAAAACGTGGATCCGAAGGACGACAAGAATCCGAAACGGGACCGGTTTGTTCTTTCCAAGGGACACGCTGCCCCCGCCCTGTACGGAACCCTGTGTGAACGCGGTTATTTCGGACCGGAAGAATTTGACCATTTCCGCCAGCTGCACGGTATTCTTCAGGGACATCCGGATATCAAAAAATGTCCCGGTGTGGACGCAAGCACCGGATCCCTCGGACAGGGAATCTCCATTGCGGTCGGTATGGCGCTGGGCGCCAAATATACCGGTAATCCGTGCCATGTTTATACAATGGTCGGTGACGGAGAAAGCCAGGAAGGTCTTGTCTGGGAAGCCAGCATGGCCGCCGCGCATTACAAACTGGACAATCTGACCGTGATTCTGGACCATAACGGGATGCAGATTGACGGAACGAACGACGAAGTAATGAGTCTGGGCGACATCAAAGCCAAGGCGCTCGCTTTCGGATATGACGTCATTGAAGTGGCGGACGGCAATGATATGAAGCAGGTGCTGGAAGCGCTTCATGCCCCGGCCTGCCCCGGGAAACCCCGCTATATTATCCTGAACACGCTGAAAGGTAAAGGTGTCAGCTTTATGGAAGGCCAGGTCGGCTGGCACGGGAAAGCACCGAACGCGGAACAGACAGAGCAGGCGCTGAAAGATTTGGAGGACTGAGAATATGGAAAAGAAAGCGGTTCGCGTCGCCTACGGCGAAGCGCTCGTCAAACTGGGCGAGCACAATGATAAGGTGGTAGTGCTGGATGCTGATCTGGCTGCGGCCACAATGACCGGCGCGTTTAAGAAAGCTTATCCGGAACGGTTCTTTGACTGCGGTATCGCCGAAGCAAACATGGTGGATATGTCAGCCGGGATGAGTACGATGGGATTGATTCCTTTCTGTTCCACATTCGCAGTTTTCGCCGGCAGAAGCTATGACCAGATCCGGAACAGCGTATGTTATCCGAAATTCAACGTTAAATTTGGTTTCAGCCATGCCGGTATTACACTGGGTGAAGACGGCGGAAGCCACCAGGCGATTGAGGATATTGCCCTGATGAGGGTGCTGCCCAATATGACGGTCTTTGTTCCGTCTGATGCCAACGAGTGTTACCAGTGTGTGGAAGCGGCCGCAAAAATCGAAGGTCCTGTTTATATCCGGACTGCGCGGCTGGCATCACCCGTATATGATCCCAGGCCGTTCACCGTCGGGAAAGGAACCGTCATTAAAGACGGCAAGGATTGCGTAATTTTCACATGCGGCATCATGCTGGAGCATACGCTGGAGGCGGTTGAGCTGCTGGCGGAAAAAGGAATCGACGCCGCGCTTGTTTCCTTCCATACGCTGAAACCGTTCGACGAAGGACTGGCGCGGGAGTATACCGCAAAATGCAAAAAGGTATTCACGGTTGAGGAACACTCTGTGATCGGAGGCCTCGGAGATACAGTGGCATCCGCCATCATCGGAAAAGGTGTCGAATACTTTGAAAAGATCGGCATCAACGATGTATTCGGCCAGAGCGGCAAACCGGCTGATCTGCTCAGGGAATACGGGCTGACAGGACCGCAGATCGCTGAGCGGATTGCAGGCGCCCTGTAAGAAAGAGACCGACCCTTTCCGTTATACCGCGGAAGGGGTCGGTGTGTATTTTCACGGAAGGGTGATGAATTGTCCATGGCTTATGCGTTCATATTGAACCCTGCGGCAGGGACAGGATATGCCCGAAAGGCGATGGAACAGGTCAAAGGAATTCTGGATGAATGGAAAAAGGAATACCAGATTCTGGAAACCAGCGGTCCGGGCAATGCGACGGAAATCGCGCGGAATCTTGCGGATAGACCGGATATTACAGCTGTTGTTGCCGTCGGAGGGGACGGTACAGCGTCCGAAGTCGCCGCCGGCCTGGCCGGCACGGGCAAAACGATGGGCATTATACCGGCCGGAACAGGCAATGACTTTATCAAGACCGTACGCATTCCGACGGATCCGGAGTCGGCGATGAAATTCATGTTTGACCGACCGCCGCGGCCGGTGGATACCGGAACAATCAACGGCAGTTTCTTTCTGAATGTCTGCGGAACGGGATTTGACGTGACGGTTCTTGAATGCGCCGAGGAGAAGAAAAAAAAGCATCGCGGACTTATGCCCTACTTTCTCGGATTGCTGCAGGCGATCCGGGTATACGCGCCGTCAGAACTGGATATCTGGTTTAACGGCCGTGAGGAAAAAGGGGAATACCTTGTGTGCTCCATCGCAAACGGAAAGATTATCGGCGGCGGTATCCCGATCTGTCCGGCGGCGGATGTTCATGACGGTATGCTCGACCTCGTGATGATCCGCAATGTGCCGAGATGGAAAATTCCTTTCTATCTTCCGGGACTGATGCTGTCGAAGGATCTGACATATAAAATCACGGAACATGTCCGGACAAAGGAAGTCACTATTTGCGGGAAAGGGCTTAAATTCAATATTGATGGCGATATACGCCGGATGGATGACGCAAAATTCGTGATCAAGCCGAAGTCGCTGTTGCTGATCTGTTAGCAGGTATTCATCAGTGATCGGCAATATCCTCCGATTTAATACGGAGATCCGGAAGGAGATAAAGAAAAATGTCTGAACTGGGAAAGAACCTGAAAGAGCTGGTGCTGAAAGGAATCGACGCGATCGGAGACACAGCGTCAAACCTGGCGGCATGTACCCGCCAGAAAATGAACGTGCTTTCCATACAGAACAGGAAAAACGAAATCCTGGAATCATTCGGGAATAAAGCCTATGAGGCATGGAAAAACGGAACCGTTTTTCCGGATGAACTGGCCGCGGATCTGCGGGAAGTGAAGATGCTGGAAGACGAACTCTGTCAAATGAAAAACGCGGAACAGTGCGAAGAAAACCCGGAACAGGCAGGAAATGAGCCGGAGACGCAGCAGGCGTCGTGTGACACCGAAGAACCAGCCGGTCCGGAACATTCGGAAACTGGCAAAACGGATGATGTTCCGGTGATCAATATACCTGGAACCGAAGATTTCAGGCCGAAGGACACGCCGCTCAGCGACGCGATTGACAATCTGTTCAGCAATCCTCCGCAGATGGACCGGATGGCGGATAGAATCAACACATCGCTTGATGAGATGGGGAAACAGCTTCTTCAGTTTTCTTCCGATTTTGGAAAGAAGCTTTCCGATATGGCGGATGAAATCATGAGCGATAACGACAAAAAAGATGAATAAGCGGAAACAGGAAATTAACGGAGGGAAAAAGATGAGAAGACGACTGCCGGTTATCTTGTTGTTTGTCGTTCTTCTCTTTTCATGTACGACAGCAGAAAAAGCATCGGATCCGTCCGTCATGTCATCCAGCATCTATAAGACAGAATGGAGATGGACTGCGGGCGATACTGCGGAATTTGAAGGAAACATTATCTGCGATCACGTCAGCGAAGATAATCCTGTCATCATTTCGCTTTCCGTGGATATTATGCCTGAGGAAGCAGTCACTACCGCACCGTTTTTCAGATATGTCAATGGAACCAAGCAATCCAACAGACACCCGAAAAGCCGGATCACGGTGTCTTCATCAGATCGTGCAATCCGGTTTTCCGGCGGATGGCAGCTCCCGGAGGAAGTCCGGATTGACGAAGCGACGATTCATCTGAAAGTTTACAACCAGAATGACGAACTGCTGGCTGAATCCGACCTGCGGATGGAAAATGACCAGGTGATCGCAGGTGGTTCGGCATACCGTCTTCCGGAGCTTAAAAACCCCATTCTTTATATCGCAGCGGCGGCGGCGATTATCTGGATTCTGGCCCTTATCCGTATTATTATCAACAGACAGAGGAGATCTTAAATATGTATATTTATAACAGCATGTCCCGGAAAAAAGAGGAATTCCGTCCGCTCCGTGAGGGTAAAGCGGGCATCTACGCATGCGGGCCGACAGTTTATGATTTTTTCCATATCGGAAACGCGCGGCCTTTCATTACCTTTGATGTGCTGCGCCGTCAGCTGGAACGGGAGGGATATGAAGTAACGTTTGTCCAGAACTTTACGGATATCGACGACAAGATGATCCGGCGAGCGAACGAGGAAGGCATCACGGTCAAAGAACTCGCGGAACGGTTTATCGGAGAATACTGGAAAGACGCGAAAGCGCTTGGAATCCGTCCGGCATCCGTTCATCCCAAAGCGACGGAACATATTCCGGAAATTATTGCGCTGATCAGCCGGCTGATTGAAAACGGTCATGCGTATTCGGTTCCGGGAGGAGACGTTTATTACCGCGTGTCCGCTTTTCCCGGATACGGCAAACTGTCCGGACAGAGGACAGAGGAACGGGAAATGGGCGCCAGTGAAAGGCTCAATGTGGAAACGGATAAGGAAAGTCCGGAAGATTTTGCGCTTTGGAAAGCCCGGAAACCGGGCGAACCCGCATGGGACAGTCCCTGGGGACCGGGACGCCCCGGATGGCATATCGAATGCAGCGCAATGAGTATGAAATATCTCGGGGAAACATTTGATATTCATTGCGGCGGAAAGGATCTGCTTTTCCCGCATCACGAGAATGAAATTGCGCAGAGCGAAGGGGCGACCGGGAAACCGTATGTCCGTTACTGGATGCACAACGGATTTATCAATATCGACAATCAGAAAATGAGCAAGAGCCTCGGTAATTTCTTTACAATCAGGGATATTGCAAAGGATTTTGACCTGGAAGCGGTACGCCTCTTCATGCTCAGCGCTCATTACCGCAGCCCTATCAACTTCAGCCGCGACCAGATTGAAGCCGCCAACGCGAGCCTGAACCGTTTATATACGGCACGGGACCATCTCCGTTTCCTGAAGGATAACGGTCAGAAGCGGCCAATGAATGAAGATGAGACCGCATTTGTTTCACGGCTGAAGGAATATGAAAAACGCTTTGATGACGCGATGGATGATGACCTGAATACAGCGGATGCGCTCGGCGCGATTTTTGAACTGGTAAAGGATGCGAATATTTCGCTGAAAGATGACGCTTCATCCTCCGCGGCGGAAAATGCCCTGAACAGTCTCAACGCGCTTTGCGGCGTACTTGGATTTCTCGGCAGGGAAGATGAAGAACTGCCGGATGAAATTGTCGCTATGGTAAAGGAACGGGAGGAAGCAAGGAAAAACAAAAACTGGGCACGGAGCGACGAACTTCGTGCGGCGATTCAGGCGGCCGGATATATTCTGGAAGATACGAAACAGGGGCAGAAGGTACGGAAGGATGTCTGACCGATCCAGAAAAATCATCGCCGTCTTCATGATGCTGTCCGGGATTGCGCTGATGATGGTTTGCGGACTTCGGTCTGTTTCCGATTCGCACAGGGCTTATCCGGCATCCGGCCGGAACGCGGAAATGCCCGTCATCAAACTGCCGAACGGAACAGTCAGCGTTAATGACGCGGATGAGGAAGAACTGACATCCCTTTACGGTATCGGGGAAACGCTGGCTGGGATGATCAACGAAGAACGGCGACTAAACGGCAATTATCATTATCCGGAAGACCTGACAGCGGTAAAAGGAATCGGAATCAAAAAGCTGAACGGTTTTCGTGATTCCATCAATCTGGACTGACATAGCACACGGAGGATGAAACGCATGGCGTATCGCGCGCTGTACCGGCAATGGAGACCCAGGGATTTTTCCCATGTGGTTGGACAGAAACCGATTGTTGAAACGCTGCGGAACCAGGTGATCCACGACCGGATCGCTCACGCGTATCTGTTCTGCGGAAGCCGGGGAACCGGAAAAACATCGACTGCCAAAATCCTTGCGAAAGCAATTAACTGCGAACATCCCATAAACGGGGATCCATGCGGGGAATGCGCCAACTGCCGGCGGATGGATCACGAAGAAAGCCTTGATATTATAGAAATCGACGCGGCCAGCAACAATGGCGTTGATGAAATGAGGGACCTGCGGGATACAGTTAAATATCCGCCGCAGTTCGGCAGATACAAGGTCTATATCATTGACGAAGTCCATATGTTGAGCACCTCTGCATTCAACGCGCTGCTGAAGACGCTTGAAGAACCGCCCGCCCATATCGTCTTTATTCTGGCAACGACCGAACCGCAGAAGCTTCCGGAAACGATTCTGAGCCGCTGCCAGCGCTTTGATTTCGGAAGAATTGCAATATCCGATATTACGTCCAGGCTGAAAGAAGCATCTGAAGGAGCGGGCGCACAGGTTACCGACAGCGCGCTGATGACAATCGCCCGGGCGGCGGAAGGGGGAATGCGGGACGCGCTGAGCATACTGGACATGTGTCTCGGATACGGGGACCAAATTGACGAGGCAATGGTCCGGCGGATTCTCGGGACATGCGATTCCGGATTTCTTTTCCGATTCGGTGACGCACTCGCATCCGAAAGCGCCGGCGATGTGTTTTTCATGATCGATGAAATGATGCGCGACGGTCGCGATCCGATCGTTTTTTCGAAAGATGTAAGTCATCATATCCGTTGCCTTCTTCTGGCAAAATGCTGTTCGGAGCAAATGGAAACCATTCTGGACCTGACACCTGACGCCGTAAAGGATTACCGGGAACAGGCAGATAAATTTACTGTCAGCCGCCTGATGAAAATCCTGGATCTGTATATGGCGCTGGAAACGGAAATGCGGTTTTCCGCTTCGCCCAGGGTAGCCCTGGAGAATACGACGCTGAAATGCTGTATCCGGACCGGTGAGGCGGATGTCCGGGCCATCAATGACCGTCTCGATGAACTGGAAAGGAAAATCATCGAGCTGACCGAAAAGATTCAAAAGGGAATTTCCGTTCCGGCGGACATGCCAGACAGAAAAGAGATCAAACCGAAACAGAATGAAATAATGGAATCCCCCCCGCAAAAGGTAATTCCGAAAAACGGAGCATCGGCCGGCACGGTTTCATCTGAAGTCTGGGATGCGCTGATGAAACAGTACCAGAAAACAGATCCGGCAATCTGGAGCATGCTGGGCCGCGGAAGAATCATTTCATCAGAGGGCGATATATTCCGCTGGCAGACCAGTTCAGACAAGGATACATTCTTCCTGAACACACTCGGCAGGGAATCGACGAAAAAGAAGAT
>JAEEGL011867097.1_pt1 | contig 10198 bp, 11 predicted proteins | sample 9134231 | NCBI WGS metagenome assembly JAEEGL01 (sample SAMN16246548, study PRJNA631951) | gut metagenome | biome: gut microbiome; feature: rumen; material: fiber-attached | host: Bos | place: Iran: Karaj | collected 2018-10 | reverse complement strand
GCTGGTGGTACTCTGCGGCAACAAGGACGCCCAGCCCGTCGTGAACTCCGGCAGCCTGTACTGAGATGGCGGACGACACGAAAAAACAGGTGCCGCTGCGCCTGTCTCCCAAGCTCTATGACGCCATCGCCGCCTGGGCGGAGGATGATTTCCGCTCCATCAACGGCCAGATCGAATACCTGCTGACCGAGTGCGTGCGCCAGCGGAAGAAAAACGGCAAATATGTCTCGGACGAGCTCGACGTCCCGCCCGAGCTGGACATTTCGTAAAGGAGTGCTTTTATGGACGGCATCACAACGGTCTCGACGCTCTCCATGGCTGGCATGGGCGTGAGCATGCTGCTCTCCCTCGCCGCCGTGATTGCTGCCTTTGTTTACGGCCGCAAGCGCTTTCACGCCCCTTTCACCAGCTTTTTCGTCGGTGTGGGAACCTTCATTCTCTTCGCCCTTGTGCTGGAAAGCCTGCTGCACAACCTCATCATTCTCACGCCTGTCGGCCAGAAGATCTTCGGCGACATGTGGCTCTACGCCCTCTATGGCGGAGCCGCCGCCGCACTCTTTGAGGAGACCGGCCGGATCTTTGCCGCCAAGACCTTTCTCCGCCGCCGCAACGACACCCCGAACGCCTATATGTACGGCGCGGGTCACGGCGGGGTCGAGGCGATCTTCGTCGGTGTGGTCTCGCAGATCAGCAACCTCTCCCTCGCCGCGATGATCAACGCCGGCCAGGCCGAATCGCTGCTCGCTCCCCTCTCCGGCGTCCAGTACGATTCCGCCGTGGAGCAGCTGCGTACGCTCACCGGCCCGTCTTCCCTGTTCTTTCTCGCGGGCTACGAGCGCATCCTCGCCCTGGTGCTGCACATCTGCCTGTCTCTGCTCCTCTTCCGCGGTCTGCGTGAGAAGAAGCCGGGGCTGGTGGTGCTGTGCTATGTGCTGCATTTCGCTCTCGACGCGATCCTCGTCCTCATCAACCGGACCCTCGGCAACATCCCGGCCGAGGCCTTCTGTACGGTCTTCGTGCTGCTCGTCGTGCTGCTCACCATGAAGCTCGCGCCCCTGCCGCCGCGGGAAAGTGATACGGTGGCGACATGAACACCAGGCCGCGTCTGATCGACTATATCTTTCTCGGGCTCTCCGTGCTCTGCTTCCTCTTTACGCTGATCTACGGCTGCGTCAAGCTGCCTTCTCTGCCCGACATGCTGCCCAGCCATTTCAACTCCGCCGGCGCCATCGACGGCTGGAGCGGCAAGGCCGGCGCGGTCTCGGCGCCGATGGTCTTTGGTTTTATCATGCTCGTCATCCTCGGGCCGATCCAGTTTTTCCCACAGGTCTGGAACAACACCCAGGGCGTCCCGGCCTATAAGCTGCCGCGTGTGATCCGTGCGACGCGCACGATGATGAGCCTGATGCTCTTCTCGTCCGAGGCGTTCATGGCCTACACACTCCTCTGCGCCGTGCACCTCTCCCCGCTCCACCCGGCCGCCACGCCGATCTACTTTGTTCTCATCGGCGTCCCGATCGTCGTCGTGCTCTTCGAGACCTTCCGCAAATAGTCTCCTTCTGCGGCCGCCCCTCTGCGCGCGGCCCTCCGAAGAAGCAAAGCGCGCTGTCATTCTGAGCAAGGCGAAGGATCTTTTCCTTATTTCTTTCGCTCCACCCTGCTTCTGCAGAAAACAGGCGGCTCCGCCGCTTGTTTTTCCCCTCACGCTTCGATATTTTATTCACGCTTTTGTAAAGCTCGCTTGACATATACGGTGCTGTGTGCTATCCCGCAGATGTAAAGCGAACTTTACAGAAAGTGTGTGATGTGATGAAAAACCGGATCGAAGAGATCCGCCGGCTGCGCGGTATACGGCAGGAGGACTTTGCCAAAGCCATGGGCGTCTCGCTCCAGACGATCAGCTCGCTGGAGACCGGGCGCTACAACCCCTCGATCTTTCTGGCTTACAGGATCGCGCGGTTTTTCGATCTGACGATCGAAGAGGTTTTTCTCTTTGAGGAAAGCGAGGAAGGGAAATGAACAATACCAGGAGAATGATCATCTCCGCTCGCGCGCCTGGGTCTGGGCCGGGACCGGCTTTGTGATCATCGGCGGCGTGCTGACCGTTGTCTTGATGATTCTCGGCAAACATGAGCTCAGCACCGTCCCCGGCATCGCGGTGTGCGTGCTCATGATACTCTACTGGCTCTCGTATTTTTATCTGACCAGAAAATACTGATCATACAGGAGGAATGCTCCATGCTTCGTATCGAACATCTGACCAAGACCTTCGGCGACAAGGTTGCCGTGGACGATCTGAGTCTGCACATTGCCCCCGGCGAGATTTACGGCTTCATCGGCCACAACGGCGCGGGCAAGACCACCACACTCAAATCCGTTGTCGGCATCCAGAGCTTCGACGCCGGCGAGATCTTTGTCAACGGCCTGTCTGTCAGGACCGACCCTCTGGGCTGCAAGCGCGCCCTGGCCTACATTCCCGACAACCCGGATCTGTACGAGTTCATGACCGGCAGCCGCTATCTGAACTTCATCGCCGACATTTTCGGCGTCAGCGCCGACGAGCGTACCGCGCGCATCCGCGACTATGCCGCCCGCTTCGAGCTGACGGACAGTCTCAACCAGCCCATCTCCGCCTACTCCCACGGCATGAAGCAGAAGCTGGCCATCATCGCCGCCTGGCTGCACGAGCCCCGTCTGGTGATCATGGACGAGCCCTTTGTGGGTCTCGACCCCAAGGCCGCCTTTCTGCTCAAGGCCATGATGCGTGAGCTGTGCGACCGCGGCGGTGCGATCTTCTTCTCCACCCATGTGCTGGAGGTGGCCGAAAAGCTGTGCGACAAGGTGGCCATCATCAAGCAGGGCAGACTGATCCGTTCCGGCACCATGGACGAGGTCCGGGGCGATGAATCGCTGGAGGAGGTCTTCCTGGAGCTGGAGGCGGAGTGATGGTCAGAATTCTGCTGAAAAAACAGCTGATGGAGATTTTCCGCAGCTACTTCTACGACACCCGCCGCAACAAGGCCCGTTCCCGGCTGTCCACGGCGATGTACATCGCGCTCTTTGCCCTGCTGATGTTCGGCTTTCTGGGCGGCAGCTTTGGCTCCATGGCCATGAGTCTGTGCGCCCCCCTCGTTTCCGTCGGCGCGGCCTGGCTGTACTTTGTCCTATTCTCGCTGATCGCCCTGCTGCTGGGCGTCTTCGGCAGCGTGTTTTCCACCTACACGGGTCTGTACCTGGCCAAGGACAACGACCTGCTCTTTTCCCTTCCCATCCCGCCCGGCGCGATCCTCTGCGCCCGGCTGCTGGGTGTGTATCTGATGGGTCTTCTCTACACCTCTGTGGTGATCGTGCCGGCCGTGGCGGTGTATCTGCTGAACGCTCCCTTCTCTGTCGGGGCCCTGCTGGGCAGCCTGCTGCTGATCTTTCTGCTGTCGGTGATCGTGCTGCTCCTGTCCTGTCTGCTGGGCTGGGTGGTAGCCAAGGTCAGCCTGCGACTGAAGAACAAGAGCTTTGTCACGGTGCTGCTCTCTCTGGGCTTCCTCGCGCTGTACTACGTGGGCTATTTCCGGGCCATGAACTGGGTCGAGGGGCTGATCGCCAACGCCGCCCAAATCAGCGTCTCCCTGCGCTCGCGCGCCGCAGCGCTCTATGTCTTCGGCCGTATGGGCGAGGGTGACGGGCTTTCCATGCTGCTCTGTACCCTGGTGGTGGGCGTGCTGTTCGTGATGGTCTGGCAGCTGCTGAGCAAAAGCTTCTTCGCCGTGGCCACCGCCACCGGCCCGGTCAAAGCCGCACGGGGCGGTTACAGCCGCGTCCGCCGGAAGAGCCCCGACGCGGCCCTGCTGGCCAAGGAGTTCGGTCGTCTGGGTTCCAGCGCCAACTACATTCTCAACTGCGCCCTGGGCGCCATGCTGCTGCCCGTCGCGGGCGTGGCGCTGCTGCTGCGTGGCTCCGCCCTGGTCGGAGCGCTCAACGGCGTGTTCGGCTCGCTGAAGGGCGCGGTGTGCGTGCTGCTGTGCGTCATGCTCTGCTCTGTCTCCTCGATGATCGACACGGCGGCCGCCTCCGTCTCGCTGGAGGGCAAAAACATCTGGCTGCCCCGCTCGCTGCCCGTCCGGCCCTGGCAGGTGCTGCGCGCCAAGCTGCGCGTCCAGCTGCTGCTGGCCATGCCCGCGCTGCTCTTCGCCTCTCTCTGTGCCGCCGTCGTGCTGCGCGCCGACGCCCTCGAGACGCTCGCTCTCGTCCTCCAGCCCCAGAGCTTTGCTCTCTTCTTCGCCCACCTGGGGCTGTGGCTGGACCTGCGGCGGGGCAATCTGGCCTGGACCAACGAGCTTGCCCCCATCAAGCAGAGTCTGACCATCCTCATCATTCTTCTGGGCGGCTTCGCGGCCGCGGCGCTCCCGGCGCTGGGCTTCCTGCTGCTGGCGCCTCCTCTCCCCGGCTCGGTCTGGATGCTGCTCTTCGCCCTGGCGGGCTTCCTGGGCGCGCTCCTGCTGCGGCTCGCTCTGCGCCGCCGCGGCGAAACGCTCTTCATGGAGCTCTGAACAGAACACATCAAAAAACTGGCTGTTGCGAACTGCAGCAGCCAGTTTTTTTATTCCAGTATCGGTATACTCTTATCGATAATCCTCCGCCAGTATGCGGAACAGCGCCTCGTGCTCGCAGCCCTCGCGGTAGAATACCGGGATCTTCCCCATGGGCGCCTCCACCGTGATCTCGCCTCCCGTGAAGCGCTCGCCGCTCCACAGATGAACCCACGCGCCCCGGGGCAGATACACCCTGCGCGTCTGCTCGCCGCTCTTCACCACCGGGGCGACAAGCAGCTCCTCGCCCAGCAGATAGCTGAAATTGTCCCGCTCATAGGCCCGCTCGTCCGCGCCCTCGTCGAAGAACAGCGGCCGCATCACGGGAACGCCCTTTTCGGCGTTGATGGCCACGCAGGCCTTCATATAGGGCAAAAGCGCGCTGTGCAGACGGCTGAGCCGGGCCGCGTCTCGGATCGTCTCCTCGTCTGAGTACAGCTGCACGTTGTCGTCCGGCCGATTGCCCTCGTGGGTGCGCATGACCGGCGTAAAGCAGGCGAATTCCAGCCAGCGCAGCAGCAGCTCCCGGCTGCGCTTCATGCCGTAGAGGGTGGTATAGCCGCCCGCGTCGCTGCAGTGCAGTCCAAAGCCGCTCATGCCCAGGCTCAGCGCCGCCGTGATCACCGAGGGCAGCCCGTCGTCCTCGCTCCAGTCCACGTTCTGATCGCCCGCCCAGGCCAGCGTGGAGTACGCGCCGCTTCCCGCGGCGCCGGCGCGCATGAAGAACACGCACTCGCCGCCGAGACCGCACTCGTCCACCGCCTCGCGGTTGCATCTGGCCCACAGCAGCGGCCAGAGATTGTGCATTTCCCTTCCCGAGCCGCCGCAGCACACCGCGTCCGCGGGCAGATATTCGCCGAAGTCGGCCATCCAGCCCCGCAGGCCCAGTCCGATCAGGTTCTCTTTGATCACGTCCTTGTACCAGCCGAAGGCCTCCGGCATGGTCAGATCCACCACGCCGCAGTCGTATTCGCCGAAATCGAACAGATAATCCTCCCCCGCGGCGTTTTTGACGAAGTAGCCCTTGTCTCTTGCCTCGTCGAAGAGCACGCCGCCCTCCACCAGATAGGGGTTGATATAGCCCATCCATCTGGTGTCCGGATCTCTGGCGATCAGCTCATCGAGCCCGGGATACATTTCCCTGTTCCAGCGCCAGTCCCACTGCAGCCGTTTGCCGAAGGAGGTCACGCGCTTGCCCTCCCAGTCCTGGATCCACACGGCCGGGATCTCCATGCCGCCCCGGCGGCACTTGTCCAGCAGCGCCGTGACGCGCTCGCTTCCTCCCTGGGCGCCCAGCCAGATGCCGCGCATGGCCCAGTCCGGCAGCTCACGCTGACGGCCCAGCAGGCCGCTTAGCTTTTCCGCCAGTCCCCGGTAGCTCTCCGCCGTGCCCAGCGCCAGCGAAAAATGGGACGCCCACAGGCCGATCTCGTGAAAGCGTTCGTCGCGGAAGTCCAGCTCGGCGTATTCATAGTTCCCCAGATGGGCGAAATACAGCCGCGAGGAGATGAAGCTGGGCTGCGGGTAAAAGGTGGTGTGATAGTCGCCCCCGGCCCGGTCGTTCAGATCGGCCAGGCGCGTGATTTCGGTCAGCTTGTTGCGTCCCACGCCCTGCTCCCGCGTCCAGATGGGAAAGAGTCTGCCCCGAAGGTCCAGGCAGGAAAACTGCTCGCCGCCGCCCATCACATGCTCGCCCTTTTCCGCGGCCAGGCGCAGGTACAGCCGGTTGACCGTGCCGTCCTCCGCCGCGCCATCCAGAAACAGCACGCCGTCCTTTTCCGTCACCGTGACGCGCAGTTCCCCCGTCAGGCACGGATGGACGAAGCGCAGCACGGTATCCTCTCCGCTGCTCACCGTCCCTGCATAGCGCAGCGCCCAGCGCTCGCTGACGCGGTCGGTGATGTCGAAATTGCCGCGGTACATGTCGATTTTTTCCTCGCCCCGTCCCGCGAAGAGCATGGGCGCGTCCTCGCTGTGCCGCAGCAGCGTTTTTCCCTCCAGCGCCAGGGTAAAGCCCCGCGCCGTTTCCTCAAGCTTCCACATGGCAGCCTCCGATACTATCTGTTCTGTCGTTCTCAGTAGCGGCAGACCTCAAAGCCGTACATGTTTGCCAGCGCCTCCAGCGCGCTCGCGTGGCGGCCGCGGATCACGACAAAGTGGGGCTCAAAGCCGTCCTTGACGCTCTTTTCCACGATCTCGCGGGCGGGGCTGTCGGTCTTGATGACGATGGAGGTGCCGATGAACTGCTTGGGCTTGTCCAGCGCCTCGCCCTCCGTCAGGAAGAAGCGGAAGAAGCCGTCCGGCTCCCGGCCGATCCGAAAGATCGTGGCCTCCGGGAAGGCCTCGCAGCCGAAGTCCATGGCGGGGCCGATCTTGCGGTTGGGGTGCACGCCCACCACGGCGCCGGTGTCGCGCCGGGCCAGCGAGCAGGCGGCCGCGCCGCAGTGCCAGCAGGTGATGGTGTTCTCTCCCTCGTCCAGCGAGACCGGGTCGCCGAAGAACACCGGCTGGGAGGACAGACGCATGCCGATCCACATGCTCAGCGCGCCGTAGATATCCGCCTCGCAGGCGGCGGCAACGCCCTCGTCGTTGAGCATGCTCAGCACCGTGCACACCGGGGTGCCGAAGGCGGTGAAGAAATCCGGCCAGCAGCGGGAGGCAAGGGCTCCGATGTTGTGCTCGCGCACGTAGTCGCTGTACGCCTTGAGCAGCTGCGCGTGGTCCACGCGGTTATGCTCCGGCGTCTTATCCAGCCCGCAGGTCATCCGCTCGGTTTTGGCCAGGTATTCAGCCGCTTCGTCGTCGGAGCAGCTCTTGGCCCTGTCGATCAGCTCGCGGGCCTCGATGGCCTCCAGCTCCACGCCGAAGGCGTTCATCAGCTCGCTGTCCAGCGCCCGGCCGAAGCCGAAGCCCTGGGGCGTATGGCCCACCGCGGCCATTTTCAGGCTGCGCATCTCTTTTTTCAGCGCCGCGGCCTTGACGACCGCCTCGATCGTCTCCTTCGAGCGCTCCTCGTCCGGCGCGCCGAAGAGGTATTCAAAGCGTCTGTCGTCGAAGGCGCGCAGGGCGTTGGCCGCGCTGTACGCGCCGGTGAGCGAGTTGAGCCGCAGCCGTCCGCCGTCGATCACGGGCTCGCGCAGCGTCCAGAGCAGCACCGGGCAGTCGAAGCGGCGCAGCACCTCGGACATATAGGCGGCGTTGGCAAAGGTCAGATTCTGGAACACGATCAGATCGGGATTCTTTCCATCGAGATAGGCGCGCAGCGCGTCGATGGAAAGCAGCATCTGATCCGGCACGGCAAAGCGCGCGTCGATGCTCTTCAAGAGCGCGGCGGACGCGTCGAACTGGGCCTGCGCGCTCTCCAGATGAAAGGTCGGTACGCCGACCGGAACATACACAGGGGAGAATTCCTGCATGGTGAAGCCTCCATTGAATTAATAAACTCTGTGAAACATCATAGTCTCCCCCGCCTCGCTTGTCAACAAAAAATCGCCGTCTGTTGCATGCGCAAGCTTGACAAAGGCCTGTTATAGGATTACAATCTCGTTTGGTTAAACCTTTTAATTAAATAGGGAGGAACTTGACTTTGAGTATGGATTGGAAAGCCTGCTGTCGGGAGATCCGCTGTGATATCCTGCGCTGCATCGGCCATCTGGGCGTAGGCCACATCGGCGGCTGTCTGTCGGTGGTTGAGCTGCTGGCCGTCTTGTATTTTGAAGAGATGAACATTGACCCCGCCGACCCGAAGAAGCCAGGCCGCGACCGTTTTGTGTGCTCCAAGGGCCACGCCGGCCCGGCCGTGTACGCCACGCTGTCGAACCGCGGCTACTTTGACAAGGCCGAGCTTTTGACCCTCAACCAGGGCGGCACCCATCTGCCCAGCCACTGCGACATGAATCTGACGCGCGGCATCGACATGACCACCGGCTCTCTGGGCCAGGGCTTTTCCTGCGCCGTGGGCGTGGCCCTGGGCTCGAAGCTGGAGCGCGACGGCGCCACGATCTACACCCTCATCGGCGACGGCGAGTCCCAGGAGGGCCAGATCTGGGAGGCGGCCATGTTCGCCGCGGCCAAGAAGCTGTCGAACCTGATCGCCTTCACCGACTACAACAAGCTGCAGATCGACGACACCGTAGCCAAGGTCAACGACATCGCGCCTCTGGCCGACAAGTGGCGCGCCTTTGGCTGGAACGTGATCGAAGTGGCCGACGGCAACGACGCCGGGCAGGTCAGCGCGGCGGTAAAGCTGGCCAAGAGCTGCCGCGGCGGCGAGAAGCCCACCATGGTGATCCTCAACACCGTCAAGGGCTGCGGCGTCAAGTGGATCGAGGAGCTGGGCTCCGGCAACCACAACTGCAACATCAGCGCCGAGCAGGCCGAGGCCGCCATCCGCGAAATCAGAGGGGAGGACTGAGCATATGGAAATGAGAGCTGTTTATGCCGAATGTCTGGCCGAACTCATGACGCAGGACCGTCATGTGGTGGTGCTGGACGCGGACCTGGCCAAGGCCAGCGGCACCCGCAAGCTGTACGAGCGCTTCCCCGACCAGATGTTTGACTGCGGCGTTGCCGAGAGCAACATGGCCTCCATCGCCGCGGGCCTTTCCAGCTACGGCTTCAAGCCCTGGATCGAGAGCTTTTCCCCTTTTGCCACCCGCCGCATCTGCGACCAGATCGCGATCTCCATCTCCTACGCCAAGCAGAACGTGAAGATCGTCGGCACCGACCCCGGCATCAGCGCCGAGCTCAACGGCGGCACCCACATGAGCATGGAGGACATCGGCGTGGTCCGCTCCATCCCCGGCGTTGTGATCTTCGAGCCCGTGGACGAGACCCAGCTGCGCGCCGCCATGCCGGTGCTCAACTCCTATTACGTTCCTGTCTACATGCGTCTGTTCCGCAAGGTCACGCCGGACGTGTTCGGCCCCGACTACCGCTTTGACCTCTTCCGGGCAGACACCCTGCGTACCGGCACGGATCTGACGATCTGCGTCTCCGGCATGTTCACCCGCGACGTTCTCGACGTGGCTGACGAGCTTGCCGCAGAGGGAGTGAACTGCGAGGTGATCAACGTCCACACCATCAAGCCCATCGACCGCGAGACCGTCATCGCCTCGGCCCGCAGGACCGGCGCCGTGCTGACGGTGGAGAACCACAACGTCGTCGGCGGTCTGCACTCCGCCGTGTGCGAGGCTCTGGCCCTCGAGCGCATCCCGGTCAGCGCCCTTGGCGTGCCGGATCGCTTCGGTGAAGTGGGCAAGATCCCCTATCTGCGCCAGGCGCTGGGCCTGACGAAGGAAGACATCCGCGCCGCCGCGCGCAAGGCCGCCGCGGCGAAATAACGATAAAAAGAGGAAAAAACATCATGAAAATTGCAATCGGCAGCGATAAATCCGGCTTTTCCGCCAAGGAAGCCATCAAGACCTACCTCACCGAGGCGGGTATCGACTTTGACGATCTGGGCACGCAGGATCTGGATCACGTGGTCCCCTACTACGCCGTGGCCGGCAAGGTCGCTCCTCTGGTCCAGAACGGCACCTATGACAAGGCCGTGCTGATCTGCGGCACCGGCGCCGGCATGAGCGTCGTTGCAAACAAGTACAAGGGCGTCTATG
>JAEEGL011685701.1_pt1 | contig 10198 bp, 8 predicted proteins | sample 9134231 | NCBI WGS metagenome assembly JAEEGL01 (sample SAMN16246548, study PRJNA631951) | gut metagenome | biome: gut microbiome; feature: rumen; material: fiber-attached | host: Bos | place: Iran: Karaj | collected 2018-10 | reverse complement strand
GGGTGGTGCTGATTTCCCGCTGAATTCCGAAAGAGCAACAGACCGCCCCCCTCTGAGAGGGGGGATGTCGCGGAGCGACAGGGGGGAGTACTTCGGTTCGCGTGTTTCCGCAAATGAGCGATGGACTCTTCGCGGAGTACTTCCCCCGTCCTTTCGGGGCACCCCCCTCTCGGAGGGGGGCGACCCATCGAGATTTCATCGGAAAGCGAAAATGTAGCACGGCCATCCCCAAGACTGACCGAATACAGGCCTCCCTTCCACGCCGCTCGACTGTATCGGTGCGATAATCTAGAATACGACGCCGACGCTTCCGTAGAAAAACGCACCCGAGAGATCCACTTGACCGATCGGTCGATCAAGATACTCGACATCCGGCGACTGCAGGTCGAACTGGTATCCGCCGCCGATGGCGAAGCAGTAGCGGGGAGCATGCGTAAATTCGAGCTGGAGAGCGACGACGGCAAGCGATGTGTCGTCTACATCAAGGTAGTGGTCCGGGTGGTAGTAGCGGTCCCGTTCGCTGTAGCGGCGGTGATAGTGGTGGTAGTAGTAGTCATCGTCCCAGTCGTCGATGTCCATCGAGACGTAGCGCGCGCCGACTTCGCCGCGCACCGCGACGCCGGGAGCCAGCTCGGCGCGTGCCAGCAACGAGACGCCAAAGGGAAGGGCCTCGACATCGCTCTTGACCTCGCCCCAGTTGTCCTCCCAGATGATGGAGGCGCCCTGTCCGCCTAGGCCGAGCCAGAGGCCGAAGGTCTGGGACGGCTCCCAGACCGTCAAGGCGATGTCAGCCACCAGTGCGGCTGAGTCATCCCAGCAGTCATCGTCGAAGACAACGCCGCCGATGCGGGCTTCAAGCCCGCAATGCACGTTGCCGTTGTTGTCTGAGGCCATTTGCGCGCGGACTGGCACCGCGAGGGTGAAGAGAAGGAGAGTGGACAGCAGGATGGAGATACTTTTCATAGCAGATGCGCCTTTCAGCAGGCGTAGGATAGCAGGTGCGTGACCGGGAGTCAATCTCCCCTGCAGGGCCGACTCATCTGAATCGTCTTCCTACGAGTTGTCTTGAATCCTACGAAAAGACTTCGGTGGATTCCACCTTGTTGCGAAGCATCGCGGGGAGCCCCGCTGGAAGGGGCTTGGGGGCGCGGATGTATTCGGCGAAGGAGTCGGAGAGCAGACCGGCGGTGGATTCTCCGGCGGCATTGCGGTCACGCGCCCCTCCCCCACGGCAAAGCGGCGCGGAAGGTCTCCCTTCCGCGCCGCCTGCGTTTCGGAATCAACCGTCCCGTCGGCCTAGAGCTTGTCGTTCGAGCCGAGGACGTCGATGATCTTGTGCATGTAGAGCTTCTTCATGCTCTCGCGCGCAGGCGTCAGGTACTGGCGCGGATCGAAGTGCTCGGGATGCTCCGCGAAGTGCTTGCGGATCGCGGCCGTCATGGCGAGACGGCTGTCGGAGTCGATGTTGATCTTGCACACGGCGGACTTGGACGCCTCGCGCAGCTGCTCTTCCGGGATGCCGACCGCATCGGGAAGCTTGCCGCCGAACTGGTTGATCGTGTCGACCTCGTCCTGCGGGACGGAGGAGGAGCCGTGCAGCACGATCGGGAAGCCCGGGAGCTTCTCCTCGACGGCCTTGAGCACGTCGAACGCCAGGGGGGGCGGGATGAGCTTGCCGGTCTTGGGGTCGCGCGTGCACTGCGCCGGCGTGAACTTGTACGCGCCATGGCTCGTGCCGATGGAAATCGCGAGGGAATCGCAGCCGGTGCGGGTCGCGAAGTCCACGACCTCCTCGGGCTTCGTGTAATGGGACTCGGCCGCGGAGACCTCGTCCTCGACGCCGGCGAGCACGCCGAGCTCGGCTTCGACGGTCACGTCGAACTGGTGAGCGTAGTCGACGACCTTCTTCGTGACGGCGACGTTCTCCTCGTACGGGAGCGACGACCCGTCGATCATGACGGAGGAGAAGCCGGACTCGATGCAGCTCTTGCACGTCTCGAAGCTGTCGCCGTGGTCGAGGTGGAGGACGATCTGCGGCTTCTCGCAGCCGAGTTCCTTGGCGTACTCGACGGCACCCTGCGCCATGAAGCGCAGAATCGTGGGGTTCGCGTACTTGCGGGCGCCCTTGGAGACCTGCATGATGACCGGCGACTTCGTCTCGACGGCGGCCTGGATGATGGCCTGCATCTGCTCCATGTTGTTGAAGTTGAACGCCGGGATGGCGTAGCCGCCCTTGACGGCCTTGGCAAACATCTCGCGAGTGTTCACGAGACCGAGATCCTTGTAGTTGACCATTTCGTTTGTCTTTCTGGTTTGGGGTTGAAAAACGGCGGAGATTATAGCCGAACCCCCGCCGGGATTCAAGAGGTGCATGTTGCGCCAGGTGAAAGGGCGCTGGACGAGAGAGAATGGCTCTATTCCGGCCTCCTGCACTTCACGTGGCGGCATTTCGGCCACACATGGCCTACCACGGGGTTCCGTCCAGAAGGAAGAGCGGGGTATCGCGCAGGGGGACGTGGTTGAGCTTCAGGACGCCGGGCGCAAGGCGCTCAACGCACGCCTGTGGCAGTGTCTCGACTGTGCCTGCAAGCGGATCGGCGAGGAGGGGCGCCCGTTCAATCCCGCGCCAGACGAAGGACGCGGTGCCCTCGTATTCCACGGTGTGGAGCGGGGTCGGAAGCCAGTAGGCGAAGCCGTGCGCCCCGTTGGCCAGTTCTAGCATGCCGCAGAGCAGGTCATACTCCATCGGCTCGAAGAAGTGATCGCCCAGATGCCCCCCGTCGCCGCTGTAGACCATCACCGGCGCCGGAACGCGGCGCGGCGTGCCGCGCAGAATCGAAGCAAGCGCCCCGAGCGCACGGTACGAGGGCTTGGGCGTGTAGGTGCCGGTGGCGCGTCCGTCAGGACCAAACTCCGCCGCCAGCACACCGAAGTAGCCAAAGTCGAGATACGAGGCGAGATCGCCTACCGTGCCCTTGAGCGCCTCGATCATGTCCAGGCAGGAGAAATACGACGAGAACTCCACGCCGGCGAGCAGATCCGCCACGGCTCGGCGCACGAGCTGGCGCGCCTGCTTGCGCGGCGTCCAGGACTGGTTGCGTAGCGCGCCATGCCCGTCGGATCGCGACTGCGAACCGCTTTCGCCCTGAATGATCTTCAGTTTCGGGTTCCGGGGATGCAGCATGTCGCCGAGCACCCGAGCCTTCACCATCGAACTGCGCTCGTCGGCCGTGTACTGGTGGTAGGTGAAGCCCCAGAGGTCGTCAAGAGCCCCGGTGTCGATGAGATCGTGGAACCACGGGGCTGTAGGCCACTGGCACATCGAACCGCCAAGAATCTTGGCCTCGGGGTCAGCCGCGCGAATCGCGGCGGCCGTCTCGATGACAAAGCGCCCGTACTCGGCGCCGCTCGCGCCATGTTTCCAACACCAGTCTCCGTCCGGCTCGTTCCAGACCTCCCAGGCCGCGACGCGGCCACGGAAATGCGCAACGGCCGCCGTGACGTAGGAACGCCACGCGCGACGCTGCTCCTCGGTGAAGATGGGCGGGACGCCAACGGCCCCGAATATCTTCTCCGCGCCGCTGCCGTAGAGTCCGTTGCCATAGCAGAGGCAGACCCACGGCTTGAGGCCAAGGCCGACGAGGTTGTCGACGACATCGTCGAGCCAAGCGAAGTCGTAGACGCCCTTTTCGCGCTCGGTTCGCTGCCATCCGCTCTGGAGGCGGATCCACGAGACGCCCGTCGCGGGCAGGAAGGGATAGGCGTTTCCGGGATCGAAAACGTCGCGGTCGAGCTTTTCAAAGCCCAGGCCCAGAAATTCGGAACGGACGCCCGTTCGCGTGTCAAGAAGAGGGATGTTCATGCGTGTGATTGATTTGGGGTGGCGTTGATTCTATCAGACGTGTGTCTGAGCCGCAAGCGGATGGCGTGGGTTGATTGACCCACCCCATCGGGCTGTCGGCAGCAATTCTCATTTTGGCCACCAGGGACTTATCGGGGCGTGGACGGCCCGCCCGCGGCACGGGCAAACACTGCGAAAAACCGACACCAAGATCCCTCCTTCTCGAAATGCCGGGCTGTCGGGCTCCACGTGTCGCGCGGCGATGAAATCTGATATAATGCCCCGATTCCCGTTATCGCCATGTCCATTGACCTCCCCCGTCTTAAAGCCCAGTATGATTCCGCGCGCGAATTCTTTCGCGCACCGGATGCTACCGCCCATTTCGTGGGCGTCGCCGGCGTCGGCATGGCGGGGTTGGCGTCGCTGCTCCACGCGAAGGGCATCCGGGTTTCGGGATGTGACGCCGACGAGTCGGCTCCGACCGTGGCTGGACTAAAGGCCGCGGGCATCCCGTTCTCGGGCAGGCACGACCCGAAGCACATCAGCTCGCTGAACCCGGCGTTCGACCGCATTGTCCGCACCCCCGCCGCCGACCTTTCGTCCCCCGAACTCGCCGCAGCCGCCGAGCGCGGCCTTCCCATTCTCGACCGTGGCACTGTCCTTGCCGCCTTCCTCGATTTCCTCCCCAACCCCCTCATAGCGGTCTGCGGCACCCACGGCAAGACCACTACCGCCACGTTCGCGACGTCGCTTCTGCGCGCCTTCGGCCTCGCGCCCGGCTGCTGCATCGGGGCCCCCAACGCACCCGCTGCGCTCCCCGGTTCCCCGGAGGGGTCGGCGGATTCCCCACGTCCATTTGCCCCCTTCGTCGCCGAATGCGACGAAAGCGACGGCACCCTTGCCCTCTACCACCCCGCCTTGACGGTCATCGGCAGCATCGACTTCGACCACGCCGAGCACTTCGACAGCGAGGCCGAGTTCCGTTCCGTCTTCGACTCCGTCCTCTCGCAAACCCGCCACGCCGTCGTCTACAACGCGGACGACGCCAGTCTTCACGCTTACGTCGGTTCCGCTGCGCGCCATGCGTGGCGCGCCTTCCCCGTCGGTACCACCAGCGCCGCCCGCCTTCGCGCCACCGCCGTGAAGGAAGAAGGCTCCTCGGGCATCTCCTTCAACCTCTCCTTTGACGGAACCCCGCTCGGCCGCTTCCACCTTCCGATTCCCGGTCTGCACAACCTCTCCAACGCCCTTTCCGCCCTCGCCGCCGTCTCGCTCACGGTCCCCAGTGTGCTTGACGACCCTGCACGTCTCCAATCCGCGCTCGACGGCCTCCGTCTTCCCGGCCGTCGCTTCGAGGTCGTCTCTTCCTCCGGCGGGATCCGCGTCATCGTGGACTACGCGCACCACCCAACCGAGATCGCCGCGCTTCTCCGCATGGCGCGGGCGACCATGTCGTGCAAGGGCCGCCTCATCGCCGTATTCCAGCCCCACCGCCCATCGCGCACGCTCGCCCTTGGCCCGCAGTTCCCCGCCGCATTCGCCGAAGCCGACCTCGTCGCCCTCGCGCCCGTCTACGCGGCCTCCGAACCCGACATCCCCGGCGGATCGATTGCCGACCTCTACGCCCATTTCCGCGCGGCCGGGCAGAGTCCTGTCCTCCTGCAATCGCTCGGCGACATCCATCCCTGGGTGCGCAACACCGCCAAGTCCGGCGACACCGTCATCCTCGTCGGCGCGGGCGATATCATCTCCGTCGCTTCCGCCTTCCGCTCCGACTGGTCCACACCTCCGCTCCTTCCGCCGTCGATGGACGGCGCTGAAATCCTCCCCGGCGCTTCTGCAGCCGCTCTCTGCTCCTACGGTGTCGGCGGTCCGGTCCGCGCGCTCGTCAAGGTCCACAACCTCCCCGCCCTGCGCGCCCTCCTCGCCTGGTGCCGCGATACCGCCACCCCCTGGCGAATCATCGGCTCCGGCACCAACCTCCTCGTCCCCGACGTCGGCTTCGACGGCCTTCTCCTCCGCCTCGACGGTGGGCTCGGGGGCTCGTCCCCGTCCGTTGCAACCTCCCTCCCCGGCGCCGCCCTCCTCGCCGAATGGCAGAGTCTCGGTTTCTCAGGCCTCGAATGCATGGACGGCATCCCCGGCACCGTCGGCGGCTGGCTCGCCATGAACGCCGGCGCCCAGGGCCACGCCATCGGCGACTGTCTCGTCTCCCTCGACCTGCTCGCACCTGATGGCGTCCTCCACACCGTTCCGCGCGCCGCCCTTGACCTCGGCTACCGCCATGCCGCCTGGCGCGGTCGCCCGCTCTCCGAGACAGTCATCCTCTCCGCCGTCTTCGCCCCGCAGGAGCGGACTACCCCGGAAACGGTCGCCGCCCGCCGCCAGGAATTCCGCCGCAAGCGCTTCGACTTCTCGGGCCTTCGCACCGCTGGCTCCGTCTTCCGCAACCCGCCCGGCGACTCCGCCGGGCGCATCCTCGACTCCGCCGGGCTCAAAGGTATCCGCATCGGCGGCGCCGAAATCTGCCCGCGCCACGCCAACATCATCTGCACCCATCCCGGCGCCACCGCCTCGGACGTGCTCGCCCTCGTCCAGATTGCGCAGCAGCGCTCTCCCGTCCCCCTCACGCCCGAAATCCAAATTCTCCACTAGCCAATGTCTCTAGAAACCTCCACAGCCCTCACCCTCGACTTCGGCAAGCTCGCCTCAGTCGCCGCCTGCGGCGGCTGCCTCCCGGTGGCCGTCCAGGACGCCGACACGCGCGAATTCCTTCTGCTCGCCTACACCAACGAGCGTGCCATGCGCGAGGCCTTCCGCAAGCGCCGTCTCGTCCTCTGGAGCACCTCCCGCAACGAACTCTGGGAAAAGGGCGCCACCTCCGGCGCGCGCTTCGAGCTCGTCGAGGCGCGCGTCAACTGCGAGCAGAACTCCCTCCTCTACCTCGTCCGCCCCGTCGCGGCCGATGGCGCTCCCGCCCGCTGCGGCATCTGCCACACACGCAACGCCGCCGGCGTCCCGCGCAACTGCTACTACCGCCGGATCGACCTCGACACCCTGGCCCTCGTCAACCTCAACCCCTAGCCAGCCTCTCCCCGTCCCGTGAAATTCTGCGTCCTCGCCAGCGGCAGCAAAGGCAACGCCACCCTCGTATCCGATGGCACCACCCGTATTCTCATCGACTGCGGCCTCACCTGCAAGCAGGTCGTCGACCGCGCCAAGTCCGTCGGATGCGACTGCCGCTCCCTCGCCGGCGTCTGCATCACCCACGACCACATCGACCACATCCGCGGTCTCGCCGTCTTCGCCAAGCGCCACCCGGCACTCCCCCTCTACGCCACCGCCGGTACCTGCGCCGCCGTCTGCCATGTCGCCCCCGAACTCCGCGCCGCCCCGTGGCGCATCGTGACGCCCGGCAGCGACTTCGATGTCAACGGTCTCCACGTCCACCCGTTCGCCACCTCCCATGACGCCGCCGATTCCGTCGGATTCCTCGTCCGCGACGACTCCGGCGCCACCCTTGGCTACGCCACGGACCTCGGCTACGTCCCCGCCATGGTCCAGGTCGCGCTGCGCGGCTGCCGTGCGCTCATCCTCGAGTCGAACCACGACTGGACGATGCTCCGCAACTCCAGCCGTCCCTGGTCGCTCATCGCCCGCATCTCCGGCACCTCCGGCCACCTCTCCAACGAGCAGAGCGCCGAGCTCGTAGACTCGATTCTCGACACCTCCCCGCTTCGCACGCTCGTCCTCGCGCACCTGAGCGAGGAGTGCAACACCCCCGACGAGGCCCTCGGCACCCACCGCATCGTCCTGCGCCGTCACAACTGCCTGGACACCATCCGCCTCCTCGCCGCCTCGCAGAATACCCCAACCCCCATCCTCGAGGTCTAGCCATGCCCACACCCGCCCCCTTCGGCCCCACGACCGTCGAACTCCTCGACAGCGGCTTCGGCCGCAAGCTCGAGCGCTTCGGCGACATTGTCCTCGCCCGCCCCTGCTCCCAGGCCGTCTGGAAGCCCCGACTCCCCCGCTCCGACTGGGACCGTGCCGACGCCTCCTTCGACCGTGAGGACGGCCAGCAGTGGCACAACCGCAGCGCCCTCCCCGAGTATTGGGACGTCTCCGTCGACGGCCAGCGCTTCCGCCTCGCCGGCACCGACTTCGGCCACCTCGGCATCTTCCCCGAACAGCGCGCCCAGTGGCGCTGGATCCGCGAACGCATCGCCGCGGCCGCCCCGGTGCGCAGAAACGCCGATTCACCGGCGCCATCCGTCTCCCTTCTCAACCTCTTCGCCTACTCCGGCGGCTCCACCGTCGCCGCAGCCCTCGCCGGCGCCTCCGTCTGCCACCTCGACGCCTCGAAGGGCATGGTCGACTGGGCGCACGAAAACGCCCGCATCAACGGCCTTGCCGACCACCCCATCCGCTGGATCCCCGAGGACGCCCACAAGTTCCTCGCCCGCGAGATCCGCCGCGGACGCCGCTACGACGCCATCGTCCTCGACCCGCCCACCTTCGGACGCGGCCGCGACGGCGAGATGTACAAGATCGAGCGCGACCTTCCCGAGACCCTCCGGCTCTGCCGCGAACTCCTCTCCGACCGACCGCTCTTCCTCCTCCTCTCCGCCCACACGCCCGGCCTCACCCCCATCGCCCTCGGCAACCTCCTCTCCCAGGCCCTCGACGGACTCCGCCCCCGCGTGGAATCCGGCGAAATGCTCCTCACGGGCGGCCCGGACGTCCTTCCCCTCCCCTCCGGCGCCTTCGCCCGCGCCACCTTCGCCTAGCCCGCCCTGTCCACCCCGCCCACCACCGAACGCCGGCGACGCAGGCGCTTCACCGTCCTCCTCGCCGCCTTCTTCCTCCTGTGCGTCGTCCTCCACATCTACCACCGCATAACCGACCGCCGTGCCTGGCCGGAGCCCGCCAAGCCGGAAGACTTCGGTTTGAATCTTCATGCGGTAGACAATCTCTGCAATCTCTGCGACGATGAAGATGCAACGGAGATGATGCGGAAAACCATCGCCGCAGTCACCAACCTGTCCCCGTCCCCCATCCCCGCGAGGCTCGCCGCCCCCGGAGCCTCCAACGCCTGGCATCTCCTCGCAGCGCTCCCCGTCCCCTACGAGGACTTCCCCGATGTCCACCATGCCGCCATGCGGGAGTTCGCGCAGCTCCGCGCGGCCGGCCCCGCCGCCGCGACCAACGCCACCCCCGCCCTCGACGACTGGATCGCCAAGATGCGGCCCGCGCTCGACCTCTGGCACGAAGCGGCCGCTTCTGCCCCCAAATGCTTCTGCGACAGCCCCGACCTCCCGGCCCAGTACGCCGTCCTCGGCAAGGCCCGCGAATGCGCCATTCTCGCGCCCGTCCTCGCGGCGCGCGCCCGCCGCGAGGGCGATTGGGACCGCTGCGCCACCCTCTGGATCGACACGCTGTCCAATGCGCCCAAGGTGACCTTCGGCACCGGATCCGCCGGACAGGTCGTCGCGTACGACATGACGCTCGGCGTCACGCGCGACATTCTCGCGGCGCTCCCGTCGATGCCCAGCAACATGCTGAGCCGCGTGGAAGAAATCGTCTACAACGCCTGGATTGGCTGGGTCCAGCCCATTGACGAATCGATTCGCCATGACGGAGTGGCCGCGCGCGCGGTCCTCGCCTCGTTCTTCCCGGAAGACCCGGCCTCCGGCCCCCCGCCTCCGGGCCTCAACCCGCCATCGGGCTTCTTCCGCTGGGTGGCGCGCCGCAACGGCTCGACGCCGGAGGCCTCGGCCGCGCACTTCGACGCCATCCTCTCGCACGTAGTCGCCGCCGCGTACCAGCCCTATTCCGCCGCCGGCCTCTACGCAACGCTTCCCGCCTGGTGCCGCGGACGCCGCCCACCGTGGACGAACGACCCTGCCGCGGCCATCGCCGTGTGCCATCTGCGAGACAACACGCTCTCCGCCGGGGTGTACCCCGTCCTGCGCGAGATGGAGATTATGGCCGTTGCCTACTCCATCCGGCTGGAGACCCTTCCGAAGGACGCCGGCGAGGACGCCGTTAGGGACGCAGCATTCTGCGCACCAGGAGATTCCTCGCCCTTCGCATCGTACCACCGGACCTGGGATCCCATTTTCCGCGACCCCTTCGCCACCAACAACGCCCCCTTCGTCCTCGACGCCCCACCGCCGCGCTGGCGCTTCCACTCCGTCGGCCCCGACCAGATCAACGACGGCGGCACCAACGACTGGGCCACGGCGAAGCAGCCCGGCCCCGGTCTCGACTTCATTTTCGCTGCCCCAGACCGCCCCTGACGGATTCTTTTTGTCTTGACCATAAAGAACAACGGAGAATTTTCAAAAACAGTAT
>JAEEGL011188951.1_pt1 | contig 10198 bp, 6 predicted proteins | sample 9134231 | NCBI WGS metagenome assembly JAEEGL01 (sample SAMN16246548, study PRJNA631951) | gut metagenome | biome: gut microbiome; feature: rumen; material: fiber-attached | host: Bos | place: Iran: Karaj | collected 2018-10 | reverse complement strand
TCCATGCTTCCGACCAGGCCCATACCCAGCCGGTCCTCCGGAACGAAACTGAGGTGAATGCCAAGCTGACGGATCTCCAGTGGGGTTTTGTCCCGCAGATTCATCACCTCGTCCTCCCGGAACAGCACGTCTCCGCTTTCCACCCATTTGCGGATCGCCTTGTTTCCCATGCCGTGGAACGAAACGTCATTCATATTCCGGTCGTGGAATGATCCCTGCTCCGCCAGTGTTTTGACCTGCTTCAGGCTCTTGTGGAAAAAGCTGACCGGCCGGTCTTTTTTCGGATTGTTGAATGTGATTGTCCCGCTTCTGACCGGCTGCAGGCCGGAGATGGCTTCAAGCAGTTCCCGCTGCCCGCTCCCCGCAATGCCCGCGATGCCGAGGATCTCCCCGCCGTTCGCTGTGAAGCCGACGTCTTTCAGCACCTGAATGCCTTCGCTGTTGAAAAGGTTAAGCCCGTCGACAATCAGCCGCGGCGTCGCGTTCACCGGAATGCTTCTGCGGATATTCAGGTCGATTTTCTGTCCGACCATCATTTCGGTCAGCTCATTCTCATTGGTGTCCTTCGTATTGACCGTTGCCACATGCTCGCCCTTTCGCAGAATTGCAACCCGGTCGCTTACTTCCAGTACTTCATTCAGCTTGTGGGTGATAATGATGATGCTCTTCCCGTCTTCCTTCATCCTGTGCAGAACGCTGAACAGCCGCGAGATCTCCTGCGGGGTCAGCACCGCTGTCGGTTCATCCAGAATCAGGATATCCGCTCCGCGGTACAGCACCTTGATGATTTCCACTGTCTGTTTTTCGCTGACGGACATATCATAGATCTTTTTGGAAGGATCTATGTGGAAACCGTAGCGGTCCGCGATCTTCGCAACCTCGGCGTTAACGGCTTTGATGTTGTACCGGCCTTCTTCCTTCAGCCCCAGCACAATATTCTCCGCTGCGGTAAACAGATCCACCAGCTTAAAATGCTGGTGTATCATGCCGATTTTGTGGTCAAAAGCATCCTTGGGAGAGCGGATCACAACCTCTTTCCCCCCGATCAGGATCTGGCCTTCGTCCGGATAATAGATTCCTGCGGCCATATTCATCAGGGTAGTTTTTCCGCAGCCGTTCTCGCCGAGAACCGCCAGGATTTCTCCGCGATAAACCTCAAGATCCACATGATCGTTTGCCAGTACCGGGCCGAAGCGTTTTGTAATCCCCAGCATCTGAAGCGCAATCTGCTTTTCCACGGTTATCCTCCGCCATTCATTTTTCGCCTTGAAAAAGGACGCAGACTGCCGCCCGTTCATGGGCGGCAGTCCTGTATTATTTTGATTGTGCAGTCGATGTTTTCATTACTTGTTCAGGATTTCAATACCGTCGATATCGATGTCGAAGTAAGGAGCGCTGCGGTATTCGGATTCATGGAAGAAGCCGTCAGCGATCGCTTCGGTTTCCGGAACAAAGTCGCCCATATCGTCGACGTCCGCCAGATAAGTAGCCAGGGTTTCGCCGCCGACGCTGAACGTTGCGGTATCATATACCTTGCGGGTGCCGGCTTCCAGTTCAGCCTTTACTTCTTCGATCTTGGCGACGGTTCCTTCCGCTGCGGCCTGTTCGTTGACGTCCGTCAGTTCGACAGATCCGGTCGCGATGGTTCCGGTCCAGTCGGTGTCGATCGCTTCGCCGGCGATGCGCTGGCCGATAATATACTCGAAATAGGGTACCCAGTTGATGCGGCTGGCGACAATGAAGGTATTCGGGCACTGGGAAACGGTCGCCATGTTGTAGGAGATGTTCGGGATGCCGGCTTCTTCACAGGCTGTGGGAGCTCCCCAGGAGTCTGCGTGCTGTGAAATCAGGTCGCAGTTGGCGGCGATCAGCGCTTTGGCGGCGGTCTTTTCGCCTTCTTCATCGTACCAGCTCTGGGTAAAGATAACCTTCATCTCAACATCGGGGACGATGCTCTTGGCGCCCAGATAGAAGCTGGTATAGCCGGACTTCACTTCCGCGTAGGGGAAAGCGCCGACATAACCCATGAGGGGTTTCTCGCCCTTCAGCTTGCCTGCATCCTGAAGCTCTTTCAGCTTCAGTCCGGCTGCAACGCCGGCCAGGTAGCGGCCTTCATAGATGGAAGCGAAAGCATTGTGGTAATTGCTCAGCTTCTCGGTATGCGCCTTGGTGCCAGTGGCATGGCAGAACTCAACGTTTTCAAATTCCTTCGCGGCTTTGATCATGAAGTCCTCATGGCCGAAGCTGTCGGCAAAGACGATATTGTATCCGTCTTCCGCCAGTTCAGCTGCGGTGTCATAGCAGGCTTCTTCTTCCGGAATACCGGAAATGATCTTGAGCTGGTCTTCGGCCAGACCCAGATTCGCGGCAGCCTGTTTCGCGGCATCGATGAAGTTCTTGTCGTAAGTGGACAGTTCGTCCTGCAGTGTAATGACGCCCAGCTTGATCTCCTCCTTGGCGATTCCGTCCGCCATTGCGAAGGCGGCGGTCAGGCACAGGCAAAGAACCAGAACCAGAGCAACGATCTTTTTCATGTGTTTGTCCTCCTCAATAATCATTACGGGGTAGTTTTATTTCGTTCAATCGTCATCCGGACGGAGAATGATTTTCCCGTTCTCGATCCGTTCGACAATTGCCAACGACTTAACATGGACTCCGGCTTCCCGCAGCTGTTTTCCGCCGGGCTGGAAGCCTTTCTCAACCGCGATGCCCACGCCGATTACCGCAGCTTTCTGCTGTTCGCAAAGGTTCATCATACCCTTCACAGCCTGTCCGTCAGCCAGGAAATCGTCAATAATCAGTACACGGCTGCCTTCCGGCAGATACCTGCGTTCAATCCGGATGTTGTTCTGTGTCTTATGGGTAAAGGAATAAACTCCGGTCTGCACCGTCTCGCTGGTCAGTACTGCTGTATTGCTCTTCTTCGCAAATACGACCGGCAGATCTCCCAGCGCATGCGCTGCGGCGACAGCCATGGCAATACCGCTTGCTTCCACCGTCAGTACGAGATCCGGCTTTTCATCGCGAAACTCCTCAGCCCATGCTTCTCCCATAGCGAACAGCAGTTTCGTGTCGATCCGGTGATTCAGGAACATATCCACCTTCACAATGTCAGAACCGATCCCTTTTCCCTGTTCCAGGATCATCTGCTTCAGTGCTTCCACGGATTTCCCTCCAAAAACACGAACGTTCCGTTTCCGGATATGTGTATTATATGCTTAATTTCCGAATATTTCAATGAAAAAGATATTCCAAAATTGTTAAATCCCCGTCATTTCGCTGTGCTGTATCCATTGACTTCATTGGCATTAACCGCTCTGTGCGCTGTTCCCCGGCCGCATGAAAAAAGAAATCAGCCTGCTGTCCCGCCGGCAGGCTGAATGATAACCGGTTCTCTGTTCACCGGCTGCTCATGAGTTCCCATCTTTTTCTGAAGTAATGCGCGGCCATCTTAGGCCGCCGGTCCCGTGTGAACAGACCTTTCCGGTTGCCTCCGGCGCGCATCGGGCCCTGGCATGTTGCGAAATCGGCGAAATTCCATGGCATTTCTCCGATTACGAAACCGCGTTCATCCAGGCACTCGTTGATTGCCTCATAGAATGCCACCTGGAATTCCTCTGTGAACATTTCCGGCGCCGCTCCGTGAAGCCCGGCAATCGTATCTGCCCCGTACTCGGAAAGAATCAGCGGCTTTTGCTGTTTTTCCCACCAGTCCAGCTCCACGCGGAAAGCGTATTTTGCTGTCTCCAGGTCCCCGGACAGGTTATACCAGCCGTAATACCTGTTGATCAGAACCACATCCATGGCAGGAATCACCCGATCCCGGTCGTACCTGTTCTGGCATCCGACCACGGTCACCGGCCTGTTCTGCGGATCCGCGCGGTGGGCGGCCTCATACAGAGGCTGCCAGTATGTATAAGCTTCGTCCGGCATTGTATCCGTATCCGGTTCGTTTCCCAGGCTCCACAGAACTACGCACGGGTGGTTCTTGTCCCGTCCGATCATATCCTGCAGTACCTGCCGGTGATACTCTGCCAGATTCCATCCGTACTGTTCGCTTGCCCACATGCCGACTGCCGGGGTTTCGTCAACGATGACAATTCCTTCCCTGTCGCACAGCCTGTACATTTCTTCAGCGTAGGGATAATGGCTCGTACGGAAACAGTTCGCGTTCAGCCAGTGGTAAAGGTGGATATCCGTTACATTCAGACATGTATCCGATCCTCTGCCGCGGAACGGGCTGTCCTCATGCTTGCAGGGGCCGTGAAAACGGAATGGTTTGCCGTTGATCAGGAACTTCGTTCCCTCCACGCGGACTTCCCGTATGCCGAACGGCTGTTCGTACATGTCTTCCTCATACCGGATCCGTACCGTGTACAGATACGGCGTTCCCGGCCAGGGTTCCCACAATTGCGGGCAGGAAATGTTCAGAACGCCTTCCCTGCCGCTGCTTCGGGCCACCGCTTTTCCCTCCGCGTCCAGCGCCTCAACCAGCACGCCGTCTCCGCCGTCCGATGTTTCCACCGTATAGCGCACTTCACCGCTGAGGGAAGGCACCAGGGTGATATCCCGGATATATCGTCGGGGCGTTGCGACCATCCGTACAGGCCGCTGGATCCCTGTATAGTTGAAGAAATCAAAAGCCGGACGGTTGATGCCCTGTTCCTCCTGCCTTTTCTTTCCCGCCTCAACCGCAGGGATGCCCGGATTGTCTGATCCGAAGAACGCCGTCGCGCCTTCTGTACCGATAGGCAGCGTTGAGTGGCTGATGCGGTTGTCCGCCTCTACAGTCAGCACCGCAGTCTCTCCGGGGTTCAGCAGTCCTTCCAGTTCGGCTTCAAAGGGGAGAAATCCGCCCCGGTGTTCCGCGATCGTCCGTCCGTCCAGAAGGATGCGGGCATTGTGTGCTACCGCGTCAAACCGCAGGCATACGCGCATATCCTTCCAGGCCTGCGGAATCGTGATTTGCCTTCTGTATTCGACGATGCCTGCATAGTTGCGGAACCGCGGATCCGGATCCTGATCGTTATAGGATGCGGGTACGGCGATCGTCTGCCACTTTTCGTCCCCCTGAAACCGGAAATCCCATATACCGCCCAGGTCCAGCATCATTCGCGCCGCGTTGTTTTGCGGATACAGTGTGTTCATGATTACCCTCCATGCCAGGTTTCAGCTCCAGAGTTCCGGATCCCTTCCGCAAAAACGCATCAGGGCTTCCGTCAGGAAATAATCCCCGTATGTGATATTGGTATGGCGGCCCGCGCCGTCGTCATGATAGCTTGCGGTGCACCGTGTCAGAATGCCGCAGCAGTTTTCTCCCCAGTCCGCGCAGTGTTCCAGGAGGCCGTCTGTCAGCCGCTCCGCCTGCTTCTTCCACTTATTGTTTCCCGTCAGTCCGGCCAGTTCCTGCAGTCCGCAGGCCGCGACGGCGCCCGCGATATTGTCGATTCTTTCTTCATCTGCAGGTTGAAGAAAATCGCAGTCCGTCAGTCCGTCCGGCCGGATATGGGCCGTAAAGTTCACTGCGATTCTTTCCGCCGCTTCAAGATAGCACGGTTTTTGCAGGTGGCGGAAAGCAAGTGCAAACCCGTACAGTCCCCAGGCCTGGCCCCGGCTCCATTGAGTGCCGAGGGCATAACCCTGCCCCGCATGCTCCCGGACGCGTTTCCCTGTCACCGGATCGAATTCGATGATATGGCTGACGGGGCCGTCCTCACGAAGAAACTCACGCAGTGCGGTATCCGCGTGAATCTCCGCTGTCTGTCTGAATCTGGGATCTCCTGTATCCCGGCTGGCGCGGTACAGCAGCGTCAGGTTCATCATGCAGTCGATGATCGCATACCCGACCCTCTCCGGTTCATTCCACGCCCGGATGAATCCGGCCGGATTAAACCGGCCCATCAGCAGGGATGCAGCATGAAGCAGATCTGTCTCCGCCTGCTCATTCCCTGTCAGTTTCGCGTCCGCGCCGGCAGAAAGCAGGTACATGAATCCCACGTCGTGGTTAAGCTTGCGAAAGGTCCGGAATTCATCCGTCAGCAGTTTCCCGGCCCGCCGTGCTTCGTCCCGGAAAAAATCGTCTCCCGTCCGGCACCAGAGCTGCCACATCAGTCCGGGCCAGAAGCCTCCTGTCCACCAGCTGTTCCCGTCATATGGACTGGCAATCCATCTTCCGCCGGCGCTCTTATAGGGAATAATCCCTTCTTCAGCAGCCGCTGCAGCTGTCCTTCTGAACTTTTCCGCAATCCTGTCCAGTACGATTTCATAACGATCCGGCAAGTTTCTTCACCTCTTCCGGTATAGTTTCGGGCAGTCGGTTCTCCGTGTCCGTAAATACGGCGCAAATCAGTTCATGGGACCCCGGACTGATCCGGCCGCGAAGCATCGGCAGTACACAGCGCGGCGCCATCAGGTTGGTGTTGGGCTCGGTGTGGATTACCTCGCCGCCCGTGTACCCCTTCAGCCCGAAGATCAGGCTCGTCCCGCGTTCGCCCCAGGCTGCCGCGGATGCGTCATCCGCTGCCGTTTCAGTTCGGATCCGGTCGCAGAGTCTTTTCCCTGACCAGTCCTTCGGCACGGAAAATGCACCTTCTGCAGCCTCCAGGGGAATTTCTGTCCGGATCCTGTGCTTCCGGACATGCCACATGCCCAGCGGGGCGATCACCGAATCGATCGTCACGCCGTTCATCGGCGACCAGGTGAACAGGATCCTGTCCTCCCGCAGTTCGAAGGAGTCGCAGCGGCTCCGGACATGCCAGAGGTCCCTGCCTTCCGCCCGCAGCGCCAGCATCGAGTCGTATGCTCCGCGGTTCAGTGCGTCCTCCTCTTTTGCAACGGAAAAGGCAAACTGCGTGGAATACGCAAATTTCTCGTATTTTTCAGATTCGTGCATATGCTCGTCGGCATGGTTTCCCGCTGTAAACGCAACGACCTGCCGGTTCTCCGGATCCCGCGACATCAGCAGCCGCACCTGCGGATCCAGGAAGCGCTCAGGCGGCATGTACTCCTCCTCTTCCGTCCGCCATACCGGATGATCCTCCGGAAGTGCGAGTATCCAGAAGGTTTTCAGTGCCCAGTAAGGTGACCCCTGTGCGTTATATCCTTCCGCGGCGCAAAGGTTCGGATAGCCGTATCCGACTGTAAGCGCGCCGCCTCTGTCGAAAATCGGCATGCGGAGCCAGAACCGGAGATTGTTCAGCAGCAGGTGCTTCATTTGTCCGGCAGTCATCGTTTCGCACTGCACCTCTGCAAAAAGCATGGCTGTCCAGAAGGAACTCTGGCAGAAGCGGTAGGTCAGGCTTCGTCCGTACGGCAGTCCCCGGCCTTCCCGGTCAAACCAGCAGGCAAACCGCGGTGCGATCAGCGCGGCGCGTTCCCGGATCCGGACGCACCGTTCCGGGTCCCTGGTTTTCATTACTGCGGCGTACAGCAGGCTGTAAAAGTGGAATCCCCACAGTGTGTAATAGTCCCGCTTCGCCGGATAGTCGAAATACCAGCCGTCCGCTGTGTAATGACTTTCAATCAGATCCATATCTTCCCGCATCCGTGCTTCGTCCGCGGGCAGCCCGTTCTGCAGAAAGCCGATGTTCACCAGCACGCGGAAAAAGCGCCAGTTGTTTTTCGGCATATCGTATTCGTTGATCTGATTCAGCCAGCGGTACAGGTGTTTCCGCTGTGTCCCGTCCAGCGGCTTAAAGAAAGCTTCCGGAGCAAAGCACAGACCGCAGCCCATGACTGCCATCTCCACCATCCGCTGGTCACTGCTGCCGATATCCCCCCAGTACTCTGTGTCATCCGGATCTGTTCCGTGAATCATTCCTTCCTGCCAGAGCGGCCAGAGTTCTTCCGCTTCAGGGCATTTTCCCGCCAGCATCGGGACCAGTGCCCACAGCGCGCGGGACCAGCACTCCATACCGGCTATGTCCTCGGCATAATGTGCCGCGCCGCGGCCGACATAGATCCGTGATTTTCCCGGTGTCATGCACGAGGTCAGCGGCCGCAGAAGCTCAGCCGCTGCTGCGCGCAGATCCTCCCGCGTAAGCAGCGGATTCTGTTGCAGGCTCATCCGTTTTCCTCCCGATTCTGTGTTGTAAACAGGAACTCCATCCGGAACCTTTCTGCCGGTTCGCTGCGGAGCAGCACCCGCCAGAGGCTTCCCGGCCAGTTGCGGGCCATTCTCGCATCCGTTACGGGGATCTCCTCCGCTGCAGGCTGCAGCTCCTCCGGGAAGCGGATGGCAAGCGGCCCGGAAGCAATCCTTCCGTTCCCGGGGACAGGTCTGTTCCGCAGCAGAAACACCCACGTCACGGTCTGCGGGGTCTGCAGCTGGACTTCATCCGTCAGCAGCAGTCCGTTCCCGCTGAGTGAAAACTTCCGTTTCAGCTGCAGTATTCCCGCTTCGCTGTCGTAGGCACCGGCAAGGTCCAGTTCCATCCCGTCCGGCGTACGCCGTGCTTCCCCTGCTGCGTGTTCCGTACCTTCCCGCTCTTCCCGGCCGCCGATCATCGGTACGTTATGCCATCCGGCTCTCACGTTCCACAGCATATAGCGCTCAGCGGAAAATGTTTTTGCGGTATAGACCATGTTGCCCGCGTCCACAACGGCAGGTTCCCCGTCCAGCATGAGAATAAAGGTCCCCACGTCGTTGTGGTTGTGGTTTTCCCCGTTATGCCCGCCTTTGCAGGCCAGCGTCCAGCGGTTTTTCCGAAGCACCCGCACCTGCAGATCCGGCAGGTATACGTCCTTCTGTCCTTCATGAACTCCCGGTTCTCCCGCCGGCGCGTGAAACAGCAGGTCCAGTGCCCGTGTCAGATGCGGTACATCGTTCAGCTGGTCGGCAACTGTCCCCCGCATTTGCGTCCCCAGTGCGGTCAGCGCGGAATTTCCGGTCATCTTCCCGGCGGTTTCCAGCCGTTCTCCGCTGATAAACGGTCTGGCGTCACAGTCCGCAAAATTGACGAACCACCCGTTGCCCAGATCAGCTCTGAGCGGGAATGCCAGAATGTTCCGGATCTTTTCATTTTCCCGGAAAGACATCCGTCCGCCCGTAACCTTCTCAAGCAGAACCAGGCAGTCCAGCAGCGCGCCGCCGGCCATATTCCAGTATCCCGGCCCTTCGTCGCAGCCGCCGTCCTGCGGAACCGTCTCCAGCCAGCGATCCAGCATGCCGCATGCCCGGGTCAGCAGATCCGCCAGTTTCCGCCTGTCCATCGGATCCAGCGCAGCGCAAAGCATCACATTGGAGATAATCCACGGCGTCCAGTTGTTCAGATCCTTACGCCGGAATCCCATCCACCAGAAATCGTCTGTCGTCATGAAGGGGTGAAGGATCCGTTCTCGGATCTCCTCCCGGATCCGTTTCCGGATCAGCGGTGAAACCTCGTCCAGCCGTTCTCCGAGCAGGAAGGATGTCAGTGACAGGATCATTCCGGTCTGGGCGCTGAACAGGTCGATATACGGCTTCCGGATATCCGGCAGCGGATAGTCCGCTGCGGACGGTGCGCCCGGAACCGGATTGACGTTATGCGCGCTGATAACCCAGCTGCTTTCCTCGCACAGGCACCAGATGCCGTCCGTCACCTCGTCCGTCCCGGTTTCCGGAAAAGCACAGCAGTTCAGCAGCGCGGCGCAGAGCTTTCTCCGCCGCGTAAAATAAGGCTTCTCGTCCGCCTGGCGGTCTCCCGTCCGGGCAAAGGCCAGGAATCCTGTTGCGCTGCGCGGCGGATATGGTATCCGCCCGTATACCGCTGCCATTTCCCGTATCTCTTTTCGGTTTTCTTCCGTGATTTCATTCCAGGCCCGCCGGTCCTCAGCCTGCGGATAAAGCATCCTGGTGCCGCCCTGCAGCAGCGTTTCCATCGGATGGTTTTTCAAGAATTCCGTAAACATACTGTCCCCAGGTCACCCTTTCAGTCCGGATGTCGCAATACCTTCAATGAAATACCGCTGCAGGCACAGGAACACGACGGATACCGGCAGCAGCGAGCAGAGGGACGCCGCCATAATCAGGTGATAATCGCTGGAATTCTCCTGGATAAAGCGCCGAAGGCCGACCTGCACCGTCTTGTTGACATCCCTGGTCAGGTAGATCATCGGCCCCATATAATCGTTCCAGGTGTTAACGAAGGTGAAGATTACCAGCGTTGCAATCGCCGCCTTGGAAAGCGGCAGCATGATCCGCGCCCAGATGCCGTATTCG
>JAEEGL010789620.1_pt1 | contig 10198 bp, 4 predicted proteins | sample 9134231 | NCBI WGS metagenome assembly JAEEGL01 (sample SAMN16246548, study PRJNA631951) | gut metagenome | biome: gut microbiome; feature: rumen; material: fiber-attached | host: Bos | place: Iran: Karaj | collected 2018-10 | reverse complement strand
TTGTATTATTTATCTCTGTTTGGATTAAAACACACCCGTATGAAAAATGCAAACAAAGAATATCAAATGAAAACGTAATACAGAACCACTCCTATAACAAAAAAAGTGATAACGGGTATACCGTCGTTTTTGGAATTAAGGGGTCGAGCTCGTTCAATTCCGTAGTACAGCCCCAAACAGCAACCCCACAGAAGAGCTTCTGCTGTGTTAAAGAAACCGAAAACAAGAACCGAAAGAGAAATGATCTTTACATCGGCTCCTCCGAATCCTCTCCCTTGTGACAAACGATAGACCGAGAAAAGAATCAGAAAGCAGAATGCTGCGGCGAGAACTCTCAGAAGGAAAAAACGGGGATTGGGATCAAATGAACCGGCGACCGCAAAGACAACGCAGCCTTTTTGCAATAACGAAGGTACCATACGGTGCTTTGCGTCCGAAACGGCGCTGAAAAGGAGCAACACGGAAAAAGAGATCCGCGCAGATAAACTCAGGTACGAAAAGAAAGAACCAAGAAAGAAAAAAAGCATAACAGAACAATCCTGATAAAAAGCAAACAAAAAAGGGAACAACTGAAAGTGTAACAAAAAGAAAAAAACGATTGACGACTTGATTGATACGTGGTAATATGGATGATGCACATTTGTCCAAACAAATGCCGCTTTGGATATATTATAGCACATTGGAGCGATAATGCAAAGCTTTTTCTAATAATTTTTCAACAAAAGAAGTAGGGTGTTCCTTTTTGAGTGAAAAAGAGAATGTCCTATGGATTTTGCGCGAAAATTGGTGATTTTTTGGGCAATTGAAAATAAATTATGAGGTGACGTCAATGATCGAAAAAAACCGAATACGTCCCATTAAGCTGGGTAAGGGCGTAAGAATGAGCTATTCGAAACAGAAAGAAGTTCTCGAAATGCCCAACCTCATCGAGGTTCAGAAGAGGTCATACAACTGGTTCCTGGAAGAGGGACTTGCCGAAGCATTTCGTGACATTTCTCCCATTGAAGATTATAACGGGCATTTAAGTCTAGAGTTCATCGACTTCCAGCTCTGCAAGAATGATGTCAAGTATTCCATTGAAGAATGTAAGGAACGAGATGCGACATACGCTGCACCTCTTAAGGTAAAAGTCAGGTTACATAACAAGGAAGACGAAGACATTAAGGATTATGAGATCTTTATGGGCGACTTCCCTCTTATGACCGATACCGGTACATTCGTCATTAACGGAGCGGAGCGTGTCATTGTCAGTCAGCTCGTACGTTCACCCGGAATTTATTATGATATAACACACGACAAGACCGGTAAGAAGCTTTATGCATGCACTGTGATCCCCAGCCGCGGAGCATGGCTTGAGTATGAAACCGATTCAAATGATATATTCTATGTCAGGGTCGATCGTAACAAAAAGGTTCCGATCACTGTTTTCTTGCGCGCGCTCGGACTTGGAACAAAGCAGTCTATCTTCGATATGTTCGGAGAGGAAGCCAAGATAGTTGCATCCTTTGGAAAGGATCCTTCGGAGAGCGATACTTATGAAGCAGGAATAAAAGAGCTTTACAAGAAGCTTCGACCCGGTGAGCCCGTGTCTGTTGAGAGCGCCGAGTCTCTTATTCACAGCATGTTCTTTGATGCAAGAAGATATGACCTTGCCAAGGTAGGACGTTACAAGTTTAATAAGAAGCTTCACCTTCGTAACCGTGTAGTTGGATTTGCGCTTGCGGAAGACGCGATCGATCCTTCAACAGGTGAAGTTATCGCCGAAGCAGGTACCAAGATCACAGAAGAAATTGCCGATAAGATTCAGAATGCGGGTGTGTTCTCAGTAACGATTCAGGCAGAAGAGCACAATGTTAAAGTGCTTTCGAACCTCATGGTCGATATCGCGGACCATGTTAAGTTTAAGATGACGAAAGAGCTTCGTGAGAAGCTCGGCATCACCGAGAATGTTTATTATCCCGCGCTTATGGAGCTTATCGAAAGCTACCCCGACGAGGAAGAACTTAAGGATCAGATCAGACGTCATGTGAGCGATCTTATTCCCAAGCACATCACAAAGGAAGACATTTTTGCTTCCGTAAGCTATAACATACATCTTGAGTATGGTGTGGGAAATCAGGACGATATCGATCACCTCGGAAACAGACGTATTCGTGCGGTTGGTGAACTCCTTCAGAATCAGTATCGTATCGGACTTGCCAGAATGGAAAGAACAGTTCGTGAGAGAATGACGACACAGGAGCTTTCGGGTATCAGCCCTCAGTCGCTCATAAACATTAAGCCTGTTACCGCAGCGGTTAAAGAGTTCTTCGGAAGCTCGCAGCTGTCGCAGTTTATGGACCAGCATAACCCGCTTGGTGAGCTTGCACATAAGCGTCGTCTTTCGGCACTCGGTCCCGGCGGTCTTTCACGTGATCGTGCCGGATTCGAAGTTCGAGACGTACATTACACACATTACGGTCGTATGTGTCCCATTGAGACGCCTGAAGGACCCAACATCGGACTTATTAACTCTCTTGCATCATATGCAAGGATCAACGAATACGGATTCATCGAGGCTCCTTTCAGAATCGTTGACAAGTCCGATCCCGAGAATCCCAGAGTTACCGATGAGGTTAAATACCTTGCCGCTGACGAGGAGGATAAGTACATTGTTGCTCAGGCGAACGAGCCGCTTGATGAAGACGGACATTTTGTTAACAACAATATTTCGGGTCGTTTTAAAGAGGAAACTTCGCAGTTTATCAAATCAAAGATCGACCTGATGGACGTATCGCCGAGGATGGTATTCTCAGTCGCTACGGCGCTTATCCCGTTCCTTGAGAACGACGATGCGAACCGTGCCCTCATGGGTTCGAACATGCAGCGTCAGGCAGTTCCGCTTCTTCGTCCTCAGGCACCTGTTGTTGGAACCGGCATGGAACTTAAGACTGCGATCGATTCGGGAGTCTGCGTTGTGGCAGAGGAAGACGGAACGGTTGAGAAGGCTACGGCAAGTATCATCCGCATTCGCAATGAGCAGGGAACGATCCGCGATTATAACCTTATTAAATTCTCCAGAAGTAACCAGGGTACATGTATCAACCAGAGACCTATCGTTAATAAGGGCGAGAAGGTCACCAAGGGACAGGTTATCGCCGATGGTCCTTCGACAAACGGAGGCGAGCTTGCGCTCGGAACCAACCCGCTTATCGGCTTCATGACATGGGAAGGTTATAACTACGAGGATGCGGTTCTCCTTTCGGAGCGTCTTGTTAAAGAGGATGTTTACACTTCCGTTCATATCGAGGAGTACGAGGCAGAAGCCCGTGACACCAAGCTCGGACCCGAAGAGATCACGCGTGATGTTCCCGGTGTCGGTGAGGATGCTTTGAAGGATCTTGATGAGCGCGGAATCATCCGTGTCGGCGCTGAGGTTCGCGCCGGTGATATCCTCGTCGGAAAGGTTACTCCTAAGGGTGAGACAGAGCTTACGGCAGAAGAGAGACTTCTCCGTGCGATTTTCGGCGAGAAAGCCCGTGAAGTTCGTGATACATCTCTTAAGGTTCCTCACGGTGAGTTTGGTATCATTGTTGATGCAAAAGTATTTACACGTGCCGCAGGCGACGAGCTTCCGCCCGGAGTCAACGAGAGCGTGCGCGTTTATATAGCACAGAAGAGAAAGATTCAGGTCGGCGACAAGATGGCAGGTCGTCATGGAAACAAGGGTGTTGTTTCGCGTGTACTTCCCGTTGAGGATATGCCGTTCCTTCCTAACGGACGTCCGCTTGACATCGTGCTTAACCCCCTCGGCGTGCCTTCGCGTATGAATATCGGACAGGTATTCGAGATTCACCTTTCTCTTGCGGCAAAGGTACTTGGTTTCAATATCGCAACACCGGTATTTGACGGTGCCAACGATTTTGACATCATGGATACTCTCGAGATGGCCAATGACTACGTCAATACGCCGATTGAAGATTTCAAAAAGAAATACAAGAATGTTCTCGACAAGGAAGTAATGAATTACCTTATTGAGAATCAGGAATACAGGAAGGAATGGGAAGGAGTTCCGATCAACCGCGACGGTAAGGTTCGCTTGCGTGACGGTCGAACCGGAGAATATTTCGACGGAGCTGTTACGATCGGATTCATGCATTACCTTAAGCTCCACCACCTGGTAGACGATAAGATCCATGCACGTTCTACCGGTCCTTACTCACTCGTTACACAGCAGCCTCTCGGCGGCAAGGCCCAGTTCGGCGGACAGCGTTTCGGTGAGATGGAGGTTTGGGCACTTGAGGCGTACGGTGCGGCTCATGTGCTTCAGGAGATCCTGACAGTTAAGTCCGATGATGTGACCGGTCGTGTCAAGACCTATGAAGCGATCATCAAAGGTGACAACATCAGCGAGCCCGGTATTCCCGAATCGTTCAAGGTGCTCCTCAAAGAGCTCCAGTCACTTGCACTTGATGTTACCGTCCTCGATGAGAACGGCAATGAAGTCAAGCTTTCCGAGTCCGTTGACTATTCATTGGATCCCAATGCCGGAAATGCTTGGGCAGAGGGCAATGACGCTTATACCGATGGCCTTGAGGGAGACGTTGAATCCGCGGGTTATTCAACCGTTGAGGGAGAAGAACTCGACGAATACTACGAGGAAGACTTCTCTTCGGAGGGCGATTTTGACAGCTATACCGAAGATACGTTTTTTGAGGATTCCGATGACCGGAACGAATAAAAATTAAAGGAGCATAACGATGGATAATTCATATATCAGGTCGGAGAACTATCCCAAGGAGATTAATTATGACGCAATCCGTATCAGACTTGCGTCACCCGAAAAGATCCGCGAGTGGTCCAGAGCTGAAGTAAAGAAGCCCGAAACCATCAACTATCGTACCTTAAAGCCTGAGAAAGACGGACTCTTCTGCGAGAAGATCTTCGGACCCAGCAAGGATTGGGAGTGCCACTGCGGAAAGTACAAGAAGATCAGCTCCAGAGGCATCATCTGTGACAGATGTGGTGTCGAAGTTACAAAATCATCGGTAAGACGTGAGCGAATGGGTCATATTTCGCTTGCGGCTCCGGTATCGCATATCTGGTACTTCAAAGGTATCCCGAGTCGTATGGGTCTCATTCTTGACCTTTCTCCCAGGGTGCTTGAGAAAATCCTTTATTTTGCAGCTTACATAGTTCTTGATCCCGGAACCACGAATCTTACTCTCAAACAGATTCTTACCGAGAAAGAGTACCTTGATGAGCTTGAGAAGTATCCTGCCGGCAGCTTCCGTGTCGGAATGGGTGCCGAAGCGGTCAAAGAGCTCCTTATGAAGATCGACCTTGATGAGGAATCTAAGGTACTTAAGCAGGAGCTTGCAAATTCTACAGGTCAGAAGCGCGCAAGGATCATTAAGAGACTTGAGGTTGTTGAAGCATTCCGTGAGTCCGGAAACCGTCCGGAGTGGATGATCCTTGAGAACATCCCCGTGCTTCCGCCCGATCTCCGTCCCATGGTTCAGCTCGACGGCGGAAGATTCGCCACCTCGGACATGAACGACCTTTACAGACGTATCATTAACAGAAACAATCGTCTTCGCAGACTTCTTGAACTTGGCGCACCCGATATCATCGTGCGCAACGAGAAGCGTATGCTTCAGGAAGCGGTTGACGCTCTCATTGATAACGGAAGACGCGGTCGTTCCGTAACTGGCCCCGGCAATCGTCCATTGAAGTCTCTTTCCGACATGCTCAAAGGAAAGCAGGGACGCTTCCGTCAGAACCTTCTCGGAAAACGTGTTGACTACTCCGGTCGTTCCGTTATCGTCGTAGGACCCGAGCTCAAGATTTACCAGTGCGGTCTCCCCAAGGAGATGGCAATCGAGCTTTTCAAGCCCTTTGTTATGAAAGAGCTTGTTGAAAGACAGATAGCAAACAATATCAAACAGGCAAAGAAGATGGTTGAGCGTCTCGACCGTGAGGTTTGGGACGTGCTCGAGGATGTTATTCATGAGCATCCCGTTATGCTGAACCGTGCTCCTACACTTCACAGACTCGGTATTCAGGCATTTGAGCCCATCCTTGTCGAAGGTAAGGCAATCAAGCTTCATCCCCTCGTATGTACGGCATTCAACGCCGACTTCGACGGCGACCAGATGGCTGTGCATCTTCCTCTTTCGGTTGAAGCCCAGGCTGAAGCAAGATTCCTCATGCTTTCACCCAATAACCTCTTGAAGCCTTCTGACGGTGGTCCCGTTGCCGTTCCTTCGCAGGATATGGTTCTCGGTATTTACTATCTGACCATACATAAATATGCGGATTATCTTACAGATCCGAATCATGAAGAGGAAAGAGACAAATTCGTCGCAGAATTTGAAAGCGTAGATGACGCTGTTGCCGCATATAAAGAATATCAGGATAAGAAAACAAAGGCAGTGCTTAAAGCAAAGGATGAGGATGCGGCAGTAAAGGCAGTCGCAGCCATTAAGGGCTTGGCACTTGAAGTTGATTCGATAGTCAAGGTATGTGTGGATCCCGAACGTGACAGAAGGATCGTGTGCAAAATGCTCGATCTGCTGGGCAGAAGGTTTTCTTCACCCGAGAAAGCTATTCTTGCATATGAAAACGGAGAGATTACACTTCATCAGTATATTTATGTTAAACGTGAAGGAACGTTTAAGGAAGCTGACGGAACAGAGCGCGTTATCAGCAAGTTCCTCTTCACGACACTCGGAAGATTCATCTTTAACGAAGCCATTCCTCAGGATCTTGGCATCGTTGACAGAAGCGATCCCGAGCATTTCCTTGACCTTGAGGTAGATTATCTCGTCAAGAAGAAGCAGCTCAAGGGAATTCTTGAAAAGTGTATCAACACACACGGAGCAACAATGACGGCCGAGACGCTTGACGCGATCAAATCCCTCGGATACAAGTATTCGACAAGGGCGGCAATGAGCGTTTCCATTTCGGATATGATCGTTCCTCCGGAGAAGAAGAGGATCATCGCTGAAACCGAAGCACTTGTTGAAAAAATCAACAAGGATTTCCGCAGAGGTTTGATGAAGGAAGAAGAACGCTATAAGCACGTCATCAAGGTTTGGGATGCTGCCGACAAAGATGTTACAAAATACCTGATGGCAGGACTCGATAAATACAATAACATTTACATGATGGCTGACTCCGGCGCCCGTGGTTCAGAAAATCAGATCAAACAGCTTGCCGGTATGCGTGGTCATATGTCGGATACATCCGGTAAGACGATCGAGCTCCCTGTAAAGGCTAACTTCCGTGAAGGTCTTGACGTACTTGAGTATTTCATCTCCGCGCACGGCGCTCGTAAAGGTCTGTCCGATACGGCTCTTCGTACCGCCGACTCAGGTTATCTGACACGTCGTCTTGTCGATGTTTCGCAGGAGCTTATCATCCGCGAGGATGACTGCTGCGCAGGCGAAGAAGAGATCGTCGGAATGGATGTTAAGGCGTTCGCAGACGGAAATGAAGTAATAGAGTCACTTAAAGAACGTATCACAGGTCGTTTCGCATGTGAGGACATGTTTGATGACAACGGCGATATCATAGTCAAAAAGAATCATATGATCACACCCAAGCGTGCAGCTGCGATCATGAAGACTAAAGCGATCAAAGAAGCAACACTTAAATGGTGTAAAGAGAATGACATCAATCCCGATTCCGAAGAGGATGAAGGAAAGAAGGAAATTCTTCTTGATAAGCAGAGAGCAGCACTTGAGGCAGGTATCGGAGCTACGGTAAGGATCCGTACGGTGCTTACATGTAAGTCGCATCTCGGAGTCTGTGCTAAGTGTTACGGTGCGAACATGGCTTCGGGCGAGCCCGTTCAGGTCGGTGAGGCAGTCGGAATCATCGCTGCGCAGTCGATCGGTGAGCCCGGTACACAGCTTACGATGCGTACCTTCCATACCGGAGGTGTTGCCGGTGATGATATCACTCACGGTCTTCCCCGTGTCGAAGAGCTTTTCGAGGCACGTAAGCCGAAGGGACTTGCGATCATCGCAGATTTCGGCGGTACCGTTCAGGTTAAGGAAACAAAGAAGAAGCGTGAGGTGACTGTTGTTTCGGATGATGAGGAGAATCCTAATTCGAAGACTTACCTGATCCCTTACGGATCCAAGATAAAGGTAACCGACGGACAGGTGATCGAAGCCGGTGACGAACTCACGGAAGGTTCGATCAATCCTCATGACATTTTGAAGATCAAGGGTATCCGCGCCGTACAGGATTACATGATCAAGGAAGTACAGGCCGTTTACAGACTTCAGGGTGTTGAGATCAACGATAAGCATATTGAGGTTATCGTTCGCCAAATGCTTAAGAAGGTACGTATCGAAGATAACGGCGATACAAATCTCCTTCCCGGAAGCATGGTTGATATCCTTGAATACAATGACATCAATGAGCAGATGAAGGCTGAGGGTAAGACTCCCGCAGACGGCAAGCAGGTAATGCTTGGTATCACAAAGGCAGCGCTTGCTACCAATTCCTTCCTCTCTGCAGCGTCCTTCCAGGAGACCACGAAGGTTCTTACCGAGGCAGCAAGCCGCGGTAAAGTAGATCCACTCATCGGTCTTAAGGAAAACGTCATCATCGGTAAGCTCATTCCTGCCGGAACCGGCATGAAAGTTTACCGCAATGTCAGCCTCAGTACCGATACTCTTGAGGATGATGTTTATGACGATTACTACGGTGATGAATATTCGGAAGGTGATGTTTACTACGAAGAGGATCAGGGCGAGTATTACGAGGATGACAGCGATACCGAAGGATTCCAGGATGAGGGAACTTACTACGAAGATTCAGAATCTGAGGATGTTGGTCCCGATGATGCAGAATAATGTCTTCCCCAAAAGAGGTTAAGATGATGACAGACCCCGGCAAAGTATTTTGCCGGGGTCTGCTTTTGTTGGCTTATAAATTTACAGCTCTTTCGAGCGTTCGGTTGCTGCAATCACGGCATCCATGACTGCGCTGCGGAATGCGCTATCTTCGAGAGCTTTCACACCCATGATCGTTGTTCCGGCAGGTGATGTTACCATGTCCTTGAGTTCGCCGGGGTGCTTGCCTGTCTCCATCATAAGCTTTGCGCTGCCGTAAACTGCGCCCGCAGCGAATTCGTATGCCATCGCGCGGGGCATTCCTTCAAGAACGGCGGCATCGGCCATCGCCTCGATGAACATAAACACGAAAGCGGGAGAACTGCCCGAAACACCTGTTACCGTGTCCATAAGCTTTTCGGGGATAACGATTGCTTTTCCGAAGCTTTCGATGATGGAAATTGCGCTCTCGAGTTCTTCATTTGTAACGTCCTTGCGCGGAGATACGCCTGTTGTGGCGGCACCGATGAGCGCGGCTGTGTTTGGCATGCAGCGGATGATCTTCTTGCTTCCTTTGATCACGCCGGAGAGATAATCAAGTGTTTTGCCGGCAACGATCGATATGATGACTTGATCCTGGGAAAATTCCGAAACCTCTTTGAGCGCAGCCTCGAGAAACTGCGGCTTTACGGCAAGCACTATCTGTCCGCAAACTTTGACGAGGGAATCGTTGTCGGGAGCGATCGTGATCCCGAATTCTTTCTTTCTTTTTGAGCATACTTCTTCGCTCACATCAAAGCCGATGATGTCGCTTGCGTGTATTCCGTTTTTTATGAGGCCGCCGATCATCGCGCCGGCCATGTTTCCGAGTCCTATAAAACCTATCTTCATATGGTAATGATGTCCTTTCCGAATGAATATCGATTCCTATTATAGCATACTAAGTTTTTGTTTTAATGCATCTTGAGGAAACTATATACGTATGTTATACGCATGTCAATAGTTGCATGTGGTACTTTACCGCGATTGGTTTGTGTGCTATAATACTGCGTGTTTCGGCATGAAACTATCGTATTTTATGAAAGGATGGCATAATATGAGTTTAGTTACCACCACTGAGATGTTTAAAAAAGCCTACAACGGCGGCTATGCCGTAGGCGCGTTCAATGTTAACAACATGGAGATCGTTCAGGGTATCACAGAAGCAGCAGGCGAGCTTAAGAGCCCCGTTATCCTTCAGGTATCGAAGGGTGCACGTGCATACGCAAACCACACATATCTTGTTAAGTTAGTAGAAGCTGCAGTTGCAGAGAATCCCGATATCCCGATCGCTCTTCACCTTGATCACGGTGATACATTCGAGCTTTGCA
>JAEEGL010445035.1_pt1 | contig 10198 bp, 6 predicted proteins | sample 9134231 | NCBI WGS metagenome assembly JAEEGL01 (sample SAMN16246548, study PRJNA631951) | gut metagenome | biome: gut microbiome; feature: rumen; material: fiber-attached | host: Bos | place: Iran: Karaj | collected 2018-10 | reverse complement strand
TCAGCCGCGACTTCGCTTTATAACTTCACCAAGAAGTATGTTGTAGACAGTAAAGTGACTTACCGGAGCACAAATCCTAAGATTGCAACCGTATCCGCTAAGGGAGCTGTTACAGCCAAGTCAGCTGGAAGCTGCTATATCTTTGTTTCTACAGTTGAGGGGAATATACAGAAGAAGATTAAAGTGACGGTTAAAGAATAAAAGTATAAGTCCCTGGTACTTGAAAATAATGATCGTTTAAAACAAACCAAAAACAAGACCTATATATCATAATGGTATATAGGTCTCGTTTTTGGTTGTATTATTTGGAAATCTGAAAATCAGAATGAGAGTATCAATAGAATCTCATTACTCCGAATACTTTTCCCAGGATCTGGCAGTCGTCTACGATGATGGGATCCATGTTGTCGTTTTCGGGCTGGAGTCTGATGTGGTCCTTCTCTTTGTAGAAAGTCTTGACTGTCGCAGAGTCACCTATGAGGGCTACGACCTGGTCGCCGTTTCTTGCTGTGTTACATACCTGAACGAACAGTTTGTCGCCGTGGTAAATACCGGCATTTATCATTGAATCGCCTTTTACATTAAGGATGAAAGCATCAGCTCCCTTAGGACACATCTCGGCGGGAATTGGGATATAGGAATCTATGTTTTCCTCAGCCAGGATAGGAGTTCCTGCAGCAACCTGTCCTACAACAGGAATACTGACAATCTCTGCTCTGACCATGTTGAAACCGTCATCGCAGATCTCAATTGCGCGGGGCTTGGTTGGATCTCTCCTGATATATCCGTTCTTCTCAAGAGTTTCAAGATGAGAGTGAACAGAAGAGGTGGACTTAAGATTTACTGCCTTGCATATATCTCTTACAGCAGGCGGAAATCCGCGGGAAAGAGTCTGTTCCTTGATATAATCAAGAATTTCCTGCTGCTTGGCTGATATCTTACCCTTTGTCATTATGTGCTCCTCCTTAGTAAAAACAAACAATAGTTTTCTTTATATATCAGAGTATATCACACTTTCACGGATATATGCAAATGTTTGTTCGGAAAATATGTTCGAAAAACTATTGACAACAGAAAGTATGTTCGATATTATGATAACAGAACAGTTGTTCGTAACATTTGTTTGGGTATAAGGAGTAAAGATATGAGTGAAGCAATGAGAGCCGCAGCAAGTCTGTACAATGATCCCAGATATTACAGCCGGAGCGAAGTGAGAATACGCAACAATAAGCGCAGAAGACAGCGCATTTTCAGGCGTCAGGTAGCGCTTCTGGCAACTGCAATAGCTGTTTTATTCTTTGCTGTAGTCATTTTTGCAACTTCAATCATGTCAAACGCCCAGTCAGATGAATTCACACCATCTTTCAAGTACTATAAGACTATTACAGTTCATGCAGATGATACTCTCTGGGATCTGGCCAGGGAAGCATATCCGGCAGAGCATTATAACAGCTTTAACGAGTATGTGGCTGAAATCTGTAAGATAAATGCAATAACTGATGCATCCGATCTTAAGTCGGGTGAATCTCTGATAATGCCTTATTATTCAACAGAGTTTAAGTAATACTTATACTGGCTTTATATTCTCCCTTGTTGTAATATAAAAGTGCATGAGGGAGAACAATGAAATTATCAAGCTTACTTGATTACAATTCCATAGTAATTCAATGCCACGACAACCCTGACGCAGATGCAATCTGTTCAGGGTATGTTTTGTACAGGTATTTTAAGGCTCACAATAAGAAAGTGAGATTTGTTTACTCCGGGAATTTTGAGATCAGCAAGAGCAATCTTGTATATCTTATCAGGAAGCTCCGAATCCCCATCGAGTATGTTACAAGCCTTAAGTCTAAACCGGACCTTCTTTTAATGTCTGACTGTCAGTACGGAGAGGGCAATGTCAAGAAGTTCAATGCCAAAGAAGTCGCTGTTATTGATCATCACCAGGTATCCGGCAATCTCCCTAAACTGAATGAGGTTCGCAGCAATCTCGGAAGCTCATGTACAGTAATATGGTATCTCCTTAGAATTGAGAACGAAGAGAAACTGCTTGATAAAAAAGTATCTACAGCTCTTTATTATGGGCTTTATTCTGATACCAATGCCTTTTCGGAGATATCGCACCCTCTGGACCGCGATATGATCGATTCCCTTGACTATGATAAGACTTTGATAATGCGCCTTAAGAACATGAATCTAACACTTAAGGAGGCTAAGATCGCAGGTGTAGCCATGCTTGGCGTGGACTATAACAAGGACAATCACTATGCGATCTTAAAGAGTGAACCTTGTGATCCCAATATTCTGGGACTGATAGGGGACTTTATTGTAGCAGTTGATACAGTAGATGTATGCCTTGTTTATACAGTTTTGCAGTGTGGAGTGAAGTTTTCTATAAGAAGCTGTGTTCCTGAAACCAGAGCAGACGAGCTTGCCTCTTTTATTTCCGAGAAGATCGGTTCAGGAGGAGGCCATATAGAAAAGGCAGGCGGCCTTCTTAAGAATGAGCTGATCAGGAAACGCTATCCTGATTTTACAGAGCTTGATGACGCTTCCAACAAGTTTTCAATCACAAATATCATCAAAGCGAGAATGAACGAATACTTCGACAACTCAGATATTATCTATGCCAAGAAGGCCAGGATGGATATATCAAGTATGAGTAAGTATTCGATGACTCCTATTGTCGTAGGCTATGTTAAGCCACAGAACCTTGTTCCTTCCGGAAATATGGCGATTGTCCGTACACTTAAGGGCGACAAGAACATAGAGATCAAAGATAACACTATGCTGATAATAGGAATAAACGGAGATGTATCCGGCATTACGCAGGAGAAGTTCGAAAGCTCCTACACCTTGACGGGTAAGAAGTTCAGCCTGAACCTTGACTATACGCCGACTATAAAAAATGCAGACACCGGCAAGACAATATCCCTTATGCCTGAAGCAAAGGGATGTATCTCAACCGGTGCGATAAATGTTTATGCAAAAAAGCTGACAAAAGTAACTAAAGTCTTTCCGTATTGGGAGAGCGACACATACATGATTGGACGAAAAGGAGATTATATTGCGATAAGTGCCGACGATCCACACGACATATTTATAATAGAGAAGGCTCTTTTTAAAAAGACCTATGTTCAGGTAAAGGATTAATCCTTTTGTTTGTCTTCTCTGAGTTTCACCATCCTTGCAGCTCTGCGGCGGTTTTCGTCTTCCTGGGCTGCATAGTGTTTACGGGTAGTATTTACATCTTTATGACCGAGAACATCGGCAACGAGATAGATATCCCCGGATTCTTTATAGAGATTAGTGCCAAAAGTGCTTCGAAGCTTGTGAGGAGTGATCTTCTTAAGCGTAGTGACATTTTTGGCATATTTTTTTACAAGATTCTCAACAGCTCTTACAGATATCCTTTTGTTCTGAAGGGATAAGAAGAGAGCTTTTTCATGACCTTCACAGGGTATTATCTGTTTCCTCTGCTCAAGATATTCAAGCAGAGCGTCTCTTACTTCCTCAGGGAAGTAGATAATGGTGTTATATCCACCTTTTCTGTGAATATTCAGGCCGTTTGTATCAAAATCCATGTCGTCAAGATCTATTCCGACACACTCAGAAACACGGATACCGGTACCTAAAAGGAGCGATAAAAGAGCTACATCACGAAGCCTTGTTTTATCATGATATTTCAACTGTGATTTGGTCAGCTTTTCACCGGCTTCAACCTGATCCAGTAATATTGCGACTTCATTCGGCTCAAGCCTTATGATCTCGTGATCGTGAAGCTTGGGCATATTAACAAGTTCTGCTGTATTTCTTGTAATAAGCTCTGATTTATAGAAATAACTGTACATGGACCTGAGGGCTGACATTTTGCGCTTTTTGCCCTGTTCAGCGTTAGTGATTTCTTTGTCCTCTTTCTCGTAAAGGGAGAGGTATTCAAGATATTCTTCCAGATCTTCACGCTCAAGCTTTTCAAGCACATCTATCGTATAATTCTTTATTTCAATACCTGAAAGCGCCGGATTCTCAGAATGAAGGTACTCAAAAAATACCCTCAGATCATAAGCGTAACCAAGTCTTGTCCTTGCTGATGTAGTGGGTTCAATGCCTCTGAAGAACTGTCTGCAGAATCTGGGAAGAGTGTCTAAGACCTCCCTCATCTTAATAGTATTGATTTTATCCTGTTCCTGATAATACTTATCATCATTGTTCGTTTTCATACTAAATATTATAGCTTTATACGGGTTTAGGCACAATATATAGCTGATTTATAATGGATAAAATTGATTGTTGGAAGATTAACAAAGCTATGATAAAATAACAATCACACACATGTTTATAAAAAATTTATATTTTTTATTTTTCATTAATGTTTAAGCATTTGTTTTATTTAGGAATAAGTACAATGGATCAAAATAAGCGCATTCACCTCAGTCGCTTAGTATTTAAGCTATTTTTGGTGTTTTTAATTGTAAACAGCAAGCTCTTTTCTTCATATACTTATGCCTCTGAAAATGTAAGTCCTGGCGAACTCTTGGTGTCTAAACAGGAAACAGGAACTGATATAGAAGATTCTGAAATTTCGGAAGTTATACCGGAGAAAACAGAATCAGTTGCCCCTGAAGTTATACCGGAAGTAGCGGATCCTGTTATCCCGGAAGCCAATCCTGAAGAAACGGATTCTGATATCCCGGAAGTCGTGACTCAGGAGGCGGAAGTAGTTCCGGATGACGTGTCTGAAAGCACAGGCACTGATTCGGATTTATCCAAAGCGAAATCGGGAAATGATCTTGAAACAGAGGAAAATAAAGGAGAGCAGTATGTCTTTTGGGCCGATTCATACGAGGAGGCTCTTTTAGTCTGTGAAAGAAAGGGTGCTGAGCTGGTTGATTACTCAAACGGCGTCGGTGTTCTTACGCTAAGAGACTCTGTCACAGACGCAGAAGAAGACAGTAATCTGTTAAGTACTGATGATACACTGCTTTATCCAAATTATCTTTACGAAATACAGGCTACTGAGCAAGGCACAAACAAAGATTTTTCGAAAAATGAACAGTGGCACATACCACTCCTTAAAATAGAGGAATCCTTTAAGATTGCGACAGGAAGCGGAGTAAATGTTGCCATCGTAGATTCGGGAATAGATATAGACAATCCATCACTTTCTGATGGAATTATCTATGCAGGGACCACAATCCCTGATGATGCCTATGGAGGAACAGGCTATTCGATCCTTTATAAAGGTCCGAAGGACTACACAGGTCACGGCACCCATGTCGCCGGTCTTATAAGAGCAAACGGCACAGATCCAGCTGTTATTGGCATAGCTCCTGAATGTTCACTGATATCGATAAAGGCGCTGGATCGAAATGGAAATACCGCAACCGGCTACACAAGCTGGATAGTCAGAGCACTTATAGAAGCAGTAGATCGCGGTGCGGACATCGTAAATCTGAGCCTTGGAGGCAGCAAGAAGAAAGATATCTTTTTACAGGAAGCCATTGCGATGGCATCGGCAAAAGGTGTCACCATTGTCTGTGCTGCTGGAAATTACACCGGTAGTGAATATCAGGGAAATGTGGATTATCCTGCATCGGACCCAAACACAGTCTGTGTTACCGCAGTTAAAGTTGAAGGTGTGGATATCCTGTTTGATGAATCCTACAGCAAATATGGTGAAATGGCTACGGTCTGTGCTCCGGGAACTTCAATCCTTAGCCTTGAAATTGGCGAAGGTACAAAGACAATGAGCGGCACAAGCATGGCATGTGCTATCGTTTCCGGAGAAGCAGCTCTTTTAAAATCACTTAATCCCTCGATGACAGGCAATAAACTAAAGGAGTACCTTACCAAAGATACGATGGATCTGGGGGATGCGGGATTCGACAATTACTACGGATATGGAATGATCCAGCCACTTTCTGCACTTGAAAGTCTGAAAAAAGATATGAAAAAAGATGATTCCGGCAAAAAAGACAAGGACAAAAAGTCTGAGGAACAATCGCAGGACACTGACGAGGCTAGCTCCGGAGAATCAGAGCAAAATCCCAAAGAATCCTCAACTGATGAAACGGCGCCGGAAACAAAAACTGATATGGAAGAAGGGGCAGAGGTCAAACCAGAGCCTGCAAAACAGATATCAGAAGATAAAAAAGAAGTTACATCGCCAAAGATCAATCAACAAAAACAAGAAAATACCAGTATAGACGAAAACGATGATGAGTCGGTCTACGAGAAGGAAAAAGAAAAACTCCTTAATGATCTGGATAACATATCTCCGGAAGATGAGATTCAGTATGATACTCAGTCTTCAGTGGTAAAAGAAATAACGACATCAACCGGTCAGGACAGTCAAAATGTAGCTGCTTTGTCCGATGTCGGAACAAACGTAGAAACAATCTCAGATGAGACAGTTAGCATATGGATATTTATCATTCCCCTATTAGCTGTCATCTGTGTTTTGTTAATTATATGGCTTAGGAGGAGGCATATATGAACAAAAAACTCTTTTTCAAGAGAAAAGCATTCTTTGCGATAGTTCTTTCCATCGTGCTTGGCTTTTCTCCAGCATTGCCTGCATTTGCGCAGGATAATGTGATCAGTGAAACTCTTCTGGCAGAAGAAGCAGAATCACTTCAGTTTTCGGTAGGCGACAGCCTTACCCTGGATGATTTCTTCTGGCCCGATGCAGAAGGGAAATACTATGTTAATTACAACGAGGATGTAATCGACGGAAAGGATTACATGCTTTTTGTGGTTGCAGGAAAGATTGACAGTGTCTCTGATTATAGCAGCGATGCGATCGTCCGCAATGTCATCTACATCAACCAGACCAAGGCATCAAACGGGGTTGTGAGCTTTAATGGTTTTAAACCCAGCAGAGATACCAATGCCACTGTAATAATAAGCGGCGAAGGTCTTGGAGCAAGAATTGTCGGATATATCTCAAGAGACCTCTTTTCTGTGCTGGGATACAGCTCATCAGGTGATTCCATGGTACAGATGGATGACTGCTTTGTAGTTACCGGGAATACATCCTATGATGAGGCGATAGCTATACTTCCTCAGAATGCATTTGCCCAGATCAGCTCTGATTTTACCGAGGACATTTTTGTCCCTGTAAGCTTCAGCTGGGATTGTGATGAAATATATGCACCTGAAAGAGGAAAGACATTTGCTTTTACCGGTCAGTCACGTATTACGGACACAACCGGTATTCCGGATGGATTTGAAAACCTGCTCAGACCGATAACTGTATCTGTGACCGTTAGTGATGAACACGCCGGCCTTGTGGATATTACAGTTTCCAAATCAAAGGTTCTTTTTGAGAAGGGTGAGACTGTTTCTGTCGATGATATCCATGTCCGCGGAATCTATGACGATGGTACCGTAAGGACTATGAGTGACTACACTGTAGACAGCAGTGAAGTGTCATCTGACAGAACCGGTGAGCAAAATATAAAGGTTACAGCCGGTGATATAACTAAGGATATCAAGATAACTGTAGTTGAGAACAGGGCTGCATCAGGCCAGTATCAGGTGACCTTCAACTCCAACGGTGGATCATATATTGCTCCGGTAGTTGTCAAGGGAAAGATTGCAGCTATGCCCACTGATCCTGTAAAGAACGGCTTTATTTTCACAGGATGGTACACGGATGCATCCTGCACGCAGCTGTTCGACAAGGATACAGTTTTAAACAGTGACATAACACTTTATGCCGGCTGGTTTAATGAGCGTTCTGTCATTCCTTCATCGCTGATAGTAAAGCTTGATACAACGACTGTTGATATGGACGTTCCGCTTACTGAAGGTCAGATCAATGTCTGGGTAAAACTCAGCAATGGAGATACTTACGAACTTGATGATTTCTCCACAAATCTTGCCTATATAGATCAGACAACAGCAGGAGAAAAGACACTGGAAGTAACGGCAAAGGCCCAGGGAATTCCTCTTGATGCAGAGGCTGTATTCTACGTTATCGATTCTGCTAATACCGAAGCTTACCTGGTTTCGTTTGATACAGGCATTGACGGTAAGACAATAACTCCTCAGCTGGTACTTTCCGGCATGTCAGCGGTTGAGCCTAAAGCTCCTGAAAAGGATGGTTATATATTCCTTGGATGGACTTATGAAGATAAGCTTTGGGACTTTAACACGGTTGTTAATTCAGATATGCAGCTTACTGCAAAATGGCTGGTAGGCGAACTTATAGGCGGAGAGGGCAGCGATTTCTTTGTATACTTTGAAGATCGCCAGACCTTCGTATACACAGGAAAAGCTTTAAAGCCTGTCCCTGTGGTAATGGACAACAATTTCAATGTCCTCAAAGATAAGAAAGACTACACAGTTACATATTCCAATAACACAAATGCTTCTACACCGGGAAATACCGCAAAGATGGTGATCACCGGAAAAGGCAATTACAGCGGATCTACAACAAAAGAATTTGTTATTGAGCAGAAGAATATAAGCGGTGATGATACAACAGTAAAAATGACTGATACTTACGCCTATAAAGCTGCAGGCATCACACCTAAACTTTCAATCAATAGCGGCGGCAAAGCTCTGAAGAGCAATACCGATTATACGCTTTCCTACAGAAAGCTTGCATCCTCTGACGATGAGGTTGGAACTGCTGTTGATGCACCCCTTAAGGATACAGGACTTTACAGGGTTGTAATAACAGGTAAAGGAAATTATACAGGAAGTACGTCAGCAGACCTTGTGATCGGCGCTTCAGATGCTGTTAATCTCTCCACTGCCAAGATCACTGTAGGAAAAAACTATAAGAACGTTAATTACACCGGTTTTGATATTACAGTAAATGATATAACCGTAAGCGGAAAGGCCGGAAAGAAGAATAAGACCCTTTCTGCAGGAACAGATTATGTTCTTGTCTACAAAGGAGATCACAGAAATCCCGGCAAAGTTACGGTTGATGTGAAGGCCGCCGAGGGAAGTACCACCTGCTACGGCCACAAGGAATTCACATTCAATATTGTCGGAGTCCAGATGAAGGACACCAAGCTTGCCCTTAAGACAAATCAGATAGTCTTTGACGGAAAGGTACATAATGACAATCTGTCAGGCATAAGCATTAAAGTAACTGCCAAGAACAAGGATATGATCAACAGATTCTCAGGTGGCTCATACCAGGTCAACTCAATGTACAATCTGGTGGAAGGCAGAGACTACAGTGTTGTTACATCGAATTCGCTCAAGGCAGGTACCGCAACTATAACCGCAACCGGAATAGGTCTTTTCTCCGGAGAAAAGAGCGGAACCTTTAAGATAACAGCAAGAAACATTACAGATCCGGGCATCACCGTTAAGGTCTATGATGCACCGGTATCAAAATCAGGCGCGATACCGAAAATTGATATCATATATCACTCCGGAGATGTAAAGATCGTTCTTCAGAAGGGGCTTGACTACAAGGCTGCGTTCAGCAGCAATACTCAGGCAGGAAAGGTTGCAAAGGCCAAGATAACAGGTACTGGAAACTTCAAGGCTTCTACAACAGTGAACTTCCTCGTAAATGCCAAGAACCTCAAGAACGATGACATAAGCATAGACGTTTGCTCGATGCTTGTTTCAAACAAGGTAAAAGCCGGGGGTATATATAAGCCTACAGTTACTGTTAAAGACGCAGCCAAGGCATTAAAGGCCGGGACTGATTATATCGTAGATTACGCAGGATGCGTAACCTTCGAGCAGATGGAAGGCAACGATGTTTGCGAAGGCTATGTTGTCATAAAAGGAAACAATAAGGATTATTCAGGAGTTATCAGAAAGTACTACACGGTCACAAGAAATAATCTTGCAAGTGCCAATATTGTGATCAAGGATCAGTTCTTTACAGGAAAAGAGATAACATTTACAGCTGACGGCAGCGGAAACGGCGATGAGATAACCGCAACGCTGCAGACCGGAAGCGGCAGTAAGGATCTCATTCTTGGTAAGGATTTCAAGATCACCTCCTACACAAAGAACATTAATGTCGGAACAGCAACAGTTACCTTACAGGGAACCGGCGATCTGGCAGGCACTAAAAAAGTAAGTTTCAAGATCGTTAAGTGTCCGATCCACTGAGGAAAGGAAAGACAAGATGAAAAAGACAAAGATTCTTAATAGAATAATAAGTATTGTACTTGTGGCAATTCTATCCTTTTCAGGAATCAATCCTTATTCCGTA